>Ga0209023_10000950_pt1 | contig 40824 bp, 31 predicted proteins | sample LakOneMetagenome_FD_187468 | JGI IMG/M metagenome (GOLD analysis project Ga0209023, IMG submission 187468) | Freshwater and sediment microbial communities from Lake Erie, Canada (SPAdes) (version 2) | ecosystem: Environmental > Aquatic > Freshwater > Lentic | place: Lake Erie, Canada...
TCCTTCAGCTGGAAGTCGATGACCCCGGCGATGGCGTCCGAGCCATATTGCGCGCCGGCGCCGTCACGGGTGACGACCACGTTCTTCAGGGCCGAGGCCGGGATGGTGGCGGCGTCAGGCGCTTGCGAGCCGGTGCCGCCGATGCTGACCAGCGCCGAACGGTGGCGGCGCTTGCCGTTGACCATGAACAGGGTCTTGTCGGTGGGAAGCCCGCGCAGGCTGGCGGGGCGGATGAAGGTGGCGCCGTCCGAGATCGGCTCGCGAGCCAGGGTGTAGGACGGGACCAGCGTCTTCAGAATGTCGTTGGTGTCGGTGAAGGCCGCGGACTTCAGGTCGCTTTCGCTGAAGGAGTCGACGGGGACCGCGCTGTCCAGAACGGTGCGGGGCTTGCCGCGCGCCGTAACGATCAGGGTCTCAAGTTCGGAAGTGCTTTCCGGCGCCGGGTCGGCGGCTGTGTCGGCGGCATGCGCCGCGACAGAGTAACCAAAAGTAACGGACATCGCAGAAATACCTGCGAGTAGAGTCGTTTTAAAGTGACGATTCATAGAGAGCCCCCTCGTTCAATTTATCAACGCAAGATTGATTCCCTCTCCATGGCGTTCATCTCCCGACCTTTTATTGTTTTTGGTACTGACGCGATTTTCCACTCGGACGTTGCCGAACAATTCAGCGTGGATTGAAGGTGACGGCTTCCGCAATGGGGGCGGTGACAAGAAGTCGTCACAAGTTCGCACGGCGGCCCCGGCGCCCCTTTGCGTGGCGTCGAGACCGCATTTTTAGGCAGAACGTTGCTCTTGGAATGCCCAGATCGGGGGCGGCGCCCCCAAAAAGTCAGGCGACGAGCCGCTGGTCGGCTGGTTCGCGGACCTCGGACTCGAACAGGTCATAGGCGTCTTCCCAGGCCGCCAGACGCGAGTCGCGGCGTTCGGCGTCGTCGATGATCCGGACGATCTGATCCTCGCGATCGTTCCAGACGAGACCCAGATCGACGACCCGCTCGACGTCGCGACCCAGCAGAAGGATGAGGTCGGCGCGGGCGGCGCGTTCATGGCTGATCCGCATCAGGGTGCGGCCGGCGCCCAGGTCGCGATGAATGTCCGCGAAGGCCAGAACGGCCGAGATCATCGGCGCGTTGACGGGGGCGATGGCCCAGGCAGGGCAGGCAAAGCGGGACATGGCGGTCTCCTTCGTTCGGACCGGACCTGTTTGCACGTGCCGTGCGCCAGATTCGGTCGTATGGAGAACGTATGAGGCACGAAAAAGCTGCACGGCTCCTGGACCTGGCTCGCATGCTGGCGGGATCCAGCGAGGGCATGACCCTGGATGAGATGGCGCGCGACCTGGATGTGGGCCGGCGCACGGCTGAACGCATGCGCGATGCGGTCTGGGCCGCCTTTCCCCAGATGGAAGTGGTCGACGATCCCCCGACCCGCCGCTTTCGGATTCCCGCCGGCCTGGACGGCCTGTTCCAGACGCCGACCGCTGAAGAGCTGGCGGCGTTGCGGACGGCGGCCGATTCCTACAAGGCGTCGGGCGCCGACGGCCGAGCGGCCTCGCTGTTCGCGCTGGAGCGCAAACTGCTGTCGGCCCTGCGCGGCGCGGCGCGACGCAAGGTGGCCCCCGATGTCGAGGCCCTGGTCCAGGCCGAGACCATCGCCATCCATGCCGGCCCACGGCCCTATGAGGACGAGACCGCCCTGGCGGCCATCCGCACGGCGATCAAGGGGCTGAGCGCGCTGTCCTTCCGCTATGATGGCGGCAGCACGCCCGGCCGCATGCGCGAGGTCACGCCTCTGGGCATCCTGTTCGCCCGCAGCAACTATCTGGTGGCGCTGGAAGGCGACGACCCGCGCCCGCGCTCCTGGCGGCTGGACAAGATGAAGGACCTGAAGGTGCTCGACCGGCCGGCTCCGCCGCCGGAAGACTTCTCGCTACAGGCCTTCGCCGACGAGAGCTTCGGCATCTATCATGGCGCTGTCGAGGACGTGGTGCTGCGCATCCGGCCCGATCGGGCCGAGGACGCTCTGCGCTGGCGTTTCCATTCCACCCAGACCGTGCGGCCCGAGCCTGATGGGTCAGTGACGGTGGCCTTCCGCGCGGCGGGCATGCTGGAACTGGCCTGGCACCTGTTCACCTGGGGCGACGGCGTGGAGATCGTGTCACCGCCCGGCCTGCGCCAGCTGATGGTGACGGAGTTGAAGCGGGCGTTGTCGGCCCACGCCTAGTTCGCCACGAGCCTCAGCAACGCCAGTTCGCCAGCCCGCGCAGAAGCGCTCCTGCGGGCTGGCAACTGCCCCGCTTCATAAGCCGCCAGCACGCGCGGGTGGATATAGGCCGCGCGACAGACGGCCGGGGTGTTGCCCAGCAGGCCGGCCACCGCCTTGACGCAGACATTCACCGATCGCCTGGCCTCGGTCACGGTTTGCGCGGGCGGCAGGATGCGCAGACCGTCCATGGCCGCCAGGGATCCGGCCCAGGTGCGGAAGTCCTTGGCCGAGAAGTCTGACCCGCAGACGGCGCGGATATAGTCGTTGACGTCGCTGGACTCGACGGCCCGTCGCTCGCCGTCCTCATCGACATATTTGAACAGGCGCTGGCCGGGCAGGTCCTGGCACGCCCGGACGATGCGCGTCAGGCGGCGGTCCTGGAAGCCTGTCTTGTGGCTCTTGCCGCTCTTGCCGCGAAACTCGAACACCGCGCCGCCGCTGGCCAGCCGCAGGTGGCGCTTTTGCATCGTCGTCAGGCCAAAGCTCTTGTTGGTGCGGGCATATTCGTCATTGCCCACGCGGATCAGGGTCAGCTCCAGCAGCCGGACCACGGCGGCCAGCACCTTCTCGCGTGGCAGGCCGCGACGGGCCAGGTCGGCCTCGACGCGCTTGCGCAGGCGGGGCAGGGCGCGGCCGAAGGCGGCCATGCGCTCGAACTTGCGCAAATCCCGGTCGACGCGCCATTCGGGGTGATAGCGATACTGCTTGCGCCCCTTCTGGTCGCGCCCCACCGCCTGAATGTGGCCGCGCGGGCTGGGGCAGATCCAGACCTCGGTCCAGGCGGGCGGAATGACCAAGCCCCGGATACGCTCGAGGGTCGCTTCGTCTTTCAGGGGCTTGCCGTCGACATCGACATAGCGAAAGCCCGACACCGTCGCGCGCCGGCCCAGGCCATTGTGGTGGTCGTCGCAATAGACGAGTCCGGAACTGGCGATCGGGGCCATCTGGCAGGTGTCGCGGGCCATGGTTTGCCTCCCTATCGCCGTGCAACGTGATAGAGGAAGCGCCGGTTCCGGGAGCGCCTCGCCAGACATGAACTATCGCCACGCCTATCACGCCGGAAACTTCGCCGACCTGCAGAAGCACGCGATCCTGCTGGCGGTGCTGGAGGCGCTGAAGGCGCGATCGCCCAGCCTGTCGGTGATCGACACCCATGCCGGGGCCGGCGGCTACGACCTGAGCGGCGAGATGGCGCGGCGGTCGGGCGAGGCGGACGCCGGGATCTTCCGCCTGCTGCAGGAAGCCGATGCGCCCGCCGTGTTCGCCCCGCTGGTCGCGGCCGTGCGATCGATGAACGGCGGCCGGGATGGGCCACTCTATCCGGGCTCGCCGCTGCTGATCGCCGGGGCGCTGCGCCGCGAGGATCGCTACACCGCCTGCGAACTGCGCGACGACGATTTCGACCTGCTGCGCCGCTCGCTGGCGCCCTACGCTTTCGCCCAAGCGTCCAAGACTGATGGTTACGAGGCCGTCGCCGCCAAGGCCGGCCGGGGAGGGCGGGCCTTCATCCTGATCGATCCGCCGTTCGAGCGCCCGGACGACTATGCCCGCATCGTCGAGGTGACGCGTCAGGCGCTGCAGCGCGATCCTGCCGCCGTGCTGGCGATCTGGACGCCGCTGAAGGACCTGGAAACCTTCGACGCCTTTGTCCGCGGGCTAGAAACCGTCACGAACGACGCGCTAGTGGCCGAGGTCAGACTTCGCCCCCTGCTGGATCCGATGAAGATGAACGGAAGCGCCATGGTGCTGGTCGGCGCCCCGCCCGAGGTCGAGCCCGCCGTGCGCGCGTCCACCGACTGGATCGTTCGCCGTCTGGGCCAGGCCGGCGGCGCGGCCAGGGTCTGGCGGACGGCCGGGTGACTCAGGGGCCGCCCAGCTTTGGCGAGGCGCTGGGAGTCTGGCTGAAGATCGGCTGTCTGGGCTTTGGCGGCCCCGCCGGCCAGATCGCCCTGCTGCACAAGACCGTCGTCGAGGAAAAGGGCTGGATCGACGAGGCCCGGTTCGCCCATGCCCTGAGCTTCTGCATGCTGCTGCCAGGCCCCGAGGCCCAACAGCTGGCCGTCTGGCTGGGCTGGCGGCTGCATGGCGTGCGGGGCGGGGTGGCGGCTGGACTGCTGTTCGTGCTGCCCGGGCTGGTCATCATGCTGGGTCTGTCGGCGCTCTATGTCGTGTACGGACGATCGGAGTGGGCCGGCCCCGTGCTGCTGGGCCTGAAGGCGGCCGTCGTGGCGTTGGTGGCCCAGGCGCTGCTGCGCATCGGTGGGCGAACGATCCGTGACCGCGCCGGGATGGCGATCGCCATCTCCGCCTTCGCTCTGCTCAGCTTTACCGTTCTGCCGTTCCCGCTGCTGATCCTGGCGGCGGGCGCGATCGGGTGGGCGATGGGCGGCGGGGCGAGCGTCGAGGTCGCGTCGGAAGAGGGGGGCGAGCGCGGCGGGACGCTGCGGACCGTGATGATCTGGCTGGCCGTGTGGCTGACGCCGGTCGCGGCGGCCCTGGCCATTGCTCCAGACTCCGTGGTGGCGCGGATGGGAGCCATCTTCAGCGGCCTGGCGGTGGTCAGTTTCGGCGGCGCCTATGCGGCCCTGGCCTATCTGGGGCAGGCGGCCGCCGCCTTCGGCTGGCTGACCCCCGTGCAGATGCTGGACGGCCTGGGCCTGGCCGAGACGACCCCGGGGCCGCTGGTGCTGGTCTTCGTCTTCGTCGGCTTCGTCGGCGCCTATCAGGCGGCCGCGCCGGAATGGGCCTGGATCGCCGGTCTGGGGGGCGGCCTGATGGCGGCATGGGCGACCTTCGCGCCGTCGTTCCTCTGGATCTTCGCCGGCGGCCCCTTTGTCGAACGCCTGCGCGGCCGCTCGCGTCCGGCGCGCGCCCTGGCGATGGTTTCGGCGGCGGCCGTCGGCGTGATTGGTCAACTGGCGGTATGGTTCGCGACGCACCTGCTGTTTCGCACGGGCGGTGCGCTGGCCTGGGGGCCGCTGAAGGCCTCGATCCCAGATCCCGCCAGCCTGGACATCGTCGCCCTGGGCATGACGATCCTGGCCCTGGGTCTGACCTTCGCCCTGCGCCTGCCGGTGCTGACGCTGGTGGCGGTGATGATGGCGACAGGGCTTGCGCTGAAGGCGATCGGGCTGGGTTGACCTAACGGCAACATTTTCGCACTTGCGAACGTGAGATCTGTGTTATGCTGCGTTGCACAAAATCGCGGTTGCCGGAGCGCGCGCCATGGTTTCCACACTGTCCTTCTTTCCCGAGTTCAAGACCCAGCGGGGCGACGCCGAAACGGCGCCGCACGTGATGATCGGCGCCGCATCGCCCCTGTGGCTGATGTTCGGCGGCGCGGCCGCTGCGGGCGCCACCTGGTGGTGGTGGGCGTCGCGCTGGCGCGAGGCCGTCAATATCGAAGCGCTCAGCGCCCTGGCGCCGGAACCGCTGGCGCCGCCCGCCGCCGAGTGGGTGGAGCCGATCGCCGAACCCGTCGCGGAACCCGCGCTGGACCTGGCCGCCGAGGCCGTGATCGCGCCGATCGAGCTGGCCGCGGAAGCGACGGTCGAGACGCTGGATATCGTCGAGTCTGCGGGCGAGGTGATGGCCGAGGCCCTCATCGAGGTCGCCGAGACCATCGTCCCCGAACCCGAGGCCCTGGCCGCTGCGGCTGAACCGGTCGCCGTCGTCGAGGCCGCGGTCGAGGCGCAGGTCGAAACCGCCAAGGCGCTCGCCGAAGACCTGACCCGCGTGGTCGGGATCGGTCCCAAGCTGGCGGCGTCACTGGGTGAGCTGGGCGTGACCAGCTTCAGCCAGATCGCCGCCTGGACCGCCGAAGACATCCAGTCGATCGACCAGCTGCTCAATCTGAAGGGCCGGGCCGATCGCGACGCCTGGGTCGCCCAGGCCAAGCGGTTTGCCGGCGCCGTGACCGAGGCCTAAGAGCCCGGCCGCAACCGGGGGTCAGCGGCTCGCGCCGATGCCCCCGGGGCCGCATTCGGTGTTGAGGTATTTTTCGATCTCGACTAGCTGGGTCTCGATCATGGCCGGTTCCATGGTGACGAAGCCGTGGCCCATGTCCTTGATCTCAAGATAGCGGTGCGGCTTGCCCGCCGCCTTCAGCGCATCGACGAACTTGCGGGACTGTTTGACGTCGACATTGGTGTCGCGATCGCCGTGGTAGATGAACAGCGGGATCTGGGCGCTCTTGGCCTGTTCCAGGGCGTCCAGGCCCCGGATCGTCGGGTTCTGGAACTCGCGCAGGAACCGGCTGTCAAACGTGGCCTGCTTGATGCTGGCCAGGTCTCCGGCCCCTGCGCCTGAAATGGCGCACTGATACAGGCCGTTGGGCCGGATGGCGGCGACCAGGGCCGAGTAGCCGCCATAGGAATAACCGAACATGGCGATCCGGTCTGGCGCGGCGATCTTCTGATCGATCAGCCATTTGGCGCCGTCGTCCTTGTCGTCCTGCATCTTCTGGCCCCACTCGCCGTCACCGGCGCGCCAGAGCTTCTGACCCCAGCCCTCCGAGCCGCGGAACTGCGGCTGCAGCACGGCATAGCCGCGGCTGGCGAAGTACTGGATCCAGCCGGCGGGATCCCAGCTGAGGTCGTCACGCGCCCACGGGCCACCATGCGGCTCGATCAGGGTGGGGTAGGGGCCCGGACCGAACTGGTCGGCCGGCGGCGTGGTCAGGAAGGCCGGGATCATCAGGCCGTCGCGGGCCGCATATTGCACCAGCCGCGTCGCGCCCAGCGAGGCGGTGTCCAGGTCGGGCCGAACCTTGCCGAGCAGCTGCAGCGATCCAGACGCGTCGAGCAGGTAGTACTCGCCCGGATTGCCGGGACCGGACTTCTCGACGATGAAATGTTTCAGGTCTTCCGACCAGTCGGTGATCATCGCGTCGGCGCCGTCGGTCACGGGCAGACGCGTCGACGCGCCGGTGGCGGGGTCTATCCAGTTCATGGCGACGGTCTTCACGCCCAGCGCGGTTCGCAGGCTCTTGTTGAGCGCCGAGAAGGTCTCGTCCGTCCAGTAGACGCTGCGCGAGGGACCCGCATAGCTGAAGCCCAGCACGCGGCCATAGTCGGCCGCCGCGGTGGAGGTGATCACGCCGTTCGCGTCGAACAGTTTATGCTCCAGAAGCGGTTCGACAATCTTGCGGGCCTTGATGTCGTAGACGTACAGGCCTGCCTTGTCCCGACCCTTGCTGGACGCGATGTAGACGATGTTGGGATCTTCGGTGAAGCCGACGATCGAGACCGGTTCACGGTCCTTGCCGTACCAGCGGAAATGCTCGGACCATTCGCCATTGGACGGATCGCGGATCCACTGGGCGATATAGACGGCGCCGTTGTCGTAACCCAATTCCTGGCGCGCACGGATCTCGCCCTTCAGGTCCAGCTGGAAGCCGCTGAACCGGTCGGAATTGCGCATCAGGCGCTCGGTCACGCCGGAATAGATATCGACCTTGAGAATGTCGCCCCGAGTGTCGATCCGTCCATCCTCGACCACCACATGGCGCGGGTCGGCGGGCAGAAGGTCAATCACGCTGGCGTCGTCGAACTTGGCCCAATACGCCTCGTATTCCGACTTTGCCCGCGTTTCGGGCAGCAGAGTCGTCCAGGACTTGCCTTCCAGGTCAGAGACGTATTGCCGGAACAGGTGACCCTTGTTGGATCCCGCGGTGAAGGTCTGGATCGTCTGGACTAGCAGGCGGTCGTTCTTCAGGAAGCTGACGCCCAGGATGCGGACCTTGTTGGCCGAGATCACCGCCCGGGGCTTGTCCAGCGCATCGGTGGCCCACACCGAGATGGTCGGGCTTTCGCCGGCCGGCGAGGTCAGGGCGATGATGTGCTTGCCGTCGCGCGAGATCTGCACGTCGCTGATGGCCGGCGGGGCGGCGAAGACCTTGGCCGGCAAAGGCGCGGCGCGAAGCGCCGGCGACGTCAGTCCCAGCAATGCAACGACGGCTGCAACGAGCGGGCGCAGATCAAGTCTCACGGGGGGGGGCTCCAGGGCGAAGGGCGAGTCGCGATCCGGGCGCTACTCGCGCCCAAGTTTCCATAATAGCGGTCATTAAAGACCGGCCAAGCCGTCAGATGGCGTTGCGGCGCGCCTGTCGAACCGGCAACTGCGTGCCGAATGTCACACCGTGTCGAAATTGCGTCGGCAATGCGACGTAGAAGTTGCAGTGGGCGCCCGGAAAAGTTCATTTTTATCTGTGGTGAAGTATTGCTCGCTTAAGGCGAGCCGTTGTCAGGACTCGCCACATTCTGCGAAATCACGGAGGCGTTTCTGTCATGTCCAATCATCGTAAGCATCTTCTAGCCTCCACGGTCATCGCCGGGCTGGCCGCCAGCGTCATGTCGCCGGCGATCGCCCTGGCTCAAGCCGCCGCGCCGCTGACCACCACCGACGAAAAGCCCCCCGAGGCGACCGAAGTCGAAGCTCTGATCGTCACCGGCTCGCGCATCAAGCGCAGCGAGTTCAACAGCCCCGACCCGATTCAGGTGATCAGCGCCGAGCAAGGCAAGCTGAAGGGCATCTCGACCGCCGCCGGACTGCTGCAGACCTCGACGATCGCCTCGGGCTCGCCGCAGGTGACCTCGGCCATTTCCAGCGCCTTCGTCACCGACGGCGGCCCCGGCGCCGAGACCATCTCGCTGCGCGGCCTGGGCGCCAACCGCACCCTGGTGCTGATCAACGGCCGCCGCACCGGTCCGGCCGGCGTGCGCGGCGGCGTGTCCGCCGTCGACCTGAACGTCATTCCGGTGTCGGCGATCGATCGCGTCGATATCCTGAAGGACGGCGCCTCGTCGGTTTATGGCTCCGACGCCGTCGCCGGTGTGGTCAACATCATCACCAAGCGCGACACTGACGGCTTCGAAATCGACGCCTTCGTCAGCCAGCCCCAGGACAAGGGCGGCGAGCAGTCGCGCGGCAGCATCAGCTGGGGCAAGACCTTTGATCGCGGCTTCTTCAATATGTCGTACGACTATTCGAAGACGTCCGAGCAGAAAATTGGTGATCGCAGCTATACCAACTGCGGCCGTCAATACATCACGGACTCCAGCGGCAAGCGTAAGGACACCATTGATCCTCGCACGGGTTCAGCCCAGTGCCGCGATCTGCTTTATGATCAAATCTGGCTGTACGATTTCAACTTCGGCGGCATCGATGGCAAGCTGCAGTATGACTACGACGGCAGGCTGGGTGGGCTGATCCCGCAGGTTCCGGCAGGCCAGGCAGCCAACTATCCGGGCATGCCGGCTGGCTTCTACACCGTCGGCTACAGCGACGAACCGCAAGCCGCCGACAACGGCGTTCTGGACTATAACAGCCCGTTCAACTTGGCTTCGTCGCTGGTGCCGCGCACCGAGCGCTCGACCGTCTACGCTCACGGCGCTTTCGACATCAACGACAGCGTCGAAGCCTATGGCGAGGTGCTGCTGAACCGCCGCGCCACCAAGACCAACGGCTATCGCCAGTTCTGGAGCTATTTCTACACCGGCGACTATGACCCCTTCAGCGCCGGCTTCACCGGTGACTTCATCCTCTCGCCCACCCCGGTCACCAACCGCAACCGCGCTGGCCAGCGCGTCGACTATCAACGCTATGTCGGCGGCCTGCGCGGCGACTTCGGCAAGATCGACTTCCTGAAGGGCTGGGACTGGGACGTCTTCACCCAGTACAGCCACTCCAAGGGGACCTACTCCCAGGACGTGATCCTGAAGGACGCCGTCGACATCGGCGCGTTCCGCACCGGCTCATGCGCTGGCCAGGTCACGCCGATCAGCAAGAAGGCCTGCGTGGACGTCAGCTGGGTCACGCCTGACTTCCTGGCCGGCAAGTACACGGCCGCCGAAGAAGGCTTCCTGTTCGACACCGAAGCCGGCAAGACCATCTACAAGCAGCTGGTCATCGAAGGTTCGACCTCGGGCACGCTGTTCAAGCTGCCTGCCGGTGACGTGGGCGCCGCGTTTGGCTTCCACTACCGCAAGGACTCGATCAACGACGTTCCGGGCCCGATCACCCTGGCTGGCAACGTGTGGGGCCTGTCCACCGCCGGCATCACCAAGGGCGACGACCTGGCGCGCGAATTCTTCGGCGAACTGAGCGTTCCGCTGCTGAAGGGCCTGCCCTTCGCCGAGAACGTCGAGTTGTCGCTGTCGGGCCGTCACACCAAGGTCAACAGCTATGGCGAGGACGACACCTACAAGGTCGGCCTGAACTGGCAGATCGTCCCGTCCCTGCGCGTTCGCGCCACCAAGGGCACCTCGTTCCGCGCCCCGGCGCTGTTCGAGCTCTACAAGAACGCCGAGACCAGCTTCGCCAACCAGCGGACCATCGACCCCTGCATTCGCTGGGGCCAGAACCTGGCGCAGGGCAATATCCAGCAGAGCGTCGCCGACAATTGCGCGGCTGACGGTGTTCCCGCCACCCACACGGGCGCAGGGTCCACCGCCACTGTCACCGCCGCCGGCGGCAAGGGCACGCTCAAGGCCGAAACGTCCAAGGCCGTCACCTACGGCGTGATCTGGACCCCGTCGTTCGCCGACCTGAACGTGGCTGTCGATTACTTCGAAATCGAAGTGAACGACGAGATCAGGCAGCTGGGCGCCGCCCGGATCGTGGATGGTTGCTACAGCTCGCTGACTTTCGCGACCGAACCGCTGTGCAACCTGTTCACCCGCACGCCGGGCTCGAACCTGATCAGCACGGTCACCAACAACTACCTGAACATCGCGGAGCAATCGAACCGCGGTATCGACCTGACGGCGCGCTTCGCTCAGGAGCTGCCCTGGGATTTCAAGCTGACGATCGATCTGCAGTCGACCTGGCAGCTGGAGGACACCACGGCCCTGTTCGCCGGTACGACGATCGACGAAAACGGCTTTGTCGGCGACCCTGACTGGAGCGGCCAGCTGAACTTCCGCCTGACCAAGGGCGACTGGACGGGCTTCTGGGGCATCGACATGGTCGGCAAGGCGTCTGACGCCGAGGACTATGACGACCGGAACACGGCGGGGACGACCTTCTACAAGATCCACACCGAGTTCACCGCCTATCACAGCGTCTCGCTGCAGAAGAAGTTCGACGACTGGTCGATCCTGGGCGGCGTCGCCAATGTGTTCAACGAGACGCCCCCGGCCGTCTCGCTGGGCCAGGGCAACTATGACACCGTCGGCGCCTCGGTGCTGGCGTCGCAATATGACTATTACGGCCGCCGCCTGTTCATGAACATCACGGCGCGCTTCTAGTCTTAGCGGATTGGACTAACATGACGGCGGCGGGGCGACCCGCCGCCGTTTTTGTATTGATATCCGCGTTGGGAGCCTGCTCGCGTGAACGCCATCATCCGGGGCAAGCCCGATAATCTGGACGAGATCGGCCTGCGTTTCGACCGGGCTGCGCTGACCAGGCCGGTCTATCTGAACAGCGTGCCCAAGGCCGGCACCCACCTGATCCGCAACATCCTGCGGATGTTCGTGGCCCCCGAGCAGCACTGGCGGCGCGAATATATCCAGCACGCCATCCTGCGGCAGTTCGGGCCAGAAGCCTTCTCGAGCGCCAAGCCGATGATCAGCTGGGGGCACATGCTGTTCTCCGACGAGTCGGCCATCGCCCTGCGCGACGTGCGCCACATCGTGCTGGTGCGCGATCCCTATGACTGGGTGCTGGCGCGGGCGCGCTTCTATCTGTCGGACGAATTCCAGGGAAACCTGAACCACATCAAGGGCGGCGCGGCCTCGTCCGAGGACGTGATCATGATGATGATCATGGGCGCCCACGGAAAGGTCCCGGACCTGAAGGACATCTTCGCCCTCAACGCCGTGGCGTGGATGGGGTCGAACGCCGTGCTGGTGCGCTATGAGGACATCGTCGACAGCCTGAACGACCTCGGATCAAAGCGGGCGGAGACCTTCTTCGCCCAGCTGCTGGCCGACTGCGGCCTGGACCTGCCGGCCGACTGGCGCGACCGCGTCGAGGCCGGCGCAGACCGCCGCGAGAGCCGCACGGCCAGCGAGAACCTCAATCTCACCGCGGAGATTCCCAAGGTGCTGTCGGAGACCCACAGGCGGGTTGTCGATTTCCATGCGCCGGGTCTGAGGACGCTGCTCGGCTACGTCTAGAGAACGACCGCCGTCCCCGATACCGAGACCATCATCATCGAACCGTTCGGCCCCACGGTGTTGTAATCGAGGTCGACGGCCAGGATGGCGTTGGCGCCCAGCTTTTCGGCTTCCTTGATGAGATTCTTCATGGCGTCCTCGCGAGCGCGGGCCAGAACCCGTTCGTAGGACTTGGAATGGCCGCCGATGAAGTCGCGGATAGCCGCCATGAGATCCAGCACAACGTTCGCGCCAAGGATCGACTGGGCGTAGATTGCGCCCTTGTAGTCCTGAACCGGCCGGCCTTCGATGAAGGGCGTGGTCGAGATCAGCATGGATAAACCCCTGTGCGACGCACGCGCCAACGTCCTTAACTTAGGCGCAAACGTCGCCGTTCGCGAGGGGCTCCCCCGGAAAGCGTCACTTTCTGCCGCCATTCTCCCGTGAGGCGGGAATCTGGCGTTCCGCCACTTCCTGCGCGCCGATGGTTAAGGCAGATTGACCCCGGTTTTCGCTTTCGGAGTTTTCTGGTGATCTTCGCCAAGTCGCATCTCGACCTGCACAACATCCGAAGCAACGTCGAGCGGGTGAAGAAGCTGTCTGACAATGTCGTCGGCATCGGCCCCCTGGGCGTGGGCCTGGACGGCCTGCTGACCTGGATCCCGGGCGCGGGCGAGCTCTACAGCCTGGGCGCCGGCGGCCTGATCATCATGGACGCCGTGCGGGCTCGGGCCGCGCCGATGATCGTCATCCAGATCGTCGCCATCATCCTGATCGACACCGTCGCCGGCTCGCTTCCGGTGGCGGGCAAGGTCGCCGACGTGCTGTTCACCGGCCACAAGTGGTCGGCCGACATGCTGACCAAGCACATGGACGACACCATCTATTTCGAAGGCACGCGCAAGGAGGTCCAGGGCACGGCGGAGTATCGCGACCTGCTGGCCCGGATCCAGGCCGGCAAGGAAAAGCGCCGGGTCGTCTTCCTGGGCTGACGAACCTCGACAACCATAATGCGGGCAGGGCGTTGATCAGAACATGACCGTTGAAGCCGCTCCCTATTCCGACACCCGCCGGGCACGCGCGCACCGCGCCTGGAAATCGGCCGAGACCATCAAGGGCCTGTCCGATCGCCTGATCGGCATCGGTCCGTTCGGTCTGGGCCTGGATGGCGTGCTGTCCTGGGTGCCCGTGGTGGGGCCGCTCTACAGCATGGGGGCAGGCGGCCTACTCCTGATCCACGGCATGTCGGGCGGGGCCTCGTTTCTGACCCTGGCGCGGATGGCGGCCTATATCGCCATGGACACCGCTACCGACGCGGTGCCGATCGCCGGCTCGGTGGTGGACATGATGTTCCCTGGCCACCTGATGGCCGCCAAGGCCCTGCAGAAGGACATCGAGGCGCGCCATGGCCTGCCGGACGATGTGGCGCTGAAGCGCGCTCCCAAGAAGCGCGCCAAGGCGGGCAAGCGCTGATCAGCGGATCGCGGGCAGATCAGCCAGGCAGAGCGTCAGGTGCGGAAAGACTAGCGAGGTCACGGTTTCGCGGGCCGCATACTGCGTAACGTCGCGATAGAGGCCGCCATCAAGGGTGCGATGCACGATGATCGTGGCTGCGTTGACGTCAATCACCCAATAATCGCGCACGCCATGCTGGGCATAGAGCTCGGCCTTGAAGGCCAAGTCGTATTTGATCGTCGACTGCGCGACTTCGATCACAAGGCCAACATTGGCCCCGCCTACGGACGTCAGCGGAAGCTTGGCGTCGTAGAGATAGAGATCAGGATCGGGCGCATTGGTGGCGGAAAGCCGCAGCGTTGAGTCGACGATCACCTGCACAGTATCGCCGCCCGTCAGCATCAAGCGCCTTGCGATCTGCATCTTCGCCCAGGTATGCGGCGCGCCTTCCGAGGCCATCTCAACCAGCGCTCCATCAACCAGTTCGACGCGAGCGCCTTCACCGATAATCCCGGCTTCCTGCATGCGCAGGACATCATCCAGCGTGAAACGATGCTGCTGTGAGGTTTCCAGCGCTCTGGCCAGGGCGTTCATGCGCCCAGCATACCACAGTCGGACAATGCCGCTAAGCCGCCGCCCCCTGCGTATAGCCCAGCTGAACATTGAGCTTTTCCAGCACCTCGATGGCCGCCTCGGCGATCACCGTGCCGGGCGGGAAGATGCTGGCGGCGCCGGCGTCGAGCAGGGCCTGAAAGTCCTGGGGCGGGATCACGCCGCCGACCACGACGACCATCTCCGAATGACCCAGCCTGGCCAGTTCCGCCTTCAGCTCCGGCACCAGCGTCAGGTGACCCGCCGCCAGGGACGAGGCGCCCACGACGTGCACGCCCGCCGCGATCGCGGCTTCGGCGGCTTCACCGGGGGTCTGAAACAGCGGGCCGATCTCGACCTTGAAACCGAGGTCGGAGAAGGCGCTGGCAATCACCTTCTGGCCGCGGTCGTGGCCGTCCTGGCCCATCTTGGCGACCATGATGCGCGGCGGGCCGCCATCGGCCTCGCGGAAGGCCGCGACCATGGCGCGGGCGCGGGCGGCCTTGGGATCGGCGCCGGCTTCCTTGCCATAGACGCCCTCGATCGTCTGGATCACGGCGCGGTGGCGGCCAAAGACGTTTTCCATCGCCAGGCTGATCTCGCCGACCGTGGCCTTGGCGCGGGCGGCGTCGACGGCCAGGGCCAGCAGGTTGCCAGTCCCGCGCGCGCCGTCTTCCAGCGCCTTCAGCGCCGCCGCCGTGGCGGCCGGATCGCGTTCGGCCTTCAGGCGGGCCAGCTTTTCCAGCTGCTGGGCGCGAACCGAGCTGTTGTCCACCTTCAGCATCGGGATCACGTCCTCGACGTCGGGCTTGTAGCGATTGACGCCCACCACGCTCTGGCGATTGGCGTCGATGCGGGCCTGGGTCTTGGCGGCGGCCTCCTCGATGCGCAGCTTGGGCAGGCCGCGCTCGATGGCCTTGGCCATGCCGCCGGCCGCCTCGACCTCCTCGATGTGGGCCAGAGCCTTCTGGGCCAGGTCATAGGTCAGGCGCTCGACATAGTAGCTGCCGCCCCACGGGTCGGCGACGCGGGTCGTGCCGCTTTCCATCTGCAGGAACAGCTGGGTGTTGCGGGCGATGCGGGCCGAGAAGTCGGTTGGCAGGGCCAGGGCTTCGTCCAGGGCGTTGGTGTGCAGGCTCTGGGTCTGGCCGTTCACGGCCGCCATGGCCTCGACGCAGGTGCGCGAGACGTTGTTGAACACGTCCTGCGCCGCCAGCGACCAGCCCGAAGTCTGGCTGTGGGTGCGCAGGGAGAGGCTGCGGTCGTCCTTGGGATCGAACTCGCGCTTCATCAGCCGGGCCCACAGCAGGCGGGCCGCGCGCATCTTCGCGACCTCCATGAAGTAGTTCATGCCGATGGCCCAGAAGAAGCTCAGGCGCGGGGCGAACACGTCGATGCTCATGCCGGCCGCGACGCCGGCCCGGGCGTATTCGATGCCGTCAGCCAGGGTATAGGCCAGCTCCAGGTCGGCCGTCGCGCCGGCCTCCTGCATGTGATAGCCGCTGATCGAGATCGAGTTGAACTTCGGCATGTTGGTCGAAGTGTATGAAAAGATGTCGGAAATGATCCGCATCGAAGGCGCGGGCGGATAGATGTAGGTGTTCCGCACCATGAATTCTTTGAGGATGTCGTTCTGGATCGTGCCCGACAGCTTGTCAGGGCTGACGCCCTGTTCCTCGGCCGCGACGATATAGAGCGCCAGGATCGGCAGCACCGCGCCGTTCATGGTCATCGACACGCTCATCTTGTCGAGCGGGATGCCCGAGAAGAGGGTGCGCATGTCGAGGATGGAGTCGATGGCGACGCCCGCCATGCCGACATCGCCCTTCACGCGCTCGTGGTCGCTGTCATAGCCCCGGTGCGTGGCCAGGTCGAAGGCCACAGACAGGCCCATCTGGCCGGCCGCCAGGTTGCGGCGGTAGAACGCGTTGGAGTCTTCAGCTGTCGAGAAGCCTGCGTATTGCCGCACCGTCCAAGGGTTGGTGACGTACATGGTCGGGTAGGGGCCGCGCACGAACGGCGCCACGCCGGGATAGCCACCCGTAAAGTCCAGGCCTTCGACATCGGCGGCGGTGAAGGCCGGGGCGACATCGACGCCCTCGGGCGTGTTCCAGACGGCGCCTTCGGGGGCAGCGCCGGTGGCGACCTCGGCGAAGTCGATCGTCGTGAAGTCAGGGAACTTGGTCATGGTTCAGGCTCCCTCGAAGGCCGCGGCGAAGCGGATGGGCGTCAGGGCGGGGCAGGTTGAGTCGGGCCCTGGCAGCCTGGGATCCGGCCCCTCCACGGCGAAGGCGGACGGATCGACGGTCTCGACCTCGGCGGGCTTGTCCTCTGCGTTGGGGAAGACGGTGACGCCCAGGATCTTGCGGCTCTTGTCGGCGAAGGCGGCCTGCTGCCCGGCGCGGGTGGCGGCGACGGCGTCGGCGATCAGGCCAGCTTCCAGCGCCTTGATGATGCCGCCGGCGTCCTCGATGGCCTGGAAACCGCTCCAGGCGGCGCGGGCGATCTGGTCGGTCAGGCTGTCGAGATACCACGAGCCGCCGGCCGGATCGGCGACGCGGCCCAGATTGCTCTCTTCCATCAGGACCAGCTGGGTGTTGCGAGCCTGACGGCGGGCGAAGGTGGTGGGCAAGCCGATGGCGTCGGTGAAGGCGCCCAGAACCACCACATCGGCCCCGCCGACCGCCCCGGCGAACCCGGCCGAGGTCAGACGCAGCAGGTTGGTCCAGGCGTCCTTGGTCGTCAGCATGCGGCCCGAGGATCGCGCCTCGATGGTGGCCGGAACGCTGACGCCGCAGGCCTGGGTCAGGCGCGCCCACAGGGCCCGGGCGGCGCGGACCTTGGCGACGCCGGTGAAATATTCGCCGTCCAGGCTGACGCCCAGCACGATGCGGCCGAAGGCCTCTTCCATCGACAGGCCCGAGCGGACCAGGGCCTTGGCGTAGGCCAGGGCGCTGGCGGTCATGAAGGCCAGCTCTTCGGTGTTGGAGCCGCCGGCCTCGTGCGCGGCGCGTCCCGTGGCCAGGAACAGGCTGGCCCGGGCATAGGTCGTCGCCAGGCGCGCGCCGACCGTGGCGGCGTTGAAGATGTGGCTCTCGATCGGGCCGGGGCTGGTTCCCGCCTCCGCGAAGGCGGTCAGCGGGTCCATGTGGAAGGCCATCGGCGCATTGGGGGCAGCCTTGGCCACGGCGCCCAGCCAGTCGGCGGCCTTTGGGCCCAGCCAGCCGGCGTCCAGCGCCACGGGGGCCAGGTCGATCAGCACCTTGTCCAGGGCCTTGGCCATGTCGTCGGCGGAGCCGACGGCGACGCCCTTCACGCCCGCAGGATCGACGGCCAGCAGCACCGAGGCCGCGCCGTTCTGCAGGTCGACGAGGATATCCTGGGCCGCCCGCTCGGGATCGGCATGGGCCATCCGCATCCGCAGGTCCCAGGGCCGGTCGGCGTCACGCGCGCGCAGGTCGCGGGCGACGAGCACGCCATCCTTTGCGGTGTAGAGCGGCTGGATGGTCAGGCCGTCGGGCGTGCGGACGGTCAGGGCTTCGTCAAAGCTCTGACCTTTCAGGGTCTTTTCGACCAGCGCCATCCAGCGGGCGCGAACCGTCGCGTCATCCGGGGCGGCGAAATCATCGGCCAGAGGCGTCGTGGCCTGGGTCAAAGCGTCTCTCTCCTGCAGTGCAGCATTTTTATCTTTTCGACGGTGATGCGCCCCTGCCGCTAGGGCCGTCAAGTCTTGCGCCCGCCCCAAACAAGCGTTTAAGCTGAACGCTGTTTACATGCGCGGCGCCCAACGCCGCCTCCTAGGGGAGCCGATTTTCATGGCCTTGCCGCCCATCCTTCGCGATCGTCTTCGCCTGCCGGTCATTGCCTCGCCGCTGTTCATCATCAGCAATCCTGATCTCGTGATCGCCCAGTGCAAGGCCGGGATCGTCGGCTCTTTTCCCTCGCTGAACGCCCGTCCGATTTCGCAGCTGGACGAGTGGCTGCACCGCATCACCGAGGAGCTGGCCGCCTATGACCGCGCCCACCCCGAAGCGCCGTCGGCCCCGTTCGCGGTCAATCAGATCGTTCACCGGACCAACAACCGGCTCGAGGAGGACATCGAGCTGTGCGTGAAATACAAGGCCCCGCTGGTGATCACCTCGCTTGGGGCCCGCGAGGACCTCAACGCCGCGATCCATTCGTACGGCGGCATCACGATGCACGATGTCATCAACGACAAGCATGCCCACAAGGCCATCGAGAAGGGCGCTGACGGCCTGATCCCGGTCGCGGCCGGCGCGGGCGGCCATGCCGGCACCCTGTCGCCCTTCGCCCTGATCCAGGAAATCCGCCAGTGGTTCGACGGGCCGGTGGCGCTGTCGGGTTCGATCGCCTGCGGCCGCTCGATCCTGGCCGCCCAGGCCATGGGCGCTGACCTGGCCTATATCGGCTCGGCCTTCATCGCGACCCAGGAAGCCAATGCGGCCCAAGGCTACAAGGACATGATCGTCGAGAGCCACGCCGACGACATCCTCTATTCCAACCTCTTCACCGGCGTGCACGGCAATTATCTGCGCCCCTCGGTGATCAAGGCGGGCATGGATCCCGACAACCTGCCGGTCAGCGATCCGTCGGCCATGAACTTCGGCTCCGGCGGCAACCAGGAAGCCAAGGCCTGGCGCGACATCTGGGGCTGCGGCCAGGGCATCGGCGCCATCGACGCCGTTCTGACCGCCGGTGAACTCATCGCCAAGTTCTCGGAAGAGTATGAGCAGGCCAAGGCCGAACTGGCCGCCAAGACGGCGCTGACATCGGGCCACCACCTGGCCTTCGCGGCCGAGTAGCGACACGCTGGAGCGGGGACGGGGACGGGGATCGACCAAGGTCGGTCCCCGGCTCTGCCAGCGGGGCGATCCTTGGGGCGAGTTCAACGCCTTGAAGGGTTCCCGATGTTCGACGAAACCACCCCGCGCCTGGGCCTGCCCTATGTGGTCGCCGCCCAGGCCCAGAAGCATATCCCCATCAATGAAAGCCTCGCCCGGCTGGACGGTCTGGTCCAGTTGGCGGTCGAGAGTCGCGTGGTCGCGGCGCAGCCGGTCAGCCCGGTCGCCGGCGGCGTCTGGATCCTGCCGGCCGGCGCCACGGGCGCGGCCTGGGCCGGTCAGCCCGCCGGGACGCTGATGCGCTTCGAGGCCGGCGCCTGGGAGGCCGTCGCCCTGGCCGAAGGGGTGCTGGCCTGGGTCAAGGACGAGAACCAGATGGTCGCCTTCGATGGCGCGGCCTGGGCGCCCCTGTCGGCCACCTTCAAGAGCCTGACCGCCGCCGCCTCGCCGGGTCTGGCCAACACCCGGCTGGAAATCCGCGAGGAGGAGACGACGCTTTCGGGCGCTACCACCTCGACCGCCATCGTCATCCCGGCGCGGGCCATCGTGCTGGCGATCTCGACCCGGACCACGGCCGCGGTGACGGGGGCGACGTCCTACAGCTGCGGGGTGGCTGGCGAGGCGGGCAAGTTCGGTTCGTCGCTGGGCGTCGCCAAGAACGCCAGCAATGTCGGGGTGATCGGTCCCACGGCCTATTATTCGGACACGCCCGTGCTGTTGACCTCGGCCGGAGGAAGCTTCACCGGCGGCAGGGTGCGGGTGGCGGTGCACCTGCTGCGGTTTGATGCGCCGGCCAGCGTATAGTTTTTAGCTTGTCATCCCGGCCGCAGCGAAGCGGAGAGCCGGGACCCAGGGGCAACCGCACGGCGTTGGCCCCTGGGTCCCGGACAGCCTCTACGAGGCTTCCGGGATGACAAGGATTGTTGACGTCATGATTTGAACCACTTAAACGCCGCTCACCTTTGGGGAGTAGCCGCCTGCAAGTATCAGCAGGCCCCGCCGTCAACACACTTGGATCTCCGGATCCATGGCGCGGGGAGGGAAGCGATCATCCGCTTCCATGGCGAGACCAATGGCGCCGATATCCTCCCGGGCTGGGTGGGCTGTCGACGCTATTGGCATGCGCCCGGCCCGGAAGGTTTTTGATCCCGTGGAATCCCTGTTCGTCTCGACCCTGGTCGTGGCCATCGCCGAGATCGGCGACAAGACCCAGCTGCTGGCCATGATCCTGGCCACGCGCTTCAAGAAGCCCGTGCCGATCATCCTGGGCATTCTGGTCGCTACCCTGGCCAACCACGCCCTGGCGGCGACGGCGGGCTACTGGGTCTCCGACTTGCTGAGCGGCCAGTGGTTCAAGTGGGCCATCGCCGTTTCTTTCATCGCCATGGCCGCCTGGGCGCTGATCCCCGACAAGGCCGATGACGAGGATGGCTCCAGCGCTGGGCGCTATGGCGTGTTCGTCACCACCACCATCGCCTTCTTCCTGGTCGAGATGGGTGACAAGACCCAGATCGCCACGGTGGCCCTGGGCGCCAAGTTCCACTCGATCTTCTGGGTCGCCATGGGCACCACCCTGGGCATGATGATCGCCAACATCCCGGCGGTGTATCTGGGCGAGGCGGCGACCAAGATCGTGCCGCTAAAATATGTCCGCATCGGCGCCGCGCTGATCTTCCTGGCGCTGGGCGTCTGGGCTGCGGCCGAGGCGGCGGGGCTCTTCCGCTAGGCCCCCAACGCCGGTTAAGGGAAGGGCGTAGCAGGAGCCGCGTCCTTCCCATGACCTCCGACGATCAGAACCTGCGCGGCTGGGAATTCTGGATCGACCGCGGCGGCACCTTCACCGACATCGTCGCGCGGCGGCCGGATGGGGGGCTCGTCACCCACAAGCTGCTGTCGGAAAACCCCGAGCAGTACGCCGACGCCGCCGTGGCGGGCGTGAGGGCCCTGCTGCCGGCCGGCGCCGCCATCGACGCGGTCAAGATGGGTACGACGGTGGCCACCAACGCCCTCTTGGAGCGCAAGGGCGAGCCGACGGTGCTGGCGATCACGGCGGGTCACGCCGACGCCCTGCGGATCGGCTATCAGGCCCGGCCCAAGCTGTTCGACCGCCATATCGTCAAGCCTGAAGCCCTTTACGACCGCGTCGTCGAGATCGATGAGCGGATCAGCGTCGAGGGCGCGGTTCTGCGCCCGCTGGACGAGGCCGCCGCGCGCGACGGCCTACAGGCCGCCTTTGACGCCGGCTTCCGGGCCGTGGCCATCGTGCTGATGCACGGCTTCCGCTTCACCGACCACGAGGCGCGCGTCGCGGCCATCGCCCGCGACATCGGCTTTGCCCAGGTCTCGGTCAGCCACGAGGTCAGCCCGCTGATGAAGCTGGTCGGACGGGGCGACACCACGGTGGTCGACGCCTATCTGTCGCCGATCCTGCGCCGCTATGTCGACCGGGTGGCGGGCGAGTTGGGCCAGGACACGCGGCTGCTGTTCATGCAGTCCAACGGCGGCCTGACCGACGCGCGGGCCTTTCGGGGCAAGGACGCCATCCTGTCCGGCCCCGCCGGCGGGGTGGTCGGCATGGCGCGGACGGCGGCGCAGGCCGGCTTCGACCGGGTCATCGGCTTCGACATGGGCGGCACCTCGACCGACGTCTGCCACTATGCCGGCGAGTATGAGCGGGCCTTCGAGACCGTGGTGGCCGGTGTGCGGATGCGCGCGCCGATGATGAACATCCACACCGTCGCGGCCGGCGGCGGCTCGATCTGCAGCTTCGACGGCGCGCGTCTGCGCGTGGGACCGGCCTCGGCCGGAGCGGTTCCGGGACCGGCGGCCTATCGCCGGGGCGGGCCGCTGACCGTCACAGACTGCAACGTCATGCTGGGCAAGCTGCGGCCGGAGTTCTTTCCCGCCGTGTTTGGCCCCAATGCCGACCAGCCGCTGGACGCCGGGGCCGTGGCCGCCGGCTTCGCCAGCCTGGCCGCCGAGATCCTGGCCGCCACCGGCGAGGCCATGAGCCCGGAGGCCATCGCCGAGGGCTTCCTGACCATCGCCGTCGAGAACATGGCCAAGGCCGTGCGGCAGATCTCAATCCAGCGCGGCTATGACGTCACCCGCTATGTGCTGGCCTGTTTCGGCGGCGCGGGCGGGCAGCACGCCTGCCTGGTGGCCGACGCGCTGGGCATGACGAAGGTCATGATCCACCTGTTCGCCGGGGTGCTGTCCGCCTACGGCATGGGCTTGGCCGACCTGCGCCTGATCCGGGAAGCGACGGTCGAGCGGCCGCTGGCCGAGGCGGCCGCGGATCTGGCCGAGCAGGCGAGGGTGTTGTCCATCGAGGCCGAGACCGCCCTGCGCGCCCAGGCCGTGCCGGTGGCTTCCGTCGAGACCCTGGCCATCCTGCGCGTGAAATATGCCGGCACGGATACGCCGCTGGTCGTGCCGCTGGCCGACGAGGTCGGCGTCCGCGCGGCGTTCGAAGAGATGCACCAGCGCCGCTTCGGCTTTACCTCGCCGACCACGGCCCTGGTGGTCGAGACGCTGTCGGTGGAGGCCATTGGCCATTCGGACGCCGGATCAGCGCCGGATCTGGGGTCTGGCGCCTCTGGCGTTTCTGAGCCCCTCACGACGGTCGAGGTCCGCATGGCCGGACAGGCCAGAGCGACCCCGGTGTTCGACCGCGAGGCCCTGGCCGTGGGCGCCGAAGTCAAAGGCCCCGCCATCATCCGCGAAGCCACCGGCACCACCGTCGTCGAGCCCGGCTGGCGCGCGACCGTGGATGCCCGGCTGACTCTGATCCTCGACCGCGTTGAGGCCCTGCCGACCCGCCGCGCCATCGGAACCCGGGCCGATCCGGTGATGCTGGAGGTGTTCAACAACCTCTTCATGGCCGTGGCCGAGGAGATGGGCTTCGCCCTGCAGAACACCGCCTATTCGGTCAACATCAAGGAGCGGCTGGACTTCTCCTGCGCTCTGTTCGACCGCGACGGAAACCTGATCGCCAACGCCCCGCACATGCCGGTGCATCTGGGCTCGATGGGCGACAGCGTGCGGGCCATTCGCGAGGCGCGGCGCGGTGATGGCCGGGGCATGAAGCCGGGCGACGTCTATATGCTGAACGCGCCCTACAAGGGCGGCACCCACCTGCCGGACGTGACGGTGGTGATGCCGGTGTTCGACGCGACCGGAGCCCTGCTGTTCTACGTCGCAGCGCGCGGGCACCAGGGCGATATCGGCGGCATTACGCCGGGCTCGATGCCGCCCAACAGCCGCACGGTCGAGGAGGAGGGGGTTCTGATCGAGAACTTCCTGTTGGTCGAGGGCGGGCGGTTCCTGGAAGCGCAGACCCGCGCCCTGCTGGCGTCGGGCAAGTGGCCGGCCCGCAATCCCGACCAGAACATCGGCGACCTCAAGGCCCAGATCGCCGCCTGCGCGCGCGGGGCGGAGTCGCTGACCGGTCTCGTGGCCGAGTTCGGCCAGGAGGTGGTCGAGGCCTATATGGCCCACGTGCAGGACAATGCCGAGGAAGCGGTGCGCCGCGTGCTGGCGACGCTGGGCGACGGATCGTTCGCCTATGAGCTGGACGACGGCTCGGTGGTGAAGGTGGCCATCACCGTCGACCAGAAGGCTCGCACGGCCCGGGTCGATTTCGCCGGCACCAGCGACCAGGTCCCAACCAACTTCAATGCTCCGGCCTCGATCTGCCGGGCGGCGGCGCTGTACGTCTTCCGCACCCTGGTCGATGACGAGATCCCGATGAACGACGGCTGCCTGCGACCGGTGCAGTTGGTCATTCCGGAGGGCTCGATGCTGCGTCCGCGCTATCCGGCGGCGGTGGTGGCGGGCAATGTCGAGACCAGTCAGGTCGTGGTCGACGCCCTCTATGGCGCTTTGGGCGTGATGGCCGGCGCGCAGGGGACGATGAACAATTTCACCTTCGGCGATGAGCGCCGCCAGTACTATGAGACCATCTGCGGCGGCTCTGGCGCGGGGCCAACCTTTGACGGAACCGACGCCGTCCAGACCCACATGACCAACAGCCGCCTGACAGATCCCGAGATTCTGGAGACGCGCTATCCGGTGCTGGTCGAAGCCTTCTCGATCCGGCGCGGTTCGGGCGGAGCGGGCGCGCAACACGGCGGCGACGGGGTGGTGCGAAAGATCGCCTTCCGCGAACCGATGACCGCCACCCTGCTGTCCAACCGCCGCCGCGTGCCGCCGTTCGGGCTGGAAGGCGGATCAGCGGGCGCGCTGGGTACCGCGCGGGTCGAGCGGGCGGACGGCGCGGTTCAGGTCCTGGCGGCCACCGATCTGGTCGAGGTCGCGGCGGGCGACGCCATCATCATCGAGACGCCCGGCGGCGGCGGCTGGGGCGCGTCCTGATGCGGCCTGCCGTTTTGTTTGTGTGCCTGGGTAATATATGTCGATCACCGCTGGCGGAGGGCGCCTTTCGGGCCGAGGCTCAGGCGATGGGGCTGGATGTTCTGGTCGATTCGGCGGGTACGGGGGGCTGGCATGCCGGTTCCGCGCCGGACGGGCGCGCCATTGCCGCCGCGCAGCGCCACGGCGTTGATATCAGCCGCCAGATCGCCCGCAAGGTGACGGCCGACGACTTCCGGCGCTTCACCCACATTCTGGCCCTGGACCACGACAACCTGAGGAAGCTGCGCGCCCTGCGCCCGGTCGACGGCGCGGCGGAGCTGGGCCTGCTGCTGGACTATGCCGAGGGGCTGGAGGGACGCGCCGTGGCCGATCCCTACTATGGCAAGGCGGCGGGGTTCGACGTGACCTGGCGCGAAGTGGCCCTTGCGGCGCGGGGCCTTGCGCTCTCGCTGGCGTCGCGAGGCGAGTGACAGGCTCGCCTAGTCGGTCCGCGTCGCCCGCTGTTCCATCAGCAACAGCGTCAGGGTCACCAGGAAGCCGAAGATCAGCAGCAGCGCCGCCAGTTGGTGCGCCTCGCTCCAGCGCAGTTGCTCGACCAGCTGGAAGATCTCGACCGACAGCACCTGGGTCTCACCCGGAATGCCGCCGCCCAGCATCATCACCACGCCGAACTCTCCCACCGTATGGGCGAACGACAGGATGGCGGCGACGGCGTAGCCGGGCAGGGCCAGCGGCAGGGCCACGCGGGCGAAGCTCTGCCAGCGCGAGGCGCCCAGGGTGGCCGCGGCCTCCATCGGTTCCTCGCCCAGGGCGATGAAGGCGTTGCGCAGGGGCTGGACGGCGAAGGGCAGGGAATAGATCAGCGAGCCGATCACCAGCCCCTCGAAGGTGAAGGCCAAGGTGCGGATTCCGACCGCCTGCAACGGGGCCATCAGCACACTGTGCGGCCCAAGCGCGATCAGCAGGTAGAAGCCCAGCACGGTGGGCGGCAGAACGATCGGCAGGGCGACCACGGCGCCGACCACGGGCTTCCAGCGCGACGCGCCCCGAGCCAACCACCAGGCCAGAGGCGTGGCGAGTATCAGCAGCAGGATCGTGGTAATCCCCGCCAGCTTTACCGTCAGCCACAGCACCGAAAACATGGTCAGCGAACCTCGTAGCCGTAGCGGCGGATGATGGCCTTGGCCTCAGAGCTCTTCAGGAACTGAAGGAAGGCCTTGGCAGCGGGATTGCCGGATCCCGTCTTCAGCAGCACGGCCTGCTGGTCGATGGGCGAGTGGTTGGCGGTCGGCACGATCCAGCGCGAGCCACCGGGCTCGCTGATCACCTGCGACAGGGCCACAAAGCCCAGTTCCGCCGCGCCGGTCTGCGCATACTGGTAGGTCTGGGTGATCGAAGAGCCGGTCACGATCTTTGGCTTCAGGGTGTCCTGCAGCTTCAGCTTGGTCAGGGTCTCGATGGCGGCCTGGCCATAGGGTGCGGATTTGGGATCGGCGATAGCCAGTTTCTCGAAGCCGCCCTTGGCCAGCACCGCGCCCTTGCCGTCGACCAGGCCAGGGGTCCTGCTCCACAGGACCAGACGTCCGGTGGCGTAGGTGAACCGCGTGCCGGCCACGGCCAGACCCTCGGCTTCGGCCCGGGTCGGCCGTTCGGCGTCGGCCGACAGAAAGACCTCGAACGGCGCGCCGTTGGCGATCTGGTTATAGAACTGGCCGGAGGATCCAAAGCTCAGGGTCGCCTTGTGGCCGGTTCTGGCCTCGAACTTCGCCGCGATCGCCTTGGCGGGTTCGGTGAAGTTGGCGGCGACAGCCACCCTGGTTTCAGCAGCAAGGGCCGAGCCGCCGATCAGCATCGTCAGGCCGGCGGCGAGGACAGCCATCAGGGGGCGGCGAGCGAGCATGCAGGACCTCGGCGGGCTTGGAGTCGGCGACCAGACAGCGTTATGTAGCAAGACTGCATAACGCTGTCCCATTTTCCGTTCGGGCCCGATCAGGAACAACCATGGTCATTGATGGCGAACTCAGCGCCTCGCTCGTCCTGCGCCGGGGCGCCGTGGCCCGGGTGGGGCTGGAGCGCGTCGCCCTGCTGGAGGCCGTCGGCGAGGCGGGGTCGATCACCGCCGCCGCCCAGCGGCTGGGCCTGAGTTACAAGGGCGCGTGGGACGCGATCCAGGCGCTCAACAATCTGTTCGACGCCCCTCTGATCGCCGCCAGCGCCGGCGGCAAGGCGGGCGGGGCGACGACCCTGACCCCACGCGGCCATACGGTGATCAAGGCCTTCCGCGAGGTGGAGCGCGAGATCGGCGCGGCCCTGGCCCGGCTGGAGGCCGGGCTGGCCTCGGCGCCCGAGCAGGGTCTGGGCGAGCTCTTCTGGAGCCTGGGTCTGCGCACCAGCGCCCGCAACGCCTTGCGCGGAACCGTGGCGCGCATCGGGGCCGGGGCGGTGACCGTCGAGGTCACGCTCTCGCTGGGCGACGGCGTCGAGATCGTTTCGGTGATCACCCGGCGCAGCGCCGATGAGCTGGGGCTTACGGTCGGCAAGCCGGCCATCGCCCTGATCAAGTCCAGCTTTGTCAGGATCGTGCGAAGCGCTGACGCTGGGGGCGGGGTCAATCGCCTGGCCGGCGCGATTATCGACCGCGAGGATGGCGACCTGACCAGCGAGATCAGCCTGACCCTCTCCGCCGGCAAGACCCTGACAGCGACCCTGCCGCGCGTCGACGCCATGGCGTTGAGGCCCGGCGACGCGGTCGTCGCCATGGTCGAGCCCTCGGACGTCATCCTGGCCGTCGAATAGCGCAGGCGCTCTATCAAGCCTCCAGAGCCGTGGCGGACATGGGAATCTTGACCCTGAAGGTGCTGCCCAGATTCTGGCCGGCGCTCTCCACCTCGATCGATCCGCCGTGAAGCGCGACCAGTTGCTTGACCAGCGCCAGCCCGATTCCGAGACCGCCCTGGGCCTTGGCCAGATGATCCTCCACCTGGGCGAAGATCTCGAAGATGCGCGGCTGCATCTCGGGCGCGATGCCTACGCCGGTGTCAGTCACCGTGATCTCGGCCATACCGTCGCGGGCGAGCGCTGACAGGGACACCGTTCCGCCGGCCGGCGTATATTTGGCGGCGTTGTTGAGCAGGTTCGCCACCACCTGGGCCAGCCGCGTGTGATCAGCTTCCAGCCAGATCGCGTCGCTGGGAATGTCCGTCGTGAAGCGATGGCAGCCGGCGTCCAGACTGTGCTGGCTGGCCTCGATCGCCGACTGGAGGACCTCGTTGAGCGCGATCCGCTCCTTCTTCAGCGAGATCTTGCCCTGGCTGACCCGCGAAACGTCCAGCAGGTCGTCCACGAGGTGAGAGAGGTGGGTCACCATCCGGTCCATACGCGTTCGGATGTCTTGCGACCGTTCGGGTGAAAGGTCCTTGGCCAGCAGATGCAGGCCGCCGCTCAGGGCGGCGACGGGATTGCGCAGTTCGTGCGCCAGCACGGCCAGGAAGCTGTCCTTGTGGCGATCGGCCCGCCTCAGCGCTTGAGCGGCCGTCTCCAGCTCGTCGCGTTGCCGTTCGATTTCCTGGCGCTGCCTGTAGAGATCGAAGAACACGGCGGCCTTGCTGCGCAGGATGTCCGCCTCGATCGGCTTCTGGATGAAGTCGACCGCGCCGGCCTCATAGCCGCGAAACCGGCGTTGCTTGTCGGCGGCGCCGGCGGTCACGAAGATGATCGGGATGTGTCGTGCGCGTTCGTTGCCGCGCATGAACTCGGCCAGCTCAAAGCCATCCATGCCCGGCATCTGGACGTCGAGGAGCGCGAGCGCCACGTCGTGCGTCAACAGCAGCTCAAGCGCCTCCTCGCCCGAGCGGGCCTTGAGGCAGGTCAGGCCCTCGCGCTGCAGCAAGGCCTCGAGCGCGAGCAGATTTTCTTCGAGGTCGTCGACAAGGAGGAAGTTGATCGGCTTTTCCGCGCTCATCGGGCGGCTCCCAGGTTCGACAGATAGGATGCGATCGCATCCAGGTTCATGATCATCGCCGAGGGGCACGCTTCCAGCGCCGCAAGCGGCATGGCGGTGGCATAGGCGCCGGCTGGATCTTCGACGACCGCAAGGCCGCCCGCAGCCACGATCGCCTTGAGCCCCGCGGCCCCGTCATGGTTGGCGCCCGTCAGCACCACGCCCACCAGCCCCGGCCCGTAGGTGTCGGCGGCGCTTTCGAACAGGACGTCTATGGAGGGCCGCGAATAGTTCACGGCTTCATCGATGGACAGGGCCAGGCTTTCTTCGGTCTCGACGAGCAGGTGATAGTCGGAGGGCGCGAAATAGACCGCGCCGGGGATGATGGCCTCCTTGTCTTCGGCTTCCTTGACCACGATTTCGCATCGGGCCTGAAGAAGCGGCACCAGCATGTTGGCGCGGTCTGGCGGTACGTGCACGACGACCAGCACGGGGAGGCCATAGTCAGCCGCCAGCGCGGGCAGGATGGTCTGCAGCGCTTGCACGGCGCCCGCCGACGCGCCGATCACCACAGCCTTGCTCGCGCCGCCGCTCATGGCTCGCGCCTCTGGTAGATCTTTTCCTCGGGCGCGAAGTCGGAGAAGGCGGCGGCGTGGGCGGAAAATCGCAGACTTTCCTTGGAGCCCAGACCCAGGAAAGCCTTGCGGGCCAGGGAGTCGCGGAACAGGCCGATGGCCCGATCCTGAAGCGCCCGGTCGAAATAGATCATCACGTTGCGGCACGAGATCAGGTGCATTTCGCCAAAGACGGCGTCGGTCACCAGGCTGTGGTCGGAAAACACCACGCGTTCGCGCAGCGTCTTGTCGAAGACCGCCCGCCCATAGGCGGCGGTGTAATAGTCCGAGAGCGACGACTTGCCGCCCGCCTTCTGATGGTTCTCGGTGAACTTCCGGATCCGGTCGAGAGCGTAGACGCCGGCTTCGGCGGCGGTGAGCGCGTCGGGATTGATGTCGGTGGCGTAGAACAGGGTCCGATCATACAGGCCCTCTTCGCGGAACAGGATGGCCAGCGAATAGAGTTCCTCGCCCGCGCTGCAGCCGGCGATCCACACCTTCAGGGACGGATAGGTTCGCAGGTGGGGCAGCACCTTCTCGCGTAGCGCCTGAAAATAGGACGGGTCACGGAACATCTCGCTGACCTGCACCGTCAGATAGCCCAGCAGGCGGGGCAACATCGCCGGATCATGCAGGACGAGGTCCTGAATCGCCGAGATGCTGGCAAAGCCCATCTGGTCGCGCGCCTGGACCAGCCGCCGCTTGATCGACGCGCGGGCATAGTGGCGGAAGTCATAGTGATAGCGCTGGTACAGCGCTTCCAGCAGCAGCTGGATTTCGAGGTCTACGATCACTTCAGACACGGATCACGCTCATCGCGGCATCCAGACCCGGACCAGGGACAGAAGTTTGTCCACGTCGATGGGCTTGGCCATGTAGTCGTTGGCGCCGGCGGCGATGCAGCGCTCCTGGTCATCGGGCATGGCCTTGGCGGTCAGCATCAGGATCGGCAGCTTGGCCCACTGGGGATTGCCGCGGATCTGCCGGGTGGCCGTCAGGCCGTCCATCACCGGCATCATCACATCCATCAGCACCAGATCGATGGCGGCGGCGGAATCCTCGGCCGAGCGCCCCAAGAGGTCGATCGCCTCCTGGCCGTTGCGGGCGATTTCGACGATGGCCCCGCGCGGTTCCAGCACATTGGTCAGGGAATAGATGTTGCGGATGTCGTCTTCGACGATGAGCACGCGACGGCCTTCCAGAACGGCGTCGCGGTTGCGCGCCTTCTGGATCATCTTCTGCTGCTCGGGCGGCAGGCTGGAGACCACCTGGTGCAGGAACAGGGAAACCTCGTCCAGCAGGCGCTCGGGCGACTTCGCCCCCTTGATGATGATTGAACTGGAGTAGCGGCGCAGGCGCTGCTCGTCGTTCGCCGACAGGTCGTGGCCGGTGTAGACGATGACGGGCGGGAACCCGTGCTCGCCGTCCCGGCTCAGGGTTTCCAGAAGCGAGAAGCCCGAGGCGTCGGGCAGGGACAGGTCCAGCACCATGCAGTCGAAGGTCTGCAGCTTGAGCTGTTCCAGGCACTCGGCCGCCGTGCCGACACCGACGGTCTCGACTTCGCCCGACGACAACAGCCTGCTGACGGCGTCGCGCTGCACCGGGTCGTCCTCGACGATCAGCACGCGCCGCACCGTGTTGGTCAGCTTGGCCTGCAGCGTCTCCAGCACCTCGGCCAGCGCCTCGCGCTTGACGGGCTTGAGCATGTGGCCGATCGCGCCGAGTGATAGGGCGGTCTGGCTGTGGTCGCTGGCGGAGATCACGTGGATCGGGATGTGCCGGGTCGCATCGTCGCGCTTGAGACGATCCAGCACCATCAGGCCCGATTCATCGGGCAGGCCGACGTCGAGCACCACGGCGCTGGGCTTGAAGCGCCTGGCCAGTTTCAGGGCTTCTTCGGCCGTGCCGGCCACCAGGCACTGAAAGCCCAGTTCGCGGGACAGGTCGCGCACGATGCTGGCGAACTTGTCGTCGTCCTCGACCACCAGCAGCAGGCGACGGGCGCCGGCCAACTGGTCGCGGTCGTCCTCGACCGACTGGGCCAGCGGCCTCGACCGTTTCGGTCGCGCGGGCGCGGGGGAGGGGGCTGTCTCGGCGCTGATCGGCTGTTCGCGAGCCCCCACCCGCGCCGGGTCGTAGGCGCGCGGTATGGTGATGGTGAAGGTGCTGCCTTCGCCGGCCTGGCTCTGAAGGGTGATGGCGCCGCCGAGCAGCCGCGCCAGTTCTCGCGAGATCGACAGGCCCAGACCCGTTCCGCCGTACTTGCGGCTGATCGTGCCGTCGGCCTGGCGGAAGGCTTCGAAAATGCTCTGCTGCTGCTCGCGCGAAACGCCGATCCCGGTGTCGTTCACCGCGAAGGCCAGGCTGTCGCCGCCCGCCGGCGCGATGGCCAGCCGCACGTGACCCGCCTCCGTGAACTTGAAGGCGTTCGAGAGCAGGTTCTTGAGGATCTGTTCGAGGCGCTGGCGATCGGTTTCGACGATGGGGGGGCAGCCGTCCGCGATCTCGATCTGGAACTCCAGCCCGCGATCATCCGCCACCGGCTGAAACAGCTGGCGTAGATCGCCGGTCAGCCTGGACAGGGCGACATTTTCAGGCCGCACCTCGATGTGGCCCGCCTCGATCTTGGACAGATCCAGGATGTCGTTGATGAGCACCAGAAGATCGTTGCCCGACGAGGCGATGGTCTGGGCGAACTTTACCTGCTGGCTCGAAAGATTGCCCTCGGGATTGTCGCTGAGCAGCTTGGAGAGGATCAGCAGCGAGTTCAGCGGCGTGCGCAGCTCGTGTGACATGTTGGCCAGGAAGTCGGACTTGTACTGGCTGGCCTGCGCCAGCTCCCGCGCCTTGAGGGCCACGGCGGCGCTGCTGCGCTCCAGATCGTCGCGCTGGGTCTCCAGGATCTGGGCCTGCTCCTCCAGCTGGCTGTTGGTCTGTTCCAGCTCGGCCTGCTGCTGCTCCAGCCGGACCTGCGACTCCTTGAGCGCGCGGCCCTGCTCTTCGAGCTCCTCGTTGGAAGCCCTCAGTTCCTCGCTCTGCACCTGCAGCTCTTCGGCCTGGCGCTGGGTTTCCTCCAGAACGGCCTGCAGCTCGGCGCGATAGCGCGCCGATCGCAGGGCGACGCCGATGGACGTGGCGGCCTGATCCAGAAGTTCGATGACCCGGTCGTCGACGGGGTGCAGGAAGCCCAGTTCGATGACGGCGTTGACGCGCTCATCGGCAAGGGCGGGCGCCAGGACCAGGTGCCGGGGCTTGTCGCGGCCCAAGGCCGAACCGATCATAAGGTAACCGTCCGGAACGTCGCGGACGATCATCGTTCGGCCATCGGCCGCGACCTTGCCCAGGAGACCCTCCCTGACATTGAAGCGGACCGGCACGTCGGCGTCGGCCGGAATCCCAAGGGCCGCCGCGCGATAGAAATGGCCGCTTTCGCCTTTGAACAGTGCGCCGGCCTGGGCGCCCAGATGCTGCGACAGGAAGCCGAGGATACTGTCGCCCAGAGCCTCGACCGACTGGTCTCCCATCATCGCGTTCGACAGACCAACCTCGCCCGCCTGCAGCCATTGCTGGCGGGCGCGGGCGCGCAGGCTGCGCCGGATCAGGACGAAGACGGCGGCCGTGAGCGCCGCGCCCAGCAGGGCCGACAGCACACCGCTGGCCAGGGCTGTGGAATAGGCCGCCTCCAGCTCGATCATGCGGCTCTGACGCAGTCGATTTTCTTCCCGGCGCATCACGTCCAGTTGAGCGCGAATCGCGTCCATCTCGACCTTGCCGCGGTTGGTCGAGACCATCGAAAGCGCCGCCGCGGGCCCCTTTTCACGCCGGATCGTGATGGTTTGCTCAAGCTCGGCCAGCTTGGCTTCCATGTGGCGCTTCAGGGGGCGCAGATTGGCCTGCTGGACGGGGTTGTCCCGGGTGAGGGTGGCGACGGTGTCGATGCGCGAGGCGATGCCCGACACCGCGCTCTGATATGGCTCCAGATACTCGTTCTCGCCCGTCAGCAGATAACCGCGCTGGCCCGTTTCGGCGTCCTGGGTTGTCGAGAGAAGGTCATCAATCGAGATCAGGACCGAGTGTGTGTGGCGGATATGGGCGTTGGCGGCCCGCAGCACTTCGACGTTGCGATAGGCGATGACGCCGCTGATCAGGAAGAAGGCGAGCACAAGGGCCAGCCCCAGCGTCGTCCATGTTTCCACCTTCGTCCGGGAGGAGGACGCGCCAAGGGGTTCTTTCAGCGACATGCGATTCTCGAGGTGGAGGTTGTTCGATCCCGCGCCCTGGGATGAAGGCGACGAGCAGAGGGGTGTTTAGAGCCTAGTGACCGCACGGCGCGTGGGAGCCGCGATGAATCGGCGCTGACGCGGTCAGGGCCACCAACCGGCGCGATGGCGGATCGGCGCGCGACGCCAGATCTGGCGTCGCCATGCCCTGAGATAAGAAATACCCGAACGTCACACGCTACTCCCCCGACCGCGCGCCCCATCGCGCGGAGCCTCTAACGGCCGACGGTCAAAGAGGTTCCATGACCATCTCTCCGGCGCTGCCTGCGGACCTTCAGCGGCCTGCTAGCCACGCGTGAGCGCGATGCGGCGGTGTGACTCATTGATCTTGGCGACGCTTGCGACGACTATGCAGCCGCACCCACGGCCCAACTCCGAGAGATCCTTGATTCAGCTCCTGACCTCTGGGCTTGGCAAAGGTGTGACGGCTCTGGCCGTCATGCTGATCGCCCTGCTGGTGGCCCAGGCGCCGGTGGCCATGGTGGACCGGGCGCTGCACGCCAGCGGCCAGACGCATGCCGCCAACGCCTTCGCCGGCCCGCTCGCCACCGACCTAGCCGACCACGATCACGACCATGATCACGATGCGGCGGCCAGCGCCGAGGTCGCGGCCGACGATCGTGATCCCTCACCCTCGCAGGGCGCGCACCACCACCATGACGGCGCTCCGCTTCTGGGCCTGACAGCCTCCATCACGGTCGCGAGCCCCTGGGGCTCGACGGTCGAATCCTGGTCTGGCCGGGACACCTCGCTCGACAGCGCCGAGCCCGCTCCCCAGAAACGCCCTCCAAAAGCCCGCCTCGAACACGTCGCCTGATCGACGCGGCCCTCGGCTGCGCCCGCTTCCGTTCGAGAGACTCCCATGCCCCATTTCGTCCATGGCCGCGCCACGCGGTCCTGGCTGCTCGCGTCGGTGTTCGCCATCGCGCTGCCCCTTGCCGTCCAGGCTGAAACCCTGGGATTGCCCCAGGCCCTGGCCCGCGCCGCCCAGTCCGATCCCACCCGCCCCGCTGTCGAGGCGCGGCTCAAGGCCGCCGACGCGGGCGCCCGGCAGGCCGCCGTCCGCCAGAACCCCGTCGTCGGCGTCGAACTGGAAGACCTGACGGGCACCGGCCCCTATTCGATGATCGATCGCGCCCAAGCCACGGTCTATTACCAGCAGAGCCTGGATCGCGGCGGCAAGCGCCAGGCCCGCACCGCGCTGGCCCGCACCGAGATCGATCTGGTTCGCCTTCGCTATCAGGTTCAGGTGCTGGACCTGTTCCAGGCGGTGGAGCTGGCCTGGGTCGAGGCCCTGGCCGCCGAGGCGCAGGTCCGCCTGGCGCGCACGCGGCTGGACATCGCCCAGCGCGCCCAGGGCGAGGTGGATCGGCGCGTGAAGGTCGCCCGCGATCCTCTGTTCGCCGGCGCCCGCGCTGACACCCAGGTCGCCGAGGCCAGGATCGCCCTGTCGCAGGCCCAGATGGCCGCCGACACTGCGCGTCGAAACCTCGCCAGCCATTGGGACGGCGCTGGCGATTTCGACCTCGATCCGGCGGTGCTGGACGACACCTCCGCCGCCGAACAGGTCGCGGGCGAGGCGTCGGGGGTCGACCTGGCGGTGCTCGACGCCGAGCGACAGGCCGCGACGGCGCGGGTTCGCCTGGAGGAGAGCAAGGCTGTCCAGGATCCGACCTGGCGCGCCGGCCTGCGCTATCTGAACGAGGGACGGGACATGGCGGTGCTGGTCGGCGGGTCGATCCCGCTGGCCCGCCATGACACCAATCGCGGCGCCATCGAGCGCGCCCAGGCCGAGCGCACAGCGGCCGATGTTGACCTCCTCAGCGGCAAGGTCTTGCGCGAGCGGCGGATCGCCAGGCTGCAAGCCGGGCTGGCCGCGCGGGCCAGCGAAGCCCGTCGCATCGAGAGCGAGGTGCTGCCCGCCGCCGAACGGACCGTCGCCCTGGTCCGCGAGGGCTTCAATCGCGGCGGCTTCAGCTATCTCGACGTCATCGAGGCTCAGAAGGTCCTGATCGACGCCCGGGGCCGACGGCTTGACGCCCTGAAGGCCTTCCACACCGACCGCGCCCTGCTGGCCCGCCTGACCGGCCGCCACGCCGCCCTCATTCCCGCTTCGGAGACTGTCCGATGAACCGCTGCTACACCCGGCGCGCCAGCGTGCGCCTTGCCTTGCTGATGGCCTCCACCCTGTTGCTGGCCGCCTGCGGCGACGGCGCCAAGCCCGGCGCCGAGACCGAAGGCCATGCCGCCAAGGCCGGCGACTACGAGCGCGGCCCCCATCGCGGCCGCCTGTTGCGCAACGGCGATCTGGCCATCGAGATCACCATCTTCGAAGACGGCGTCGAGCCCGAATTCCGCGTCTATGCCTATCGCAAGGACAAGCCCGTCGATCCGCGTCAGGTCCAGCTGTCGGTGGAGCTGACCCGGCTGGGCGGCAAGGTCGACAAGTTCAGCTTCGCCCCGCAGGAGGACTATCTGCGCGGCGCCGGCGTGGTGCGCGAGCCGCACTCTTTCGACGTGAAGGTTCGGGCCAGCCAGGGCGGCCAGAGTCATCAATGGACCTATCAATCCTACGAAGGCCGCACGAGGATCAGCGCTGACGCCGCCAGGGCAGGGGGCGTGAAAACCGAGATGGCCGGCGGCGCCGATATCGCCGAACTGGTCGACATGGCCGGCCGCGTCGAGATCACGCCCGAGGGCAAGGGCGAGGTTCGCGCCTGGTATCCGGGACGGGTGATGACCCTGCGGGGAGAGCTGGGAAGCCAGGTCCGCAAGGGGCAGCTGCTGGCGCGCGTGGAGTCCAGCGAGAGCTTGCAGACCTATTCGATCTTCGCGCCGATCAGCGGGATCATCGTCGAGAAGAACCTCAATGTCGGCGACGTGGCCGGCGAGCGGGCCATCTTCGTGATCGCCGATCCGACCAAGCTGCACGCCGAGTTCTTCGTCTATCCGCGCGACGCCGAGCGGGTGCGCGTCGGCCAGCCCGTCGAGGTGCGCAGCCTGTCGGGCGACACTCGCCTGATGGCGCGGGTTGAGGCGGTTCTGCCGACCGCCGACCTGGCCAGCCAGACCCTGCTGGCCCACGTCCACCTGCCCGAGGGCTCCGCCGCGTTCCGGCCCGGCATGGGCGTCGAGGGCGCGTTCCAGGTCGCCTCCACCCGCGTCCCGCTGGCGGTGCGCACGCGGGCCCTGCAAAAATTCCGCGACTTCACCGTCGTCTTCGCCAGGGTGGGCGACACCTATGAGGTGCGGATGCTGGAGCTGGGTCGCCAGACGCCCGAATGGACCGAGGTGCTGGGCGGGCTTGAACCCGGAACCGAATATGTCGCCGACGGCGCCTTCCTGATCCGCGCGGACATCGAAAAGTCCGGCGCGAGCCACGATCACTAGGAGCGCGCACCCATGCTTGAACGCATCATCGCGCTGTCGATCCGCTATCGGTGGATCGTCCTGGCGCTCGTCCTCGCCTCGGCGATCCTGGGCGTCTGGAGTTTCCAGCGCCTGCCGATCGACGCCACCCCCGACATCACCAACGTGCAGGTGCAGATCAATACCGAGGCGCCGGGCTTCTCGCCGCTGGAGGCCGAACAGCGGATTACCTTTCCGGTCGAGACCGCCATCGCCGGCCTGCCGGGCCTGGACTACACCCGCTCAGTCTCCCGCTACGGCCTCAGCCAGGTCACCGTCGTGTTCAATGACGGGACCGACATCTATTTCGCCCGCCAGCTGGTCAATGAACGGCTGCAGGCCGCCCGCGCCCAACTGCCTCCCAGCCTGACGCCCGAGCTTGGCCCGATCTCCACGGGCCTGGGCGAGATCTTCATGTACACGGTCGAGGCCAAGCCCGGCGCGCGCCGGCCTGACGGCAAGGCCTATACGCCCGAGGACCTGCGCACCCTTCAGGACTGGGTGATCCGGCCCCAGCTGCGCAACACGCCCGGCGTCACCGAGGTCAACACCATCGGCGGCTTCGAGCGGCAGTATCACGTCACCCCTCTGCCGGAACGGCTATCGGCCTACGGCCTGACCATGGCTGACGTCACCGACGCCCTGGCCAGGAACAACAGCAATGTCGGGGCCGGCTATATCGAGCGCTATGGCGAGCAGTATCTGGTCCGCGTTCCTGGCCAGGCCAGCGGCGTCGAGGACCTGCGCGGCACGATCATCGTCAATCGTGGCGGCGCGCCTATCCGTATCGGCGACGTGGCCGACGTGGGTCTGGGCGAGGAACTTCGCACCGGGGCCGCGACCGAGAACGGCCAGGAGGTGGTGCTGGGCACCGTGTTCATGCTGGTCGGCGAGAACAGCCGCACCGTCGCCCGCGCCGCGGCGCTGCGTCTGGAACAGGCCGCCAAATCCCTGCCGGCCGGCGTCCTGGCCACGCCGGTCTATGACCGCACCGAACTGGTCGATCGCGCCATCCGCACGGTCGAGACGAACCTGGTCGAAGGCGCGCTGCTGGTGATCGTCGTGCTGTTCCTGCTGCTGGGCAATATCCGGGCGGCGCTGATCACGGCGGCGATCATCCCGTTCTCGATGCTGCTGACCATCACCGGCATGGTCCAGAGCCGGGTGTCGGGCAATCTGATGAGCCTGGGCGCGCTGGACTTTGGCCTGATCGTCGACGGCGCCGTGATCATCGTAGAGAACTGCCTGCGCCGGTTTGGCGAGGCGCAGCATCGTCTGGGACGCCTGCTGACCAGGGACGAGCGCTTCGCCCTGACGGCCAGCGCGGCCGGTGAGGTGATCAGGCCGTCGCTGTTTGGCGTGCTGATCATCACCCTGGTCTATGTGCCGATCTTCGCCCTGACCGGGGTGGAGGGGAAGATGTTCCACCCGATGGCCATCACCGTGGTCATCGCCCTGACCGCCGCCCTGGTGCTGTCCCTGACCTTCGTGCCGGCCGCCGTGGCGCTGTTCGTCACCGGCAAGGTCGAGGAGAGGGAAAGCCGCATCATGCGCGGGGCTCGCCAGCTCTACGAACCGGCGCTGGCCATGGCCTTGCGGCTGCGGGTGGCGTTCGTGGCCGGCGCCGTGGCGCTGGTGGTCATCGCGGGTCTGGCGGCCAGTCGCATGGGCTCGGAGTTCGCCCCCAGTCTCGACGAAGGCGACATCGCGATGCACGCCCTGCGCATACCGGGGACCAGCCTCACCCAGGCCGTCCGGATGCAGGCGGCTCTGGAGGCGCGGATCAAGTCGTTGCCGGAGGTCGAGCGGGTGGTGAGCAAGATCGGCACCGCCGAAGTCGCCACCGACCCGATGCCGCCCTCGGTCGCCGACACCTTCATCATGCTGAAGGACCGCAAGGACTGGCCCGATCCACGCAAGCCCAAGGCCAAGCTGGTCGCCGAACTGGAGGCCGCCGTCGCCACCATTCCCGGCAACAATTACGAGTTCACCCAGCCGATCCAGATGCGCTTCAACGAACTGCTGTCGGGCGTTCGCGCCGACGTGGCCGTCAAGGTGTTCGGCGACGACCTCGACGCGTTGCGGACCATCGGTGAAAGCGTCGGGGCGGTGGTCGAAGGCATCGAAGGCGCCCAGGATGTGGGCGTCGAACAGGTGACCGGGCTGCCGGTCCTGCAGATCACGCCGGATCGCGCCGCCCTGGCCCTGCTGGGGCTGAACGTGCAGGACCTGCAGGAGGTGGTCGCCACCTCGATCGGCGGCGCGGTGGTCGGCCAGGTGTTCGAGGGCGACCGGCGCTTCGACGTCGTGGTCCGCCTGCCCGAGGCGATCCGGGGCGACCTGGAGGGCGTCCGTCGCCTGCGCGTGCCGTTGCCTGCGACGGGGGAGGGGCCCCGAGGATTCGTGCCGCTGCAGGACGTGGCCAGGGTCGAGACGGTGATCGGCCCCAACCAGATCAGCCGCGAGGACGGCAAGCGCCGGGTGGTCGTCACCGCCAATGTGCGGGGCCGGGACCTGGGCTCCTTCATCGCCGAGGTGCAACAGAAGGTCGGGGCCGAGGTCGAGATCCCGACAGGCTACTGGATCAGTTATGGCGGCACGTTCGAGCAGCTGATCTCCGCGGCGAAGCGGCTTCAGCTGGTCGTGCCCGCCGCCCTGCTGCTGATCTTCGGTCTGCTGTTCGCCCTGTTCCGGTCGGTCAAGGACGCCGCCATCGTCTTCTCCGGAGTGCCCCTGGCCCTGACCGGGGGCGTGGCGGCCCTGTTGCTGCGGAGTCTGCCGCTGTCGATCTCGGCGGGCGTCGGCTTCATCGCCCTGTCTGGCGTGGCCGTGCTCAATGGCGTGGTCATGGTCAGCTTCATCCGCAGCCTTCTGGCCGAGGGGCGGCCGCTGGATGAAGCGATCCGCGAAGGCGCCCTGACACGCCTCAGGCCCGTGCTGATGACCGCCCTGGTCGCCAGCCTGGGCTTCGTGCCGATGGCCTTCAATGTCGGGGCCGGGGCCGAGGTGCAGCGGCCGTTGGCCACGGTGGTGATCGGCGGGATCATCTCCTCGACCCTGCTGACCCTGCTGGTCCTGCCGGCGCTGTATCGCCTTGTCGGCGGTTCACCCCTAGGCCGGACGCGGGCTGACTGAGGGTTGGTCGGCGGGGAAGGCGCAGCGGGCCTAGTCGCTTGCGCCTTCCAACGCCGGCTCATGGCTCATGGCCGCGGCGCCGAGTTCAACATGCTCGGCAATTCGGCCGCTGGCTTTGCGCTCGCTGTAGCGATCAACGAGGTAGTCGGCGCGGTCGCGGGTGAGCAGGGTGAACTTCACCAGCTCCTCCATCACATCGACGACGCGGTCGTAGTAGGCCGACGGCTTCATGCGGTCGTTGTCGTCGAATTCCTGGAAGGCCATCGCCACCGACGACTGGTTGGGAATGGTGATCATCCGCATCCAGCGTCCCAGAAGGCGCAGGGTGTTGACGGCGTTGAACGACTGCGAGCCGCCGCTGACCTGCATCACCGCCAGCGTCCGGCCCTGGGTCGGGCGGACACTGCCGATCTCCAGCGGGATCCAGTCGATTTGGGCCTTGATGATCCCGGTGATCGCGCCATGCCGCTCGGGACTGCACCACACCTGCCCCTCGGACCACAGGGACAGGGCCCGCAGCTCCTGAACCTTCGGGTGGTCGGGCCCCGTGGCGTCGGGAAGCGGCAGGTCGCGCGGGTCGAAGATTTTCGTCTCGCACCCCAGCATCTGCAAGATGCGAGCCGCCTCCTCGACCAGCAGCCGGCTGAACGAGCGCTCGCGCAGCGACCCGTAGAGCAGCAGGATACGGGGCGGATGGGTCGCGGGTGACCGGCTCTCGAGTTGGCCCTGGGTCGGCGCCGTCAGAAATTGCGGCTGGAGCGCGGGCAGGTCGGTCATGATTTCCATGGAAATCATG
>Ga0209023_10000951_pt1 | contig 40819 bp, 39 predicted proteins | sample LakOneMetagenome_FD_187468 | JGI IMG/M metagenome (GOLD analysis project Ga0209023, IMG submission 187468) | Freshwater and sediment microbial communities from Lake Erie, Canada (SPAdes) (version 2) | ecosystem: Environmental > Aquatic > Freshwater > Lentic | place: Lake Erie, Canada...
ATGAAAATCAGGATCACCAGCAGCACGTCGATGAACGGGATCAGGTTAATTTCCGGATCCTCGCGCTTCTGGCCACGGCGAAAGTCCATCATTTGCGGGCACCGTGCACGATGTCGACGAATTTGACCGCTTGCAGCTCCATGTCGATGATGAAGGAATCGACCAGGGCGCGGAAGTGGCGGTAAGCGATCAGGGCCGGCATGGCGATCGCCAGACCGAAGCCGGTGTTGTAGAGCGCGGTCGAAATACCGTGCGCCAGGACGGCCGGGTTGGTGCCGGTGGCGTTTTGCGCGCCGAAGATCTCGATCATGCCGACGATGGTGCCGAACAGGCCCATCAGCGGGGCCAGCGACGCGATCGTGCCCAGCGTGGTCAGGAAGCGTTCGAGCAGGTGGGCCACGCCGCGGCCGGCCTCTTCGATCGATTCCTTCATCACTTCGCGCGGCGCCTCGACGTTGCGCAGGGCGGCGGCCAGGACGGTGCCGAGCGGCGAATTGTTCTTGAGCTTTTCAATGATGTCCGGCGTGATCTTACCGTTGTGATAGACGCGGATCACTTCGTCGAGCAACTGCTTCGGCAGCAGCTTCGAGCGGCGCAAGTAAATGGCGCGTTCAATGATCAGCGCGACGGCGACGATCGAGGCAATCAGCAAAAGATAGATAGGCCAGCCTGCAGCTTGGAAAATGGCGAACAAAACGAACTCCTGAGTAAATGGGAAAAGCAGGGAAAAGCGGATCGAAACGAACCCCGGCAATGTAACGTGTTGCCAGCGAGACGGCAAGTACAGTTCTACACATCAAATGTGGATAAGATTGTGCGCAGCTTTCCGGGAGCTAGGCCATGTCCTTGATTCTTAATGAAAAAACAGTCATGCGCAAAAAAAAGGCAGTAAAAAAATTAATCCTGTCAAAAAAGTTCTGAACAGCTTCTGTGGATAAAACTGTGCGCAACAACTTTGCCACTCAGCAAGTGCCTTGATTCATAACGAGAAAGCGCCCCTGCCTCCTTTCCGATCAATTGCCCGAAAACAGGGGTCAGACCACTTTTTCCAGCGATCAATTCCCAAAAACCGGGGTCAGACTTTAATAAAAAAGATTTCCACCGTTCTGCACACGTTTTGTGGACAACATTGTGCGCAAGCTATTTGACACCCGCTTAAGCCATTGTTTTCAAACAGCTTTCTGAACATGCTTAAAAGAAAGGCAGACCCAGGCGCAGCGTTTTCTGCACATCTTCTGTGGATAAAACTGTGCGCAAGGACTTTGCCTTATAGCAAAGCCATTGATTTCAAAGGAAAAAATGATACTGCGCAAAATGCAGGCAGGGCCGGTATTGTGCCGCCTCGCCGGCGCCACGCGCCACCCGCCAGACTTATTCCCATTCTTCACATTTTTTGTGGACAACTTTGTGAGCAAGCTATCCCAGCACTATCTAAGTCTTTGTTTTTAAATACAAAAACCACCCTGCATAAAACACAGGCAGCCACGTGCGTTCCATCTTGTGCACAACTTCTGTGGACAAGTTTGTTAACAATCACCGGGCTGCCTGCTTAAGCGCTTGATTCGCAAGACAATTGTTCCCCTGCACAGAATTCGCCCTAGGCCATCCAGAAGAACACCGCCGTCACCCGGTTCTCCGGATGATCGAAGCCGAAGTAGCCGCTGGCCGGGTGCACCAAGTCCGCCTTATATAAGAGGATGCGGTTCAAGCGGTTCTCGATGCGCAGCGCTTCATGCCAGGCATCCGGCGGCAAGCCCTTCCCCCCCAGCGCTTCGCGCAAATTGGCGCGCGGCGCAGTGCAGTAGTTCCCGCCCAGGCTGGCGTCGGGGGCAGACGGCGGCGTGGCGCCGCCATGGACGGACCGGCCTCGGCCAGCCACTGAGGAGCGATGCCGCTGCCTGATCAGCGCCGGCGGGCACGCTGGCGGCAGGCGCCGGCCAGTGCGACAAGCCATGCGTGAGCGCTATCTGCTGCGTCAGCAGCAGCGACAGCATCAGAGGCAAGATCGGACGGCAGCGCATCGACGTATTCACAGACGGGCCAATGCCGCGATCGTTGAGGGACCAGCGGCCTTTTGTGCACAACTATTGTGGACAACGTTGTGCGCAAGCCCCAGACTGGAACGCTAAGCGATTGATTTAAAAGAGAAACATTGCCCTGCGCTTTTTTTACGCACAGCAAATAATTGAAGCCGAAACTTTCCCCACACATTCTGTGGATAACTTTGTGAGCAAGTGGCCGGGCATTGCGCAAAGTCCTTGATCCATAAGGGAATTCGCCTGCTGCCCGGAAAACACGCAAGCACGAATATCTTTTATAATCATATACTTACATTTAATCCTTGTTGTTTCGCGCGATATGTGACATAAGCATGACCGCCGATTTTTTTGTGGACAGCTTCCCCATGCACAGCCTGTTTGACCCCGACAGCAGCTTCACCGCCCCGCCCGTGCTGACCGTGACCGCGCTCAACGCCCAGGTCGCGCGGCTGCTCGAGCGCTCCTTCCCGCTCACCTGGATCGGCGGCGAAATCTCCAACTTCACGCGCGCCAGCTCGGGCCACTGGTACTTCACGCTCAAGGACGACGCGGCCCAGGTGCGCGCGGTCATGTTCCGCGGCAAAGCCCAGTACGCCGGCTTCATCCCGCGCGAAGGCGACAAGGTTGAAGTGCGGGCCTTGGTCACCCTGTACGGCGCGCGCGGCGACTACCAGATCAATGTGGAAGCGATCCGCCGCGCCGGCGTGGGCGCCTTGTACGAAGCCTTCCTGCGCCTGAAGGACAAACTCGGCGCGCAAGGCTTGTTCGACCAGGAGCGCAAGCGCGCCCTGCCCTTGTTCACGCGCGCGATCGGGATCGTCACCAGCCCGCAGGCGGCGGCCCTGCGCGACATTTTGTCGGCCCTGCAGCGGCGCGCGCCGCATGTGCGCATCGTGCTGTACCCGGCCCCGGTACAGGGCCAGGGCGCGGCCGAGCGCATCGCCGCCGCCATCGCCAGCGCCTCGCGGCGCGCCGAAGTCGACGTGCTGCTGGTGTGCCGCGGCGGCGGCTCGATCGAAGACTTGTGGAGTTTCAACGAAGAAGTGGTGGCGTACGCGATCGCCAATTGCAGCATGCCCGTCATCGCCGGGGTCGGCCACGAGACCGACTTCACGATCGCCGACTTTGCCGCCGACGTGCGCGCCGCCACCCCCACCGCGGCCGCCGAACTGGCGGCCACCGCGCGCGCCGACTGGATGGCTTCGCTCACGGCCGATTGCGCCGACCTGCGCCGCGCCATGCGCCGCACGCTGGGCGAAGCGGCCCAGAGCCTCGATCATCAGTCGCGCCGCCTGCTCAGTCCCTCGGCGCGCATCGGCCACCAGCGCCTGGAACTGCTGGCCTTGTCGACCGCGCTGACGCACGCGGTGCGCGCACCCGTGAACCGCCACCACTTCGCGCTGGCGCAGCTGCGCGCGCGCTGGTCCGGCATGCGCCCCGACACGCGCGCGGCCCGCGCCGACATTGCCTCGCAGCAGCATCGACTGGGCTCCAGCCTGCGCCACCAGCTGGCGCGCCAGCGCCACAGCCTCGACGCGCTGGCGGCCCAGCTCGAGCTGCTCAATCCCCAGCGCACGCTCGAACGCGGTTACGCCATCGTGCGCGACGCGGCCGGCCGGGTGCTGCGCTCGCCCGCCCAGATCAAGGTGCACGAAGCGCTCACCGTGCGCCTGGCCGAAGGCAGCGCCCAGGTTGGCGTGGCCAGCGTGCAAGGCGCGCTCGAATAGCCTGCACTGAAAAGCCAGACGAATTACAATAAGGGCCGTTTCAGAAGAATCACGCTTTTCAAAACTAACAAAGGATAAGACATGGAACATACTCTGCCACCCCTGCCGTACGCCATGGATGCACTCGCGCCGCACATCTCGAAAGAGACGCTCGAGTACCACTACGCAAAGCACCACCAGACCTATGTCACGAACCTGAACAACTTGATCAAGGGCACCGAGTTCGCGGAACTGTCGCTCGAAGAGATCATCAAAAAATCGTCGGGCGGCATCTTCAACAATGCGGCCCAGGTATGGAACCACACCTTCTACTGGAACGGCATGAAGCCGGCCGGCGGCGGCACGCCATCGGGCGCCGTGGCCGATGCGATCAACGCCAAGTGGGGTTCGTTCGATAAATTCAAGGAAGAATTCACCAAGTCGTGCGTCGGCAACTTCGGTTCCGGCTGGACCTGGCTGGTGAAAAAGGCCGACGGCGGCGTCGACATCGTCAACACCTCCAACGCCGGCTGCCCGCTGACCGCAGGCGACACCCCGCTGCTGACCTGCGACGTGTGGGAGCACGCTTACTACATCGATTACCGCAACCTGCGCGCCAAGTACGTGGAAACGTTCTGGGGCCTGGTCAACTGGGACTTCGTGGCGAAGAACTTCGCTTAATTTCCACCTGTATTATCCGAAAGCCCCGGTCCGCGACCGGGGCTTTTTTTCATCCGCGGGCCGGAATCGTCAAGCCCTTTTGCACCGCCGGGCGCGCCACGAAGGCGGCCACCGCGCGCTGCACGTGGGGGAAGCTGGCGTACTGGACCAGCTCGCCGGCGCCATAGAAATTGACCAGGTTGTTCACCCACGGGAAGATCGCGATATCGGCGATCGTGTACTCGTCCCCCATCATCCACTGGCGCGTCGCCAGGTGCTTGTCGAGCACGCCGAGCAGGCGCTTCGATTCGGCCACATAGCGGTCGCGCGGGCGCTTGTCCTCATACTCCTTGCCGGCGAACTTGTGGAAGAAACCGAGCTGGCCGAACATCGGGCCCACACCGCCCATCTGGAACATCAGCCACTGAATCGTCTCGTAACGGCGGGCCGCGTCGCGCGGCAGCAGCTGGCCTGATTTTTCGGCCAGATACAGCAGAATCGCGCCCGATTCGAACAGCGCCAGCGGCTGTCCGCCCGGACCAATCGGGTCGATGATCGCCGGGATCTTGTTGTTGGGATTGAGCGAGAGGAACTCCGGGCTCAGTTGGTCGTTGGTGTCGAAACTGACCAGGTGCGGCTCGTAGGCCAGGCCCGTTTCCTCGAGCATGATCGAGACCTTCACGCCGTTGGGCGTGGGCAGCGAATAGAGCTGGATCCGCTGCGGATGCTGCGCGGGCCATTTGGCATGGATGGGGAAAGCGGCGAGTGCGCTCATGTGGACTCCGTGGAAGTGGGAACGAACGCCAGTCTACGTCGATTTCGCCGAGCGCGTCGGCGCCGGGCCGATTCCGCGCTGGCGCAAAAAGACAACGATTGGCGTAAATACGCAAGACCGCCTCATGCAAGTTGGATACCCTTTCGCAGCCTCTGCGGCTAGTTGCCGCGAGAGGCTTGCTTTAGGAGGCATGCAGTTGCAGTAATTATATTAATTAGACCTATATCGGAGAATTAAATGATCACACGCATTACTTTGGCGTCGTTGTTATTGCTAGCTGGAATTGAAAATGCCGCTGCGGCGGAGCCCCTGTTCTTCCAGGGCAGCGCCGCGCGCGCCGGCCTTGCCAGCGCACCGCCGGCGCCCGGCTCCCCTTTCGCCGGCGAACGCAAGGCCACCAGCGCCCGCCTCGGCCTGCAGCTCAATCCGGGCGCAGCGGCCGCGGCCGAACTGGCCATGCCGCTGCCCGATGGCGGCCAGTTCAACGCGCGCCGCGCCAGCAGCTACCGCACCGCCAGCGGCGCCACGGTCTGGGTCGGCAAGCACAGCCAGGCTGAAGTGGGCACTGCCGCGTCGGCCGAAGAAGAAACCGTGCTGGTGATCCGCGACGGCAAGGTGACCGGCACCGTGCGCCACGCGGGCAAGCTGTACCGGATCCGCGCAGGGGCCGACGGCACCCACGGCGTGGCCGAGATCGACGCGCGTCAATTCCCGCGCGATCATAGCGAGTCAGAGTACAAGCAGCAGTTGATGATGAACGAAACCATGGCCCTGCCCGCACCGCGCGCCACGGCCGGCGCGGCCTTGGCCGAGACGCCCGTGATCCGGGTGCTGGTCAACTACACGCCGGCGGCCAAACGCACCACCAGCGACATCCTGGCCTTGATCGACCTGGCCATTGCCGAGACCAACCAGGGTTACGTCAACGCCGGCGTCAACGCGCGCGTGGAACTGGCGCATGCGGCCCAGGTGAACTACACCGAAAGCGGCAGCAACAGCACCGACCGCAGCCGCTACGCCAGCGTCGACGATCGCGTGATGGACGAGATCCACACCCAGCGCAACACCTATGCGGCCGATGTGGGCGTGCTGCTCACCGACGGCAACAGCGCCTGCGGCAACGGCACCATCTACGCATCGGCCACGTCGGCGTTTGCCGCCGTCACCACCGACTGCGCGACCGGCAACTACTCGTTCGGCCACGAACTGGGTCACCTGTTCGGCGCGCGCCACAATCCGGAAGAAGACAGCAGCACCACGCCCTACGCCTGGGGCCATGGCTACCTGTCGCCGAACCGCAACTGGCGCACCATCATGGCTTACGACTGCCCGAACGGCTGCACCCGCCTGAACTACTGGTCCAACCCGAACAAGACGCGTGACGGCGTGGCGATGGGCACGGCCACCAAGAACAACAACGCGCGCGTACTCAACGAGCGGGCCGCGGTGCTGGCCGCTTTCCGCGGCGCGCCGGCCAGCACCGCGGTCGTGGTGAGCAACACCGGCGACTACACGATCCCCGACAACAACGCGAGCGGCGTGGCCAGTCCGGTGACGGTGAACACGGCCGGCAATGCGGGCACGGTGACGGCGGAAGTGAACATCATCCATCCGTATGTGGGCGACCTGGTGGTGGACCTGATCGGGCCTGACGGCGTGGTGTACAACCTGCAGAACCGGGCCGGTGGCAATGGCGACAACATCGTACGCAGCTTTGCCGTGGCGGTGGGCGCCAAGTCGCGCCTGGGCACCTGGAAACTGCGCGTGACCGACCGCGCCGCGCAGGACACGGGCCACATCGAAAGCTGGACCTTCAAGTCCCAGTAAGTTCCCAAAATTCCGCAAATTTTTAGCGGAACTGAAACCGGGGTCAGACCACTTCGGGGTCAGACCCCGGTTCACCCGCTTGGGGTCTGACCCCGAAGTGGTCTGACCCCGGTTTCCGGTTGTGGAACAAGTGTTGATGTCGCGAAAGTGTATTCGTTTGTCGCAGGCAATCTGCATTTAAGCGCTGGGGGCGACGCTCTTATACAATACTGGCCAAGGAGAATTGCCATGTATCGTGTAATGTTGGTGGAAGACGACCTGCGCCTGGCGCAGCTGGTCACGGAGTATTTGAGCAGCTATGAGTTCGAGGTCGACCTCGTCACCCGTGGCGATACCGCGCTCGACAGCTTCAAGGCCATCGCCCCCGATGTCGTCATTCTCGACCTGATGCTGCCCGGCCTCGACGGCATGGTGGTATGCCGCCAGATCCGCGACCTGAGCACCGTGCCGATCCTGGTGGTCACGGCGCGCGACGATTCTTACGATGAAGTGTCGCTGCTGGAACAGGGCGCCGACGACTTCGTCAACAAACCGGTCCAGCCGCGCGTGCTGCTGGCCCGCCTGCGCGCGTTGATGCGCCGCACCCACGGCAAGCCGGAACCGGAAGGCGCCCCGCTCACCTTCGGCGCCCTCGTGATCACCACCAGCGACCGCACCGTCAGCTGGCGCGGCCAGCCCTGCGTGCTGTCCAATACCGAATACAAGCTGCTGCTGGTGCTGGCCGAATCGGCCGGCCATGTGCTCTCGCGCGACGCCCTGCTCAAGAAAATGCGCGGCATCGAATTCGATGGCCTCGACCGCAGCATCGACAATTGCATCTCCAAGCTGCGCCGCAAGTTCGACGATGCGGACTCGGAAAAGATCAAGACGGTATGGGGGGAAGGCTATCTGTTCTCGCCCTCGGCCTGGGGCGTTCCAGCTCAGTCGTAGACCGGATTGATCGCCAGCGGCACGTTCTGGGTCATCAGCTGCTCCTTGAGCTGGACGTCGCCGAATTTGTACGACACCACGCGGAACCCTTCGTACGGATCGCCCTGGAAGGCCGGACCGTCGACCGGCGGCAGGGCCGCGCCCTCGCCCTTGTGCAAGCGCACGCCCGGCTCCATCACCCCTTTGGCAAACACGAAGCGCACCCCGCTGCACTTGCTCTTGTGAAGCGCCGCATCGAGCTGGCGCTGGTAGGCCAGCGCCTGTTCGCAGGCGGCGCGCAGTTCGGCCGCGTCATACACGCCGTCCGGACGCACGACAATCGAGATGCGCGGCTTGAACAGATACTGTCCGCCCTTGCGGTTGAGCATGAGCGAGGCGTTCTCGTCATACGCGGCCTTGAGCAGCGGGAACACGGCGCGCCCGGTCGCGTCCAGCGGCAGGTTCAGGCGGGTGATCTTGCCGATCAGGGTCAGCTGCAATCCCTCGGGCGAGACGGACTTATCGCGCGGCACCACTTGCAGGTGGTGCTGGATCAGGTGTTTGGGTTTGCCATACTTTTCGAACGCCACCATGGTACGGTAAGCGTCGCGATAGCTGATCCACTCGGCGTCGGCAGTCTGGCCCACGGCGGAACCTGCCGTGAACAGCAATGCGAGCAACGCAGAATTGTGGCGGAAAGTTCCCATGTCAGAAGCGGTAGGCCAGGCCTGTATGAACGGTAAAGCTGGCCGAATTGCCGACCAGCGGACTATGACGGGCATCGCCCTTGAGCAGCGACAGGCGCACCCCGCTGGCCACGATCCAGGACGGCGACAACGCCCAGTTCCAGCCCGCGCCGACCCAGGCGTCGCGGATCCCGCCGCGCGGCGCGTACGGCGCATAGCCGCTGGCGGCCGCTTCGTCCTTGGTCACGCCGAAGTAGCTGGCGTTGTGGGCGCCGTTGACGACCGTGATGCCAGCGGCCAGCGTCACCTTGTGGTGCGGCGCGATCTCGGTGGCCAGGTGCTGGATGCCGAAGGTGGCCGCCAGGCCGTCGCGCCCGTTGCCGGCGCCGTACAGCAGCGTGCTGGTCAGCCGCACCTCGGGCGTCAAATAATAGTTCGCGAAGCCCCCCGCCAGCAGGCGTGCCTTGATATCGTCCATGCCGGCCAGGCTGTCGCGCGGACCGGCCAGGCGGGTCTCGGTGATCGGACTGACGGGGCGCACGCCGAAGCCGTTGATGGGATCGGTCACGCCGCCGGCGCCGCCGTTGACGCCGCCGCCATCGCGGCCCGGATCGATCGCCAGCAGCGGGCCATACTCGGCCTGGGGCTGGCGCGACAGGTGCATGCCGGCGCTCATGCCGGCGATGAAAATGCCATGACTGGTTTCGAATTGCAGCAGGGGCCGCGCCCGCACATGCCGTTCGCTGGCGCCCGGATAATCCTGGGCCGCGACGAGACCGAGCCCGACATAACTGTCGTAGCTGCCGTCCGGCATGGGATTGGTGGCAGGCGTTTGCGCGGATACTGCACCGCAAACACTGACCAGGGAGAGGGCAAGAAGCGTTTTCATCTGTTTGGGCGGGAGTCGGAGTGGCAAGTATTTTACATTGCCGCTCCGCACTCCCCAATTCCGGCTTACCGATTGTTACGCGCTTGCGCGCCTCGCGGCCCTTGCGGGCCCGGCCGGAAACAACGTGGTGAAGCCTCTTGCGAATAAAAAAAGCCCACGAAGCGCAAGCATCGGTGGGCAAACGGAAACCGATACGCCATCGTATGCGGCCTTCATGAAATGTTCCTCCTCGGAATGTCGGCCATTTGTCGCGAATTTGTAATCCCCCATTCGCCCCGCCCCTCGCATACAATGCGACGCAGGAGGAAACATGCTTTTGGCAATCTTGCTTGCATCACACCATCACCAGGCGGCCGCGTGAACCGGATCTTTTTCCGCTTCTTTGTCCTGGTCATGCTGTCGATTACGGTTGCCACCTTTGTCATCTATTTCGCCATCAGCCGCCTGTTCGGCGACCCCTTGGACGATATCGCGCGGCGCCAGGCTGCGGCCCAGATCTTTCTGATCGAGCAATACGTCGACAAGGCCCCGCAAAACGAATGGCTGGTGCGCCTGAACAAGGTGCGCGAGGTGGCCGACATCCATATCGACCTCATTCCCCTGACCAGCGCCTATGCCGGCCTGCCGGCGGAGCAGCACGAACGCCTCAAGCGCGGCGAGGTCGTGCTCGATGTCGGCAACAAGACCTTTTACCGGCGCGTCGATTTGTACGGCAACTATTACGTGGGCAGCGCCGACGATGTGATCATGGCCCACGACCTGCCGATCGACATCGGCTTCGCGCTGCAGATCGAGGCGCTGCGCTATGTGATCGTGGCGCTGGCGCTCCTGATTCCGATCGCGCTGTGGTCGCGCTCGCACTGGACCGGCTTGCAGCTGCTCTCGCGCGTGGCCGACGAGGTCGGGGCCGGGCGCCTGTCGGCGCGCGCGCGCATGAAGCCGTCGGCCATCACCTACCCGCTGGCCGAGCGCTTGAACCACATGGCCGGGCGTATCGAAAGCTTGCTCGAGGCCCAGCGCAACCTGCTCCACTCGGTCTCGCACGAATTGCGCACGCCCATCGCGCGCCTCGAATTCGCGCTCGAACTGCTGCGCGCCAAGGCGGGCGACCCGGCGCTCGAGGCGCGCATCACGGCCATGGAAGGCGATCTGGACGAACTGAACGGCCTCGTCAACGAGCTGCTGAGCATGACGCGGCTCGACAGCGGCCAGCCGCTGCAGGCCGAATCCCACGATCTGGCCGAGCTGCTGCACCAGTGCGCAGACGCCCTGCCGCCGGGCGCATGCAGGCTGACGCTGGCGCTGCCGCCGCAGCCGGGCAGCCTGCGGGCAGACCGGCGCCTGCTGGCGCGCGCGCTCGGCAATCTGCTGCGCAATGCGCAGAAATATGCGAACAAGGAAATCCGCCTGTCGGCGCAGCGCGGCGCGGCATTGGAAATTGTGGTGGACGATGATGGCCCCGGGATTCCGGAAGCCGAGCGGACCCGCGTGTTCGAACCGTTCTACCGGCTCGACCGCAGCCGCGACCGCGCCACGGGCGGGTTCGGACTGGGCCTGTCGATTGCCAGCAAGGCGGTGGCCCTGCACGGCGGCAGCATCCGGATCGAAGCGTCGCCGCTGGGCGGCGCGCGCTTCGTCGTGACCCTGCCCTGACTTGCTTGCGCCTTACTTGGGCAGTTTTTCCATCCGCAAGTGGGTCATGCCGTACCACAGGTGTTGCCACCAGTGGGGGCGTGAAGAAATCACCTGCAGGCAAGCCATGTCGGTCTCGCCTTTGAAGACCGGGTCCTGGCACTGCTTGGTGAGCAGCGCATTGCGTTGATTTTCGGCGTTGACCAGCGCGATCGCCAGCCACACGACCAGCCCCGCCATCAGCACCGCCAGCGTGCAGGCGATCTGATTGACGCGGGTCATGTCGTACAGATCCTCGTCCCGCGGAAGCGAGCCGTCGTAAATCTTCAGGATCTTGCCTTCTGCATCTTCACTCATTTCTTGGCGGTCTTTGCAGGTGCTTTTGCCGGCGCCGCGGCCGGCGCGGCCGGTGCTTTTTCCTTCATGGCCATGGCGACCAGATTGTCGAGCACCGTATTGGTGCCTTCCACGGTTTTAGCGCCCAGGCCCGGATTGGCGGCGCCGACAATGCTCGGCGACGTGATGTACTTGCCATCGACCACGAAGGTCGGGGTGCCATCGATCTTGTAGTTGCTGACAATCTTCGGCAGCTGCTTCAGTTTAGTCAATACGCCGAACGAATTCCAGGCTTCGAGGAATTTGGTCTTGTCCAGACCGCTGCTCTTGCCAACCCATTCCAAAATGGCATCGTCTTTCATCAGGCGCTGACGCTCGACGTGCATGGCGCGGAACACTTTCGGGCTCACTTCGTCGGCCTTGCCCATCGCTTCGAGCGTGAGGAACAGGTGCGATTCCGGATCGGCCGGGCCCTGGAAGGGATAGGCGATCCGTTTGAAATTGATATTGTTGCCCTGCTTTTTGATCCAGGCGGCAGTGTCGGCTTCGATCACGTAGCAGTGCGGGCAGTGGTAGGCGAAGAATTCGATCACCTCGATCTTGTTGCCGACCTGCTGGGTCGGCTGGGCCGGGGACAGCGGCAGATAATCGGCGCCACTCTTCGGATCGGCGGGGCTGGCAATGGCGGTGGTGGCGATCAGCGCGCTGGCGGCGAGTGCAAAACGGAGGAAACGCATACGACTCCTTGTAGATTGATTAAGCGAACGATCGCGAGATTACCACTTTTTTCGGCCGGGCCAGAAGCAAACCGGCGATTTTTGCAGTTGTTCCCTACGTTAACGCAGGGTCAGGGGCGCCGTTGACGCGCCAGGTCCAGTTTTTCGCACAGTTCGGCCGCGCCATCGACCATGCGCGGCCCGGCCCGCGCCAGCAAGCCGCCCGACAGCGAGAACAGGTTGCCGCGCTTGACCGCCAGCATGCTCTTGTACGGCTTCCACAGGTTCAGGCCCTCGGCCTGCTCGTCGCGCTCGCCCCCGAAGATCGCCTCCGGATCGGCCCCGATCACCGCTTCCACGGTCACTTCGGGCGCCTTGACCGGCAAGGCGCCAAACACGTTCTCGCCGCCGCACAGGCGGATCGCGTCGCTGACGATCTGCTTGCCGTTGAGCGTGTACAGCGGCTTGTCCCAGATCTGGTAGAACATGCGCACCGGCGCACGCTTGCCGTAGCGCGCTGCCAGCGCGGCCGACTTGGCGCGAAACGCCGCGGCCGCCTGGGCGGCCGCTGGCGCGGTGTCGAGCAATGCCCCCAGGCGCTCGATGCTGGTGGCGATATCTTCCATGCGCTGCGGTTCGCTGTAGAACATGGGAATGCCGAGCTGGCGCAGCTGCTCGAGCTGGCGCGCCGTATTCCCGCTTTGCCAGACCACCAGCAGATCGGGCTTGAGCGCGACCAGCTTTTCCATGTCGAGCGAGGCATTGCTGCCCACCAGGGGAATGGCCTTGGCCGCCTCCGGGTAATCGGAGAAGTTCATGGCGCCCACCACGCGCGCGCCGCCGCCGGCGGCGAACAGCAGTTCGGTGACGTGGGGCGACATCGAAATGATGCGCTGGGCCGGGCGCGCCAGCGTCACCCGGCGGCCGCTGTCGTCGCTGACGGTGACGGCCGCGCCGGCCGCGCCGTGCAGCAGCATCAGCGCAAGGCCAAGCAAGCGCGCCAGTTTAGAAGTCATAGCGCACCGATGCCTTGATCTGGCGCCCATCGCTCGGATAGATGCCGGCGCCGCAGCTGAAGGCGTTGCTGTAGTACTGGCGGTCGCCCAGGTTCAGGCCGGCCAGCGCGAACTCCCACGGGCCGATCTGGCGCGCATAACGGGCGTCGAGCGTGGCGTACGACGCAATGCGCGCAGCGCAGGTGTTGGCGAAGTCGCCACCGTCGCGCTGACGGTCGACCCACTGCACGCCCGCGTCGACACTGTGGCCGTTGCCCGGCACCCAGGACAGGCGCACCGTGGCCACGTTCTTCGGCACCAGCACCATTTCCTTGCCGTCGTTCGGACCGGCGCGGAAGCGCGCGGTAACGTGCTGCAGATGGGCAGACAGGCGCACGCTGGCAGCCAGTGCCGCGTGGGCGTCGAGCTCGGCGCCGCGCCGTTCGGTCGGATCGAGGTTGGTGTTGGCGCCGAAGCCGTTCAGGGTCGGATCGTAGAAGATCTCGTCGGTGAGCGCGTGGCGGAAGGCGCGCACGGTGGCGCCCAGATTGGCGTCGCCCAGGCGGGCGCCCAGTTCGAGGTCGCGCGAGCGCTGGATGCGCAGGACCTCGATGCTGGCGCGGAAGCCGTTTTCGTCGGCGTTCGGCACGCGGAAGCTGCGCCCGGCCTTGGCGAACAGGTTCACCTGCGCGCTGGCGTCGACGCTGCCCTGCACGTCCCATGCGTTCTGCGATTGCCTGCCGTCGCGCATGCCGGCCGCGTCCTTGTCGATCTTTTCGTGACGCACGCCCAGCGCCAGGCGCGCGTTCATCGCGTTCCATTTCAGTTCGTCGCGCAGGTAAACGGCGCGCGCGCTCTGGCTTTCGTCGGCGCCGCCGAAGTCGCTGGTCGTGATCCGGCTCCAGCGTCCCAGATCGAGACCGGCCACCAGTTCGTTGAGCATGCCGTCGAACTGGGCCAGCTGGCGCAGGCGCGGCGAGAATTGGGTCTGTTTGCTTTCATAGCGCAGATGCGAGGGGGCGCCGCCGAAGTAGTAGGTCGAGTCGACCTGCTTGGTGCGGTGCGACAGCTCGGCCGCCAGGTCCACGCTGCCGATGCGGTGCTCGGCCGAGAAGGCGACGCGGTCGGCATCGACCGAACCGAAGTCGCGCGGCGTGCTCGCCTGGCGGGGATCCAGCTCGAACTGCGCTTGCGTCAGCGAGCCGGCGAAGCCCGAATCCTGGCGCGCGCTGTCGATGCGCACGCCGACGCGGCCGGCGCCGTAGCGCCAGGCGGCGCCGCCGCTGAAGGTATTCTGCTTGAAGGCGTTGTTGGCGCGGTAGTTGTCGGTGCGCTGGGCGCCGAGGGCGGCGTCGAGCGCGAACGCGTCCCAACCGGTTGCGAGCGACACGCGGCCGTCGCGCAGGCCATACTGGCCCACTTCGGCGCGCGCGCTGCCGCGCGGTCCCGCCTTGGCGGCGCCGCGCTTGGTGATGATCTGGATCACGCCGCCGGTGGCGCCGTCGCCGAACAGGACGCTCGAGCCGCCGCGCACGATCTCGATACGTTCGATGGTCTCGATCGGGATGGTCGACAGGATCGGGCCGCCCAGGTCGTTTTCCGACATGCGCACGCCGTCCAGCATCACCACCAGGTTCTGGCTGCTGGTGGCGCCAAAGCCACGCAGGTCGAGCGCGAAATCGGGCGAGCCGTCCAGGCTCTGGCGCCCGTACACGCCACCCACCTTGCGAATGGCCTGGTTGACGTCGGCCGCGCCGGCGCGCCGGATGTCGTCGGCCGTGATCACGGTCGCGCCGATGGGCGCGAGCGCCGGGTCGCTGGCAAAGCGCGCGCCGGTGATGGTCACCTCGGGCAGCGTTTGCTCCTCGGCGTGGGCGGCGGCGGACAGGGAAAGGAAGATGGCAAGGGCGAGCGGCTTGCAAGCCGGCGCGCGGCGCGATACAGCAACGTGGGTCATGGGTATGTTTTCGAAAGTCTGGCACCGGGCCGGCGTCCCCGCAGGCCCGGTTCAACGGAAGGCGCGTTGCGGCGCTTCCACCTGTCCTGGCCGGTATCCGGGCTGGCAGGACAAACCGCCTCACCTTCCTATGCCAAAGGCACAGTGGTCCAGAGACGGCCGGCCGCCCGAAGGCGGCGCCTGCGTACCGTTGCGGGGGCAGCACACTGACGTGTTTCCCGTTTAACTGCCGGCATGATCACGCCGGCGGGCACCAAAACCCGGACATTATAAGCCGCTTCGGGCATCGATTTCGCCTTCCTGTCGCATAAATTGGCTTTTTGGCACCCTTGCCGATATAGTACCCGGCACCAAAACCACTGCCTGACAGGAGCTCCGCATGCCCACCAGCCGCACCCGATCCATCCTCGCCAAAGCCGTGCCGCTCGGCGCCCTGCTGGCCATCGGCGCGGTCCTGCACGCGCAGCTGCTGGCCCAGGTGACCGTGGTGCCGGTGCCGCTGCCGGCGATCGACAGCGGCATCGCGCTGGCCAAGGCCGACGCCAGCGCGGTGCAAGTGCCGAGCGCCGCGGACGCCTGGGGCGGCCCGCGCACGGGGCAGGAAGCGACGCTGTCGGACCGCGTGGTCAACTATGCGATCGAGGCCACGCTCGATCCGGTCAAGCACACCGTGACCGGGCGCGAAAAACTCACCTGGCGCAACCGCAGCAAGACCGAAGTGCGCAGCGTGTATGTGCATACCTATATGAACGCGTTTGAGGGCGGCGGCAGCACCTTCTATACCGAAGGGCGCAACAACCACACCGGCTTTCGCAGCGAGGTCCAGAGGCACGACGGCGAATGGGGCCACATCGCCCTGCGCAGCGTCACCCAGGGCGGGGCCAAGGTGGCCACCTCCTTCGTCCACCCGGACAACGGCCCGCCGACCGACCACACGGTGATGCGCTTCGACCTGCCGGCGCCGGTCGCGCCGGGCGCCTCGACCACGTTCGACATCGACTTTGTGACCCAGCTGCCGCGCGTGATCGCGCGCACCGGCTACTTCGGCACCTTCCACCTGGTGGCCCAGTGGTATCCAAAAATCGCGGTGCTCGAACTGCCCGGCGAACGGGGCGCCACGGCGCCGCGCTGGAACGCCCACGAATTCCACCAGCAGTCCGAGTTCTACGCCGACTTCGGCCATTTCGACGTGCGCCTGACGGTGCCCAAGGAGTACGTGGTCGGCGCCACCGGCGAAGCGCAAGGCCCGGCGATTGAAAAGAACGGCATGGCGACCCACCACTTCGTGCAGGGCGACGTGCACGATTTCGCCTGGACCGCCGACAAGCGCAGCGCGCCGCCGTTGACGGACAGCTGGACCGGCCCGGGCAGCCCGACGGTCGCCATCTCGGTGCTGTACCCGCCCGACATGGCCGCCAGCGCCGCCCCGGCCATGAAGGCGGCCAAGCAATCGCTGTCCTACTTCTCGTCGACCCTGGGCCCGTATCCGTACAAGACGCTGACGGTGGTGATCCCGCCGCACAATGCGCGCGAGGCGGCCGGGATGGAATACCCGACCTTCATCACGGCGGTCGGCCTGGAGCAGGTGGAACCGGGCACGATCGAAGAATTCGACCTGCGCTTTACCACCATCCACGAATTCGGTCACGGCTACTTTTACGGCATCCTGGCATCGAACGAATTCGAAGAGCCCATGCTTGACGAAGGCTTGAACGAATACTGGAACCAGCGCATGGAGCGCGACCTGAAACAGCAGGTCCATATCACCACCCCGTTCCTGAAGGCGCTCGGATTCAGCCCGACGGTCAAGGGCTTCGACGGTGAGCGCGCCGGCATGCCGCGCGAAGAACCGGCCGACGCGCCGGGGCAAAATGCCTGGGAGCGTCTGCAAGGCGTCGGCCCGGTTTACTCGCGCACCGCCATTTTGATGCGCGACCTGGAAGAGCGGATCGGCAAGCAGGCCACCGAGCGCGCCTTCAAGGAATACTACAAGCGCTGGAAGTTCCGCCATCCGAGCGTGGCCGACCTGCGTGAAACGCTGGCCGAGGCCAGCGGCCAGCGCGCCGTGGTCGAAGCGGTGTTCGCGCAGCAGGTGTACGCCACCGCCAAGATCGACGACCGGGTCGACGCGTTCTCCAGCACCGAAGTGCTGCCGCAGGCCGGCACCCGCGAGGTCAATGGCGCCTGGGTCGAGGAAACCGCCGACGCGCTCGAAACGCGCATCGAAAAAGAGCGCAAGGCCTGGGACAAGGCCAATCCGAAAGCGGCCAAGGGCACCGGACCGTACGCCTTCCGCACCAGCGTGACGCTGCGCCGGCGCGGCGCGGCGCTGCCGCAGACGGTGCTGGTCAAGTTCGCCGACGGCAGCACCGAAACCGCAGTCTGGAACGACAGCGCGCGCTGGAAGCGGCTGTCCTGGGTCAAGCCGGTCAAAGCCGTCTCGGTGGAACTCGATCCGCAGCGCCAGCATTATCTCGACGTCAGCAAGCTCGATGACAGCCGCACGCTCGAGGCCAACGGCGCCGCATCGCGCCGCTGGACCGGCGACCTCGGCGCCCTCGTCACTTTCCTTCTCACCCTGATCGCTTCGGTATGATGAACCAAAAATCGCCCCTGACCTTTTCCGTCCTGCTGCGCGCGGCGCGCGCGGCCCTGCAATGGCGCCTGCTGCTGATCTGGGTGCTGCTGATGCTGATCCCGGTGGCCGTTATTTGCGTGCCCCTGTGGCAGATGCTCGGCGCCGGCCTCGATCATTCCGTGCATGCCGCCGCATTGGCGCAGCAGCTCGACATGGTCGCCTTCACCGATTTGATGAGCATGCACGGCAAGAATGCCATGGCCTTCACCGCAGCCGGCGTGCTGGCGGTGGCGATCACGCTGCTGCTGTCGCCCTTCTTCTCGGCGATGGCCGCTGCCGCCGCGCGCGCGGACGCCGCACCGACCGTGCGCGAACTGGTGACCGGCGGCCTGTCCGGCTATCCGCGTATGCTGCGCATGCTGGTCTGGTCGGCCGTGCCGCTGGGACTGGCCGCGGCCCTGGGCGGCGCCGCCGTGGATGCGGCGGCCGAACACGGCGCCAACGCCATCACCGCCGCCGACGCCAGTCTGTGGTCGAACCTGGCGCTGGTGCTCACCGGCCTGCTCCTGATGCTGGCCCAGGCCAGTGTGGATGCGGGCCGCGCCCAGTTCGCGATCGAACGGCGCCGCAGTTCGGCCGTCAAGGCCTGGTGGGCCGGTTGCCGCATGCTGGCGCGCCGTCCGCTGCAGGGCCTGGGCGCTTACGTGTTGATCGCGCTGGCAGGGCTGGGCCTGGCCGCCCTGCTGGCGCTGGCGCGGCTGAATCTGTCGGGCGCCACGCTGGGCGGCTTCATCGGCGCCATCGTGCTGGTGCAGCTGACGGTGGCCGTGCTGGGCGCGATGCGCAGCGCGCGCCTGTTCGCGCTGGTGGCGCTGGCGCGCGCGCAGCGCTGATCAACCCCACGTCGTCCTCGCGAAGGCGGGGACCTATGGCGCGCTAACACTGAAAAAGAAAATTTCTCTGAGTCGCGGCGCTATGGGTCCCCGCCTTCGCGAGGACGACGTACCAACGGCGAAATCTGTATAGTGACCACTCCTGCCTTGCGAAGGAGTCCCCATGAGCACCCGCCTACCCACCTATTTCGTCTCGCACGGTGGCGGACCCTGGCCCTTCATGAAGGACCAGTACGGCGCCACCTACGATGTGCTCCAAGCGTCGCTGGCCGACATGCCGCGCCAGATCGGCGGCAAGCCGCAGGCGGTGCTGGTCGTGACCGCCCACTGGGAAGAACTGGAGCCGACCTTGTCGTCGGCGCCCGCGCCGGCCATGCTGTACGACTACGGCGGCTTTCCACCCCATACCTACCAGATTCAGTACAAGGCGCCCGGTGCGCCCGCGCTGGCCGAACAGGCGGCCAAGCTGCTGACCGGCGCCGGTTTCAACGCCGCGCTCGACCCCATCCGCGGTTTCGACCACGGCACCTTCTCCATGCTCTATCCGGTGTTCCCGGACGCTTCGGTCCCGGTGGTGCAGATGTCGCTCAAGCACGGCTTCGATCCGCGCGCACACCTGGAAATGGGCCGCGCGCTGGCGCCGCTGCGCGACCAAGGTGTGCTGATCATCGGCAGCGGCCTGTCGTACCACAACCTGCGCCAGTTCGGCCCGGGCGGGAACATCGCCTCGCACGCCTTCGACGCCTGGCTGCAGTTCACCTTGCTGGAACTGCCGCCGAGCGAACGCACGGCCGCGCTGATGCACTGGGATGGCGCGCCGCACGCGCGCATGGCCCACCCGCGCGAAGAGCATTTGCTGCCGCTGATGGTGGCACTGGGTGCGGCGGAAAATGAGAAAGCGGCCTGCGTGTATCACGAAGACCTGTTTTTCGGCAGCCTGGCGGTGTCGAGTTTCCGTTTCGGGGAAGCGGCAGCGCCCTAAGGCCTTTCAGCCGCCGACGCGTTTGGGCTTCAAGCCCTGCTTTTGCAGCGCTTCCATCACCTTGTCGCAATGGTCGCCCTGCACTTCGATCACGCCATCCTTGACGGTGCCGCCCGAACCGCAGGCGGCGCGCAGCTGCTTGCCCAGCACGGCCAGCGCCATCGCATCCATCGCCACGCCGGTCACCACGGTGACGCATTTGCCGCCGCGGCCCTTGGTCTGGCGCGCTACCTTGACGTTGCCGTCGCCGACGATCGCGCCACTCTTGCAGCTGCACTGGGCGAGCGCATTGCGGCAGTGGGGGCAGGTGCGCCCGGTTTCGGTCGAATAGACGAGCGCCATGCTTAACTCCCGCGTTTGCCGCGCGCGTAGTTGGCCGCTTTTTCGGCGGCGATCGCGGCCGCTTTCTCGGCCTTGGCTTTCATCTCCGCGTCATGCAGGGCCAGGCGCACGGCGCGCGATTCGGGCGTCTCGAGGCTGATGCGGCCCAGCGTGCCGGTGCGGTAATCCTGCAGGAAGATGTGCGACGCCTTTTCGAAGTCGAGGTCGCCGCCCTTCTGGCGGAAGCCGCGCCGCGCGGCCACGCCTTCGACCACGGCGATGCCGTCCATGCCCTCGGTCTTGAAGCCGTAGCGGGCCGTGAGCAGTTGCGGATAGCGCTCGAGCAGCGTCTCGGCCAGGAACACGGCCACTTCTTCCTCGATCAGCGCGTTCGAACCGATCGCGTGGCTGGCAGCGAGCATCAGCCCGTCGCTGGCCAGCGCGATCTTCGGCCACAGCATGCCGGGCGTGTCGACCAGGATGATGTTCTTGCCCAGGTAGAGCTTCTGCTGCATCTTGGTCACGGCCGGCTCGTCGCCCACCTTGGCCACTTTTTTCTTGAGCAGCGCGTTCATCAGCGTCGACTTGCCGACGTTGGGAATGCCCATGATCATGATGCGCAGCGGCTTGGTCGGCACGCCCCGGTGCGGCGCCAGCGACTGGCACAGGTCCGGGATCTTGGCCACGTCGGCCGGCTTCTTGGTGGTCATGGCGTACGCGGTCACGCCTTCCTGGGCGTTGTAGTACGCGCTCCAGGCGGCGGTGGCGGCGGGATCGGCCAGATCGACCTTGTTGAGAATCTTTAAACAGGGGCGCTGGCGGAACAGGCGCAGCTCCTCGACCATCGGGTTGCAGCTTGCCTCAGGCAGGCGCGCATCGAGGACTTCGATCACCAGGTCGGTGTTCTCCATCTGCTCGGCCGCCTTCTTTTTGGCGGCGTTCATGTGCCCCGGGTACCATTGTATCGACATGCAGTGCTTTCAAATTTCGCTCGTAAGCCGCTATTTTACGCGGCTATGGCAGGCAGGCGCTCTTTTGCAACGGCAGGGTCGGGTCGAACTGGCTGATCGCCTTGCGCGCCAGGCCGATATCCCTGGCAAATTCGTCCAGGTGGCGGGTGCGCTCCTCGCTCTGCCACTCGGCGTCCGAGAAGGACGACGGCGGGTGCTTCTTGCCGGTGACGACCTTGCCTTCGAGGCGAGGCATCAGGGCGCGGTCCGGGTCCACATTTTCCTTGAGCAGGAAGCCGTCCACATCGCGCAGGGTGAGCGGCTGGGCCGGACCGGCATCGCGCAGCAGCTTGCCGAACACGGTCAGCTTGATCTCGGACGTCCCCGCCGGCAGCATGTCGTTGAAGGTGGCCAGCGCGAACGGCTTGCCGGCCGCGTCGTCGACCCGGCCGCTGACCAGGTAGCGGCCCGCCACCCGCACGTCCGCTTTCAGGTAGTAGACGAGCGAGCCGTCTTCGACCGCCTCGCGTGCCTGGCCGCTCCAGGTGGCTGGCAGTTCCGGGGTATAGATCACGTCGAAGATCACGAAACCGGCCTTGCCGCCCACCGTGTAGTCGACCCTGGTGCGGATGGTGCCGTTGAAGGTGGCCAGGCCGCTGGCGGCCGGCGCCAGGATGCCGCCGAAGGCGCCGTCGCCGGCCTGCGCATCGGCCCCGCTGCCGTCGTCGGCAAAGGCCAGCGCCACCTGGGGCGCGGCGCGCGCGCCGGCGCCGGTCACGCCCTGGGCCAGCGCGCGATTGACCACCAGCGGCAGCACTTCGCCCTTGGTGTCGACCGCGCGCAGCGAAAACGCGACGCGCTCGCCGGAGGCCATGTACACGCGCGATTGCGAGGTCTGGATCTGCACTGCGGGATCGCTGTCCCTGGAACCGGTGCGCATGGGGTTCGATTCGGTCACCGGCGCGTTGGGATAGACCTGGTCCGGGTTTTCCGACAAGGGGCGCGAGCTATGGGGATAGCGGGTGCCGGCCGCGTAGCTGCAATAGGTATGGTCGACCAGGGCGAACTGCTCGCGCAGTTCGCGCAGCCGCGCCGCGCGCGCCGGCGGCGCCAGCGCCACGCCGGCAGCCTCGGTGGCGCCGAAGAACCGGGGGCCGGCGCCGGCCGGGGCCGGCGCTGCCGCCTGCACGGCCGCAGCGCCGCCTTCGCGCGGCGCCAGCCACACGGCGAGGGCGGCCACGGCCACGGCCGCGCCGGCCACCCACCATACTTTAGAGGGCACCGCTCACCATGGCGCTGCGCACGACGCCGACGATGCCCTGCCAGTTTCCATTCGTGTAGTGGTTGTAGGCCTCGGCGTCGTCGCGGAACACCACCGAGTGGTAGGACCACTTGGCGCTGCCGCCTTCATTGGCCGCCGTGCCCATGGTCAGGTCGTTGCAGAACCAGTCGGACGGGTTGCAGTAGGAGCCGCCCGAGCTGCCCGACACGCCGCCCGAACTATGGTAGGCGACCGCCTCGTCGTCCTGGCCCGGCAGGATGCCGGAGTACACCGTGCCCTTGGCGGCGGCGTACATGTAGAACCAGACATTGGTGGTCGCGTTGTGGTTGTACATGGCGCGCGCGGTGGTGGTCTTGAGATCCTTGACCAGCGGCTCGGACGTGGTCCAGGAGCCGGCATCGGACAGTTCCGAGCCGCCGCCGGCGCCGGAAGCGGCGCGCACCCACTTGATGTTCCAGCCGGTCTGGGCGGTGCCGTCGGTATTGCTGCACACGCCCCCGCTGCCGGCGACCGCGTTTTTCTTGAGGCGGCTCGAGGAACCGTAATTGGCCAGGGTGTAGCCGAGCATCAGGTCGCCCGCGCTATGGGTGGCGATGTAGCACCAGTTGCTGCCGGTGCAGAAGCAGTCGAGGGCATTGCGAATCTTGTCGTTCTGTGAAGCGATGCTGTTGTAACCGTCCCAGTTCACCGATTTTTTGTTCACCCCGGCCGCGGTCGACGCGGGACCCCAGTAGGTGAAGCTGGCGTAGTCGCCGACCACCCCGCCCCCGGTACGGCCGTTAATCCACAGCGTGTAGTTCGCCGCGCTGGCGACACTGCACACGGCGGTCAGGGAAACCAGGCAAACCAGAGTCAACATGCGCATGAATCTACTCATTTAAATCCTCCTAGTGGGTACATCGGCGGGAAAAAAATAGTACGACCGTGCTAACGGTTAACAATGAATCTACAGTTGCCCTATATGCATGTCAATTGCGCATTGTGAAAAAATAGAGTTTGTATACTAAACGAGACAATTCGAGAGAATCAGTCCAGTTCGGCGAGGGCCTTGAGGTGGGCCACCACGCTGCGGCCCAGTGCGGACAGGTTGTAGCCGCCCTCGAGGCAGCTGACGATGCGCCCGCCCGCATGCTGGCGGGCGACAGACATTATTTGGCGCGTGATCCAGGCGTAGTCGTCCTCGACCAGGCCCATGCCGCCCACATCGTCGTCGCGGTGGGCGTCGAAACCGGCCGAAATGAAGATCATTTGCGGGGCGAACGCATGCAGCGCCGGCAGCCAGTGTTCTTCGATGAGGGCGCGCACCACGTCGCCCTTGCTGCGCGCCGGCACCGGGATGTTGACCATGGTCGCGCTGCGCGGTTCCGGCTCGGTGTAGGGATAAAAGGGATGCTGGTAAAAGCTGGCCATGAGCACGCGCGGGTCGGTGCGGAAGGCGTCGGCCGTGCCGTTGCCGTGATGGACGTCGAAATCGATGATGGCGACCCGGTCCAGGCCGTGGCCGTCGAGCGCGTGGCGGGCGGCGATGGCCACATTGTTAAACAGGCAAAAGCCCATCGGCTCGGTGGGACGCGCGTGGTGGCCGGGCGGTCGGATTGCGCAAAAGGCGTTGGCCAGGCTGCCGGCAATGACGGCGTCGGTGGCGGCCATGGCGGCGCCGGCCGCGCGCAGGGCCGCCTGGTAGCTATGCGAACAAAGCAGGGTGTCGCCGTCGAGCGGATACAGCTCGCCCTCCATTTTGGGGGTGTTGTCGCGCACCAGCGCCAGGTGCGCCTCGGTATGGTTGCGCAAAATGGCCGGCAATTCGGCCAGGGGCGCCTCGCGCCGTTCGATCAGGCCGTCGATGCGGGCCAGGATCAGCTGGTCTTCGATCGCTTGCAGGCGTGCCGGCGATTCGGGATGCCACTCGCCCATGTCGTGGCGGCGGCATTCTGGGTGGCTGAAAATTGCTGTACTCATGCTGGGATGTCGTTCGCTCCATCATCAATGTTGCACCAGATGCGCCGTTCTCGCATAGAATCTTCGAACGTGTCGTGATGACGGGAAAGTGGTGTGCCGATAGCGCTAATCTACCACGCCTGGCTGTCGCGGAGCTGACGGCGGGCCGCTTTGGCGCGCCGCAAGAATGCAGTGCCCCTATTCATGAAAGAGCCGGAAAGACATGTTCAAGAAATTGCACGCGGTAGCGCACCAGGTGGGTCAGGTCATTGTCGGCAAGGATCTGCAGGTGCGCCAGGCGCTGACCTGCCTGCTGGCGGGCGGCCACCTGCTGGTCGAAGACGTGCCGGGGGTCGGCAAGACCACGCTGGCGCACGCGCTGGCCATTTCGCTCGGCCTGCAATTTAACCGGGTCCAGTTCACGAGCGACCTGCTGCCCGCCGACGTGGCCGGCATTTCCATCTACGAGCGCGAAAAGAATGCCTTCGTGTTCCATCCGGGGCCGATCTTCACCCAAGTCCTGCTGGCCGACGAAATCAACCGGGCCACGCCCAAGACCCAGTCCGGCCTGCTCGAAGCGATGGAAGAGCGCCAAGTGACGGCCGACGGCGTCACGCGCGCGCTGCCGGAACCGTTTTTCGTGATCGCCACCCAGAATCCGCTGCACCAGGTCGGCACCTTCGCGCTGCCCGAGTCGCAGCTCGACCGCTTTTTGATGTGCCTGTCGCTGGGCTACCCCGACGCGGCCGCCGAACGCGCCCTGCTGATGGGTGAAGACCGGCGCAGCATGCTCAAATCCCTGCCGGCGGCGATGCAGCCGGAAGAACTGGCGGCCGCCCAAAAGGGGCTGCGCCTGATCCACACCTCGTCCCAGCTGATCGATTACGTGCAGGCGCTGGCGCACGCATCGCGCCACAACGGCTTGTTCGCCGAAGGCTTGTCGCCGCGCGCGGCGATCGCCCTGCTGCAGGCGGCGCGCGCCTGGGCCGCCCTGGAAGGCCGCGACCACGTGGTGCCCGAAGACGTGCAGGCGGTGCTGGTGCCGGTATGCGCGCACCGGCTGCGCGCGCTCAAATCGGCCAACGGCACGGCCCTGGCCAGCCGCGACCTGGTGCTGCAATTGCAGAAATCGGTGCCGCTGTAAGGGGCCGCGATGTTCGCCCCCATCCAGAAGGCCATCCGGCGCCGCGCCGACAAGTGGCTGTTCCAGCTGCGCGACGCCGAACCGGGTGAAGTGCTGCTCAATTCGCGCCGCGTGTTCATCGTCCCCAGCGGGGCCGGGGCCGGCTTTTGCCTGCTGCTGCTGATCCTGCTGATCGCCTCGACCAACTACAATCTGGCGCTCGGCTTCATGCTGACGTTCGCGCTGGGCACCTGCGCCGTGGTCGACATGCACCTGACCCACAAGAACCTGGTCAAGCTGCGCCTGCTCGCCGGGCGCGCCCATCCGGTCTTCGCCGGCGAGGATGCCCAGTTCGAACTGACCCTGATCAACCGCACCAAGGTCGATCGCTACGCGCTGTGGGTCGATGTCGTGCAGATGCGCGAGCCGCGCTATGTGGCCGACGTGATGGCCGGCTCCACCGCGGCGCTGCTGCTGTCGACCCCGACCGCCGCGCGCGGCTGGCTGCCCGCGCCGCGCGTGCGCCTGCGCACCCGTTTTCCGCTTGGCCTGTTCACCGGCTGGAGTTACTGGCAGCCCGATGCCAAGGTGCTGGTCTACCCGTTTCCGGAGCGTGATGCGCCAGCCCTGCCGATGTCGGGCGCGGCCAGCGAAGATGGCCACGGCCACGCCGGGCATGACGATTTTGCCGGCATCCGCAGCTATCAGCCGGGCGACGCCATGCGCCACATGGCGTGGCGCCAGATCGCGCGGCTCGACCCGGCGCTGGGCGGTTCGCTCGCCACCAAGCATTTCGAAGGCGGCGCGGTGGAAGAGCTGGTGCTCGATTTCGACGCCATGCCGCGCGCGCTCGACCTGGAACTGCGCCTGTCGCGCATGACGCGCTGGGTGCTCGACGCCGAACAGCGCGCCCTGCCCTACGCCTTCCGCATGCAGGGACGCGAATTCGCGCCCTCGGTCGGCGCCGCGCACCAGGCGGCCTGCCTGCGCGCGCTGGCGCTGCACGGGATCGGGGAGCCGCGATGAGCGCCGTGCTCACCCCGCGCGGCCGGCTGGCGCGGCTGGCCCTGCAGCTCTCGCGCGACAAATCCGACACGCTGCTGCTGATCGGCGCCACCGTGCTGGTGCTCGCGCCCCACGCGGCGCACCTGCCGCTGTGGGTGTCGCTGATGTGCGCGGCCACGCTCGGCTGGCGCGCGCTGATCACCTTCCGCGGCACGCGCATGCCGCCGTCCATGCTGCTGTTGCCGCTGGCGCTGATGGCCGTGGGCGGGGTCTACCTGACCTTCAAGACCATCCTCGGGCGCGATGCCGGCGTCGCGATGGCGATCCTGCTGGTGACCTTCAAGATGCTCGAGATGCACGCCCGGCGCGACCTGTTCGTGGTCATCTTCCTCAATTTCTTCCTGTTGCTGACCAACTTCTTCTACTCGCAGAGCATCGGCACCGGGATCATGATGATGGCGGCCATCGTCGCGCTGCTGACGGCCCAGCTGTCGTTCCAGTACACGGGCGCGGTGCCGCCGCTGGCGCGCCGCCTGCGCCTGGGCGCCACCATCCTCGCCATCGGCGCGCCGCTCGCGGTGGCCCTGTTCTTCCTGTTCCCGCGCGTGCAGGGCCCGCTGTGGGGCATGCCGAGCGACGCCAACAGCGGGCGCACGGGCCTGGCGAACAGCATGTCGCCCGGGAACATCGCCGACCTGGCGCAGTCGAGCGAGATCGCGTTCCGGGTCCGCTTCGACGGCGCGCCGCCGGCCCAGCCCGACCTCTACTGGCGCGGTCTGGTGCTCGACGATTTCGACGGCCGCACCTGGACCCAGTCGCGCCAAAGCTGGCCGGCGCGCACAGCGCAGCTGACCCGGATCGCAGGACGGCCATCGGCCGCCTACCAGGTGACGCTCGAGCCGCACAACGAACGCTGGCTGTTCGCGCTCGACATGGCCACCAGCGCGCCCTGGCTGCCCGACGTCGGGGTCGGCCTCACCCCCGAACACGAACTGCGCGCGCGCGAACCGATCCTGCAGCGGGTGCGCTACGCGGCCCGCTCCAGCCTCGGTTACCGGCTTGAGGCGGGCCCCTCGCTCGCATCGTCCGAGCGTTGGCTGATGCTGCCGCGCGGCTTCAATCCGCGCGCCATCCAGGCCGGCGTCAACCTGCAGCAGCTCGACGATCCGGAGCAGCGCGTGCTCCAGGTGCTGGCCATGTTCAGGCGTGAAAACTACAGCTACACACTGCAGCCGCCCCAGCTGGGCACCGATACGGTCGACGAATTCCTGTACCGCACCCGGGCCGGCTTTTGCGAACATTACGCGAGCGCCTTCGTGTTTCTGATGCGCGCGGCCAATGTGCCGGCGCGGGTGGTGGCCGGTTATCAGGGCGGCGAAATGAATCCGGTCGACGGCTTCCTGGAAGTGCGCCAGTCGGACGCCCACGCCTGGGCCGAAGTCTGGCTCGGTGAACGAGGCTGGGTGCGGATCGATCCGACCGCGGCGGTGGCGCCCGAGCGGGTGCAGCGCAGCCTCGCGCGCGTGTCGTCGAGCAACCCGACGCTGGGCAATCTGGTCAACATCGACATCGACCGCAACGGCTGGCTGGCGCAACTGCGTTTCCGCCTTGGCGCGATCAACAATGGCTGGAACCAGTGGGTGCTCAATTACGACCCCGCGCGGCGCACCAATTTCATCGCCTGGCTCGAAGACACGTTCGGCAACTGGCGCGCACTGGCCGGGCTGGCGCTGGCCTGCGCCCTGATTGCCGTTGCACGCGCACGACGCCTGCGTCGCGCAAGCGATCCGGTCGATACGCTATACTCGGCCCTGTCCGAGCAGCTGGGCCGGCGCGGGCTGCGGCGCGCAGCGGACGAAGGTCCGAACGCCTATGCCCGGCGCATCGCCGGCACCACCCTGCCGCCCGAACAGAAGGAAGCCATCCTGCACTTCCTGCAACTGGTGAGCGCGTACAAATACGGCGCCGCCGCGTCGCAGCCCGATCTGGCCGCCACCCTCAAACGATTGTTGATCAAGGCCCAATGAAATTACTGCCTCCCCTGATGCTCGTGCTGGCCTTTGGCGCCAGCAGCCTGGCTGCCGCCGCACCGGCCAGCAAAGCCCACAAGGGCGCCGTCGCCAAAAAGCACGTGAAGGCGCGCGCGCCTGTGGTCAAGCGTCCCACGATCGATTACGCCGGCGAACAGGTCAATTTTCTGGAATGGAAGGCGGTCAACGACTTCATCGATGAAGTCGCCCTGCGCCAGGGTTTCCCGCGCGAGGAATTGAGCGCGCTGTTCCGCCAGGTGCGGTTTGTCGACTCGGCCGTGCAACTGGTCAAGCCGGCCCCGGTCGGCAAACCGAAGAACATGAATGCCGTGCGCGAGCTGATCATCGAACCGGTGCGCATCAACGCCGGCGTGCGCTTCTGGAACGAGAACGCGGAAACGCTGGCGCGCGCCGAACAGGAATACGGCGTGCCGGCCGACATCATCGTCGGCATCCTCGGCGTGGAAACGGTGTACGGGCGTAACACCGGCAAGTTCCGCGTGCTCGATGTCCTGACCACGCTGGCCTTCGCCTATCCCGAAGCGCCCAACCAGGCCGCGCGCATGGCTTTCTTCCGTGGCGAACTGGAAAACACGCTGGTATTGGCGCGCCAAAACACGCTCGATCCCTTCACCTTGCTGGGCTCCTTTGCGGGCGCGATCGGCATGCCGCAGTTCATGCCCGGCAGCGTGCTCGCTTACGGCGTCGACTACGACCATGACGGCCATCTGGACTTGCGCAATTCGGCGGTCGACGCGATTGGCAGCGTCGCCAATTTCCTGGTGCAGCATGGCTGGCAGAAAACGCAGACCGGCCCCCTGGTCTACCTTGCCCATGTCGCGCCCGAACGCGAGTGGGAGCGCTTTATCGGTCAGGGTTTGAGCGCCAAATTCAAGCTCGACGAGATCACCGCAGCGGGCGTGGCGACCGGCGCCAAGGCGCCGTCAGAGCGCCTGTATGGCCTCATTGACTTGCAAAATGGCGCGGATGCAACAGAATATTGGTTGGCATCGGATAATTTTTTCGCCATCACGCAATACAATCGCAGCTATTTTTATGCCATGTCGGTGATCGAAGTGGGTCGCGCGGTGAAGCAAAATCGCGATAGTGCGGCTGTTATACCACGGGAAACTTTGTAATAGAATGTAACGCAAGTGCCCGTCCAGGGCACAAAACGCCATGCTGTGCGCATCGATACTGGCCGGAGTACCTGGCCTGCCGACTTGTTTCCCCCTATGAAACTTTCGATATTGCCTCGATACTCCCTCGCCAATTTCCCAGAGGCTAGTTCAAGGCGATATTGTGCGGCGGGAATGATCGGTTTCCTCTACACTTTAACTTTCTGAAAAAACAATTAAAATCTCAGTGGTTTTGTGAGAGAATTGCATTGCGGCTATGTTGCGGTTAGACAACATGATTGCAACCTTTTTATAATCTTCTATTGCTTATGAGTACTAGAATTAAAAAGCGTTGTACAATTGTGTATATTTTTTAAAAAGTGTTCCTCGGATTAAATTCGCCAGCCGTACTGCGACAAGTTGTAGCTACTAGCGAAGTCCGTGTATCGACCAAGCACACAACTCACAATAGGAAGTAACGACATCATGACAAACCAAGTTGGCATTGATATGAACAGCGATTCGGACTCCGATGATCTGCTGCAATATAACCCGAACCGCTTGCTGGACACGCTCATCGAGAACTTGCGTCTGAAGAATGATGCAGCCTTGTCGCGCGCACTGGAAGTGGCCCCGCCAGTGATCTCGAAGATCCGCCACCACCGCCTGCCGGTTGGCGCATCGCTGCTGATCCGCATGCACGAAGTGAGCGATCTGTCGATCCGCGATCTGCGTTATTTGATGGGCGATCGCCGCAACAAATTTCGCATAAGCGACAAGCAGTTCAAGCCAAAAGAAGGCGAACCACAGTCCTGATGTAACGACTGCCTGAACGGCAGTCAGCGGGACAGTAGGGAGAGAGCGTATTGCGCCGGATGAGTTGAACGACTCTTCGTCCGGTGCAATGCGCTTTTTTTTATGGGCCGATCAGGCCGGGAAGACGCCGGTCGACAGATAGCGGTCGCCGCGGTCGCACACGACAAACACGATGGTCGCGTTTTCCACCGTCTGCGAGATGCGCAGTGCGATCTCGCAGGCGCCTGCGGCGGAGATGCCGCAGAAGATGCCCTCTTCGGCCGCCAGGCGGCGCGCCATTTGCTCGGCCGCGGCCTGGCTCACGCTTTCGATCTGGTCCACGCGCGCCTTGTCGTAGATTTTCGGCAGATAGGCTTCGGGCCATTTGCGGATGCCGGGAATTTGCGAACCTTCTTCCGGCTGGGCGCCGATGATCTGGATCGCCGGATTCTGTTCCTTGAGGTACTGCGACACGCCCATGATGGTGCCGGTGGTGCCCATCGCGCTCACGAAATGGGTCACGCGGCCCTCGGTGTCGCGCCAGATTTCGGGGCCCGTGGTTTCGTAGTGGGCGCGCGGGTTGTCGCCGTTGCCGAACTGGTCGAGGATGATGCCCTTGCCATCGCGCTGCATCTGCTCGGCCATGTCGCGCGCGTATTCCATGCCGCCCGTCTTGGGTGTGAGGATGATTTGCGCGCCGTAGGCGGCCATGCTCTGGCGCCGCTCGATCGACAGGTATTCCGGCATCAGCAGCACCATCTTGTAGCCGCGGATGGCGGCGGCCATCGCCAGCGCGATGCCGGTGTTGCCGCTGGTCGCTTCGATCAAGGTGTCCCCGGGCTTGATCTGGCCGCGCTCTTCCGCGCGGCGCAGCATCGACATGGCGGCCCGGTCCTTGACGGAGCCGGCCGGATTGTCGCCTTCCATCTTGCCCAAAATGATGTTGTTGCGGGCGGCCGCATCGGCGCCCGGCAGGCGCACCAGCTGCACCAGGGGCGTGTTGCCGATTGTGTCTTCGATGGTCATGTAAGGCATGGGAACTCTTTTGCGGTATCAACGATCTCCCATTTTAATCCACCCCGCCCACCTGCGTATGAGACGGGCAAGCTTGCTGCTAGACTAGGCACAAGCCACCGTGATTGGAGTTTGCCGCCATGAGCACCCTTGCCGCCCCCGATTTTGTGCACGACACCACCATCGCGGAACGCTTCAACAGTTCCATGAGCAAGATGGAATCGCGCAAACCGCAGATGTTTCCCCAGTTGACCGAGAGCGAGATTGCACGCCTGATGCGCTTTGGCAGCGTGCGCAGCTGGAACGATGGCGAGCTGGTGTTTGCCGCCGGCGGCGCCAATCCCGGCATGATGGTGCTGCTTAAAGGCAAAGTCCGCATCACCCAGTGCGACGGCATGGGCAATCACAACACCATCGTCGACCATGGCCCTGGCGAATTCACGGCCGAGGTGGGGCAACTGTCGGGCACGCCCGCGCTGGCCAGCGCCCATGCGCTCGGCCCGATCGAAGCGCTGCTGATCCCCACCGAAGCGATGCGCGCCCTGGTGGTGGCCGAGGCCGAGCTGGGCGAGCGCATCATGCGCGCCCTAATTTTGCGCCGCGTGGGCCTGATCGAGGCGGCCAGCAGCGCCCCGGTGCTGGTGGGCCCGCCGGGCAGCGCCGGCCTGTTCGGGCTGCAGAGCTTTCTGTCGGCCAACGGCCACCCGCATATGGTGCTCGATCCGGCCTCCAGCGCCAATGCGCGCGCCCTGATCGCCCTGTACGCGCCGGCCCCGGCCGAATTGCCGCTGGTGGTGTGCCCGGACGGCGCGGTGAAGAAAAATCCCTCGATTGCCGAACTGGGGCGCTGCCTGGGCCTGCTGCCGGAGCTGGACCCGGACAAGGTGTACGACGTGATCGTGGTCGGTGCGGGGCCTTCCGGGCTCGCTACGGCCGTCTACGCGGCCTCGGAGGGGCTGTCGGTGCTGGTGGTGGAGAACCGCGCCTTCGGCGGCCAGGCGGGCGCCAGCGCGCGCATCGAGAACTATCTCGGTTTCCCGACCGGGATCTCGGGCCGGGCGCTGGCAGGACGGGCCTTCGTGCAGTCGCAAAAATTCGGGGCCGAGGTGGCCATTCCGGCCTGCGCCGACCAGCTGCTGTGCGACCAGTATCCGCTGCGCCTGAAAATGACGGACGGGGTGCGGGTGCAGGCGCGCGCCGTGGTGCTGGCCTGCGGGGCGCGCTACCGCAAGCCCGGGCTGGACAATCTCGAGCGCTACGAGGGCTGCGGCGTGTATTACTGGGCTTCGCCGCTTGAAGCGAAACGCTGCGCCGAGGAAGAAGTGGTGCTGGTCGGCGGTGGCAATTCGGCCGGGCAGGCGGCTGTGTTCCTGTCGGCCCATGCGAAGCGGGTGCACATGCTGATCCGCGGGCCGGGGCTGGCGGCCAGCATGTCGAGCTATCTGATCGAGCGTATCGCGGCCACGCCCAACATCGAACTGCATACGCACACGGCACTGACCGCGCTCGAAGGCGACGGCGAATGCCTGCACGGTGTGCGCTGGCAGCGCAAGGGCGAGGCCGAAGTGGCGCTGCCGGTGCGCAGCGTGTTCCTGTTCGTGGGCGCCGATCCGAATTCGGCCTGGTTGTCCGATTGCGGGGTGCAGGTCGATCCGCAAGGCTTCATCATGACCGGCACCGATGTGATGATGGCGCGCTGCCGGGTGACCGGGCAGATGCTCAATCCGGACGGCTCATTGCACGGGCATCTGGAGACGACCGTGCCGGGCGTGTTCGCGATCGGCGATGTGCGGGCGGGATCGACCAAGCGGGTGGCGGCGGCGGTCGGAGAAGGCGCGGCGGTGGTGGCGCAGTTGCATGCGTATCTGGCGGTGCGGCCGGGATAAGGGGCTGCCGGCTCGGCGGCAGTGCGCGTCGGTCGACTACGAAAGTACTGGTCAGAAGTTGATGAAAACACCCATCGAGTTAAGCATGGTAACAATATGGGGGCCGACCATGAACACAAGCGGTGGCGTCACAAGAGCGCCAAGCAGGCCGGCCTTCCACCTGATCGCCAACGGGTCGTCGAAATCAAAGGTATACCCGATACTCAGCCTCCTCACAGCCGATTTGACGTTCTTCTTCGGTGCGATGGCGAAGCCGACGAAAGCAATCGGAAGCGATGCCATGAACAGCAGTGAGCACGCCGTCGTTTGAAATCCAGTGAAATAGGCATACGCCCCATGAACGGCGTGCTGATACATGGCCCCAAGCGCGATGTTCGGGGCTTTGGGCGCCAATGCCGTCCACTTCGACTCCAAGAACAGGAAGCAGAAGAATGATACCGAGCCATACGCTGCAAGAAAGCCTGAAGCGAAATTTCTCAATGCGTGACGGCTAATAAAATCGGCGCCGGGAGCATGCATGGGCGACTCCTGCCCCATTCAACGCAAGGGAGTCGGATAGCTTGCAACGCTGACATTGCCATCCTTGTCGATCGCCTGCACGCCAAAGAACACATTGTCCTTCGAGAGCTTGACTGTCGCTTCGGTGACGTTGCCCACATCCTTGTAGCCTTCCCACTGCGCGACGGTCGTATCGCGCCACACGATGCGGTAGCCGGCGATATCGGGTTCCACGTTCGCCTTCCACACCAGCGAGGAATCGTTTTCCAGCTTCGCCGTGCGCATTTGCACCTGCTGCGGCGCGGCCGGCGCCAGCGACAGCGAGGCCAGCGCCGCAGCATTCACACGCGCGACGTTGGCGATGTATTTGTAATCGTTGTACTCGGGCAGATCGCCGAACTGCTTGCCGTCTTCCTTGCGCACGTTCTGGTGCTGGTGCGAGAAGTCCTCGGCCGGCTCCGTGAAGCGCAGCGCGGCAAAGCCCCGCTCCAGAAATGGCATATGGTCGCCGCCGCGCAGATAGCGGTCGCGGCGCTGGATCACGCTCACCTTAAAGCCGGGCACATAGCGCTCGCCGATGACCTTGACGTGGCGCGCCAGCTGGCGCGAGATCGAATCGTTCTCGCCGCCGGTAGCCAGCAAAGCGCGGTTGACGTCATTGAGTTCTTTGGTGGCGGGAATGGATTCGGCGAACAGGCGCACCTGCTTGTCGTCCACGCGGCCATCATCGGCGCGCGAGCTGCCGATAATATCGTTGGTGAACATGCCGGCGATATTGAGGTTGTTCTGCTTCGCCTGCTCGGCCCAGTGGGCCGCGCCCAGCAAGCCCTGCTCTTCCGCCGCCACCGTCATGAACACGATGGTCGCGTCGAATTTGTGGCGCGCCATCACGCAGGCCATTTCCATCACCGCGGCCGAACCGGAGGCGTCGTCGTTGGCGCCGGGCGCGTCGCCGGCGGCATCCATGATCTCGGAATTGCGCGAGTCGTAGTGGCCGCTGACGACGTAGATGCGGTCCCTGGACGCATCCTGCGTGCCGGGCAGCGTGGCGACCACGTTGACGATTTCGGTCGGACGCGAGATGCGGGCCGAGACCGGCGTCACATGGCTGTCGAAAGCGACTTGCAGGCGCCCGCCCGCTTCTGCGCCGCAGCGTTCCAATTCGCTTTTGATCCAGCGCCGGGCCGCGCCGATACCGACCGTGTCAGAGGTGGTATCGGACATCGTATGGCGTGTCTTGAAGCCGACCAGCTTGCGCACGTAGCCCTCGATGCGCTGCGCCGAGATATCGCCGACGATCTGATCGATTTGCGGCTGAGGGCGTTCGGTCGAATCCTTGGCGGCCTTGACCGGCCGGGTCGACGCCGCCGTGGGCGGCTTGGGAGACGCACCGGCATGGCAGGCAAAGGCGGCAAGCACGGCGCCGAGCAGAATGGAGGACAGCGGAAGTGATTTCATGGCGGCGCCTTTCCCGGAATTGGAGCCGCTAGTGTCGCACAAGGCGGCGCGCTGGCGGCGTCCTTACAGGCAAAAATAGTCGCCGGCGAAAGCGCGCATCTTTACGGCTTTTTTACATTTCGGGGTATAGCCTGAAGCTGTCACCAACTACAGAAAGGCTTCCATCATGTTCATCCTTCTCGCCGCACTCGCCTTGCTGGCCTTTTTCGCCCTGGCCGGCCTGCGGGTAGCGAATCAGTTCGAACGCGGCGTGGTTTTCCGGCTTGGCAAACTGCGCGGCACGCGCGGCCCGGGCCTGTATTGGCTGATCCCCCTCTTTGAGTGGCAGGTCATGGTCGACCTGCGCACGATTACCGCTTCGGTCCAGCAGCAGGAAACGATCACGCGCGATAACGTGCCAGTCAAGATCACGGCCGTGGTCTGGTACAGCACGGTCGATCCGATCCGGGCCGTGATCGATGTGCGCGACGTCGATGGCGCCGTGATTCAAGTGGCCCTGACATCGCTGCGCAATATCATCGGCCGCCATACGCTCGACGACGTGCTCAAGGAACAGGAACAGCTTGCCGGCATCATGCGCCAGGCGATCGATGCGGCTACCGAACCGTGGGGCGTGAAAGTGACGCGCGTCGAAATGCGCAACGTGGAAATTCCGAATTCGATGCAACGCGCCATGGCCCAGGAAGCCGAAGCGCTGCGCGAGAAGCGGGCCCGCATCATCAAGGCGGAAGCGGAACTGGACGCCTCGGTCAAGCTCAAGGAAGCGGCCGGCCTGATCATGGAAAACCCGGCCGGGCTGGAACTGCGCCGCATGCAAATGATTACCGAAGTGGGTGCGGAACAGAACACGACCACCATCATCATGTTTCCGAGCGAGTTTGTGGCGGCGGCGCGCGGGATTGCCGACATGGCCGCTGCTGCCAAAAAATAAGAAGGACCTATTCCATGAAACGCTTTTATCGGGCTCTCGGCCTGCTCGCCCTGGCCGGCTTCATCGCCTCGATGGCGGTGCACCTGGCGGCCCTGTCGGGCATCGATGTCGAGGAACGCCTTCCCTATGTCTGGGCGCTGCATGCGGGTATATTCGTCGTCGCGCTTCCCTATGCCATACTCAATCGCAACAAGCCGAAGGTCAAGCCGTCATGGGACATGTTGGGAACTGCATTTCCAAGATGGGCACGTTTTGTCGGCGCCGGCCTGTTCGCCTATGCGATCTTGAACTTCGTCTTGTTCATCGATGCGACCGAAGGCGGCAATCCGACCATCCGGGACGGAAAATATCTGCTGCTCAATCACGGAGCCCTGATTCGCGAACTGACATTAGCCGAGTTTTCGGCGGCCAAGGCCAACGTGATTCGTGGCTTCTCCGGACATTGGATGGTTTTCTACTTCGGCTTAACCGCCTATTTCCTGTTTAAAAAGGAAACGCCGGCAGTGGACGGCGTATGCCGCTCGATTGCAGCGAACGGCACGTGAGGCGCTGATTACATTTTCGCGGGCGCCGGGGCTGTCTTGGCCTCGGCCGCTTTTTGTTTGACCGGCGCCGCCTTGCCCATCGGCGCGCCGCTCAGCGGCTTGCCGGCCACCACCAGGCCGGCAGAAGACAGTTTGGCGGCACGCTTGTCGCCGACGCCCTTGATGCGTTTCTGGAAGTCGGGCCAATCCTTGAATTCGCCCTTGGATCGCTCTGCAAGGATCTGTTTGGACATTACCGGCCCAACCCCTTTAATGCTGTCGAGCGCGGCCGCGTCGGCCTTGTTGACGTCAACCTGCGCAAGGGCAAAACCCATCGTGGCAATCATGGTGGCGACTGCGAGCATCAGTTTCTTGATCATGTCGTTATTCTCCAGGTGGTTGAAAGAACACGGCGGCAGCATGCCGCGCGTCACCCGATAACGTCCGGACCCTTGCGCAGGGCTGACCCAAACGATTGAGACTGATCAATACCGCTGAGCTTACTTGCCGAACAATTCTTCGCGCGTCACGGTGGCGGTACCGAGCTTGCCGACCACGATGCCGCCGGCGCGGTTGGCGGTCATGATGGCGTCGGCCATCGGCATGCCGGCGCCCAGCATGGCGGCCATGGTGGCGATCACGGTGTCGCCGGCGCCGGAGACGTCGTAGACTTCGCGCGCATCGGCGTGCATGTGGAGAATTTCGGTGGCGGTGTACAGGCTCATGCCCTCTTCCGAGCGGGTCAGCAAGAGCGCGTCCAGCCCCAGCTCTTGGCGCAAGCCCTGGGCCTTGGCGGTGAGCTGGTCCTCGGTGGACCAGCTGCCGACGATGCGGCGCAGTTCGGATTTGTTGGGCGTGAGCACGGTCGCACCCTTGTATGGAGAGAAATCGTCGCCCTTGGGATCGACCATCACGATCTTGCCGGCCGCGCGGCCCGCTTCGATCATTTGCGCTACGTTGACCAGACTGCCCTTGTTGTAGTCGGACAGGATGATGACGTCGTAGTCCGGCAGCAAGGCGTTGAACTGGGTCAGCTTGTCGCGCAGCACGGTGTCGGTCGGCGCATCTTCGAAATCGATGCGCAGCAATTGCTGCTGGCGGCCGATCACGCGCAGCTTGATGATGGTCGAGATCGCCTCATCGCGCTGCAGGTAGCTGTGGATGCTGGAGTCGTGCAAGAGCTGCTCGACCTGGGAGCCGGCCTCGTCCTTGCCAACCACGCCCAGCAGGCCGCAATGGGCGCCCAGGGCGGCCGCGTTGCGGGCCACGTTGGCGGCGCCGCCCAGGCGCTCCTCGCGCTTTTCGATGCGCACCACGGGCACCGGCGCTTCCGGCGAAATGCGGCTGACGTCGCCGAACCAGTAGCGGTCGAGCATGACGTCGCCCACCACGAGGATGCGCACCGCGGCCAGGTCGGGCGCGGCGATCGGCGGATAGGACTCGGTGGTCAGGAGACGGCTTATCATGGTCAGTTCATTACGTTGAGTTCTTCGGTACGGCGCGGCGGGTAGGTTTCCCACTGGCTGCAGCCTGGACATTGCCAGTAGAACTGGCGCGCCTTGAAGCCGCAGTGGCTGCAGCGGTAGCGGGCCAGCTTCTGGGTGTAGCCATGGATCAGGTTCTTGACCATGGACAGTTCTTCCCAGATGTTGGCCGGGGCATCCATCAGGCGCGCTTCGAGCAGCTTGTCCAGGCCGAGCAGGGTCGGATTGCGGCGCAGTTCGTCGACCACCAGTTCTTTGGCGGCATCGACGCCATCGAGTTCGATCACGGCCTTGAACACCACTTCGATCAGGTCGATCGAGGACGCTTCGGCCAGATAGGAGCGCAGCAGGTTCACGCCTTCCTGCGGACGGCCGACCTTGCGGTAGCCATCCATCAGGCGGCCGGCGACCAGGGCCACGTGCGGCACCGATTGCTGCTCCACGCGGCGCCAGGTCATGAGCGCGCCTTCGACGTCGCCGTTGACGAGCTGGGCGTCGCCGGTGAGCATGGTGGCGCGCACATTGTTGCGGTCGGTCGAGACGGCCTTGTCGAGCAGGGCCAGGGCGTCGGCGGTCTGCAGGTGCACCAGGGAATCCTGGGCCAGTTCGCAGTAGAACTGGGCGATTTCCTTTTGACGGGCGCCGGCGCCCGAATCCTGGAGGCCGCGCGCGGCGTCGATGGCGCGGGTCCATTCCTTTTCACGCTGGAAGATTTCCAGCAGTGCACGGCGGGCTTGCACCGAATAACTTGTTTCGACGAGCTGGTTGAAGGTTTCTTCGGCGCGGTCAAGCAGGCCGGCCTTCAGGTAATCCATGCCCAGTTCGTAGCGCGCCTGGGCTTGCTGTTCGGCCGGCAGATCGGGGCGTGCCAGGAGGTTCTGGTGGACGCGGATGGCGCGTTCGATTTCGCCGCGGCGGCGGAACAGATTGCCGAGCGCGAAGTGCATATCGGCCGTTTCCGGGTCCATCTTGACGATGTCGATGAAGGCATCGATGGCCTTGTCGGGCTGCTCGTTGAGGAGAAAATTGAGGCCCTTGAAGTAAGCGCGCGGCAAGGTGCGCGATTCGGACAGCAGTTGGCGGATATCGACGCGTGCCGTGATCCAGCCCATCGCAAAAAACAGGGGGATGCCGATCAGCATCCAGGTTTCAAATTCCATGCGCGTTTTTTCTTGTGATGTTATTTGAGCGGATTGCTGACGACGTCAGGCGCAGGCTGGGTCGGGCCGGTGCGGGCCACGCTTTGCAGTGCCTGGATGGTGGTCTTGTGCTTGGTCGTTTCGCGGCGATGGCGGAACACGGTCGGCGTCACCGCCAGGATGCCGAGGGCGGCGCCGGAGACGAAGAAGGCCAGCAGCATCAGCACCAGCGGGCCGCGCAATTCATAATTCAGGAAAAAATGCAGGTCGACTTCCTGCGTGTTTTTCAGCGCGAAACCGAAGAACAGCGTGAACAGGAGAATGCCAACTAGCGTGGAAAGAAGTTTCATCTCAATGGCCGGAATGGTGAGGGGTGCGGTATCGCATATTACACCATTATAACAAGGCCTCCGAATGGGTTTCCATAGAGGAATTAGGAAGCGGCGGCGCTCATTTCAAGCGGCGCAGCAAGTCGGCGGCCGCCTTTTTCGCGCGCGCGCGCGAGCGCCATTGCTCGCGCAGAAGGGGGAAAACGCCCCACGCGGTGGCGCCGTCCAGCGGCTGCACCGGCACCAGATTGAACAGCGCCCACATCAAATTGATGTAGCCGAGCATCGACACCAGCAAACCGACGTAGGGCAACGAGGAAATCGCGGTCAGCCGGTCGAGCGCGATCAGCGGCAAGGCAATGGCGAGCTGCGCGAGCACACCGGCCCACGCCAGTATGACGTGATCCTGGCGCGAATACGGCATCTCGAAGTCGCATTGACCATGCAAAATACCGATATGGACATTGCGCGGCCGCAGGCGCTGGCGCCTGGCCTCATAGGCATGCCCCGCCTCGTGCAAGACCAGGATCCCGAAATAGCAGGCGGCCATGAGCAAGCCCTCCAGCCGATTACGGCCGAAGGCGCCGATCAAGATGCCGGCCAACAGGATGGCGGACCAATGAAGGTGGAGCTGCGCACCGGACAGGTGAACGCGGGACAGCGTGATATAGCCGCGCATAAGCGATAGATTGGTGTGTCAAAGGGAGGCGCGGGGAGCGGCGCCCTGCAGTCTACGCATTCCGCCGCGCCTTGTCTATCCGCCAAATCGACCCGCAGCACCGACTTTCCTTGCAACCAGGGTCAGACCACTTTTGCCGTGTTGAAAAAGTGGTCTGACCCCTGTTTGAAGGAAATGAAAGGACGAAAAAAAAACGGCATCCGAGGATGCCGTTTTTTGTGTCGCCAGGCGACTTAGTCTTCAATAATCGGTTGCCCGACCATCGCGTCAACCCGTTCGCGCAATTGCTTGCCCGGCTTGAAGTGGGGGACCCGTTTTTCTGGAACCATCACCTTGTCGCCGGACTTCGGATTGCGTCCGATCCGTGGCGGCCTGCTATTCAGGGCAAAACTGCCGAAACCGCGGATCTCGATCCGCTGACCGGTCGCCAAAGCGTTGGTCATTGCATCGAGAATGGTCTTGACAGCGTACTCCGCATCCTTGGCCACCAGCTGAGAATAACGCTCAGCGAGGCGGTTGATCAGTTCGGACTTCGTCATCTGGTCTGATTTCCGAAAAAATCTTAGTTCTTGTTGTCGAACTTGGCTTTGAGCAGTGCGCCCAGGCTGGTGGTGCCCGATGCGGCGTTGCTGTCTGCCGACGATGCCATCTTCTGCATCGCTTCCTGGGTTTCAACATTGTCTTTCGCTTTGATCGACAGCTGGATGCTGCGCGCTTTGCGATCGATGTTGATGA
>Ga0209023_10000952_pt1 | contig 40802 bp, 40 predicted proteins | sample LakOneMetagenome_FD_187468 | JGI IMG/M metagenome (GOLD analysis project Ga0209023, IMG submission 187468) | Freshwater and sediment microbial communities from Lake Erie, Canada (SPAdes) (version 2) | ecosystem: Environmental > Aquatic > Freshwater > Lentic | place: Lake Erie, Canada...
CGTCGAGCAGTTCGAGCGGATCGCGCGTTTCGCGGTCCATCTTGTTCATGAAGGTGACGATCGGCGTATTGCGCATGCGGCACACGGCCAGCAGCTTGATGGTCTGCGCTTCCACGCCCTTGGCCGCATCGATCACCATCAGGGCCGAGTCGACCGCCGTCAGCACGCGGTAGGTATCTTCCGAGAAGTCCTGGTGGCCGGGGGTGTCGAGCAGGTTGATGACGTGGTCGCGGTGCTCGAACTGCATCACCGAGCTGGCCACAGAAATGCCGCGCTGCTTCTCGATTTCCATCCAGTCCGAGGTGGCATGGCGTCCGCTCTTGCGCGCCTTGACGGTGCCGGCCATCTGGATCGCGCCCGAGAACAGCAGCAGCTTTTCGGTCAGCGTGGTCTTGCCCGCATCCGGGTGCGAGATGATGCCGAACGTGCGGCGGCGCGCCACTTCGCGGGCAATCTGGGCCGGCTGGCGCGCTGCGCCATTGTCGGTATCTGGGGAGGTCGGTTCGAGTTCGTTGGCCATATTCTCAGCCATAGCTTGGCCCTGTGAGCAAACCGGCGATTTTACCAATTCTTGCCCCTTTCGTGTGAACTGATTGGGTGGCGCGGCCGGCGCCGTCCGCGCCCGGAGCGGGGCTGTTGCTTGCTATTTTAGCAACCTTGAAGGCCGGCTAGCCCCGAAAGCGCACAGAAATGGTCATTCCCGCGCCGCCCGGATGGGGGCCGTCGCCGATGGTGACGGTGGCCCCGTGCGCCAGGGCGATGTCGCGCACGATCGCCAGTCCCAGGCCGCTGCCGCTGCTCTTGTCGTCGATGCGCACGAAACGGTCGAACACCTTGTCGCGCAGGTGGGCCGCAATGCCTGGCCCGGAATCTTCGATCACCAGCATGCCATGGTGGCCGTCCGGGAAGCAGCGCACCGTCACGGTCCCGTGTTCAGGCGTGTAGCGCACGGCATTGTCGATCAGGTTGTCGATCAGGTCGCGCAGCAGAAAACTGTCGCCCGACACCGCCGTCGGACGCAGGTCGAAGCCGATGTCGATCTGCTTGCGCGCGGCCGCGTCGACGAAATACTGCACCACCTGCTCGATCAGCGGCACCAGGTCGAGCACCTCGAGGCGGGTCTTTTCGAAATGCGAAGGCTCGGCCCGCGCCAGGGCCAGCAGCTGGTTGGTCTGGCGGATCATGCGCTCGTTCGACAGCAGCATCAGGCCGATCGAGCGCACAGTGTCGGGGTCGCCCCGGTGGCGCTCGCCCAGCCATTCGAGTTGCAGCTTGAGGCCGGCCAGGGGCGTGCGCAGCTGGTGCGCCACGTCGGCCAGGAAGTCATGCTGGGCGGTGGCGCCGGCCTGCACCTTGTCGAGCAGCTCGTTGAATGCCCCCACCACGGGCGCCAGTTCGTACGGCACCTTGTCGCCGTCGATGGGCGCCAGATCGCCCGCCTCGCGCTTGGACAGGTCCAGGCGCATGAGCGCCAGCGGCAGCAAGCCGTTGGTGACCGAAAACCAGATCATGCCCACCAGGGCCAGCGTGAAGATGGTTTCCAGCAGCAGCAGCACGCGCACCGTGGCCGCGCGCACCTGCTCGCGCTTGCGCACGGTCTTGGCCACGCCGATCTGCACCAGGCCATGGCCGGCGTCCACCGACAGGTAGGCCAGGCGCACCGGTTCGCCGCGCATGGTGCCGTCGTAGGCGCCCTGCTCGCTGCCGCGGCGCGCCGGGAAGTCGCTGTCGCCGGCCAGTACCGCGCCGGCGGTCGAACGCACCACGAAATACAGGGTGTCGACATCTTCCACCCGCAGAATCTGCTCGGCCTGGCGCGGCAAATCGAGGATCGGGCCTTCGCTGCCGACGATCAGGCGCGAGGCCAGCGCGCTGGCCGCGTCGGCCAGGCTCTGGTCGAAGGCGATCTGGGCCGGGACCCAGGCCAGCAGATAGGTCAGGCTGGCGACGGCCAGGTTGATCAGCAGGATAGGCCCGATCAGCCATTTGAGCAGCCGAACGCGCACGCTGGTCATGCGTTCTTTTCGAGCAGGTAGCCGAACCCGCGGATGGTGCGGATGGTGATGCCGGCGTCGGCAATCTTGAGCCGCACGCGCGAGATGTAGACCTCGACCGCGTTCAGGGTCAGGTCGTCGCCCCAGGGCAGGATGGCGTCGATGATCTGCTGCTTGGAGACCACCCGGCCGCCATGCTGGAGCAGATATTCGAGCACGGCCCATTCGCGCACCGACAATTCGATGATGCGGCCATCGACCTGGGCGCGCCGGGTAAAGGTATCGAGCGTGAGGCGGCCCAGGCTCAGCACGGCCGGCTTGGGTGCATTGCGGCGCGCCAGGGCGCGAATGCGCGCCACCAGTTCGGCCGTGTCGAAGGGCTTGACCAGATAATCGTCGGCGCCCAGTTCCAGGCCGCGCACGCGGTCCTCGATGGCGTCGCGCGCCGTCAGCAGCAGCACCGGCACCGTGTTCTGGCGCGCGCGCAGGCGCCGCACCACTTCGAAGCCATCCATGCCGGGCAGGCCGATATCGAGCACCACCACTGCCACTTCGGCCGTCTGCAAGACCTGGTCGGCCAGGGTGCCATTGCCGACAACGTCCACCACCATGGCGTGGCCTTGCAAAATGCGGCTCAAGCCATCTGCCAGGACGGCGTCATCTTCGACCAGTAGGACGTGCATGCGGTGCTCTTGAAGTTGCGATACGCACATTATGAGGCAAAGCGGGCCCCGCGCCAGAGCGCAGATGGTCAAAAAACAGCGTTTTGGCCCTGAAAAGCCCGATTTCCCCCAGTAGGACTGGGCCCACAAGGCCGTATGCATGCAGCCTACACGGGGGCGACTGCTAATCTTATGTTCGGCAACAGACGTAGGCATTAATGTTCACACATCGCGGTCCGCTGCCCCTTGCACGGATCGTCCATGATGCACGTTCTAGATTGTGAGGAAAAAATGAACAACACCCAACTTGGTACGACCGCACACGGCGCCCCTTCGGCCAGCCAGATTCCCGCCGGTCCGTTGGAGTTGAAAGTGGCGACCCGTCCGGTTGTCAGCTATAGCGGTACCCAGCAGAACGAATTGCTGGCCGCCCTTCCCCGTCATGACCTGGAGTCGCTGTTCGAGCATCTGGAGCTGGTCCCCCTGCCGTTTGGCAAAGAACTGTTCGAATACGGCAGCAAGCTGGAAAACGTCTACTTCCCCACCACCGCCATCGTGTCGCTGCTGTACGTGATGGAAGATGGTGCCACCACCGAGATCGCAGTCGTCGGCCATGAGGGCGTGGTCGGCATGTCCCTGTTCATGGGCGAGCGCGCCATGTGCAGCGCCGTGGTGCAAAGTGCCGGCTACGGCTACCGCCTCAAGACCCAGTACCTGCGCGATGCCTTCAACCAGGGCGGCGCCCTGCCCCAGCTGCTGATGCGCTATACCAATGCGCTGTTCGCGCAAATGGCCCAGAACGCGGTGGGCGGCCGTCACAGCTCGATCGAACAGAAGCTGTGCCGCTGGCTTCTGGACCGCCTGGACCGCTCCGCTTCGAACGAACTGAAAGTCACGCAGGAACTCATTTCCATCATGCTGGGCGTGCGCCGCGAAAGCATCACCGCAGCGGCCGGCAAGCTGCAGGACGATGGCTTGATCACCTACCGCCGTGGCAACATCACGGTCATCGACCGACAAGGTCTCGAGGAATATGCGGGCGAGTGCTACAAGGTGGCGAAGACGGAATATGACCGTCTGCTGATGGATGTGGCCCGTTAGGATGTTCCGGGGCCGCCCGCTCGGGCGGCCCGCCCAGCGGGATGGTCGCTTCGACACAGGTCCCGCGGTTGTTGATTCCCCGCTTTACCGTCAGCGTCCCACCCAGCAGTAAAGCGCGTTCGCGCATGCCCAGCAAGCCGTGCGAGCGCGGCTTGCTCACTTCGGCAGGATCGATTCCCACCCCGTCATCGCAAATTTCCAGGGCCAGCCTGTCGCCTTCGCGCGCCAGGTGCACGGTCACTTGCCGCGCCTGCGCGTACTTGGCGATATTGTTGAGCGCCTCTTGCACGATGCGGAACACGGCAATCGACTGCATGGGACCGGCGCTGTCGACTTCGCCCTCGATGAGGGCGTCGCAATCGAGCCCGGTCAGCCGTCCGTATTCGCCGCAATAACTTTGCAAAGCCATTCCCAGACCCAAATTGTCGAGCATGCTCGGGCGCAGATCTTCGACGATGCGGCGCTTCAGTTCGACCGTGTCGACCAGCGTGCCGCGCGCACGTTCGAGCATGGCCGCCAGGTCCGGACGGGCGTGGCGCAATTGCGCGCAAACGCTGTTCAAGTCGATATTCATGGCCGTCAGGTTGGCTCCCATTTCGTCATGCAGCTCGCGCGCCAGGCGCGCCTTTTCTTCTTCGCTCACGCTGATCAGGTGGCGCGAGAGCACCGACAGCTGCTCGGTGCGCACCACCACCATCGATTCCAGGTTTTCGTTGGCATGTTGCAGCGCACGGGCACTGGCGACGCGTTCGTAGTAGCCGCGCCGGATCAGGCGATAGAACAGGCCCAGCACGAGAATGGCCAGCACATTGATGCCGATTCCCGTCCACACGGCATTGCGGTATTCCTGGTAAAACGCGGCGCGGCGCGCGGCCAGCAGCTCGCTTTGCTCCTGCACCATGATCACCACCTGGAGGCGGATTTCGTCGAGCAGCGACTTGCCATCGCCGGTGGCGGCAATGGCGACGATATCGTTCAAGCCGCCCTTGCGGTAGACCTCCAGCGTCTGCTCCATGTTGTCGAGCTTGCGCTTGACCAGGGTGCGCAGCTGGGTCAGGTTCTTGCGCTGTGAGGGACTGTCGGCCAGCAGGGCGGCCACGTCATCGAATTGTTCGTCGATCTTGCTGGCGGCCGTGCGCATGGGGCCGAGGTAGACCTCGTTACCGGACAGGAAATAGCCGCGCAGGCTGCTTTCCGCATCCATGACAAGCACGTTCAGGTACTGGACCTTGTCGATGACCAGGGCGGCCCGGTTTTGGACCTGGTTGGACGCATTGAGCGAGGCGAAGTTATGGAACAGGCTGAACCCATTCCCGACCAGCAGCAGCACGCAGAACAGCGCCACCGCGGTTTTATAGAACGGCAGCCCCGCCTTCAGGGGTGGATCGGTGGTGAAATACATCCATGGTCCTTGTGCACTCTGCCGTCACGCAGCGTTGGGCAATTATAGACCGGTCCATGCTGCACTGCAGCCAGCGCGCCTGGACGGGATGGGACTCAGTCCAGCAGGTTGTTTTTCATGGCGTAGTAGGTCAGGTCGCTATTGCTTTGCAAGCCCATTTTTTCCATGATCCGGGTGCGGTAGGTCGACACCGTCTTGATCGACAGCGACAGCGCCACGCCAATGTCGGACACCGTGGCGCCCTTGGCCAGACGCAGGAAGACCTGGAACTCGCGGTCCGACAGTTCGGTGTGCAGCGCCGTGCTGGGATCGCGGTCGAAGCTCTGGGCCAGCAGTTCGCCGACGGTGGAACTGACGTAGCGGCGGCCCTGGAACACGGTGCGCACAGCCGTTTTGAGCTCGTCTGCTTCGCATTCCTTGTTCAGGTAGCCGTTGGCGCCCATCTTGAACAGATTGAGCGCGTACTGCTGGGCCGGATAGCCGGACAGGATCAGCACGGGCAGATTGGGCTGGCCCTGGCGAATGGTACGCAGGATATCGATGCCGCTCTGATCGGGCATGGCGATATCGAGCAACAGTACGTCGCAAATCTCGCGCCGTGCAATATCGAGCGCTTCACGCCCGGTGGCGCCCTCGGCGACAACGTCAAAGTCATCGGAAGACGAAAAAATCTGTTTGAATCCTGCTCGTACAATCTGGTGGTCGTCACAAATGGCAACGCGTATCATTGTCTTCCCTTAAATTTTCCCTGTCATAGGAAAGAGTCCGCGGCACAACTCACGCCCGGTACTGCGCATCCATTGGTATTCTAGCACTCTGATAGTTTAGAACAAACACATGTGAGAAATGCACAGGCGTGTGCGGCGGACGCCCTGGAATCTGGAGCTGGCCGGGACGCCCGCAGGCGGCTCCGGCGTCTCACGTGCCCGGTTTGAGCAGCGCGAGAATGGCCGTCAGTTCGGTGCGCAACATGGCCAGGCCGGGACCGCTGGCGAAGGCGGGTGCGCTGTCCTGCGCATCCATGCCCTGCCCCTCGTCCGGGCCTGCCGCCTCGGCATGACGACTGTCGAGCTTGTTACGCGCACCGCTGATGGTAAAGCCCTGCTCATAGAGCAGCTCGCGGATGCGGCGGATCAGCAGCACCTCGTGGTGCTGGTAGTAACGCCGGTTTCCACGACGTTTGACCGGCTTAAGCTGGGTAAATTCCTGCTCCCAGTAGCGCAGCACGTGCGGTTTGACGCCGCACAACTCGCTCACTTCACCGATCGTGAAATACCGCTTGGCCGGAATGGCCGGCAACACAATCAGATCGGTCTTGCTTGCACGATCGTTCATAGGACGCTTCTAAGACAGGCTAGGCGGCACGGGACAGCGGGCTGGTTTCTTCGACCATTCCCTTGAGCTTCTGGCTCGCATGGAAGGTGACGACCCGGCGCGCCGTAATCGGTATTGCTTCCCCGGTCTTGGGATTGCGACCGGGCCGCTGCGGCTTGTCGCGCAGCTGGAAGTTGCCGAAGCCGGAAAGCTTGACCGCTTCGCCCCGTTCGAGCGCATTTCGGATTTCATCGAAAAACGTTTCCACCATGTCCTTGGCTTCGCGCTTGTTCAGGCCGACCTGCTCGAACAGCAGCTCCGCCAGCTCAGCCTTGGTCAGGGTGGGCAAGTCTTTCTCCGCCTCCTGGCGTACCTTGGCGACCAGCATCGCCCGATGCAGGTCGGCAGCCAGGGCCGATTGGAGTACTGCGGAATCAACGTCGTTGTTATTAATTTTCCAGCCCTGCCTTTACATCGAACTTGCCCGGGGGATTATGCACGCGGTGTCGCGCCATTGTTTCGCTTGGCAGCATCGGTCATCGCCGCCATCAAGGCATCGACCACATCGTCCTGCAAGGTGGTTTGAGTATCTTGCAAGCTAAAGCGGAAAGCAAGGCTTTTTTCGTCTGCCGCCAACCCTTTTCCGCGATATTCATCAAACAAAACAATGGCTTGCACAATCTTTCCTGCAGGATTTACTTGTAATTCAGCAGCAAAAGTATCAAGCAAGTCCTGTGCTGCAAGGCCTTGCGGCACGACCAGCGCCAGGTCGCGGGTAGCGCCCGGGAACTTCGAAATGTCTGAGTAGTTCGGCACCACACGTTGTTGTAACGCAACTGCATCGACCTCGAACAAGACCGGTGCCTGCGGCAGATCGTATTTCTGCAGCCAGCGCGGATGCAGTTCGCCGATAAAGCCGATCACCACCCCGTCGAGCGCGACAGCGGCCGAGCGGCCCGGGTGCAAGCCAGGATGGTCAAGTTTGGAGAAACGCAGCTGGCGCGGAGCAAACAACGCTTCCAGATCGGCCTTGACGTCGAAATAGTCGACCAGGCGGGCCGCCACGCCCCACTGCTCGTCCACCGCCTGGCCGTAGGCGATGGCGGCCACGCGCTTGGGCTGGTCGAAGCCGGCAACGGCCAGCGGGCCGTCGGCGGCGTCCGGGTTGCGCAGGAAAATCGCGCCAACCTCGAACACGCGCACCCGGCCCGCCTTGCGGTTCAGGTTGTAGCGCACATTGGCTACCAGCGAACCGATCAGCGACGAGCGCATCACGGACAGCTGGCTGGCAATCGGATTTTGCAGCTTGATCGGGTTGGCGTTGGCGTTGAAATCGGCTTCCCACTGCGCTTCCACGAAGCTCATGTTGACCACTTCCTGGTAACCCAGATCGGCCAGCTGGTGACGCACCGCAAACAGCGAGCGCGTATGTTCCGGCGCGATGATCATCTGGCTCGCTGCCACGGGCGGGCGCGCGGGAATGTTTTCAAAGCCGTACACGCGCGCCACTTCCTCGATCAAGTCTTCCTCGATCTCGATATCGAAGCGGTAGGATGGCGCCGTCACCGCGAACACGCCGCCCTGCTGCGTGAACGGCAGGCCCAGGCGGGTGAAGATGTCCGCCACCATGGCATCGGTGACCGGGACGCCGATCACCTTTTGCGCGCGCGCCGTGCGCATCTGCACCGGCTGGCGCTGGGGCAGATTGACGATCTGGTCGTCCACCGGACCGACCTGGGTCTGCGGGGTGCCGCAGATTTCCACGATCAGGGCGGTGATGCGCTCGATGTGCTCGACCGTGGTGGCGAAGTCGACGCCGCGCTCGAAGCGGTGACCGGCATCGGTGGAAAAATTGAAGCGGCGCGCGCGGCCCTGGATGGCGTTTGGCCACCAGAACGCCGCTTCGAGATAAATATTTTCCGTCTCGAGCGAGACAGCGGTCGCATCGCCGCCCATGATGCCGGCCAGCGATTCGATTTGCTTGTCGTCGGAAATGACGCCCACCCACTCGTCCACCGCCACCGTATTGCCGTTCAAGAGCGTGAGCGATTCGCCCTGTTTGCCCCAGCGGACATCGAGGCCGCCATGGATCTTGTCCAGGTCGAATACGTGCGAGGGCCGGCCCAGTTCCAGCATGACATAGTTGGAAATGTCGACCAGCGCCGACAGCGGACGCTGGCCGCTGCGCTCGAGGCGCTGGCGCATCCAGGCCGGCGTTTCTGCGCGGGCATTGAGGCCGCGGATGACGCGGCCCGAGAAGCGGCCGCACAGGTCGGGCGCACTGATCTTGACCGGCAGGATCTCGCTGCCGTTGACCGCCACCGGACGCGACACGATCGGCTGCAGCGGCGTGCCCGTCAGGGCCGACACTTCACGCGCCACGCCCAGCACCGACAGGCAATCGGCCTTGTTGGGAGTGAGCTTGATGGTGAACTTGAGGTCGTTCAAGGCCAGGTAATCGCGAATGTTCTGGCCGACCGGCGCGTCCGAAGGCAACTCCATCAAGCCGCTGCTTTCTTCGGAAATCTTCAATTCCTTGGCCGAGCACATCATGCCCTGCGATTCGATCCCGCGCAGCTCGCCCACCTTGATCACGAACGGCTTGCCGTCGGCACCGGGCGGCAGCACCGCGCCGGCCATGGCGCAAATGGCCTTCATGCCGGCGCGCACATTGGGGGCGCCGCACACGATATTGAGCAGGGTGCCGGTGCCGGCATCGACCTTGCACACGTTCAGGCGGTCGGCGTTCGGGTGGCGCGTCACTTCCAGCACTTCGGCCACGACCACGTTCGAGAACGGCGGCGCGACCGCTTCGACTTCTTCCACTTCCAGGCCGGACATGGTCAGCAGGTGGGCCAGTTCATCCGAAGTCATCTTCGGATCGACCATGGTACGGAGCCAATTTTCAGAAAATTGCATTGTGTGGACCTCGGAATTAGTTAAATTGCTTCAGGAAGCGCAAATCGCCTTCGTAGAACAGGCGCAGGTCGTTGATCCCGTAGCGCAGCATGGTCAGGCGCTCGAGGCCGGAGCCGAACGCGAAGCCGATGAATTTTTCAGGGTCGAGGCCGAAGTTCCTGACCACCGTCGGGTGCACCTGGCCGGCGCCCGACACTTCCAGCCAGCGCCCCTTGAGCGGGCCGCTGCCGAAGGCGATATCGATTTCGGCCGACGGTTCCGTGAACGGGAAGTACGAGGGGCGGAAGCGCACCTGCAAGTCGTCGGTCTCGAAGAAGGCCTTGACGAAATTGAGGTACACGCCCTTGAGATCGGCAAAGGAAATGTCTTCGGCGATCCACAGGCCCTCGACCTGGTGGAACATCGGCGAATGGGTGGCATCGCTGTCGACGCGGTAGGTGCGGCCCGGCGCGATCACCTTGATTGGCGGCGTGTGGGTGCGGGCATAGCGCACCTGCATCGGGCTGGTGTGGGTACGCAGCAGCAAAGGCTTGCCGGTGCTGTCATTGCCTTCGATATAGAAGGTGTCCTGCATCGAACGGGCCGGGTGATTTTCCGGGCTGTTCAGGGCAGTGAAATTGGTCCAGTCGGTTTCGATTTCGGGGCCATCGGCCACATCGAAACCGATCGAACGGAAGATTTCCTCGACCCGCTCCCAGCTGCGCATGACGGGATGGATGCCGCCCATGGCGCGGCCACGGCCCGGCAGGGTCACGTCGATGGCCTCGGCATTGAGGCGCTGCGCCATCTGGGCATTGGCCAGGGCGTCGCGGCGCGCGCCCAGCGCGGCTTCGATCTGCACCTTGGCGGCATTGATCAGGGCGCCCTGGGCTTTCTTTTGCTCGGGATCGAGCTTGCCCAAGCCCTTCATTTGTTCGGTAATCTGGCCCGTCTTGCCCAGGTACTTGGCTTTGGCGTTTTCGAGTGCGGCAGCGTCTTCGGCGGCGACAAAGTCAGCCTGGGCCGAGACGACGAGGTCTTCGAGGGAGTTCATGCGTTGTGTTTTCCGGTGTTGGACGGCGCACGCGCCACAATCAAAAACGGGGCACAGGTTTGAACCTCTGCCCCGCTTCCAGGGGCGCCCGAAGGCGCCCACGACAAACACCGATGCTTACGCAGCGATCTTTGCCTTCACTGCGTTGACAATCGCGGCGAATGCCGGCTTGTCCATCACAGCCATATCGGCCAGGACTTTACGGTCCAGTTCGATCGATGCTTTCTTCAGGCCGTTCATGAAGACGCTGTACGTTACGCCATGCTCACGGGAAGCGGCGTTGATACGGGCGATCCACAGACGACGGAATACGCGCTTCTTGTTACGACGGTCGCGGTAGGCGTACTGACCAGCGCGCATGACTGCTTGCTTGGCAACACGATATACCTTGCTGCGGCGACCACGGTAGCCTTTAGCTTGTACAAGAATCTTTTTATGACGGGCACGAGCTGTAACCCCACGTTTTACTCTAGGCATAGTAACTCCTTAGTTGTGAGATTAAGCAGATGGCATCATGCGCATGACGGACGTGACGTCGGACGCATTGATGTTGCGGGTACCACGCAGTTGACGCTTGTTTTTGGTGGTCTTCTTGGTCAGGATGTGGCGCTTGAAAGCGTGACCCGACTTGACGGTTCCACCTGGACGCACGCGAAAACGCTTCTTCGCGGAGCTTTTGGTCTTCATTTTAGGCATAGTAGTTCTGTCCTTGCGAACAGCTCCAGTAGCAGGATTGCAGGTGGCAGCAACGCGCTGCGCTTAGGGGCCTGCTTTCACATTAGACTTCCCTCTTTGCAGAAGGAAGCCGGAGATTTTAACACGATTCCGCCCAGAAGCAACAACAAACCGGGATCAGACCACATATCCGAGCCGACCCCGCTTGTGCGCGCAAATGCAACAAGGGCGGGTGATTGCTCACCCGCCCTTGCATTTTGACTAAGCTTGCGGCTTATTTTTTCTTTTTCGGCGACAGAATCATGATCATCTGACGACCTTCCATCTTCGGGAACTGCTCCACCTGGCCATACGGCTCCAGGTCGGCTTTCAGGCGTTCCAGCATGCGGAAGCCGATATCCTGGTGCGCCATTTCACGGCCGCGGAAACGCAGCGTGATCTTGGTTTTGTCACCCTCGTCGAGGAACTTGATCAGGTTACGCAGCTTGATATTGTAGTCGCCATCATCGGTGCCAGGACGGAATTTGACTTCCTTGACCAGGATGATCTTTTGCTTCAATTTGGCTTCGTGCGCCTTCTTCTGTTCCGAATATTTGAACTTGCCGTAGTCCATCAGGCGGCAGACCGGGGGTTGCGCGGTAGGCGCAATTTCCACCAGGTCGACGTTCGCTTCTTCGGCCAGACGAAATGCTTCAGCCAGGCTCACAATGCCAAGCGGCTCGTTGTCCACCCCGGATAAACGCATTTCAGGGGCGGTGATTTCGCCGTTGATGCGATGCGACTTGTCAGTAGCTATGTTGTTTCCTTTTAATGTCTGATGAATTAGCCATGCTGGTTAAGCTTTGGATTCGACCTCGTGTTTGAGGCGTTCCACCAGCGTGTCGATGGACATGACGCCCAGATCGACATTGCCACGTGCTCGCACGGCCACAGTATTGGCATCCCGCTCTTTGTCGCCGATCACGAGGATATATGGCAGTTTTTGGACGGAATGTTCACGTATTTTATAGGTAATCTTCTCGTTCCGCAAATCAGTGTGAACGCGGTACCCCTGTTTCTTGAGCTGCGCCGCGATTTCCCGGGCGTAGTCGGCCTGGGCGTCGGAGATGTTGAGCACCGCCACTTGCACGGGCGCGAGCCACAATGGCAAGGCACCGGCATAGTTTTCGATCAGGATGCCGATAAAACGTTCCAGCGAACCGACGATCGCCCTGTGCAGCATCACCGGCACCTGGCGCGAATTGTCCATCGCCACGTACTCGGCGCCCAGGCGCTCGGGCATGAAGAAGTCAACCTGCATGGTGCCGACCTGCCATGGACGGCCCAGGCTATCCTTGAGGTGGTACTCGATCTTGGGACCGTAGAAGGCGCCCTCGCCCGGCAGCTCGGTCCAGCTCACGCCACAGGCGCGCAAGCCCGAACGCAGGGCGTCTTCGGCCTTGTCCCACACCGCGTCGGTACCGATGCGGTTATCCGGACGCAGCGCCAGCTTGACCTCGATGTTCTCGAAGTGGAAGTCGGCATACACGTCCATCGCCTGCTGGTGGAAGGCGACCACTTCCGGCTCGATCTGCTCGTCGGTGCAAAAGATGTGGCCATCGTCCTGGGTAAACCCGCGCACGCGCATGATGCCGTGCAGCGCGCCGGACGGCTCGTTGCGGTGGCACTGGCCGAACTCGCCATAGCGCAGCGGCAGGTCGCGGTAGCTGCGCATATTGCTGTTAAAGATTTGCACGTGGCCAGGGCAATTCATCGGCTTGAGCGCGTAGGAACGGTTTTCCGATTCCGTGACGAACATATTTTCGCGATAGTTTTCCCAGTGGCCCGTCTTGCCCCACAGGCTGGAGTCGAGGATCTGGGGCGCCTTGACTTCCTGGTAGCCATTGACCTGGTACTTGTTGCGCATGTACTGCTCCACCTGCTGCCAGATGGTCCAGCCCTTCGGATGCCAGAACACCAGGCCCGGCGCCTCATCCTGGAAGTGGAAGAAGTCGAGCGCCTTGCCCAGCTTGCGATGGTCGCGCTTTTCGGCTTCTTCCAGGTTGTGCAGATACAGTTCCTGGTCTTCCTTCCTGGCCCAGGCCGTGCCATAGATACGCTGCAGCATTTCATTCTTGGAGTCGCCGCGCCAGTAGGCGCCGGCCAGCTTCATCAGCTTGAACACCTTGAGCTTGCCCGTCGATGGCACGTGCGGTCCGCGGCACAAATCGGTGAATCCGCCTTCGGCATACAGCGACACATCTTCGCCGGCGGGAATCGAAGCAATGATTTCCGCCTTGTAGTGCTCGCCAATCGACTTGAAATACGCCACCGCCTCGTCGCGCGGCAAGACCGTGCGCGTGACTTTTTCATCCTTCTTGACCAGTTCGGCCATCTTCTTTTCGATGGCGGCCAGGTCGTCCGGCGTGAACGGGCGCTTGTACGAAAAATCGTAGTAAAAACCGTTCTCGATCACCGGACCGATGGTCACTTGCGCGTCGGGGAACAGTTCCTTGACAGCGTAGGCCAGCAAGTGGGCCGTGGAGTGGCGGATCACGTCCAGCCCTTCAGCATCCTTGTCGGTGATGATCGCCAGGTCGGCGTCATGCTCGATCAGGAAGGAAGTATCGACGACCTTGCCGTCAACCTTGCCCGCCAGCGCCGCCTTGGCCAGTCCGGTGCCGATGCTGGCAGCCACTTGGGCCACGGTGACGGGACCGTCGAACTGGCGCGCGGAACCATCGGGAAGTCGGACTGAAAGCATGCTGTTCTCCTGAAGAAAAATTTGGACGAAAAAAAACGCGGACTAGCCGCGTTTTCTTTTTTGTAGAGCAAAAGAAGTCACCTCGACTAGCGTCGCTGAAACAACCTTGTGGTAGTTCGCGGTGCCATAACCATGGTGCCTTTCTCGCTCTTACATAATGTACTGCATGTTCTGGTGGGCGGTGAGGAATTCGAATCCCCGACCCCTTGGATGTCGACCAAGTATTCTAACCAGCTGAACTAACCGCCCGAAGACCAGCATTATAGAGAGCCGCTTTTAGAAAAACAAGGGCTATTTCGAAGAAAGTGAAATCGGACCGCTTTGTCGTCTCTGTCTTACCCCGGCACGGCGCGCGCGCCGCTACCCGAGCCTGCTTTCTGATTTGACAATTGCAGCATGAACGACACCATCTACGACACGCTGATCATCGGCGGCGGGCCAGGCGGACTGACCGCTGCCATCTATCTGCGCCGCTTCAGGCGCAACATTGTCGTGGTGGACAAGGGCCACAGCCGCCTCGACCTGATCCCCGTCACCCACAACTTCCCCGGTTTTCCTGACGGCATACGCGGCAGCCAGCTGCTCGATAACCTGCGCTGCCAGCTGGGCAAATATGAAGGCAGCGTGACCGAGGGCGACGTGACCGGCCTGGCGCGCGAGGGCGAGCTGTTCGTCGCCACGCTGGGCGAACGCCTGGTGCGCGCGCGCACGGTCTTGCTGGCGACCGGCATTGCCGATGCAGGGCTACCGATCGAAAACTGGCATGCGGCGGTGGCCGCCGGCGCAGTGCGCCTGTGCCCCGTGTGCGATGGCTACGATGTCATCGACAAGCGCATCGCCGTGGTCAGTTCGGCCGTCAACCCGGTCGGCCACGCCCTGTTCATGCGCACCTTTTCCACCAGCGTCACCCTGTTCGAGCGCGGTGACGGCGTGGTGCTGACGCCAGAACAGCGCGCCGAGCTCGACCAGGCGCAGGTGCGCTGCATCGCCTCCCCGCTCAAGGGAATCGGCATGACCGACGACTTGCAGCCCGTGCTGCATACGGCCGACGGCGAGGCATATCACGCGGATGTGGTCTATCCCATGCTGGGAGAGAGCGCGCGTTCGGAACTGGCCGCCGGACTGGGCGCCACCCTGGCCGACTGCCAGGAATTGATTGTGGACCAGCATCAGCAAACCTCGGTGCCGGGCCTGTACGCGGTGGGTGACGTGACGCGCGGCTTGAACCAGATCAGTGTGGCGGCCGGCCAGGCCGCCGTGGCGGCGACCCGCATCCACGCGCGCCTGCCGCGGCGCTGGCGCAGTTAGGCCGGACCGGCCGGCAACCGCGCGCGGATGGCGGCAAGCAGGGCGTTGCGGTCCATGTCGAGCGCCTGCAGCGGCAGATTGACCGGTGCGCCGCCGGCGAGCCTGGCATTGATGCGCATGAGCGCCCGTTTGACGGGATTCATGCGCGCAAAAAACGCTTCGTTATCCGCCAGGTAAATGGACAGCATGGAATCCCCGATCGGCAAGCTGGTGATGTCGACCCGGCGGATGTCGGACCACAGCAGGAAACCGGCGGTCAGCAGCGAGGCGTTGTCGGTCAGCCCGGTGTCGTCGATGACAAGCATGGGGGCGTCGGACCGCATGCGCAGCGCAAAATAGACGATGCACGAAAGCAGAAATACGATCGCGATGCAGGCAACCGTGGTCGCGCCGCGCAGCGGGCTGCCCAGCATTTCCAGGGGCGCCACCAGGACAATCAGGCAGCAGATCAGCATGGTGCGAAAGCGCGCCTTGGGGACCGGCAGGGTAATCGTTTCCATCGTGCTCCACTGAGGATAAATTGTTGCTACCGGCGCAACGGACACGCCAGGCCACATTCCGGCGCAATGGCAGCTCAGATTCTGGACTGGACAAGGGAACCCGTCAAGCGCAGGCTTGTCTACTGCATAAGCCACCCCGGAGGAACCACCATGCCCGCGATGACCGCTGAAATGGATACACTCAAAACGCGCCTCAAATCCACCTGGATGTCGGGCGACTATGCGCATTTCGCCACCTTTCTGGAGCCGGGCGCGCTGGCCTGGCTGCAACGGCTGGAGGTGGGACCGGGCACGCGCCTGCTCGATGTCGGCTGCGGCGCCGGCCAGACCGCCATTCCCGCCGCCCGCGCCGGGGCCGACGTCACTGGCGTCGACATTGCCGCCAACCTGATCGCGCATGCGCGCGAGCGGGCCGCGCGCGAAGGCTTGCACGCCCGCTTCGACGAGGGAGACGCCGAGCAGCTGCCCTACCCCGACGCCAGCTTCAATCTCGTCATCAGCATGTTCGGCGCCATGTTCGCGCCGCGTCCCGATTTGGTGGCGGCCGAATTGCTGCGGGTATGCAGCCCGGGCGGGCGCATTGCCATGGCCAACTGGACGCCGCAAAGCCATGTCGCGCAAATGTTCAAGATCATCGGCGGCTATGTGCCGCCCTCCCCGCTGATGGTCTCGCCGCTCAAATGGGGGGACGAAGATACCGTGCGCGATCGGCTCGGTGCCGGCACACGCGCGCTGTCGCTCACGCGGCGCACCTACCCGATGCAGTATCCGTTTCCACCGGCAGAGGTGACCGATTTCTTCCTCACCTATTACGGGCCTGCGGTGCGGGCCCAGGCGGCGCTGGAAGGCGACGTCCGGGAAGCCTTGCGGCGCGATCTGGCGGCGCTATGGACGAGCAATAACGTGGCGACCGATGGCGGGACCCTGGTCGATTCGGAGTATCTTGATGTCGTGGGGGTGCGGGCTTAACTGCACAAGGACGTCCCCGCACGCGCGGGACCTTACGGCCCGGCCACCAGCTCAATACGCCGCGCAATCCGGGCAGCGGCCGCCGTATCGCCCGCCGCCTCGGCACGCTTGAGCGACACCCCCAGCCACATGAGCAAAGGTCGCCGCCAGCCCTGTCCGGACGCCGTCTCCGTCGCGACCATAATATCGGCAGGCGTCACCCGCTCGGTGCGCATGAGCACCCCGGCGGCAACCAGCCGCGACAATGGATCGGCAATTTGCCCCAACGCCCCCTTGCCCTGGACGATGGCGCGGTGCTGTTCCGGCAGCAAGGCCGCATCGAGTCCTTGCCAGCGGCCCGCGAGATAATCCGCATAGGCCCGTTCGGCAGCCGTCGCGTCCTGGGCCAGCACCGCATACGCGGGACAATCATCGAATTCCAGACTCGCCGCGCGCGTTGCGCAGCGCAGCAGTTCCGCATGCGCCAGCAGCTCGGGGCGGCCGGTACTGGCCAGCGCCTTGCGCGCGCGCGCGAACTCGGTGTCGGCAATTGCGCTGTCGCCTTTGAGATAGGCATCGCTGTAGGACTCCAACGCACTGCTGGCATTCGATTTCCAGTCCGGCTGGGGCGGCTTGCTGGCGCAACCGGCCAGCACCGCAGTCAGCAGGCATATGAGGGAGAGCTTGTTCATGGCAGCTTGAGTTCCTTCTCGCTGGCGAAAGGCCATTTGCGGTTGATTTCATCGATCAGGCGCGTCACCTTGCGCAGGCTGGCATCGACCTCGCCACGCAGCGTGGCCAGATCCTTGGTGGCGGCCTTGGCATTGCCGGCCACGGCCTGCGCTTCGACCAGCACGGCATCGACCTTTTTCAGGCTCGCGCTGGCATCCTTGAGCACCACGTTGAGCTGGCGCACGGCCGCCTGGGCATCGTCCATCACGCCTTCCTTGCCGAACACGCGCTGGTCGGCCTTGAGAATGAGCGTGTCCACATGCTCGAGCGTTTGCAGCAGCTTGCGCGCCTCCGCTTCGCTGCCCAGCGCGCCGCCCAGCAAGCCATATTTTCCGCCGAAGCGGCCCGTGGCCGTCTCGATATTGGCCAGGCTGTTGTTGATGGCCGAATCGCTGCGCGTCATGTTATCCAGATTGTCCAGCAGCGAGCGGGCGCTGGCGACGAGGCGCGGGATCTCGGCCGCGGTGTCGCCGGCCAGCACGGTGCGTACCGCATTCTCCTCGATGGGCGGATCGGTCAGGATGCCGGAAAAGGCGCGAATGCGCGTCTCGCCCACCATGCTTTTTTCCATCGTGAAGACGCTCGACACGCGCAGCCATTTGGCATCCTTGCGCGGCACATCGATCAGGATGCGCGCCTTGCCGTCGGCGGCCAGCTCCACGCGCTGCACGCGACCGATCGGAAAGCCGGAAAACGTCATGTCCATCCCCGGAATGACACCCTCGGAATTGTCCGCCACGAGCACCAGGCGCTGGGTCGCGTCGAACACCCCGCGCGCATACATCACATACAGCAGGAAGGTCACGATCAGGGCGCTCATCAGCACAAGCAGGATGACAGCCTTGGTCTCGACATTGGCCACCGGCTCGGCTGGCAGTGCTTGTTCGGCTTCGGTCATGGTCAGTTCCGGTTAAATGTATTTGACAGCCAGCGAGGCCGCTTCGATCAGCAGCAGCACGAACAGCAGCCGAACCGCGCCCGGCTGCACGCTCGACGAGGGCAGGCTGCGGCGGCGGTGCGTTTCCAAAATGGCGGCGGTTGGAATGACCGCCACGGCCAGCCCGAATAGGACCGTCTTGAGTACGAATCCGGTGGTGACGATCGGATCGAAAATCCGCCCCACCGTGCGCGTGTAGTCCGGCAATCCCCAGGGCGAAGCGCCATATACGCTGACGTACGCAAGCACCAGCACGATCACGCTGCTGACCATGGCCAGGCTGAGCACGGCGAAGGCATTGGCGATCACTTGCGGCACCAGGTCCGCGCGCAGCCGGTTCTGGGCCTGGCGCGAGCGGTCGGGTGAACTGGCGGCGGCCACGGCCAGCGCATCGCCGGCATTGAAAGCCAAGCCTGCGCGCAGGGCCACGAACATGGCGGCCGTGAGCGGAATCAGTTCCAGCACCAGGACGCGCACCACCATCTCGAGCGCATAGGCCGAGAGTCCATAGCTGCGCGCCGTCACCACCACGATGCGAATGATCACCAGGCTGACCAGGGCCGCGAGCAGCGTGAACCACGGCAGCACCTGCCAGGTGCTCAGGTAGATGAAGCGCGAGGTGGCGACGCGGTTGCGCCGGTTGTAGGTGGAAGGCGAAAACGCCATCACGAGGGCGATGGCGCCGAGGTGAATCATGTACCACCAGCTCGCCACGAGGCGCCACAACAGGCGTCCCCACAGGGAGGGTTTGGTGGTGAGGAAGCGGTTCATTGGGGGCGTTCTTGGCGGCGCACACGCGCCATGGCACGCCTGGCCCGAGGGGCCATCTCCGCGCAGCGAAAAGGTACGTCGCACGCGCGCAGGCGGGCGCGCATGGCAAGCTCGATTGGCCAGAGCATGCTCATTGCCGGCGTGCCTCCTGCACGCCGCCCACTTCCATGATCGCCAGCAGCGCCTTCTGCAGCTGCGCCGTGGAGCCGATTTCCGCCGTAAACGTCATGCGCGCCTGCCCCTTGGCGCTTTGCGTGTTCACTCCGATCACGTTGATCTTCTCGCGCGAGAACACCTCCGAGATATCGCGCAGCAGCCCCTGCCGGTCGCCAGCGAGAATGAACAGGTCGACCGGATACACCGTATCCTGCCCCGCGCGGCCCCAGTCGGTATGAATGACGCGCTCGGGCGCCTTGCTGCGCATCTCGGCGAAGTTCTTGCAGTTGGCACGGTGGATGGAGACGCCCTTGCCGCGCGTGACAAAGCCGACGATGCCATCGGGCGGCGCCGGCTTGCAGCACTTGGCCAATGCCGTCATCAAGCCGTCGGTGCCGACCACCAGCACGCCCGACTTGGCGCCCTGCTCCACGCTGGAAGCGCGGCTCTTGTTGACGACGGCCGCGTCTTCCACCGGCGCCACTTCGCCCGTATCGTGCAAGGCTTGCTCGACATGGCGCAGACTGAATTCTTCCTTGCCCACCGAGATGAACAGATCGTCGACCTTGGCAAAACCCAGCTTGTGCGCCAGCGACTCCAGGTTGACGGCCGTCTTGCCCTCGCGCTGAAGCGATTTTTCGACAAGGGCGCGGCCATGGGCCAGCGTTTCCTCCAGGTCGATCGCATGGAACCAGGCACGCACCTTGGAACGGGTGCGGGTGCTGACGGTATAGCCGGCACTGAGCCAGTCGCGCGACGGCCCCGCGGTGCCGGGCGCCCCCTTGGCCGTGATGATTTCGCAGGTCTGGCCGCTCTTGAGCGGGGTATTGAGCGGCACCATCACGCCATCGACACGCGCGCCGCGGCAGCGGTGCCCCACCTCGCTGTGCAAATGATAGGCAAAATCGATGGGCGTGGCGCCCACCGGCAGTTCGAGCACGCGGGCCTGGGGCGTGAGCACGAAAATGCGGTCGTCGAGCGAGGCCGATTTGAGCTTTTCCACCCATTCGCGCTGGGTTTCTTCCTGGCTGACGACAGCATCGGCCACGTCGGTCTTCCAGGCCAGCAGCTGGCGCAGCCAGGCGATCTTTTCGTCGTACTTCTGCCCCTTGAAGTTCGATCCGCCCTCTTCCTTGTAGCGCCAGTGGGCCGCGATACCGTATTCCGCAAAGTTGTGCATTTCCTGGGTGCGGATCTGGACTTCCAGCGGACGGCCGTCTTCGGCCATCACCACCGTGTGCAGCGACTGGTAGCCGTTGGCCTTGGGGCGCGAAATGTAATCGTCGAATTCCTTGGGGATGGGGGTCCAGATGTTGTGCACCACGCCCAGCACCGTGTAGCAGGTCTTGTCGTCGGCCACGATCACGCGGAAGGCGCGCACATCGTACAGCTCGGAGAAGTCGAGCTCCTTGCCGCGCATCTTGTTCCAGATACTGTAGATATGCTTGGGCCGCCCGAACACCTCGGCCTGGATGCCCGCATCGGCCAGTTCGCGCTGCAGGCGGTCAATCGAATTTTGCACGAAGCCTTCGCGCATCATGCGCTTTTCCTCGAGCATCTTGGCGATGCGCTTGTAGGTATCGGGCTCGATGAAGCGGAACGACAAGTCTTCCAGCTCCCACTTGAGCTGCCAGATCCCCAGCCGGTTGGCCAGCGGCGCATACAGGTCGAGCGTTTCACGGCCATAGGCGTGGGTCAGCTCGTTGAACAGCTTGCGCTCGGCAAAGTAGCGCAGCGTCGTCACGCACGAGGCCAGACGCACCAGCACCACGCGCATGTCGCTGGCCATCGCCAGCAGCATCTTGCGCAGCGTTTCCACCTGGGCCACGGCTTGCTGGGCCGCGTTCTTGCCCCGTCCCGCGGTATCTTTGCCCACCGTCATGTCGCGCAGGCGGATCAGCTGGCGCACGCCCGTCACCAGGTCGGTCGCTTCCTTGCCCACGCGCGCTTCCAGCCCCATCACCGCCTTGGGATCGAGCACCGTCAGCTCGAACATCAGGCCGGCGATGCGGGTTTCGGCGTCGGTGCGCAGAAACGCCAGCGTGCCGGCCACCCCGATGGCGAAATCGAGCGCGCTCTGGCCCGACGTGCATACCTTGTCCTGGTAGGCTTCGCTGGCATAGGCCAGGGCTGCCTCCACGCGCGCGGCATCGTCGGGGCCGAGGCCCTGGACCAGATCGACGGTCGCGCTGCCCAGCGCTGCAGTTGCTACCATGGCAGCCTAGCGCAGCGCGGCGGTGAGCACGACTTCCACCAGGCAGGCCGGGTTGGCCAGCTTTGACTCGACGGTGGCGCGCGGCGGCGTGTGGCCCGGGGCGACCCATTCGTCCCAGACCGCGTTCATGCCCTCGAAATGCGCCATGCCGGCGATATAGATCTGGCAGCTCAGGATGCACGTCTTGTCGCTGCCGGCTTCGCCCAGCAGGCGGTCCACGTGGCCGAGCACTTCGCGCATCTGGCCGCCGATGTCGGCGCTGGTGTCCTCGGCGATCTGGCCGGCCAGGTACACCGTGCCATTGTGGATCGCCACTTCGGACAATCGTTTTCCTACGTGCAGTCGTGTAATTTCCATAGTGTCTTTCGGGTCCGGCGTTCAGCCGATCAGGAATTGGCGTGCAATGGCGATCTGGTCGTCATGGATGAAGGTGGGCGCGTGGCCGACGTTGGGAATTTCCACCAGCTGGGCCTTGGGTCCGCGCGCAACCATCATCTCGGCCGTCTCGCGCGAGAGCAAGTCCGAGTTGGCGCCGCGTACCAGCAGCGTGGGACAGGTGATCGCATCGTAAATGGCCCACAGCGCGGCCTCGTCGGCGCGTGCGCTCTCGGGCGTGGCGCGCTTGAACGGCTCGGCCAGGCCCATGTCGTAATGGCGCACCCACTGGCCGTCCGGGCGCTCGCGCAGCACGTCGGCAGCGAGCTTGTGCCACTGCTGGTCGCTGTGTTCACCAAACGAGAGCGACACTTCGCGCACGAAGCGCGCGGCGGCATCAAAACTTGGAAAGCGCAATTCCTGGCCGATGTAGTCGCCAATGCGCAGCAAGGCAGCCGGGTCGAGCGTAGGCCCGATATCGTTGAGCACCAGCTTGCGCACGGGGTTGCCCGGCACCGAGGCCAGCGCCATGCCGATCAGGCCGCCCATGGAGGTACCGAACCAGTCGATCTGCGCACCCTCATTGTGCGCCGTTGCCCGTGCAATCAGGGTCACCATGTCGCTAACATACTGGGGGATGCCATACAGCTGCGGGTTGAGCAGGCGTCCCGAACGGCCGCGCCCCACCACGTCCGGGCAGATCACGCGGTAGTGGCTCGACAGCGAGCGCGCCAGCGCATCGAAGTCGTCGCCGACGCGGGTCACGCCGTGCACGCAGATCAGGATGTTGGGGTTGTCCAGCGCACCCCAGTCCTTGTACGACATGTGGTGCAGGCCGGTGGGAGAGCAGCACTGGACGGAGGTAATACGTGCTTCGGTCATGCCGGCTCCAAATTAATAATGTGTTTCAATCTTCACTGTGTTTAGAATTCTACATCATCACCGACCAACCATTCCGACAGAGGACACAATGAAAACCAGCATGTTGAGCGGCAAAACGGCCCTCGTCACCGGCTCCACCTCGGGTATCGGCCTGGGCATCGCGCGCGCGCTGGCCCAGCAGGGCGCCAATATCGTCTTCAACGGTTTCGGCGACGCCAGCCAGATCGAGCAGCTGCATACCGACATCGCTCGCGAATTCGACGTGCGCACCGCCTACCACGCTGCCGACATGTCCAAACCGGACCAGATCGCCGCCATGATGGCGTTTGCGAGCGCCACCTTCGGCGGCGTCGACGTGCTGGTCAACAATGCGGGCATCCAGCATGTGGCCAACATCGAAGACTTCCCGGCCGACAAATGGGACGCCATCCTTGCCATTAACCTCAGTTCGGCCTTCCACACCACGCGCCTGGCCCTGCCCCGCATGAAAGCGGCCAACTGGGGCCGGATCATCAATCTGGCGTCAGTCCACGGCCTGGTGGGCTCGGCCCAGAAATCGGCGTATGTGGCTGCCAAGCATGGCCTGGTGGGGCTGACCAAGGTCACCGCGCTGGAAAATGCCCATACCGGCGTCACCTGCAATGCCATCTGCCCCGGCTGGGTGCTGACGCCCCTGGTGCAAAAGCAGGTGGATGACCGCGCCGCCCGCGATGGCTTGAGCAATGAGGCCGCAAAAAAAGCCCTGCTGTCCGAAAAGCAGCCTTCCGGCGACTTCGTCACCCCCGAGGAGCTGGGCGCGCTGGCCGCGTTCTTCTGCAGCCCCGCCGGCGACCAGGTGCGTGGCGTGGCGTGGAACATGGATGGGGGATGGACGGCGCAATAAGGCCGGATGGCAACAGGATAATGCGGCACCATCGCCGATCTGTGCGATCGCGGGTGCCGGCGATGTGAATAACCGCGCAATCCGGGTCAGGACAGGCGGACGTCGCGCGGGCCGCGCGCCGGCAGGCAGAGCTGCAGCGCGCGGCCGACGTTGCCGGACAGCGTTAGAACTTGCCTTCGGCCGCCCTGCGTGCGCGTTCCTGGGTGTCGCTGGTCATCGATTCTTCCAGCGCCATCTGGCGTTTCAGTTCGGCGACCAAGGCATTGTAGGGCGCCACATCGGCCTGGTTGTCGAACATCAGCAAACTGCCCTTGGCGCTGATCTTGCCGGGGCGCTGCTGGACGAAGGTCAACACCTGGCGCATCAGGCTCACCATGGTGCGCTGGTTTTCAGCGAACTTGACGCTGATCCCCATCTGCCGTTCCAGCACGCTGGTAAAGCGCCCCGAATCCTGGGCGAACATGGGAATGGCGCGCAATTCCGCGACAAACTGGGTCATGTTCGCCGACGACTCGCTCAGGAACGATTCCAGACGGGCGTCCAGGACATCGAGCATGGCCAGGCTGCGCACCACCGTTTTCGGTTGCGCCAGGTTTTCCGGCTTGAGCACCTGCGCGTCGGCCAGTGGCGCCAGATCGCGTTGCAGCTGCCAGCTGGCATGCTGATTGCGGTACACCGCGCTGGCGAGCACGGTTGAAAAACGGTCGACCGAGCCCAGGCCCGTCACGGCCGGCACATACTGCTCCGGTTCTTCTTTCATGCCCTTTTCCACCCAGCTGACCTGGCGCGCGGCAATCACCTTGAGCGGGCCGGTCATGATTTCCTCGACCACGCCGCGCATCCACTGGCCCATGGCCTTGTTGACTTCGGTCTTGGTCAAGCGCGTCAGTTCGACGAAGCGCTTGCCCTCGGCGCTGCGGTAAAAGGTGGCAAACGCGGCGCTGTTGGCGGCATTTCTTTGCTCGGCCGCCTTGCCCGACAAGGCCATGGCGTCGACCTGGGCGCCCAGGGCGCGCTGGTTAGCCGGACGCAGCAGTGCACCAGACAAGGTGCCCGCTTCTTTCTCCGTCACATAGCGGGCATACACCGGCGCGAGCTGGGCCAGTACGACATCGCTGCTCAGGCGCGTAAGGATGTAGGCATAAAATTCTTCCTCGCCGGGCGAAGTCGGCTTTTCCCTGCGCACGGTGGCAATGAACATGTCGTCGATGCGGCCCGCCTGCAGCAGCGCGGTAATGGCGCGCAGATGGGATGCCTCGAGCGCGACCTGCTCAACATTGACTTCCACGGGCGGGACGGTCTTGGGATTGCTTTGCGCCATGGCCGGCAGTGCCAGGGCCGCGACCAGCGCCCCGATCAGGTGAAACTGTTTCATGAAATGCATCCCTTTTACGGTTGGGTGGTGGTGGTTGGTGGCACGGGGGTCGGCTGCTTGAGCGCCAGCGCGAGCGCCCGGGCCTGCCGGACAGCGCTATCCCATTCGGTGAGCAAGGCGTCGTACGCAGCGCGCTCGGCGTCGTTCTGGAACACCAGCTGCCCTTGCGCCGCCTGGAACGTGACCGTGTGCGTGTTCGCAAACAACACGATACGGCGCACGATACCGAGCAAATGCCGCTGTCCCTCGCCCAGGCGCACGGCGGCGCCAAGCTCCTTTTCGACGCTCGCTGCAAACGCCCGGCTGTACTCTTCCTTATTGGGCGTCTCGATGGCGGCCAGATCGGCGCCCAGCTTCTTCAGGCTGGCATCGATGGCGGCAATATACGTTTCGACGTGGCGGTCGGCCTGGTCCAGCGCCACCAAGCCCTGCGCGCGCTGCGCCGCGTCGGCCAATGCCGACGGCGCCAGGTAAGGCTGCAACTTGAGCGCATCGAGCGCGCGGTCCAATTCCCAGGTCTGGTGGTCCATGTCGAACGCCGCGCTGGCAATTGCCGCGACGATGGCGTCAATGTGGGGCACACCGGAGCGCGCGGGCGAAAACAGAACAGGCTCGGCGCGCGGATCGGCCGCCAGGCGCGCCGCCCGCGCGTCGACGATCGCCCTTCTGGCATTGGGAATGAGCTCAACGTAATAATCGCGGAACCAGGCATACATGATCTCGCCATGGCGGCGCCCCAGCACTTCCTGCATGGCCAGGTAAGTCTTGCCCGCCAGCCCGCTACCGAAGGCGTTGGCTCTGCGCATGTCGGCGCCGGTCAGCGAGACGGCCGACGCGTCGTTGAGGGTGCGCAGGACCGCGCGCCCCTCGGGTGTGCGGAACTCGGCCGCCACCGCGCGCGCCTGCGCTTCGGTCACTTGTCCAGCGAACGCGGCGGCGAAGCGGCGCAGCAAGGTCGGACGGTCGATCTGGGCGATGAAGCGCGCTCGCGCCTCGGACACCGGTGCGCCGTTGCCCGGTACCTGCTGCAACGGGGCCAGGGCCAGTTCAGGCAAGCCCATGGCGTCGAGCATGTCGGCCACCGCCGCCAGATGGGCTGGGGATGGCGCTGCCGCCACTGCGGCGGCCTCCACGTTTGCCGGCGCTGCCAGCACGGCATAGGGCGCTGCAGTCAGCGCGCCCAGCACAGCGGCGCACATCAAACGGCCGCGCAAGCCGAACGGGGTGCCCATCAGTTGCCCAAACGCGCCAGCTCATGGCGCGATACGGTGTGATACAGGCTGTCGAGCACGCCCTTTTCCATGGCCAGGCGGAAGTACACGCGGGCACGCGACTTGTCCTGCTTGAGCTGGTAATACTTGCCGGCGTAGAAATACGCCTCGGCCAGGCGCGCATCCAGGGTGGCACCGCCGTCGCGGCTTGCCAGGCGCAGCATCTGATCCGGGCTCTGGCCCGATTCGAACATGGCCAGCGCGGCCTGCCTCCATCCGGACGCTGCCGTATCGGCGGCGCCACTCGCTGGCGGTACCTTGCCCTCCTGCCAGACGGTAATGGCTTGCCAGAGCGCCATTTGCTGACGGGCCGGCGCGTCTTCGGCCTTGTCGCTGGCATGGGCCAGATCGAGCCTGGCCGCTGCCGTCTTGCCCTGGTAAAGCCCGCTCAAGGCCTTGCCCAGATAAGCCGATGCAGTATCGCTGCCGCGCGCAATGGCGCGGCTGAAGTCGCTTTCGCCTTCCTTGAATTTGCCGGCAACGAAATAGATATCGGCGCGGCACTTCCACACCTCGCCGGACTGGGCCCGCACGCGCACGGCGCGCGCGCCATCGTCGATCGCTTCCGCCTCCTTGCCCAGGTAGGCGCGCACCAGGCCGCGCTCGCACAGGGGGTCGGCGGCATCCTGGCCAAGCTGGTCGGCGTCGGCAATCAGGCGCGTGGTCGCGGCCAGATTGGCTTCGAGCTGCTCACGCAGCGACCGGGTCGGGCGCGGCAGGTTGGAGACGGCGGCGATCGGCAGCGAGGTTGGCTGGGCTGCCGGCTTGGTCGTTGGCACGGGCGGCGCGGCAATCGCGGCGGTCTTCAGATCCGTCTTGCGGATATTGAAGTAACCGTTGAGCACCCCATTGAATTTTTTCAGGCCGGCCAGAAACTCCACCACACCGGTGTTGGGCACCCGGTCGGCGTTCAATTGCATCAGCACCTTGGCGCTGGCCGTGCGGCCCTTGAAGGAAAATGCTTCATTCAGGTTGAAGGCGGTGGACTTGTAATCGTTGGCGGCATCCTTGTAGCGGCCGTCGAACAAATCGGGCAATTCCACGCTCAGTTCATAGCTCGAGGTACCCGGACCGCGCGGCAGCGACAGGGGGAACTGGCGCGCGGCATTGCCCGGGACATGGAACATCCCCGTCATATTGCTGGGCAAATAGCGCAGCACCCAGCCGTCGGTCTGCTTTTCAAAGAAATTGTTGATGCGGTAGCGAGTTTCCACGACCAGCTTGTTTTGCATGCGGTCGTCGCGAATCTCCGGCTCGCCGATCATGGTCGACTCCGGATAGCGCTCGCCGAGCACGCCGTCATACATCTTGTGGATCTGTTCCTTGTTCATGCCGGCAAAGGCCACGCGGCCGTATTCGGCGCCCACGCCGTCGTACTGGCTCTGCACCACCATCTCGACCGGCTTGTCCATGGCCTTGACCACCACCCGTTCGATGCGCACCGAGCGCAGGTCGCTGCCCTGCGGGACCGGACCGATCACGGCCAGTGCCTTGGTGGGCTCGGCAATCGGCAGCACTTCGGCGCCGCCATGCACCTGGCCCATCCTGTTGAGCGGGCCGTACTGACCCTGGCGGGTCGGGTCGAAATAATATTCCTTGCCATTGACGACGGCGCGCACGATGGCATGGTCGAACAGCAAGGGGCTCGGCAGCATCCTGGTCAGGCCGATGCGCTGACCGGTCGACACCAGGACCGGATACGCTTCGATACCGAGTTCGCGCAGCATCGACACCATCAGCAGCGACTTGTCCTTGCAGTCGCCATAGCGGCGCTGCAGCACCTGTTCGGGCGGGAACGGCCGGTGCGAATTCTCGCCCAGCGAAATCGACAGGTAGCGGATATCGTTTTGGACGAACTCGAGCACCTTGGCCACGGCCGTTTCCTTGTCCTTGGCCGCGCGCGCCGGCGCCAGCACATCGCGCAGCGCGGCGCTGGTGTCGCCGGTGGCGAACAGGCCCAGCGCCCAGCGGTTCACGTCGCGCCAATTGTCAAACTCCGAAAACTGCAGGAAGCGGTACTCGACGACGTCGCCCGGCACATACGGCTCGGCCAGGGTCTGGGGCAGCGCGCGGCCGTCGAAGCGCATGATGCGGCGGCCATTGCGGTTGAGCGACGACATGACCGGCTGCACGCCGCGCTCGCCTCCGACCAGGCGCGCATGAATATTGCGCGTCTCGGGCATGTTCAGGCTGACGCGGCGCTGCGCGACCGGCATTGCCGCATCCCAGGCCGCCGCATTGAAGAATTTGCCGGCGAACACGGGGTTCTGGCCAGTGACCGTGTATTCCATTTCCAGCGTGTCGCCAATGCGCACATCTTCGGTGACGATGGCCGCCGTCACGCTGCCCGAGTAGATGCCCTGGTCCAGACTGGTTTCGCGCTGCAGAAAGCGCACGTCGGCCGTGGCCAGCTTGTCGATCACCACGCCGCCGCGCAACACCCGCAGGGTATGCAGGTTCAACTGCTGGTATTCGGGCTGGAACTCGACTTCATGCTGGCCCAGCGCGCCCAGGCTGCTGGCATCGGTGGCCACCAGGGCGCGGTGCAGGTACATGGCGCTGCTGTCGTCGACGTAGTACTGCAGGTCGAACAGGCGCGCGCTCAGCGCACTGCCGGCGACCGCGGGCGGCAGCTCGGGCGACTTCTCCACCCAGGCCGGCAGTGGCGTCCCGCGCGAAAATGCTTGCTCGGCCAGGCGCACGGAGCGCCCGCTCGCCTGGGTGGCGGCCTGGGCGCTGCTGAACAGGGGAAGTTGCAGTAGAACAAGGAAAAGACAGAGCGAGGGGAACGCGAGACGGGAAGGCAGGAAACGACGCATGGATAAAAGCGGGGCACAGGTTTGCGAGATGATCACGATACCTTGCCCATTTGAATTTGTGTTGAAGTAAATTGTTATTCGTAACCAATTCTTAATTTTTGTGCAAATTTGCATCACTTTGCTCCCGCTCGGCTATGATTCCAGCTCCCCACTGCCGGAGATTTCGCATGCGTCCACCGCTTACCGCCTTGCTGCCGTTGCTGCTTTCCCTTGCCCTTGTGCCGGCGGGGTGCCTGGCCCAGAGCATCCTGCTCACGCCCGAGCGGGTCTGGACCGGCAGCGGACCGGCCCATACCGGCTGGGCGGTGCTGGTCGATAACGGCCGCATCGCCGGCGTCGGTCCGGCGGCCACGCTGACGGTGCCGGCCGGCGCCACGCGCATCGCCCTGCCCGGCCAGACCTTGCTGCCGGGCCTGATCGAACTGCATTCCCACGTGCTGCTGCATCCCTACAACGAGACCGCGTGGGACGACCAGGTCATGCGCGAAGCGGTCGAGTACCGCACCCTGCTCGCTGGCAAGCATGCCGCCATCACCCTGCAGGCCGGCTTTACCACCTTGCGCGACCTGGGCAGCGAAGGGGCCAACGACGCCGACGTGTCCGTCAAACGCGCCATCGACGATGGCAGCATTCCGGGACCGCGGCTGCTGGTGGCCACGCGCGCCATCGTGGCCACCCACACCTACGGTCCGGCCGTACGCAATTTCCGTCCCGACATGACCTTGCCCAAGGGCGCGCAGGAAGCGACCGGGGTCGACGAAGCCACCCGCGTGGTGCGCGAACAGGCCGCGCGCGGCGCCGACTGGATCAAGATTTATGGCGACTACCGCACCGGCATCGATGGCAGCGCCCGCCCCACCTTCACCCTGGACGAACTCAAGGCCATGGTCCAGGCCGCGCACGTCACGGGCCGCAAGGTGGCCGTGCATGCGAGCACGGACGAGGCGATCCGGATGGCGGTCCTGGCCGGGGCCGACACCATCGAACACGGCTACGGCGCCAGCGAAGCGACCTTCCGCCTCATGGCCGAGCGCGGCGTTGCCTATGTGCCGACCCTGACCGCGTCGGAGGCCGTGGGCGAATACTTCCAGAAACATGTACGCGGCGGCGCCCCCACCCCGGCCATGCAACAGGCGGCGCGCGCCTTCCAGCTGGGCCGCAAGGTGGGCGTGATCATCGGCAATGGCAGCGATGTGGGCGTGTTCGCCCATGGCGAGAATTACCGCGAGCTGGGCTGGATGGTCAAGCTGGGCATGAGCCCGGTGGAAGCCTTGCAGGCGGCCACGTCGGTGGCGGCCGCGATCCTCGGCAAGCAGGCCGAGATCGGCCAGATCAAGACCGGCTTGCTGGCCGACCTGGCGGCGGTCGAGGGCGATCCCACGGCCGACATCGGCGCCGTGCGCCAGGTGCGCTTTGTCATGAAGGGCGGCAAGGTGGTGCGCGACCATTGAGCCCGGCGCGGCGGCGCTTTTGCTCAGAAGGAATCTCTCCGATTGCGGATATCCACAATAGATTGTGCGGTCAAATTCGACAATCATGCAAGGATTCCAAACCGGGCCGGAGACACCGCCATGAAAAAACCGTTCTATAAAATCCTGTACGTCCAGGTACTGTTTGCCATTGCCTGCGGCATCCTGCTCGGCGTGTTCTATCCCAAGCTGGGGGTGGACATGAAACCGCTGGGCGACGGCTTCATCAAGCTGATCAAGATGATCATCGCCCCCGTCATTTTCTGCACGGTGGTGTCCGGTATCGCCGGCATGCAGGACATGAAAAAAATCGGCCGCGTGGGCGGCAAGGCGCTGTTGTATTTCGAGGTCGTGTCCACCTTCGCGCTGGCCATCGGCCTGGTGGTGGCCAACCTGGTGCGCCCGGGCGATGGCTTCAATGCCGATCCCGCCACGCTCGACACCAAGGGTATCGCCGAGTTCACGGCCAAGGCGCATGCGCAAAGCACGGTCGACTTCCTGCTCAACATCATTCCAACGACCGTCGTCGATGCCTTTGCCAAGGGCGACATTTTGCAGGTGCTGCTGTTTGCCATTCTGTTCGGCTTTGCCCTGTCGCTGCTTGGCGAGCGCGGCCGTCCCATCACCAAGCTGGTTGACGACATGTCACATGTGATTTTCGGTGTCGTGGGCATCGTCATGAAAGTGGCGCCGATCGGCGCGTTTGGCGCCATGGCATTTACCATCGGCAAATTCGGCCTGGCATCGCTGCTGCCGCTGGCAAAACTGATGGGCTCGTTCTACCTGACCTGCGCCCTGTTCGTCTTCATCGTGCTGGGCATCATCGCGAAGCTCACGGGCTTCAGCATCTTCCGCTTCATTTCCTACATCAAGGAAGAATTGCTGATCGTGCTCGGCACCAGCTCGTCGGAAAGCGCCCTGCCCGCCCTGATGCGCAAGTTGGAAAAACTGGGCTGCTCCAAGCCCGTGGTCGGGCTGGTGGTGCCGACCGGCTACTCCTTCAACCTTGACGGCACCAACATCTACATGACGATGGCGGCCCTGTTCGTGGCCCAGGCCACCAATACCGAGCTCACGCTCATGCAGGAACTGACCATCCTGGGCGTGGCCATGCTCACTTCCAAGGGCGCGTCCGGCATCACGGGCGCCGGTTTCATCACCCTTGCCGCCACGCTGGCGGTGGTGCCCACCATTCCCGTGGCGGGCATGGCCCTGATTCTGGGCATCGACCGCTTCATGAGCGAATGCCGCGCCCTGACCAACTTCATCGGCAACGGCGTGGCCACGGTGGTGGTGTCGCACTGGGAACATGAACTTGACCACGAGCGCCTGCAGGCCGAGCTGCGCCACCCCACCCACCTGGAAGACGACCGCGAACTGTATCCGGTGCGCAAAGCTGCCTGAGTCCGGCGTCACGCCGCGTCCACCCGCTGCGGGTGGACGCTGTAGACAATCGCGTCTACATCAGTTACGCTGACGGCATCATGCCAAACACTCCCCTGCCTCCCAAGCCCACCGCGGCTGAACTCGACCTCCTGCAAACCCTGTGGCCGCTGGGAGCCGCCACGGCCAAGCAGGTCCACCAGCACATCGTCAAGGACCGGCCCGACGTCACGTACGCGACCGTGCTGCGCCTGATGCAGATCATGCACACCAAGGGCTTGCTGATCCGCGACGAGAGCGAACGGTCGCACGTGTATGCGCCCGCCCAGGCCCAGGATACCTTGCAGACCGGCTTGCTCAAGGACTTGATTCAGAAAGCGTTTTCCGGCTCTGCCAAGGCGCTGGTACTGGCCGCGCTCAAGAGCGGCATTTCCAGCAAGGAGCGCGCGGAAATCGAGGCCCTGCTCAAGGAAGGGGACCAGCCATGAACGCCGCTTTTCTCACCGACAGCCTGGGCTGGACCCTGCTGCACTTTGTCTGGCAAGGCACGCTGATCGGCGTGGCCACCGCCGTGGCACTGGCAACGCTGCGCGGCGCCCAGCCGGCCCAGCGCTATCTGGTGGCCTGCACGGGTTTGCTCGCCTGCCTGCTGTGGCCCGCGGCCGAACTGGCGCTGCGCCTGCAAGGCCCGGACATGCTGACCGCACCGATGCGTTTTGCCGACGCCATGCTGAGCAACAGCGTTAATGGTGCTTCCGGCGGTCTGCTGGCCCTGCTGCAGTCGAACCTGGCAGTGGTTGTGGCCTTCTGGGGCGCGTGCGCGGCCGTGCTGGCGCTGCGCATGGGACTGGGCTTGCTGTGGCTGCGCCGCAGCGCCCGCCGCGAGCGCGGCGATACCGACTGGCAGGCCCGCACCACGCGCATGGCGGCGGCCTTCGGGATCGCCCGTCCGGTACGCCTGGGCGTGGTCGATGATCTGGCCAGCCCGCTGACCGCCGGCTGGCTGCGTCCGGTCATCCTGCTCCCGGCGGCACTCATCACAGGCATGCCGGCGCACCTGCTCGAAGCGCTGCTCGCGCATGAAATGGCGCACATCCGGCGCATGGATTATCTGGTCAACCTGGGCCAGAACGTGGTCGAAATCCTGCTGTTCTACCATCCGGCCGTATGGTGGATATCGGGCCGCATCCGCGCCGAGCGCGAACAGATCGCCGACGATATCGCCGCGCGCCACACGGGTGCGCCGCGCGAACTGGCGCAAGCCTTGTCGGCGCTCGAGCGCCTGCAATTCGGCACGCCCGGTCTGGCGCTGGCCGCTGGCGGCGGCGACCTGCTGGCCCGGGTGCGGCGCCTGCTGCGTCCCGATACACGGGCGCTGAACTGGAAGGCGGCAGCGCCGGTCCTGGCGCTGGGCGCGGCCTGCTTCGCCGTGTATGCCAATGCCGCCGCGCATGCCCCTGCCATCGAACGCCTGATCATGGATCGCCCGCCGCTGGTCGACTTTGCCAGCTGCGCCAAGCCACAGTATCCGGCCGACGCGGTGGCAGCGGCGCACACGGGCACCGTCACGCTGGGCATGCATGTGGGACTGGACGGGCGCGTCGACGCAACGCGCATCATGCGCTCGAGCGGCCATCGCAATCTCGACACCGCCGCGCGCGACGCGCTGGCGCTGTGCACCTTCGTGCCAGGCCAGGCCGGCGGCAAACCGCTCGCGGCCTGGACCGCCGTCCAGTACGTGTGGACGCTCGAATAAGCCAGCGCGGATGCGAACCCACATCGACGCCAATCTAGACAAATAGTTCTAGACAAGATGATCTAGACACTTTATTCTACAAACTCCTGAAACAACAACATGGAGTACAAGATGAAGCGGATTTCCTTGATGGCAGCCGGCTGTGCGGCGCTGGTGGCGTGTGCCGGTGTGCAGGCGGCGCCTGACCGAGACGCAGTGCTCGATTTCAATAGCTGCGCCAAGCCTGTCTACCCGGCGGAAGCCATTACCGCCTTGCGCGAAGGCACGGTGACGCTGACCTTTTTGGTCCGCAAGGATGGCATGGTCGGCGAGTCGAAAGTCATGAAGTCGAGCGGACACCCTGACCTCGACACCGCTGCGCGCGATGCGCTCAAGGTGTGCAAGTTCGTGCCTGCAATTAAGAAGGGAAAGCCGGTCCAGGAATGGACCAATGTGCAGTACGTCTGGACCCTGAAGTAAAGCAGTCCCTTCCCGAACCGGCGCCCCGTGGCGGGGGCCGGTCCGGGAAGCCCATGTCAGAAGGCGGAAACGTCGAGCGGAGCGCCTGTCGCTTCGCGCACTTGCGCCACTGTCACGCCAGGCGCCAGTTCAATCAGCTTGAGCCCGGGGGGCGTGACTTCGATCACACCGAGGTCGGTAATGATCAAATCCACCACACCGACACCCGTCAGCGGCAGATCGCACTTCGGCAAGATCTTGTGCGAGGTCGAGCCATCCTTGGCCGTGGCCACATGCTCCATGACCACCACCACGCGGCGCACGCCGGCCACCAGGTCCATCGCCCCGCCCATGCCTTTGACCATCTTGCCAGGAATCATCCAGTTGGCCAGATCGCCCTGCTCCGACACTTGCATCGCTCCCAGGATTGCCAGGTTGATCTTGCCGCCGCGGATCATGCCGAAGGAATCGGCCGAGCTGAAGTAGGCTGCGCCGGGCAATGCCGTCACGGTCTGCTTGCCGGCGTTGATCAGGTCGGCGTCGACTTCCGCATCGAGGGGAAACGGGCCGATGCCGAGCAAGCCGTTTTCCGACTGCAGGAATACTTCGATATCCTTGGGGACATAATTGGCCACCAGCGTAGGCAGACCAATGCCCAAATTCACGTAAAAGCCATCTTGCAGCTCTTTCGCCGCGCGCGCGGCCATTTCATCACGAGTCCATGCCATGTTCTTCTCCGATTGATCTTAGTTGGCGCGCACGGTGCGCTGTTCGATGCGCTTTTCCGGCGTTGCGTTGACGACGATGCGGTGCACGAAAATGCTCGGCGTGTGCACGTGGTCAGGATCGATCGCGCCTACTTCGACCAGTTTTTCCACTTCCACGATGGTGATCTTGCCGGCCATCGCGACGTTCGGATTGAAATTGCGTGCGGTCTTGCGGAACACCAGATTGCCCGCGCGGTCGGCCATGTAGGCCTTGACCAGGGACACGTCGGCCACCAGCGAGCGCTCCATGACGTACTGCTCGCCATCGAACTCGCGCACTTCCTTGCCGTCGGCAACGATGGTGCCCACACCGGTCTTGGTGAAGAAGGCGGGAATGCCGGCGCCGCCGGCGCGCAGCTTTTCCGCCAGCGTGCCTTGCGGCGTGAATTCCAGTTCCAGTTCGCCGGCCAGGTACTGGCGCGCGAATTCCTTGTTTTCGCCGACGTAGGACGAGATCATTTTCTTGATCTGCCGCGTGGTGAGCAACTGCCCGAGGCCGAAGTCGTCGACACCGGCATTGTTGGAAATGGCGGTCAGGTTCTTGACGCCGGAATCGCGCAGCGCCAGGATCAGCGCTTCGGGAATGCCGCACAGGCCGAAGCCGCCCACGGCGATGGTCTGGCCATCGGCCACGATACCGGCCAGCGCCGATGCCGCGTCGGGATACACTTTGTTCATACTGTCCCTTTTATGATGTGGGCGCATTGCCCGTTTCTGTACTGCAGAGTGGATTCCCAGCATAAAATATGCCAGCCAAAAGCACAATACCGTAGAAATACCGGTAAGCTAGCATTCTTCGCCACCTTGAACCTGGATCAAATGAACGAGAAGCACGCGATCGATTTCGAAATGATTTTCCGGAATGCACCTGTGGGCATGTGCATCTCGGTGGACCGCGTGATCCAGTGCTGCAACGATGCCGTCAGCGCCATGTTCGGCTATGCCAGAGGCGAGCTCGACGGCCAATCCTTCCAGGTACTCTACCCCACCATCGACGAATTCCTGCGCACGGGCGACCGCATCATTCCCGTGATGAATGCCAAGGGCGTGTATTCGGACGAGCGCATCATGCGCCGCGCCAATGGCGAGCTGTTCTGGTGCCACGTGAGCGGGCGCGCCATCCATCCGGCCCAGCCGCTGGGCGCCGGCGTGTGGACGTTCGAGGATGTGAGCGAAAAGCGCCCCGTGACAGCAGAATTGACGCCGCGCGAACGCGAAATTGCCGCGTTTCTGGTGGACGGCAAGACCAGCAAGCTGATTGCGCGCGAAACCGGCCTCAGCCCGCGCACGGTGGAAATGCACCGCGCCAAGCTGATGCGCAAGTTTTCCGCCGCCACCTCGTCCGAGCTGGTGCACAAGCTGATGGGTGTCAACCGTTAAGCAAGCAGGCTGACCTGGCGCAGCACGGGTGGCGCGGCCAGCGCGGCCGCCGCGCACAGGACCACCGAGACCTCGTCATGAGGCAGCTCGATGCAGCAGGCCGGTTCGCTACCGAGTTTGATGCGCGCCTCATGCTCGCTCCACATGCGGTAAAACGCGCGCAGCTGCTGCGCCGGCGGCAAGGTAGCAAGCCGGGCTGCCTGGGCGCTGCCGAAGGCGTGCTCGGCCAGGCCCGGCAAGTCACGTCCGGGATCGAGCAACTCGATGTCCAGACCGAGCGCGGAATCGGCACTGGCCGCCACCGCCACCAGCGCGCCGCTGTGCGAAATGCTCAGGCCCGCCGCGGAAAACGGTCCTTCCAGGATCGGGCCCTGCCCTGCGCGCTCGCGCAGCCGCAGCGACGCTGGCGCCACATGGAACAATTCGCCCAGCAGGATGCGCGCCAGCGCGCGCCCGGCGATAAACTGCGCGCGCCGCTGCGGCTGCTGAAAGCGCTGGCAGCGCGCCCGTTCATCGTCGCCCAGCCACGCCAGCAATGGGGTGAACGCGGCCTCGTCCATCCCGCGCAGGTCGGCGATGGCGAGAACGGCGCTGGCAGCCATGGGCTTACTCGGCCGCGTTGACGCGCGCGAATTCGGCCTTGAACGCCACGCCCGCCATGATGCTGCCGCTGTGGCAGGCGAATTCGGTGGCGCTGGCGTCTTCGGACTCCTTGAGATTGCTGACGATGTTGATGACAGCGTTGGCACCGACCGCCTGGGCGCCCTTCTTCAATTGCAGCAGCGCGGCCAGCAAGGCCGCATTGCAGGCCGACTCGGTGCTCTTGCCGATGGCATTGACGCGCAGGCTGTTCTTTTGCGACCCGACTTTTTCCACGATCGCCGGCGTGGCCTGACCGGCGAAATAGAATTGCATGTCCTCGCCCAGGCGCGTCTTGATCTCGGCGTCGCTCAACGCGGCGGCAATCGGCAGCATCACCTTGTTGTCGGCCGCGTGCGCGGGCAAGGTGCAAGCAAGTAGCGCGGCCAGCAGTGCCATCGGGGGCAGTTTATTCATCGCGTCTTTCAGGGTCAGGAATACTTCTTGAAAATAAGGGAGGTGTTGATCCCGCCAAAAGCGAAATTATTCGACATCACGTACTCGCAGTCAATGGCCCGTCCTTCGCCCCGAATGAAGTCGAGCTGCGCGCAGCGTTCATCGGGCCGGTGCAGATTGAGCGTGGGGGCGAACCAGCCCTCGCGCATCATCTCGATACTGATCCACGCTTCCAGTGCGCCGCAGGCGCCCAGCGTATGGCCCATATAGCTCTTCAGGGAGCTGATGGGCACGTCCGGACCGAACACCTGGTGGGTGGCGTGCGATTCGGCGATGTCGCCCTGCTCGGTCGCGGTGCCGTGCGCATTGACATAGCCGATGCGCTGCGGCGCGAGGCTGGCGTCGGCCAATGCCAGCTGCATGGCGCGCTGCATGGTCGCCGCATTGGGCTGGGTCACGTGGCAGCCATCGCTGTTGGTGCCGAAGCCCACCAGTTCGGCATGGATGGTGGCGCCGCGCGCGATCGCATGGTCCCGTTCTTCCAGGATGAGGGCGCCCGCGCCCTCGCCGATCACCAGGCCGTCGCGGCTGCCGTCGAACGGACGCGGGGTCGATGCGGGCGCATCGTTGAGGACACTGGTGGCAAACAGGGTATCGAATACCGCCGCCTCGGTGGCGCACAATTCTTCGGCGCCCCCGGCGATCATGGCGATCTGCCTGCCGCTCTTGATCGCTTCGTAGGCGTAACCGATGCCCTGGCTGCCGGAGGTGCAGGCCGAGGACGTGGTGATCACGCGCCCCGTCACGCCGAAGAATACCCCGATATTGACCGGCGCCGTATGCGCCATCATCTTGATGTAGGTGGTGGCGTTGATGCCGCGCGTGGTGCGCTCCTGCAGCATGTGGCCGAAGTCGGCCATGGCGCTGGTGGTCCCGGCGGACGAGCCGAACGAGATGCCCAGGTCGCCGCTCTGGAGCAGGGGATGGTCCAGCAGGCCGGCGTCATCCAATGCCATTTCGCTGGCGCGGGTGGCCATCAGGGCCACCCGGCCCATGCTGCGTGTCGATTTGCGGTTGAAGCGCGGGCCCAGGTCGAACGGCGCGGCCGGTGCCGCCAGATTGGTATTGAGGCCGTCGTAATCGGCCCAGTCGGGCATGTTGACGATGGCATTGCGGTACTCGCCCAGGCGCTGCCGGATGCTGGGCCAATCGTTGCCCAGCGGGCTGATGCCGGCCATGCCGGTCACGACGACGCGCTTGCTCATACCATGCCGCCGTTGACGGAAATGACCTGGCGCGTGATGTAGCCGGCGTCGGCGCTGATCAGGAAGCTGACCGCATGGGCCACCTCGGACGGCTTGCCGACCCGCCGCGCGGGCACCAGCTTGAGCGCTTCGTCGAGCGGGACGTCGCTGATCATGTCGGTCTCGATCAGGCCGGGAGCGACGCAGTTGACGGTGATGGCGCGCTTGGCCAGTTCCAGCGCCAGGGCCTTGGTGGCGCCGATGATCCCGGCCTTGGCCGCGCTGTAATTAACCTGGCCGCGGTTGCCCACCAGGCCGGACACCGACGCCATGGTCACGATGCGGCCCGGCTTTCTGCGCTGGACCATGGGCATGATGAGGGGATTGAGGACGTTGTAAAAGCCATCGAGATTGGTCTTGAGGACCAGGTCCCAATCCGCGCCGCTCATGGCCGGAAACGCGTTGTCGCGCGCGATGCCCGCATTGCACACCACGCCGTAATAGCAACCGTGCGCCTCGACGTCGGCGGCCAGGATCGCCGCGACCGCGTCGCGCTCGCCGATATCGAACTGCAGCACGCGCGCGCTGCGCCCCATGGCCACGATCTCGCGCGCAACGGCGTCAGCGTCGTCGCGCTTGCTGTGGCAATGGACCACGATATCGTAGCCGTCGCGCGCCAGGCGCAGCGCAATGGCCTTGCCGATGCCGCGCGACGAGCCGGTGACGAGAATGGTGTCGCTGTGAGAACTCATGAACTGCTCCGCTGCAAAAAATCGTTGACGTTGTCCGGTTCGTAGACGGTGACGGTCGCGTGGGCCAGCTGGGCGCCGCTGCGGCCATCATCGATCCGGCATTCAAAGGCGGCCAGCCCGTTTTCGCCCTGCAGCGCATGCTGGACATGCACGTGCAGCAGCGCGCCCTGCGCAAACAGCGGGACGCTGGCCGTATAGCGGCGCGCGCCCAGCAGAAAGCCCACCTTGACCGGCTCGCCGCGCAGCTGCGCCAGGTAGCCGGCGTGGGCGGCGATCGCCTGGGCCATGTATTCGATGCCGATCCATGCGCCGACGCCGGCACCGTCGAAAAACTGCGAATCCGGCCCGATGGTCAGTGCGGCGCTCAGGCGGTCGCGCTCGGCCGCCAGGACGCGATCGAGCAGGACCATGTCGCCGCTGTGCGGCACCAGTTCGGCGATCGGGGGAAAGCTCATGCCGCCCTCCCCAGCACCAGCGCCGCACAGGCGCCGCCGAAGGCAAAGGAATTCGACAGCGTCCAGCGCAGCGGACGGCCCAGCCGCTGGCCCGGCGCCACCGTGCACAGCGCAGGCAGCGCCGCATCCTGCACGCCATCCCACAGATGCGGCGGCAGCAAGCCTTCGGCATTGTCGTCCTGCAGCGCGATCCAGCAAAAGGCCGCTTCCAGGGCCGCCGCCGCGCCCAAGGCGTGACCGGTCAGCGACTTGGTCGAGCTGACCGCCACGTCGGTGCCGAACAGCTCGGCCACTGCGCGCGACTCCATGGCATCGTTTTGCACCGTGGCCGTGCCGTGCAGGTTGATGTAGTCGACCTGGCCAGGGCCGATCCCGGCGCGCGCCAGCGCCTCGTTCATGGCCAGGCGCGCGCCGCCACCGGCCGGATCCGGCGCCGACATGTGATAGCCATCGGACGCTTCGCCCCAGCCGCACAGGACTACCGTGGCCGGCGCACGCGACATCAGAAATAGCGCGGCCCCTTCGCCGATATTGATTCCACGGCGATTGGCGCTGAGCGGATTGCAGCGCTCGGCACTGACCGATTCGAGCGCCGAGAAGCCGGCGACCGTAAAGGCGCACAGGCTGTCCACACCGCCCGCGACAACGGCGTCGCACAAGCCCATGCGGATCATGCGCGCCGCCGCGGCCAATGCCTTGGCGCCCGAGGCGCAGGCGCTCGAATGCACATACGCCGGGCCGCTGATTCCCAGTTCGCGCGCCAGCATGGCAGCGGGCGAACCCATCTCCTGCTGGCCGTAATGAAAGTGCGGCGGGAGCGCGCCGCTGGCCGCGTGGGCAGCGATGGCGCTCTCGGTTTCGGCCACCCCCGACGTGCTGGTGCCGATCACGACACCCACCCGCAACCGGCCGTACAGGGCGATGGCCGCATCGACCGCGGGGCGGATCTGCGCCAGCGCGGCCAGGGCCAGCTGGTTGTTGCGGCTGCGCTCCGTGAGCGGCAGCAGCGCGGCATCGGGCAGTGCAGCCGTCACGCACCCGAGCGGCAGCGTGCGTCCCGGCGACCAGGCGCTCGTGGGCAGAACCCCGCTGGCGCCCGCAAACAGGC
>Ga0209023_10000953_pt1 | contig 40732 bp, 35 predicted proteins | sample LakOneMetagenome_FD_187468 | JGI IMG/M metagenome (GOLD analysis project Ga0209023, IMG submission 187468) | Freshwater and sediment microbial communities from Lake Erie, Canada (SPAdes) (version 2) | ecosystem: Environmental > Aquatic > Freshwater > Lentic | place: Lake Erie, Canada...
ACGAATACGAGGTGATCATTTCGGGCCGTCAGCGTTCAGGCTTTGAGCTGGAGATCCGTCCTCGTTACGGCCTCACGGATGCTCAAGTTCCTGAACTGACAAGAGTCTGGCGCGAGCATGCATCCTTAGTACTGCGGAATACGTTTTCGTGGCCAACCAAGACCTGTCTATCAAGAGGTCATAGCCGACGGTGTCGCAAACGGCCAACCCGTCTGGTCGAGTAGTAAGTACGTAAAAGCGGTCAACGGTTGGGTGGCCTGCGGGCATGGCGCCTAACTATCGGTCAAGCTGACCGCCGGTCTGCTAGTGAGTCTCGCCGTCATGGCTCCACGTACGGCCGCGGCGTAGGCTATAACTGGTCATTCCAGCGGACGTGCTGCGCACGCCGCTGGATTCGGGTATCGGGCATCAGATCGGAGAACACCGTGACCGCCGATGAAAGAAGTATTCGAGCTCTTGTCGAACGGTGGCACAGCGCTACCGCTGAGGGAGACGTGGATACGGTCCTGGCCCTCATGTCCGAGGACGTTGTGTTCCTCGTGCCCGGGCGAGATCCGATGAGAGGCCAGGCCGCCTTCGCGGCGGGGCTTCGCACTTTGCTCCAGACACATCGGATTCAATCCATCGGCGACATCCAGGAGGTTCAGGTATCAGGCGATTTGGCCTTTGCCTTGACTCGGCTCAGGGTGCGCGTCATTCCGCTTGGCGCTGGCCAGGAGAATGCTCGTTCAGGCTTTACCCTGTCCGTGTTCCGTAAGCAGGTCGACGGTGCTTGGCTGTTGATTCGCGATGCCAATTTGCTGCCATCTCCGGCTTGATGCCCGACAGTTCATTCAAGCCGAAGCCCCTTCGCAGCTCGGTTTGGATTCCCCCGACTATCAGGTCAAGTGGACTGCTGCGATATTCGCACGGTAACGTGATGCTCCGTGTGGCAGCGGCCACTTCCTCAAGCGTTGGGCAACACGGTCATGCACTATCGCGACGGGACAACAGCCGCCCTTGGAGACGTAGTCTCAGTGCCGATACCTTGCGGGACGGCCGAGGCGCGCATCGTGATGCTCGGAGATACCTATGACAGCCTTGACATCGATCCCCAGTTCTTGTCGTGGGTAACTCGGGAGCGAAAGCTGCAGAACGGCTCCGTGGTCGTTGAGTGGCTCGGCCCGAATCCGCTCGCACATCATGATCCTGCATGCGCGCCGGTCGGCAACTATTTGTTCACTCCACTGGACGAATGGGTCGCTCGTGTCGCCTAACCATGTATTCAAGCCGATCGTCGTATTGACACCGCGTCTGACCCAACCGCTGCCGCCTGGCGGCCGCTCGACGCGGCGCTAGGGGTCGCCGATTGCCATGACCGAGCAGCCCTGGATCTACGTGGCGTGGGTCCGGGACTCGCTTGCTTCACCGGATGATGAAGACCGCGAGTGGGTAGCTGTCATTCGCATCCTCGCCACCTCTGCCGAGCAAGCACGGCAGTGGGGCGACCACTTGGCCGTAAAGAGAGCTGCTGCAACAGGCAGCGATCGCTTCATTTGGTCAGAGGTGCACGCACCATCCGATCCGCGCTACCGCGGCAAACCGGATTGGACATCGACTCCGCTCGTGCCCTATGGAGTCGAAGCATCCAATGAGCACATCGGCTGGTAGGCTCGCAGCGCGCTGGGTACGTTGCGATCAAGGTCGGTGTCTCGCCGACGTTTTAGCCAAGCGGCTGCCGCCGGAGTTGCGCCGTGAACTGACCGTTTCGCGCGCCTCAGGGTGGCCCCTGTCGCCAGCGCTTTCCGTGGAACAGGGCAGCCCCCACGGAATCAGCCATGAAACTCCTGCTGCGAACTGCCTTGATCCTGTCGCTGGCGAGTGCGTCGGCGGGCGCGACCACGATCGCGGTGACGACGACGCTGGACCAGTTCGGCGAGGACGCCACCAAGTGTTCGCTGCGCGAAGCGATCCAGGCGGCGAACACGAATGCGGCATTCGGTGGTTGCCCGGCGGGTTCGGCGTCGGATCTCATCACGCTCGGCGGCAACACCAATCCCAGCCACTACGAGATCACGCGGGCGGGGCGGTTGGAGGACGACAACGCGACCGGCGACTTCGACCTCGATTCCACCGGTGCGATCGCGATCGCCGGCACCACGACGCGCAAGGCAGTCATCGAAGGCGGCGGGCTGGACCGGATCTTCGATCTCGCCTGCCGTTCCGACATGAACGTGATCCTGCTCAACCTCACCATTCGCGACGGCGACACCGGCAATGACGCCGCCGGTGGTGGTGCATTGCGCGCCTGCGCGCACCAGACCCTGATTACCAAGGTGCACTTCACCAACAACACCGCCACGCGCGGCGGCGCACTCGTGTTGCCGGCATTCGCCGGCAACGTCACCATCACGCAGAGCGCGTTCACGCGCAATCGCTCGTTCGAGGGCGAGGCATCGGCGATTCGCCACCTCGGCAACACCGCGCTGCTGTCACTGACCAATGTGACGCTCAGCGAGAATGTTGCCGCGGGCGACGGTGCGCTGTGGACCAGTGGCGACGTCACGATGAAGAACGTCACCGTGGCCTACAACACGGCCAACCAGTACGGCGGAATCAACGCGATCGATGGCGCCGTCACCTACGACAACTCGATTTTCGCCGACAACGCGGCGCGCACGCCGAACAGCGGCCAGGACCTGCACTGCGGATCATCGATGTCGGTGGTCAGCAACGGCTACAACCTGTACGGGCGCAGGAACTGCACGGTGGCGACGCCGCGCGCGAGCGACATCACGGGTGACCCGCTGTTCGGCACGCTCGCCGACGCGGGCGGTTCGCTGCCGGTGCACGTGCTGTTGCCGGGCAGCCCGGCGACGAATTCGGGTGCGCCGGTTCCGAACGACGGCAGCCTCGGCCATTGTCCGTCGATCGACCAGCGTGGCGTGCAGCGCCTGCAATGCGATCGCGGCGCATTCGAAGGGCGCACGACGTTTGCGGTCGATTCGACCGCCGATGCGGTCGACGCCAATCCCGGCAACGGCGTCTGCCAGAGCACGCTTGGCGGCTGCAGCTTGCGTGCTGCGCTGATGGAAGCGGCGACGCAGGACACCCCCGTGCTGATCACCTTGCCGGCCGGCGTGTTCGACGTGAACATCCCGGGAGACGACGAGGATCTGGCTGCCACCGGTGACCTCGACATCCGCGCACTCGAGGGCGAAGGCCGCATCCTGATCGGGCAGGGCCCCGACAAGACGATCATCCGCGGCCATGGGCTGGACCGCGTGTTCGATCACGAAGGACCGAGCAACACGATCGCGTCGATCGGCCTGTTCGGCATGCGCATCGAGGGCGGCGACACCACCCATCCCGGTGAGGAAAGCAGCGTTTGGGACGGTGGCGGGGCGCGCTTCGAATTCCCGCGCTCGCTGACGATCGACCGCGTGTGGTTCGACAGCAACAGCAGCGGCAACTACGGCGGTGGCCTCGCCGTCCTGCAGGGTTCGGGTTCGGGCCCGGCACGCATCACGCGCAGTGCGTTCACCCGCAATCATGCAGCCAGGTACGGCGGCGGGCTCGAAGTCGGCCAGACCACCAACCTCTCTCTCAGCACAAGCATCATCGCCGACAATACGGCCGATTTCAGCGGCGGTGGTTTCTCGGCATCGCTGACCGGCCTGATGGAGCTGTCGTATCTCACGATCACCGGCAATCGCGCCGGTCGCGCAGCCGGGGGCATGCTGCTCGACGGCGGCGAAATCATCACCGGGTTGCTTGTCGCCGGCAATCACGACGGCGAGAACTTCGACTCGCCCGATTGCGAAGCGATCCACGAGGGGGCGATCTCGGCCGGCTACAACCTGATCGGCGATGCCGGCGACGGATCGTGCCTGATGACCGGCGACCTCGAAGGCAACCAGATCGGCGTCGATCCGCAACTGTCGCAGGTGAGCCTGCTTGGTGGCGCGGAGATGCCGTTCGCGGCACCGGGGAAATTCAGCCCGGCACGCGGCGCGGTTCCCGCCGAGCGCTGCGCGCACGGCCTCGGCCTGCTCGAGCAGCTCGATCAGCTCGGCAACGCGCGGCCGGTGAACGCGCATTGCACGATCGGCGCGATGGAGGCGTCATCGGACCTCATCTTCGCGAATGACTTTTCGGTGGGCTATTTCGGGGAGTGACCGGGCGCCGGGCCGCGTGCGCGGCCGATCTTCAGCCCTGATCGCGAAACGATTCGGTCTCGAAACTGTCGTCGAAGATGTGGTTCGGTGCGCCGAATTCGAAGGCGCCGATATCGGTCGCGGCGCCGACGGTGCGTTCGAATTCGGTGCAGCCGCCGGACGGAGGGCATTCGTAGCCGCGCCCGTCTTCGTAGAGATTGCGCGGATTGTCGCCCGCGTCGATCGCGGGGCTGCCCGGCAGCAGCGCCATCGTCAGCACGCCTCCGCCGTTGTCCTGCAGGGGACCCAGCATCGGCTCCTGGCTGAGCGTGCCGGGCGGAAGCGCCAGCGTCGATGCAATCACCAGATTATGGTCGCCGCTGATGGCAGCGCCCGCATGGCCGCCGATGTCGGCGGCGTTGAGCCCGCCGCCGGTCGTATTGCCCGCGATGATCGTGCTGTGCAACTGGGCATTCCCCGCTGCGAGATAAAGCCCCGCGCCGAAATCGAAATAGGCGCTGTTGCCGACGATCGTGCTGTTGTCGATCCTGATCTTGTAGTGCGTGAGGATGCCACCGCCCGCGCCGTCGGCACTGTTGCCGGAGACGGTGCTGTTGGTGAAGCTGGAGTTGTAGAACGATGCAGTGCCGATGAATGCAGCGCCGCCGGCATCGGCCTTGTTGCCCGACATCGTGCAACTGTCGATGCGCATTCCCTCCCTGCCGTAGGCGCCGCCGCCTCGCGCATAGTGGCTGCCGTCGCCGGACGTGGTATTGCCGCTGATCATGCTCTGGTGCGCGGTGATCACGTACTGCGCATGCACGCCGCCTCCGTCCGCATTGGCGGCCGCCGCATGCGCGCGGTTGTCGACGACCTGGCTCGAGATCACGAACGCGACGCCGATGGAATGGATCGCGCCGCCGAGTGCCGGCGTCGAACCGGTGGTCGAGACTTCGCAGCCGCTCACGCGCGAGTCCGACAGCGCGACATCACCGTCCGAAAGGATGCAGCCGCCACCGGTGTCGTTGCTGGCAAATCCGTTCCTGACCACGAGATCGCGCAGACCGATGCGTGTGCCCCGATGGATGATCGCGCGGCTGGCGTGGTTGGCGTCGATGATCAGCACGCCTCCGGCGGGACCCTTGAGCGTGACGTAGCCGGCATTGTTGGCCGAAACGAGCGCGCCATTGGCGAGCGTGATCGTGCTGCAGTTGAGCTGGCCGAGGTCGATCGTCAGGCCGTCGAACGAATTCGCGTACGCATCGCGCAGGCTGCCCGGGCCGAGGTCGCTGCAGTTCTGCACGACGACGGTGGGGCCGCCGCGAGTGGTGCCTGCGCTGGACAGGTCGACCGGCCGGGACGTGGCCGACCCCGGTCGCTGGAGCTGGCCGCGGACCACGGGTTCGTTCGCGTGGGCGATGGACGCGTCTGCAAGCCCGCAAGCGAGGAAAGCCGATGCAATGGCATGCGCAAGGCTGCGCACGCGCGTCGCGTGGGAAAAGGCGGCATGGTGCATGGATCGCGATCCGGATCAGGGGGGACGCGATCGAAAAACGACGGAGCGGGCCGGACTTGGACATCGTCCGCTCCATCGTTTCGACTTGTCGCCCGTGGCCGCTGCGCCGGGAACGAAAGGCGAGGAGGGTCAGACCTCGAGCGAGGCCAGGTCGCCCTTCGTCTCCAGCCACTCCTTGCGGTCGCCTGCACGCTTCTTCGACAGCAGCATGTCCATGAGCTTCGAGGTGCCGTCGTCCGCTTCGATGGTCAGCTGCACGAGACGGCGCGTATCGGGATGGATCGTCGATTCGCGCAACTGCGACGGGTTCATCTCGCCTAGGCCCTTGAAGCGCGTGGTGCTGACCGCGCCGCGGATCTTCTCGCGCTCGATCTTCTCGAGCATCGCGTCGCGCTCGGATTCGTCGAGGCAGTAGAACACCTGCTTGCCGACGTCGACGCGGAACAGCGGCGGCATCGCGACGAACACATGGCCTTCGCGCACCAGTTTCGGGAAGTGCCTGAGGAACAGCGCCGACAGCAGGGTCGCGATATGCAGGCCGTCGGAATCGGCGTCGGCGAGGATGATGACCTTGCCGTAGCGCAGTCCGGAGATGTCGTCCTTGCCGGGATCGCAGCCGATCGCGACCGCGAGGTCGTGCACTTCCTGCGACGACAGCACCTGGCCGGACTCGACTTCCCAGGTGTTGAGGATCTTGCCGCGCAGAGGAAGGATCGCCTGGAAGTCCTTGTCGCGCGCCTGCCGCGCGGAGCCGCCGGCGGAGTCGCCCTCGACGAGGAACAGTTCGGTGCGCGAGAGGTCGCTTGATGCGCAGTCGGCGAGCTTGCCGGGCAGGGCGGGACCCTGGGTGATCTTCTTGCGCACGATCTGCTTCTCGGCCTTGAGCCGCAGCGTGGCGCGTTCGATCGCGAGCTGCGCGATCTTCTCGCCGATGTCGACATGCTGGTTGAGATAGAGCGAGAAGCCGTCGTGTACCGCGTTCTCGACGAAACCGGCGGCATCGCGCGAGGACAGGCGCTCCTTGGTCTGGCCGGAGAACTGCGGGTCGCTCATCTTCAGCGACAGCACGAAGCACAGGCGATCCCACACGTCCTCGGGCGCAAGCTTGATCCCGCGCGGCAGCAGGTTCCTGAATTCGCAGAACTCGCGCAGCGCGTTGGTGAGGCCGGAGCGCAGGCCGTTCGCATGCGTCCCTCCCTGCGCGGTCGGGATCAGGTTGACGTAACTTTCCTGGGTGAGGTCGCCTTCCGGCAGCCACGCGACCGCGAACTCGACGGCGCCGTTGTCCCGCTGCACGTGGTTGACGTAGAGATCGGCGGGCAGGTACTCGACCGCGCCGAGCATCGAGCGCAGGTAGTCGCGCAGGCCGTCTTCGTAGTACCACTCGACCTTCTCGCCGCTCGCCTCGTCGGTAAGGCGCACGGTGAGGCCCGCGCACAGCACGGCCTTCGCGCGCAGCACGTGCTTCAGCCGCGGCAGCGAGATCTTCGGTGAATCGAAATATTTCGGATCGGGCCAGAAGCGCACGGTCGTGCCGGTCTGCTTCTTCGGCACGGTCCCGGTCACGCTGAGGTTGCTGGCGCGGTCGCCGTCCTTGAAGTTCATCCGGTGGATCTGGCCGTCGCGGCGGATCGTCACTTCGAGCCGTTGCGACAGCGCATTGACGACCGACACGCCGACGCCGTGCAGGCCGCCCGAGAACTGGTAGTTGCGGTTCGAGAACTTGCCGCCCGCGTGCAGGCGCGTGAGGATCAGTTCGACGCCGGGAATGCCTTCCTCGGGATGGATGTCGACCGGCATGCCACGGCCGTCGTCGGTCACTTCGACCGAACCGTCTGCGTGCATGATGACGTCGATCGCCTTCGCGTGGCCGGCGAGTGCCTCGTCGACCGAGTTGTCGATGACTTCCTGCGCGAGATGGTTCGGCCGCGACGTGTCCGTGTACATGCCGGGCCGGCGCTTGACCGGATCCAGGCCGGAGAGGACTTCGATGTCTGCGGCGTTGTAGCGACTGCTCATTGAGTGGCGCGACTCGGGTGCGACGAGGGGCGTGCAGGATGGGCATTCGCTCGGGGCGGGTCAATACCGCTGCGACGCACGCCGCCTGGCGCGGCGCCGACGGTCGCCATCGCCCGGGCGTTCGGCGCCGTGCGCCGCCGCGGCCTTGGCCACGCAGGTAGCCGTCGCGATGGCTTCCGCCGGTTCACCCCGATTGGCGCTGCGCTGCTACGCTGCGTCGTTCCGAACGGGAGTCGACGATGCCGACGAAAGCCGGGAATGGTCGCCACGGCGCGAAACGCGCGATCGAGCTGCACGCGCACGGCGGCTACGAACGCCTGCTGCGCGCGGCGCAGGCGCTCGATGCGATACGCGTCGCGGTCGCGCATCCGTGCAACGCCGAGGCGCTGCAGGCTGCGATCGACGCACGCGACGAGGATCTGATCGTGCCGGTGCTGGTCGGCCCGGCGGCCCGAATCGCTGTGGTCGCGCGCGAGATCGGCGTCGTACTCGACGGCATCGAAGTCGTCGATACCGAGCACAGCCATGCGGCGGCCGCGGCTGCCGTACGGCTCGCGCGCGAAGGCAAGGTCGACGCGATCATGAAGGGCAGCCTGCACACCGACGAACTGCTGCGCGCCGTGCTCGATCGCGAATGCGGACTGCGCACCGAGCGACGCGTTTCGCACGCGTTCCTGATGGACGTTCCGAAGTATCCGCGACCCCTGCTGATCACCGATGCAGCGGTCAACATCGCGCCAAAGCTCGCCGACAAGGCCGACATACTGCAGAACGCGATCGACCTCATGAACCGACTCGGCTACGAGGCGCCGCGCGTCGCGATCCTGTCCGCGGTCGAAACCGTGAATCCCGCGATCGGCTCGACCATCGAGGCGGCCGCGCTGTGCAAGATGGTCGACCGTGGCCAGATCACGGGCGGCATCGTCGACGGCCCGCTGGCATTCGACAATGCGGTCAACGTCGAGGCGGCACGGATCAAGGGCATCGTGTCGCCGGTCGCGGGGCGTGCCGATGTCCTTCTGGTGCCGGACCTCGAGTCCGGCAACATGCTGTACAAGCAGCTCGTCTACCTCGCCGGCGCGGACGCTGCAGGCGTCGTGCTCGGCGCGCGTGTGCCGGTCATCCTGACCAGCCGCTCCGACAGCTTGCGCATCCGCCTCGCGTCCTGTGCGCTCGCAGTCGTGCTGGCGTCGCCTCCGCGCGCTCGCGCGAGCTGAGGGCTCGTGCGATGGCGGACGATGCGATCCTCGTCATCAATGCGGGCTCGTCGAGCCTGAAGTTCGCCCTGTTCGATCGATCCGCCGAGCCTGCGCGCATCGCCGGTGGCAAGGTCGAACGGATCGGGCGCGGCGCACGCCTGCGTGCGTCGCGCGCCGGCGAGGCTGCGACGGAAATCCCGCTCGCACCGGATGCGGCGCAGGTTGAAGCACTGGATGCCGCGCTCGCCTGGCTCGGCGCGAATGCGAACGGTGCGAAACCCGGGGTCGTCGGCCATCGCGTCGTGCACGGCGGCATGGACTTCATCGCTCCGGCGCGTATCGACGATGACGTGCTCGAGCGCCTTGGACGGCTCGACCCACTCGCGCCGCTGCACCAGCCGTACAACCTTGCCGCGATCCGACGCCTGCGCGAGCGGCATCCAGGGTTGGCGCAGGTCGCATGCTTCGACACTGCGTTCCATGCGCACTGGCCGGACCGTGCCCGCCGCTTCGCGCTGCCGCGCGCGCTGCACGACGCCGGCGTGCGGCGCTACGGTTTCCACGGCCTTTCCTACGAGTACCTGTCGGGCGAAGTCGCGCGCATCGCGCCCGCAGCACGACGCTGCGTGTTTGCGCACCTCGGCAGCGGCGCGAGCGTGTGCGCGGTCCGCGACGGCATCTCGCTCGACTGCTCGCTCGGTTTCACCGCGCTCGACGGCTTGCCGATGGGTACGCGATGCGGTCCGCTCGATCCCGGCGTTCCTTTCCACCTGCTGCGCACGACCGCCATGGATGCGGCCGCGATCGAGCAGATGCTGTACCACGACAGCGGCCTTGCCGGCGTTTCCGGGATCGGCGCCGACATGCGCGATCTGCTCGCCAGCGACGCGCCGGCGTCACGCGAGGCGGTCGACCTGTTCGTCTACCACTGCGCGCGCCAGGTCGCGTCGATGGCGGTCGCGCTGGGTGGCCTCGACACCCTCGTCTTCGCAGGCGGCATCGGCGAGAACGCGGCGCCGGTGCGCGCGGCGATCTGCGCACTGCTGGCCCTGCTCGGCGTGCGCCTGGACGCGAGCGCCAACGCACGCGGCGACGCCGAGATCGGGACCGCAGACAGCGCCGTGCGCGTGCTGGTGGTTCCGACCGACGAGGAGGTCGTGATCGCGCGCGCATGCAACGGGATCCGCGCAAGCGGGCGCGACAACGGCAGCGAACCGGGAACACCCGAAGTCCACAGCTGATAACGGTCGCATCGGGCGTTGGCCGCGCAGCGGCAGCTTCGTACGCGATGGACCTCGGACGTTCGGCGGCTCCGGCCGTCCAGGCCTGAGCAGACGTCGATGTCGGCGGCATCGCAGCGACCGCACAATCGTTCGGCGAAAGGGCGGCCGCGCTTCGGTGGTCGAGTCACGCCGACCGGGATCGCCATCCTCCCGCCGATCGCGCGGAGGATGGCGGTCGAACATCTCAGTTCTGGAAGCCGTGGCAGAAGATCGTGTCGGCGCGATATTCGAACGCACCGACGTCGGGCCGTGCCACCAGCGGACGGTGGCAGGCGTTTGCATCGACCGCGCGCGCGAAACCGGCGCCACGCTGGTCGGTGGCGAGGTTTGCAGGGTTGCTGCCGGCGTCCACCGCCGGACTCTCGAGCGGAATCGGGTGCACCGGCGTGATGCCGCTCCAGCTTTGGGTCAGCGGCATCAGCAGCGCGTCGGCCTCGAGGTTGCCGGCGCCGGACGTGGTGATCACGCCGATTTCCGGCATGACTCCGAACAGCGAATGGTCGACATTCAAGCTGCTCTGCACGGTACCGCCGGTCAGGCGGGTCAGGTCGGACGGCACGCTCGCGTTGCCATGCGTGTTGCCTGCGAACAGTGTGCTCTGCACGGTAACCCGGGTGCTGCCGCCGTTCGCCACCCACAATGCGCCACCGGCATTCGTGCCGGGTGCGGTGTCCGGCGAAGTCTTGTTGAACGCGAAGGTGCTGTTGCGCACGGTCATGTTGCCGCTGGCAACCGCCAGTGCGCTGCCGCGGCCGGACTGGTGCTGCGAGACATTGCCGGAGAACGTGCTGTTCTCGATCACGTTCTCGGCCGAGCCGGCATCGGTGACGCCCGCGAAGTAGAGGCCACCTCCCGCGGTCTGGTTGGTCACCGCGTTGCCGATGAAGGCACTGCGCGAAATCGAAAGGCTGCTCATGGTGCTTCCGACCATGCCGCCGCCGCTGAGCGTCGCGGTGTTGTCCTGCACCAGGGTGTCGACCATTACGGCGCTGACGCCGGGCGACGAGAGGTAGATGCCGCCGGCATTGAGCTCGGCATTGTTGCCGACGATCCGGCAGCGCTCGATGCGCACTTGCCCACGATTGAAATAGAGTCCGCCGCCGGAGGGTTGGAAGCCGCCGGCCACCTGGTTGCCGGTGATCGCGACATTGGTGAGGGCAAGGTTCGCACCGGAGACGCTGAGGCCGCCGCCGTTGCGCGCGGCCTGGTTGCCGGCGAACACCATGTTGGCCAGCGCGATTGGCGGCCGTGCGGACGAGGACGCCGCGAGCTCGAAGTACAGGCCACCGCCACTGTCGTTGCCGGAGCTGGCACCGGTATTGCCGCCGGTCACGGTCAAGCCACTCAGCGTGTACGACTTGTTCCCGGGATTGGTGCTGTCGAGGTGAAATGTACGGCTCGCGCCGTTTGCGTCGACCGTGATGAGGGACGCGCCGGGGCCGGCAAGGGTCAGGCTGTCGCTGACCAGCAGCTCGCCGCTGGTCAGCGTGATGGTGCCGGCGAGGCCGGTCTGGAACCGGATCGTGTCTGCACCGGTTGCTGCATTCGCCGAAGCAATCGCCGCGCGCAAGCTGCCGGCGCCGTTGTCGGCGAGGCTGGTGACGGTGAACGTGGCGGCCTGCGCCTCCGATGCGATGCACGACGCGGCCACGATGGCGATGAACAGTGCATTTTTCACGATGAAGCTCCTGGCAGTAGGGGAAATGGCGGACACGGCGATGCGATCCGCCAAGTACCCATCGAATACGCGGCGGCGGAGTACTTGCTATCACCGTCCGCGCGCCCCAGCTCACCAACGTTCCGTCGGCCATGGGTACGGCGAATCCTTCGGGAGGCGAACGAAGGCAGGGCCGCGATCTGCCGCGCAACACAGTGGGACCTGCATTGCCGACCAGGTTCCGCGCCGCGCGCGACAGCCGTGCCGCCGCGCGCGCAACCTACCTTCCTGTAATCGCTCGCAGCAGGCCTCGTATTCCTGACTGGTGCCGACGCCACGCTGCCCCGGCGGATGCGGCGGCTGTTGATCGCAGGTGTGGCAGCTGGAGGGAGAGCGGACATGGCTACGTGGAATCGAAGGCAATACACGCGCTGGAAGCGCGCGCAGCGGGGATGGCTGGTGCGCCTCGCGCTGGCCGCGCTGGTCATCGTGCTCGGCGCAGGCAGCCGCTTGCATGCGCAGGAGCTGATGCCGAAGGCGTCACTGGAGGACATGATCGCGGAGTCGGAATGGGTCGTCGTTGCAGATCTCGTCGCCCAGCAGTCGCGGCGCAATGCGCGCGGCAACCTGATCGTCACCGACTATCGCTTTCATGCGGTCGACGTCCTGCTCGGCTTGCCCGACCGCGACTTCGTGCTGACCCAGGGCGGCGGCACGCTGGCGGGCGAGACGCAGGCGATCAGCGACGCGCCGCGCTTCGATGTGGGCAGCCTCTATCTGTTGTTCGTGCGTCCCGCGCGCGGCGAGTTGTTCCCGCCGTTCGTCGGCGGCGCGCAGGGCGTGTACCGCCTCGACGCGGACGGCTCGGCCGTTTCGCTCGGCGTGGATTCATCTCGCAGCGAACGCACGCAGTTGTTCGAGCGCGTGCACGAACTGCTCAGCGCACGCGGCAGTGCGCCGCCGCGCGCACCCGCGCGCAGCACGGTGCCGCCAGGAAGCTATCCGGCCAAGAGCTATCTGCCGATCGCGTTGACGCCACCGCAGGACCGTGCGGCGTCGCGAATGCCGGGCGTGGAGGAGGCGCTCGAAGGACCGGTGCCGAGCGGGCAGGCGACGAGTGCCGTGGCGGCCGCTGCAGGGACGCCGCAGCCGCACGGTGGCGAGGTCATCGACTACCACTACGAGCACCGCATCGCGCCACCGGCGGTCATCAACAACTTCCCCGACAGTTTTGCGCCGTGGTCGCCGGAGGACGAGTACCAGATGTCGCGCTGGAACCGCTACGGCGGCGGCGTGTTCAACGTGTACGTGGCGCCGACCGGCACCTGGGCCTGGAACAACGACCGTTTCGACCTCGCCGGCTGGCCGGATGACGCGACCATGACCGCGCAGTTCGGCGAACCGTGGGGAGCGACTACGCTCGGCATTACCTATTCGCGCTGGTTCGGTACCGGCCCGATCGTCGAGGCCGACCTCGCACTCAATCCCGCGTACTGCTGGACGCTCGACGAGCGCGCCGCAACGAACAGCGCTGACGGCTGCTGGGGCTTCCGCCAGACGATGACGCATGAGCTCGGCCACATGTGGGGCCTGCAGCATCCGTGGGAAACGCAGGACGTGTGGTGGGACTCGGTCATGAACTACTCGCCGAAGGAATATCGCCTGCCGCTGCTGTTCGCCGACGATACCAATGCGGTGCGCGCGGCCTTCGGCGGGCCGGCCATCCACGACGCGCTGCTTAGCCTCTACACAACCGGCGACAACAGCGGTTCGATGCATGCGAGCTACAGCGCTACGCAACCATGGAGCGTGTGGGTGCACAACGGCGACAACCTGGCCGCATCGATCACTGGCGCGTTCAAGATCGAGAACCTCGGCAGCGACGACGTCGTCGCTCCGAGCGTCGAGTTCTATCTCGCCCAGCAACGCATGAGCTGGAGTGCGTACGCGTTCCTCGGCAGCGCGGTATACGCGACCGTGCCGGTGTACACGACCTGGTACAACGGACTGCCGTATTTGCCGATTCCGTCGACGATGCCGACCGGCGACTACTGGTTCGCCGCCTACCTGCGCGATGACGTGGATGCGGACAACGGCAGCAACAGCGCGTGGGCCGACGAGGGATCCAAGGTGCACGTCGACAACGTGCCGCAGCTGCTGGTGCCATTGACCCCATGGCAAACCACGTCGGCGGGTTACATCGGACCGGCAGGCGACTGGACATTCACGTTCGTTGGCGAGGCGACGAAAACCTACCAGTTTTCCTTCTGCGGCGAGGCCGGCGGCGGCAGCGATTTCGACACGACGATTGCGATCGAAGACGGCGCAACACAACTCGCCTACGACGACGACAGCTGCGGCCTGCGGTCGCGTCTTGAATGGACCGCTCCCTACACGGGAACGTTCACGCTGCGCGTCGGCAGTTTCAGTTCCGCGTACCAGGGCACGTTCTGGCTCGACTACCGCGTCAGCGACGTGCTCTTCCGCAACGGCTTCGATGGCTGATGTTGCGGCTCATCCGTTCGCGTTGAGCGCAGCGAGCGGCAGCGGGCGGAGTCGAAACGCCGGGCGCCCGCGTTCGACTCCGCGCCTTCGGCGCGGCGCTCAGGGTCAACGGAGAAGAAATCCGTTCGCGTTGCGCGCAGCGAGCGGCAGCGGGCGAAGTCGAAACGCCCGGGCTGCACATCGCGCTAGACTGCGCATTGATGGTCAACGACGCGACCCCTGCGAAACGCTCGCGCGCCCTGCTGTGGCTGGTCGCGCTCGGCGTGTTCATGCAGATGCTCGACTCGACCATCGTCAACACCGCGTTGCCGGCGATGGCCGCGAGTCTCGGCGAAAGCCCGCTGCGCATGCAGTCGGTGGTGATCGCCTACTCGCTGACGATGGCAATGCTGATCCCGGCTTCGGGCTGGCTGGCCGACCGTTTCGGCACGCGCCGCGTGTTCTTCGTCGCAATCGTGCTGTTCACGCTCGGCTCGCTGCTGTGTGCGAGCGCACACAGCCTCATGCAACTGGCCGCAGCGCGCGTGGTGCAGGGCATAGGCGGCGCGATGCTGCTGCCGGTGGGGCGCCTCGCGGTGCTGCGTTCGGTGCCGCGCAAGGAATTCCTCGCGGCGATGAGTTTCGTCACGGTCCCGGGCATGATCGGTCCGCTGATCGGCCCCACGCTCGGCGGCTGGCTGGTCGAGGCGATCTCGTGGCACTGGATCTTCCTGATCAACCTGCCGGTCGGCATCGTCGCGGCGCTGGCGACCCTGCGCTACATGCCGGATGCGCGCGGCGAAGTGTCGCGCTTCGATGCCGGCGGGTACCTGCTGCTGTCGTTCAGCATGTTCGCGATCTCCCTCTCCCTCGACGGCCTGACCGAACTCGGCAGCGCACGCGCGGGCATGCTCGTGCTGCTGATCTTCGGCCTCGCGAGTTTCGTCGCGTACTGGCTGCACGCGACGCGCGTGGACAAGCCGCTGTTCCCGCTCGCGCTGTTCGCGGTGCACAGCTACCGCGTCGGTGTGCTCGGCAACCTGTTCGCGCGCCTCGGCAGCGGCAGCATGCCGTTCCTGATCCCGTTGCTGCTGCAGGTCGGTCTCGGCCACACGCCGATGCAGGCCGGCATGATGATGATCCCGGTCGCGCTCGCCGGCATGGCGTCGAAGCGGATGATCGTGCCGATCGTGAAGCGCTTCGGCTACCGGCGCGTGCTGCTCGTCAACACGCTGCTGGTCGGCGCCGCGATGGCGAGCTTCGCGCTGATCGGACCGCAGCAACCGGCGTGGCTGCGCATCGCGCAGCTCGCCGCGTTCGGCACGGTCAATTCGCTGCAGTTCACCGCGATGAACACGGTCACGCTGCGCGATCTCGACGGCGAGCTCGCGAGCGGCGGCAACAGCCTGCTGTCGATGGTCATGATGCTGTCGATGAGCCTCGGTGTCGCGACCGCGAGCGGGCTGCTCGCGGCCTTCACCGGTCTGTTCGGTTCGGAACGCGGCGCCGCCACGTTGCCGGCGTTCCATGCGACCTTCGTCTGCGTCGGCCTGATCACTGCGGTGTCGTCGTGGATCTTCTGGCAGCTCGAGGCCAAGCGGCGTTTCCCGGTCGCGGCGCCGGTCGATCCGATGTAGGGCGCGCCGGTCAGTCGGCGACGCGACTCCGTGGGAGCGGCGGAAGCCGCGATGCTTGTTGCGAGGTCGGGTAGAGCATCGCGGCTTCCGCCGCTCCCACAAGGTTGGTGGCTCCCACAAGGCGGCAGGTCCCACGAAGACCTTGCTCCCACGAAGTCGCACTATTGTCAGAGCGCTGTTTCAATTCCGCTCGCGAAGATGCGGTCGAACTCGTACGCGCCGAGATCGTAGCGGCCGAGGTCGTTCGCGCCGGGGCCTTCGATGCCGCGCGGCGTACCGTCGAGATCCGGATCCTCGACTGGCGCGTGCGTGTCGTCGCAGTAGTCGATCGCACGGTTGCCCGCGACGAGGCGGTAGTCGCCGCGCGCGCGGTCCTGGAACAGGATCGGGCCGATGTCGCTGCGCCCCATGCCGCCTTCGAGCGTGCCGCTGTCCTTCATGACGCAGTCGGCCGCGAACGTCGCCGCAGCGCCGTTGGTGCCGAAGATCATCGGCTTGCCGGAGACGAGCGTCGAATCCATCGAGACGGTCGTGCGCGAATTGCCCGGCACGCCGTCGCCGAACAGCAGCAGCGGTCGGCCGTCGTTGTCGGCGAACGTCGCGTACTGGAAGCGTGCGGTGCCGGCGCTCATGCCGATCGTGTCGCACTGCGGTTGCGAGGCGTCGCAATGGTTCTGCACGACCAGCACGCCGAGGCCGCGCAACATCGACGCCTCGTCGGCGATCGACAGCGCGGAGCCGCGCGCCGCGGTATTGGCGCGCACGATCGAGCGTGAAAGGTGGGCGGTGCCGCCGTTGCGCACCGCGACGCCGCCGCCGCGCATGGCCTTGTTGCCGGACACGCGCAGGCATTCGAGCGAAGGCGCGCAGTGGCGGAACGGCCCCATCAGGAAGCTCGCAAGCTGCGCATAGCCACCCGTGCTCGCGAATACGCCGCCGCCTTCGACGGCCTGGTTGTCGCGGATCACCGTATCGTCGGCCAGCAGCATGCCGTTCTGGCCGGTCACGAACACGCCGCCGCCGTTGCCGGCGGCATTGTTCCGTGCGATGAGGAAGCCGGTTATCGGTGTGGTCTGGTCGTCGATGTCGCTGCCGACGTTGACCTGACCACTCGCAATCGCCAGGCCGCCACCGGATTGGGCCAGGTTGTCGTGGATGCTGACGGCCTGCGGACGGATGTTGGCGGTGCCCATTTCGACGTACAGCCCGCCGCCGGTGAATGTCGCCTCGTTGTCATGGATGTCGACGTTGCGTTCGAGCACAAGACGCGCACCGGCTCCGAACACGCCGATGCCGCCGCCGAAGATCGCGCGGTTGTTGTGGAGCGCGACATCGGCAACGTGCACGCGCGAGTTGCCTTCGACCGCGAGGCCACCGAAGCTGCCGATGTCGCCGCCGATGCCGCCGCCGCTGATGTCGAGGTGTTCGAGGCGCACGTCGACGCCTTCGGCAGTCGGGCCGAACGCACTGACGGTGGCCCAACTGCCGCTGCCTTCGAGGTGGGTGGCGCCGACCGGCTGGGTATCGCCGCAGGCGGTGTGGCCCCCGACCAGGTTCACCGACACATGGATGTCGAGCGCGAGGCCGGCATAGGCCTGGTCGTTGGCGAGGCGGATCGTGTCGACTTCCGGGGTTCCGGCCGCCAGCGCAAGCGCTTCGTCGATCGTATGCGCCGTGCAACTGGCGTCGGCACCGACGCTGATTTCGGCGGCGCGCAGGGGCAGGGCGGCGCTCGCGGCGAATGCGCCCGCAAGCAGGAAGAAGAATCGCATGGGAAGGACTCCGTCGTGACCGTCGGGTCGGTCGTTGCCCATCAGAACGGGATGGCGCGCCACTTCCTATCAGGCGACGAAGGTCGGATCCGCTTCCGGGGGCCGACCGATCCGTGCAGACGAGCGGAGACCCGGGTTCGGGCCGCATTGAGCCGCAGTTTGCCCATCGACGCCGGCCTGCGGCCGCGCGCCCGGGGCCAGCGGATCCCGGATGGCGCGCATGGAACGCCCGCACGAGATGCGCGCACCTGCCGGACCCACTAGAATACGGGTTTCCGGCAGAAGTATTTCGCCCATGACCCCCCTCATTTTCGTGACCGGCGGCGTGGTGTCCTCGCTTGGCAAGGGCATCGCCGCCGCGTCGCTGGCTGCCATCCTCGAAGCGCGTGGCCTGCGCGTGACGATGATGAAGCTGGACCCCTATATCAACGTCGACCCGGGCACCATGAGCCCGTTCCAGCACGGCGAGGTCTACGTCACCGACGATGGTGCCGAGACCGACCTCGACCTCGGCCATTACGAGCGCTTCGTGCGCACGCGCCTGACCGGCAAGAACTCGATCACCACCGGCAAGATCTACGAGAGCGTGATCGCCAAGGAGCGCCGCGGCGACTACCTCGGCGCGACCGTGCAGGTGATCCCGCACATCACCGACGAGATCAAGCATCGCATCTACGAGGCTACCCAGGGCTACGACGTCGCGCTGGTCGAGATCGGCGGCACCGTCGGCGACATCGAGTCGCTGCCGTTCCTCGAGGCGATCCGCCAGATCCGCATCGAGCACGGCGCCGAGCAGGCGATCTTCATGCATCTCACGCTGGTGCCGTACATCAAGGCCGCCGGCGAGATCAAGACCAAGCCGACCCAGCACTCGGTCAAGGAACTGCGCTCGATCGGCATCCAGCCCGACGTGCTGCTGTGCCGCTGCGAGCAGCCGCTGCCGCAGAGCGAGCGGCGCAAGATCGCGTTGTTCACCAACGTGCCCGAGAAGGCGGTCATCAGCGCGACCGATGTCGACGTCATTTACCAATTGCCGATGTGGCTGCACAGCCAGGGCCTCGACGAGATCGTCATCGACAAGCTGCGCCTCAACGCGAACCCTGCGGACCTTTCGGCGTGGGAGCGCACGGTCGAGGCGATGGAGCATCCGCAGGGCGAGGTCACGATCGCGATCGTCGGCAAGTACGTCGAGCACAAGGACGCGTACAAGTCGCTCGGCGAGGCCTTGCGCCACGGCGGGATCAAGCAGAAGACGCGCGTGAACCTGCGCTGGGTCGAGTCGGAGGAGATCGAGCGCAAGGGCGCCGAGCTGCTCAAGGACGCCGACGGCATCCTCGTTCCCGGTGGCTTCGGCAAGCGCGGCTTCGAGGGCAAGATCGCCGCGGCACGCTACGCTCGCGAAAACAAGGTCCCGTACTTCGGCATCTGCTACGGCATGCATGCGGCGGTGGTCGATTTCGCGCGCAACATCGCCGGCCTCGCCGGTGCGAATTCGAGCGAGAACGATCGCAACTGCGCCGATCCCGTGATCGCGCTGATCACCGAATGGACGACCAGCGCCGGCGATGTCGAGAAACGCGACGAGAGTTCCGACAAGGGCGGTACGATGCGCCTCGGCGCGCAGGAATGCCGCCTGAAGGCCGGCACGCTCTCGCGCGAGATGTACGGCCAGGACGTCGTGCGCGAGCGCCATCGCCATCGCTACGAGTTCAACAACCGTTACCGCCAGCCGTTCGAGGACCTCGGCCTGATCATCGCCGGCAAATCGATGGACGACCTGCTGGTGGAAATGATCGAACTGCCGAACCACCCCTGGTTCGTCGCCTGCCAGGCGCACCCGGAATTCACCTCGACGCCGCGCGACGGCCATCCGCTGTTCATCGGCTTCGTGCGCGCCGCGCGCGAGCAGAAGGCAATGCGCGAAGCGCCGCGGCTCGCCGCCGAGGATACGAAGGAGGCAGTCGCATGACGCCTCGCTCCTGCGGTTGTAGGAGCGGCGCAAGCCGCGATGCTTTTCCCGCGGGAAAGCGGCCAGGCATCGCGGCTTCCGCCGCTCCCACGGGAGCGCCCCGTCGATGAAGCTGTGTGGTTTCGAAGTCGGCCTCGACAAACCTCTGTTTCTTATCGCCGGCCCGTGCGTGATCGAGTCGATGCAGTTGCAGCTCGACACTGCGGGCACGCTCAAGGAAATCACCGGCAAGCTCGGCATCCCTTTCATCTTCAAGTCGAGCTTCGACAAGGCGAACCGCACCTCCGGCACGAGTTTCCGCGGTCCCGGGCTCGAGGAAGGCCTCAAGGTTCTGGCCGAAGTGAAGCGCCAGATCGGCGTGCCGGTGCTCACGGACGTGCACGAGTACACGCCGATGGACGACGTCGCTTCGGTCGTCGACGTGCTGCAGACGCCGGCATTCCTGTGCCGGCAAACCGACTTCATCCAGAAGGTCGCGAGCGCGGGCAAGCCGGTCAACATCAAGAAGGGCCAGTTCCTGTCGCCGTGGGAGATGAAGCACGTCTCCGCGAAGGCGAAGGCGACCGGCAACGAGCAGATCATGGTGTGCGAGCGCGGCGCCAGCTTCGGCTACAACAACCTCGTTTCCGACATGCGCTCCCTGAGCGTGATGCGCGACACCGGCTGCCCGGTCGTGTTCGACGCGACGCATTCGGTGCAGTTGCCCGGGGGTGCCGACGGCAAATCCGGCGGCCAGCGCGAGTTCGTGCCGGTGCTGTCGCGCGCCGCGGTCGCAGTCGGCATCGCCGGCATCTTCATGGAAACGCACCCGGATCCGGACAAGGCATTGAGCGACGGGCCGAATGCGTGGCCCTTGCCGAAGATGCACGCGTTGCTGGAAACGCTTCTCGGGCTGGATCGCGTGACCAAGCGCAACGCATTCCTCGAATCCACTTTCTGACGACTCCCGGGCATGCCGACCAACGACGAACGGATTGTCGAGCTGTTGACCGAGCTGCGCGACGGGCAGAAGGAGCAACTGGCCCTGTACGTCGAGGTCACGCAGCGATCGCTCGCCGCGCAGCAGACCTCGATCACCTTGCAACGGCGCATCGGGCGCCTGTATCGCATCGTCGTTTCGGTCGCCGCATTGCTCGTGGCCGGAATGCTTGCCTACCTTTTCCTTTCCTGATTCGAGCGAGTTGCCGCATCCATGACGACCATTGCCAAGATCCACGCCCGTGAAATCCTCGACTCCCGCGGAAACCCCACACTCGAAGCCGAAGTCACGCTCGCCGACGGCTCGTTCGGTCGCGCGATGGTGCCGAGCGGTGCCTCGACCGGTTCGCGCGAAGCGGTCGAGCTGCGCGACGGCGACAAGGCGCGTTATCTCGGCAAGGGTGTGAAGAATGCGGTCGCGAACGTCAACACGACGATCGCAACTGCGCTCAAGGGTTTCGACGCGGCCGACCAGCGCGGTCTCGACGACAAGCTCGTCGCGCTTGACGGATCGCCGAACAAGGGCCGGCTCGGCGCGAATGCGCTGCTCGGTGTTTCGCTTGCGAACGCGCATGCGGTCGCGGCGTCGAGGAAGTTGCCGCTGTGGAAACATCTTGCGGGTGACCGCGCGGCGCGCCTGCCGGTGCCGATGATGAACATCATCAATGGCGGTGCGCATGCGGACAACAACGTCGACATGCAGGAATTCATGATCCTGCCGGTCGGCCTGCCGAGTTTCGCGGAAGGCCTGCGCGCGGGGACCGAAATCTTCCACGCGCTGAAGTCGGTGCTGAAGGGGCGTGGCCTCGCGACCGCTGTCGGCGACGAAGGCGGCTTCGCCCCGGACCTGAAGTCGAACGAGGAAGCGATCGAGACAATCCTCGCCGCGGTCGACAAGGCCGGCTACAAGATCGGTTCGGAGATCTACCTCGGGCTCGATGTTGCGAGTTCCGAGTTCTACAAGGATGGCGCGTACCACCTCGAAGGCGAGGGCAAGGTGCTGAGCCCCGAACAGCTGATCGAGTTCTACGCCGCCTGGTGCGCGAAGTACCCGATCGTCACGATCGAGGACGGCATGGCCGAAGGCGACTGGGCCGGCTGGAAGAAGCTGACCGACAGGCTCGGCAAGACCGTGCAGCTGGTCGGTGACGACCTGTTCGTGACCAACACCTCGATCTTCAGGGAAGGCATCGACAAGCACATCGCGAACGCGATCCTCATCAAGGTCAACCAGATCGGCACGCTGACCGAAACGCTCGATGCGATCGCGATGGCCGACGCTGCGAAGTACGCCTCGATCATCTCGCATCGTTCCGGCGAGACCGAGGACACGACGATCGCCGACCTTTCGGTCGCGACGACGGCAACGCAGATCAAGACGGGTTCGCTGTGCCGCTCGGACCGCGTCGCCAAGTACAACCAGTTGCTGCGCATCGAGGAAGCGCTCGGCTCCGCCGCGCGTTACGCCGGCAAGGATGCGTTCCCGAATCTGCCGAACTTCGGACGCTGAGGTCGCGAACGCGTGTTGCGCTGGGTCGCCCTGGTCCTGATCATCATCCTGATCGCCCTGCAGGTGCGCCTGTGGACGGGCCAGGGCGGTTTGCGCGACGTATGGCGCCTGCAGCAGCGCGTTGCGCAGCAGAAGACCGAAAACGCGCAGCTCAAGAAGCGCAACGAGACCCTGTCGGCCGAAGTCGAGGACCTCAAGCATGGCGAGGAAGCGATCGAGGAGCGTGCGCGCTCCGAACTAGGCCTGCTCAAGCCGGGCGAGACGTTCTACCAGGTCGTCGAGCCGGGTGCGGCGAAGCCCGGCAAGGATGCTCAAGGGAAATAGGAAGCGCTCGCCGCCAACGCCTGCAGGTCGTCAACCCGGCGAAAGCCGGGATGGCGGTCTCCCGGAGGTTCACTGTTCGCCTATCTGCGCCACAACCAAGGCAGCCAACCCATTCCGATGCAGCCAAACGACACGCGGGCAGGCCTGTGGTGCGTTGTTCCCGCCGCGGGGCGCGGCGCGCGCTTCGGTGCCGAGCTTCCCAAGCAATACGTGCAGCTGGCGGGTCGGCCGCTGCTCGCATGGACGTTGCAGCGCCTCGCGGAATGCCGCGATATCGCCGGGCTGATGGTGGTGCTCGCCGAGCACGACGCGCATTGGCCGGACATCGAGTCGATCGGCGGAAAGCCGGTGCTGACCACGATCGGTGCGGCCGAACGCAGCGGGTCCGTGCTCGCCGGCTTGCGTGCGTTGCCGGATGCGGTTGCGCCGAACGACTACGTGCTCGTGCACGACGCCGCTCGACCGTGCGTGCGCGTCGACGACATCGCGCGTCTGGTGGCGGAAGGGTGCGCTGCCGGCGGTGGCCTGCTCGCGGCGCCGGTGCGCGACACCCTCAAGCGCGCGGATGAGGGCTTGCGCGTCGCCGCGACCGAGCCGCGCGAGGCGTGCTGGCGCGCGTTGACGCCGCAGTTGTTCCGCCGCGGCGAACTCACGGCCGCGCTCGAGCATGCGGCGGGGCTTGGCATCGCGATCACCGACGAGGCGATGGCGATGGAGCGCATTGGACACCGCCCCCTTCTTGTCGAGGGTGCGGACAGCAACATCAAGGTCACGACCCCGGCGGATCTGGCGCTCGCTGAATACCTTCTGTCGAAGGCCGCTCGCTGAGCGGAAGGTGGTTTCAGTTTCCCGTTCCCCGCTCTTCCCTCCCGCGCTTGCAGGAGAGGGGGCGGCATGAGGCGCGCTGCGTCTTTACCCCAGCCGCCGCGCTGCGCGCGTCGACCTCCCCGCAAGCGGGAGAGGTGAAGATCCGCCAATCGCCGTATCCTTGCACTCCAGCTCCGACCCTGAAGACCATGCGCATCGGCCAAGGCATCGACGTCCACGCATTCGGACCCGGCGACCACGTCACGCTCGCCGGCGTGCGCATCGCGCACGCGCAGGGTCTGGTGGCGCATTCCGACGGCGACGTGGTGATCCACGCACTGTGCGATGCGCTGCTCGGCGCACTCGCGCTCGGCGACATCGGTCATCATTTTCCGCCGAGTGATCCGCGCTGGAAGGATGTCGACAGCCGGCATTTCCTTCTGCGCTGCATGGCATTCGCGATCGAGCGCGGCTACACGCTCGCCAATGCGGACATCACGGTCGTGTGCGAACTGCCGAAACTCGCGCCGCACGTCGAGGCGATGCGTTACAACCTCGCGGCGGATCTCGGTTGCCCGGTCGGCGACGTCAGCGTGAAGGCGACCACCAGCGAGCGGCTCGGCTTCGCCGGGCGTGGCGAAGGCATCGCCGCGTTCGCGATCGTGCTGCTGAACAAGCAGCCGGCGCGCTCGGCCGTGATGGCGCCGGACGAACCGGACCTGAAGACGCTCGTGCGCCGGCTCGAACGGGATCCGCTCGCGTGAGCGATGTCCTGCCGTACGCGCACGGCGGTCCGCCGGCGACGGGTTTGTTGCGTGCCGAAGTGGACGACTTCCGGGTCGATGAAGTGCTCGGTTTCGAACCGACCGGTTCTGGCGAACACGCGTTCCTGACGATCGAGAAGAGGGGCGCGAACACAGAATGGGTTGGGCGCCAGCTCGCGCGCGCCGCCGGCGTCGCACCGGTCGCGGTCGGATTCGCCGGCCTCAAGGACCGTCATGCGGTCACGCGCCAGGTGTTCACCGTGCAGCTCGCGGGACGCCTCGATCCCGACTGGTCGGCTTTGGACATCCCCGGTGTCGAGGTGGTTTCGGCGACGCGGCACAACCGCAAGCTCAAGCGCGGCGCGCACCGCGGCAACCGCTTTCGCATCCGCCTGCGCGATGTCCGCGGGGACACCGCGGCGATCGAGCAACGCCTCGACGCGATCGGCGCGCGCGGCGTGCCGAACTATTTCGGCGAACAGCGCTTCGGCCGCGACGGCGGCAATGTCGCACTGGCCGAGGCCCTGTTCGAGGGCCGGCGTCTGCCACGCGAACAACGCGGCATCGCATTGTCGGCAGCCCGCTCCGAGTTGTTCAACCGCGTGCTCGCGCGACGTGTCCTCGAAGGTACCTGGGACCGCGAGCTCGACGGCGAGGTGTGGATGCTCGACGGCACCCACGCGATCTTCGGCCCGCAGCCCCATGACGACGCGCTGGCGCAGCGTCTGGCCGCGTTTGACATCCATCCGACCGGCCCATCCTGGGGCGCCGGGGAGTTGCGTTCGAGCGGTGCCGTGCGTGAACTCGAGCTTGCCGTGATCGAACCGCATGCGTTGCTCGCGCGCGGCCTCGAACGCGAAGGACTGTCGCAGGAACGCCGTGCGCTGCGCCTGGTCGCGCGGGATTTCGGTCATTCCTGGGAGTCGCCCGACCGCCTGGTGGTCGAATTCGGGCTCGGCGCCGGCAGTTTCGCGACCACCTTGTTGCGGGAATTGTGCGACTGGCATGCCGCCGTGGCGTGATGCGCCGAAACGGGTGGATTGCACGGCAGGACACATGCTCCGTGACCGCGACAGGCCTATAGTCCGGGTCGCAGGCTGCGCAAGCGCGCGTGGCGCTGCTGGAGCGGAGGTCGTCATGAGATCGCTTGCGATGGGAATGGCAGTGCTGCTTTGCCTCGGCCTGTCGGCCTGTGCCGGCACCACGGGGAGCACGCGCGGCAGTGCCGCCAGCAACAACATCGACTACGGCAAGGTGCTCGCGGTCAACCAGTGGGCGGTGCGACGCCACGCGACCGTCGTCTGGATCCAGTATCCGCAGGCGCGCGAGAAGCGCAAAGACGGCTGACGCTGCCTTCGAGCGGGCACCGGCGCGCCCGGCCTCGCCCTGTCGGGCAGGAAGGGAGCGTCGTCACGCGTGCCGCAGCAGCACGATGACCGCGCCGGTTCCGCCTTCTGCGGGACGAGCGGATGTGAACGCGAGCACGTCGCCTCGCTGGCGCAGCAGCGTATCGGTCATCTGTTTCAGCACCGGGCCGTGCGCCTTCGAGCGCAGACCCTTGCCATGCACGATGCGCACGCAAAGTTCGCCGTGGCGACGACAGTCGTCGATGAACATGCGCACGGCCTCGCGCGCGACCGCGACGCTCATCTCGTGCAGGTCGATCTCCGCGCGCACGCTGAACTGGCCGCGACGCAGCTTCTGCAGCAGTCTTTGCGACTGCCCCTGCTTGAGGTAGCTGATCTCGTCGCCGAGTTCAATCGCACCGGGGTCGATCGCGTGGGTCAGCAACTCGTCGCGCACGCGCGCTTCGTCGAGACGCGACTGTTCCGGTTCCGGCGCCGGGCGTGGTCGTTCCGGCAGGGCGTCGTGCTCGCGCGCCAGCGGCCGCACGCGACCGATCGCGTCGCGGAACAGGTTGCCATCGTCGTCGTGGTCGCGTGCGCTCATCCCGCGCAGGCTAGCAGAGGGTTCGTGCACCCGCCCACACCGGCGTTTCGACGTCGAGCGCCACGCCCGCTGCGCTCAACGCGAACGGGAAGGTGGGACGTGGTGTCCGGAAAACCCGTTCGCCCCCGGATCAAGTCCAAGGCAGGTTCCGAGCGCAGGCCTGCAGGGCCGTAGTCGAGCGGAGGCATTTCGATCGACTTCGTGCTACGCGCGCTGCGCTCCATGCGAACGGCGCCCTCGGGACAGGCATGCCGCGACTGCGGTCAGGGTCCCGATCCGCTATGATTCAGGTTTCCCCGAAGCCTCCCGCTGGCGCGCATGCTTGTGCCGGCGTCGCGCAGGAAGTTGCATGCGAGTCCTTGTTTCCAACGATGATGGCGTCGACGCACCGGGCATCCGCGTGCTGGCGCAGCGCCTCGCCGCGGTCGGCGACGTTACTGTGGTCGCCCCCGATCGCGATCGCTCGGGCGCCAGCAATTCGCTGACCCTCGACGCTCCGATCCGTGCGGTGCGCCTTGACGATGGACGCTGGCGCGTCGCCGGCACGCCGACCGACTGCGTGCATCTTGCGGTGTCGGGCCTGCTCGAACATGAGCCGGACATCGTCGTTTCGGGCATCAACAATGCCGCCAATCTCGGCGACGACGTGATCTATTCCGGCACCGTGTCGGCGGCCATGGAAGGACGCTTCCTCGGTCTTCCGGCGATCGCGGTTTCGCTGGTCACTAAGGACCACAAGGGCACGCATTACGACAGCGCCTGCGAGGCCGTGTTGCTGCTGATGCGCCGCCTGCTGGTCGATCCGTTGCCGGCCGACACCATCCTCAACGTCAACGTGCCCGACCTGCCGTGGCACGAGATCCGCGGACTCGCGGTCACGCGTCTCGGGCGTCGCCATCGTTCCGCGCCGTGCATTGCGCAGACCGATCCGCGCGGTCGGCCGATCTACTGGATCGGACCGCCCGGCGAAGCCGCCGACGACGGCCCCGGTACCGATTTCAACGCGGTGCGCGACGGGTATGTCTCGATCACGCCGATCCATGTCGATCTCACGCGCTTCCAGGCGCTGGAGAAGGTCAGTGGTTGGGTCGCCGCGTTGCAGCCCGGGTTGGCCGGAGCCGCATGAGTCCATCGATCCCGCGCTCCACCTCCGCCACGCGCGGACTCGGCATGACTTCGCAGCGCGCGCGCGATCGGCTGGTCGAGCGCCTCGTCGCGGAAGGCATCCGCGACCGCCGCGTGCTCGACGTGATGCGCCAGTTGCCACGCCACCTGTTCATCGACGAAGCGCTCGCATCGCGTGCCTACGAGGACACCGCGCTGCCGATCGGACAGGGCCAGACGATCTCGCAGCCGTGGGTCGTCGCGCGCATGACCGAGGCGCTGATCGAAGCGAAACTGCCGCGTCGCGTGCTCGAGATCGGCACCGGCTCCGGCTATCAGTGCGCGGTGCTGGCGCAACTGGTCGAGCAGGTCTACACGGTGGAGCGCATTGACGAGCTGCTGCGCAATGCGCGGCGCCGCTTCCGCAAGATCGGCCTCGCCAACATCCGCTCGAAGCATGACGATGGCCGCCTCGGCTGGCCGGACGAAGCGCCGTTCGACGCGATCATCGTGACCGCGGCCGGTGCCGCGCTCGAACCGGCATTGCTCGCGCAGCTCGCCCCGGACGGTTGCCTCGTCGCACCGGTCGGCCCGAGCGGACGCCAGGGCCTGTTGCGAGTGCGTCACGGCGACGACGGATTCGTGTCGGAGAATCTCGGCGCGGTGAGTTTCGTGCCGCTGCTCGGGGGAACCGGATGATTCGCGCCACGTTGGAACCGCGCAGGGAAGGCGAGCCATGAAGTTGTTCCGGCCCCTGTACGAACGCGCATTGGCGTGGGCCGCGCATCCGCTGGCCGAGCGCTACCTCGCGGCATTGAGCTTCGTCGAGGCGATCATCTTCCCGGTCGCGCCCGAGATCATGCTCGCGCCGATGGTGCTGGCCAAGCCGATGCGCTGGGCACGCTACGCGTCGGTCAGCCTGGTCTGCTCGATGCTCGGCGCGCTGGTCGGCTACGCGCTCGGCCACTTCGCGTTCGATGCGGTGCGGCCACTGCTCGCATGGCTCGGCTGGCTGCCGAAGATCGACGCGCTCGTCACCGAACTGCGCGGCGAAGTCGCCGCTCATCCGTGGAATGCGTTCTGGATGCTGGTCGCGGCCGGTTTCATTCCGGTGCCGCTCAAGATCTTCACGTGGGCGTCCGGCATCGTCGGCATGCCGATGCTGCCGTTCATCGGCGGCATGATCGTCGGGCGCGGCAAGCGCGTGTTCGCGGTAGCCGGCGTGATCCGCCTTGGTGGCAAGCGCGCCGAGGAAGCGCTGCATCGCTGGATCGAATGGATCGGCTGGGGCGTACTGGTACTGCTCGCCAGCGTTTTGGTCTACTTCAAGTTCATCCGCTAAACTACTGGCATGCCGACAAATTTCCTGGTTGCGCGTGCACTGTTTCCGGTCGTGCTGCTGGTCGCCGGCTGTGCGTCCACCGGTCCTGCGCCGGTCGAAGACCTGAGCCAGGGCGGTCCGCGCCCGGCAGCAAACGAACGTGCCGCGCCGCGTCCTGCGGGGAACACCGGTCGCTACCGCGTCGAGCGCGGCGACACGCTCTACAGCATCGCGTTCCGTCACGGCGTGGATTACCGCGAACTCGCGCAATGGAACGGCATCGCGACGCCGTACACGATCTACGTCGGACAGGAATTGCGTCTCGCGAATGCGCCGCGAGTCACGACCGCGCCGCGTACTTCGACGCCGGTCGCCAGCGCGGGGCCTGCATCGACGACGCCATCGAAACCAGCGACACCCCCGGTGCCAACGCCAACACCTTTCGAACCGGTCGCGGCGGGTTCGGCATCGGCACCGACACCGCCGCCAGTTTCCACTCATGCTCCGCCCGCGGTGGTCGCCACCGCCGCCCCTTCGACGCCAGTCGCGGCACCGTCAGCCGCAACGCCAGTCGTCGAAGTGCCGCCGAAACCTTCCGCACCGTCGCCTTCGCCCGAATCCGCCGCCAATGGCGAAGTCGCGTGGCGCTGGCCCGCCGATGGCCAGATCGTCGGCACCTATGTCGCGGGCGACCAGACGCGCCAGGGCATCGACATCGCCGGCCAGGCCGGCAACCCGGTGCGCGCCGCCGCCGACGGCGCGGTCGTCTACAGCGGCAATGGTCTGGTGGGCTACGGCGAGCTCATCATCATCAAGCACAGCCCGGGCTTTCTGTCCGCCTATGGCCACAACCGCAAACGGCTGGTCAAGGAAGGCGATCGCGTGAAGGCGGGCCAGCTCATCGCCGAGATGGGATCGAGCAGTGCGACCCGCGATTCGCTGCATTTCGAGATCCGCCGCAACGGCAAGCCGGCGAACCCGATCGACTACCTGCCGCGTCGTTGAACAGCGCGCGCCGACTCGCTTACGCAAGCGTGCGCCGCGGCGTTAAGCTGCACGGGTGATCCGCCCCCACGCCCACGAGCCGGAATCCGCTGCGGACGAGATCCTCGATCTGGTCGAGGCGATCGAACCGCAGGATGAGGAAGCGCGCAGCTCGGCCAGCGCCTATCTCGGCGAAATCGGCTACATCGGACTGCTCGGCGCGCGCGAGGAGTGGGCGCTGGCCGAACGCATCCAGGCCGGAGACGCCGATGCGCGGCGGCGCCTGATCGAGGCGAACCTGCGCCTCGTCGTCAGCGTCGCGCGCGCATATGTCGGGCGCGGCCTGCCGCTGATGGACCTCATTGCCGAAGGCAACCTCGGCCTGATCCGCGCCGTCGCCAAGTTCGATCCGGCGCGTCGCCTGCGCTTCTCGACCAGTGCCGTGTGGTGGATCCGCGAAGCGGTGCAGTCGGCGGTGATGAACCAGGGCCGCACCGTGCGCCTGCCGGTGCATGTGCTGCGCGAACTCGCACAGGTGCTGCGCGCGGAACGCGAACTCGTCGCGCGACTGGGTGCCACGCCGAGCCTGGAGCAGATCGCCGAGGTGGTCGGCAAGAGCGTGCAGGATGTCGCCGAGCTGTTTCGCGTGGGTGAACGCGTCGACTCACTCGACGCGCTCGATCCCGGCGAGCTCGCCCTGATCGGCACGATCCAGGAAGGCGAAGACAGCGCCAGCGAGCCGGTCGCCGCGTTCGACAGCGAGCGGCTCGCCGCCTTCATCGGCGAACTCAACGAGCGTCAGCGCCTCGTCCTGCAACGCCGTTTCGGGCTGGATGGCACGCCGGTGCAATCGCTTGCCGACATCGGGCGCGACCTCGGCATCTCGCGCGAACGCGCGCGGCAGATCCAGGAAGAAGCATTGAAGCGCCTGCGCAAGATGTCGGCACCGGAAGTTCCGGGGCAGCGTTGAGCCTCGCTGTCCCGCGAGCACAGCAACACCATCACCCGCGCCGCAACGGTCACTTCACCTTGAGGCCTGCGTCGTCGACGTCCCGGACCCCTTTCACGCCGCGCGCCGCGGCGACTGCCTTGTCGACCGCGACCTGCGTCGGCAGCACGCCGATCAGGATGACCTTGCCGTCGATCGTCTTCACGGAAATCTCCGTGCTTTTCACGCCCTCGGTGGTCGCGAGCTCCGCTTTCACCTTGGTTGTGATCCAGGTATCGGTGACCGGCTGGTCCGATTTCGGATCGGCGGCACGCGCATACGACATGAGGGGCGGAGTGAACGACGCGGCGCCGACAACGAGGGTCGCGGCAAGGAACGGCAATGCAATGCGATGGTTCATGGGAGACCTCCGGTTGGTTGATGCGCAACCAAGGTGGTCCGAACTGTTCGCATCAAACCTGAACGAGACTTCGTTTCCTTCAGCGGGCGGTTAGGCAACGCCGTGTGAACTGTCCGCGTGCCATCCCGTGCACGGTTCAAGAATCAGGGGAACTCCATGCGCATCGGCTTCATTCTCGCCGGCCTCATCCTCATCGCCCTCGGAGGCGCCGCATTCGCCGGCAAGCTCGACTTCACCCACGACAAGGAAGTGGTGAAGATCGGCGGGCTGTCCGCGTCGGTCAAGGAGGAAAAATCGCTGCCGCAATGGCTCGGCGTGGTCGGCGTCGCGGTCGGCCTCGCGCTGCTCGGAGCAGGCGCATTGCGCAAATAGGATGCGTGTCCTGCGCCGGCGTCGCAGCTTCAGGAGAGTGGGTCACCAGCGAGCATGATCGCCGCCACCACGCGTCGCCCCTCGGCGGCAAGCAGGTTGTAGGTGCGGCATGCCGCCGCATTCGTCATCACTTCGATGCCGATGCGCCGGCCGAGCAGGGCTGCCATCGCTTCGCGCGGCGGGAACACCTGGCGTTCGCCGGTACCGAGCAGGACGACTTCCGGTTCGAGCGCGACGAGCGCGTCGATGGCGGCGAGGTCGAACGCGTCGGCCTCGGTGATCGGCCAGTCCTCCACCAGCCGGTCGGGAGCGAGCAGGAAGCTGCGCGTGACGACGCGGTCGATGATGGTTACGGCATCGGGCGAGCAGTTGCGGAAGAACAGGTAGCCTTCCGGGAGGTCGTGGCTGAGTTGCACCGGCGGGCCTACTTCGGCAACGGGTACTGGTTGCGATCCGGATTGCGCTTGAAGAAGCTCGCGGTCTTGCCGATCGTCTGCACGAGCTCGGCGCCGGAGTGCTCGCGCATCTGCTCGATCGAGGCGGCGCGCGATTCGCGGTCGTCGTCGGCGAGTTTGACCTTGACCAGCTCGTGGTGCTCCAGTGCGCCGGCCAATTCGGCCAGCAGGGCAGCGGTCACGCCTTTCTGGCCGACCAGGATCACCGGCTTGAGGTCGTGCGTGAATCCTCGCAGATGGCGTTTCTGCGCGGCCGTCAGGGGACGAGGCTTGGCTGGCTCTGCCCGCGTCTGCGCCGCCGCGGCGGCGTCGCGCGCCGGTCGGGTCCGTGCAGGTTCCCCGCGCGCGTATTCGCCCGTGCGCGAATTCCCGGCGTGCTTTCTCGCCGCAGGCTTGGCGTCACGGGCGGGACGTGCCTGGACCGGTTCGGCGCGTCCATACACGCTCGCACGCGGCTTGCCGGTGCGCGCAGCAGTTCCGCGAAGCGAGCGGTTCGAGGCGGTTTTCGACCGGGTTTTCTTGATCGGGGGCATGAACGGGGACCGAATCGGGACGGGCGGCGCGGCGCCGCACGGGTCGTACAGGGTATCATGCTGGGCCTGCGAGTCCCTCGCCGGCCAGCCGTTCCGCGCGGGCCTGCAAACGGTGCGACATCGCGATTCCGAGGACCGACGCGGTGGCACGCAGCAAATCGAGTTCCCGCTGGCTGCGGGAACATTTCAGCGATCCGTATGTGAAGCGCGCACAGGCAGAGGGCTGGCGTTCACGTGCGGTGTTCAAGCTCGAGGAGCTGATCGAGCGCGATCGCCTGCTGAAGCCTGGCATGACCATCGTCGACCTCGGCGCGGCCCCGGGTGGCTGGTCGCAGGTGGCGCGCGAACGGCTCGGCGACAAGGGCCGGCTCATCGCGCTGGATATCCTGCCGATGCAGGGCATCGGCGGCGTCGAGTTCATCCTCGGCGATTTCCGCGAGGATTCGGTGTTGGAACAATTGAAACAGGCGCTGGCGGGCGCGGAGGTCGATCTTGTCCTTTCCGACATGGCCCCCAACATGAGCGGTGTGAATGCGGTCGATCAGGCGCGCTCCATGCATCTGGTCGAATTGGCCGAGGAATTCGCCGCGGTTCACCTCAGGAAGGGTGGTGCGTTCCTGACCAAGGTGTTCCAGGGCGAGGGATTTGACGATTTTGTAAGGCGCTTGCGTGCAGGCTATGAGCGAGTCAGCATCCGCAAGCCCAAGGCCTCGCGGGCGCGCAGCCCCGAGGTGTATGCGCTTGCCACCGGCAAGCGCGGTGAAGGAAGGTAAATGAACCACGATATCCCGATGACCGCTTTTGCTCCTGTCGAGGAGTCCGTGCAGGATTGCGCGGATTTCCGCGGGGGATCCGCGCCATGAACGACATGACCAAGAACCTGCTGCTGTGGGTGGTCATCGCGGTCGTCCTGCTCGCGGTGTTCCAGAGCTTCAATCCGCATGCGGCGGCGCCGACGGACGTGCCGTATTCGCAGTTCGCGCAACAGGTCGGCAATGGCGGCATCGCCACGGTGACTTTCAACGCCGAATTGCCGTCGAAGGCGACCGCGAAGCTGAAGGACGGCACGTCGGTCACGACGATGGTGCCGATCGACGGCAACAAGCAGCTGCTGGAACTGCTCGCCAAGAGCAACATCGAGGTACGCCAGACGCCGCCCGACACGATCAACCCCTTCGTGCGCCTGCTCATCGAATGGCTGCCGATCCTGATCTTCATCGGCCTGCTGGTGTATTTCATGCGCCAGATGCAGGCGGGTGCGGGTGGCCGTGGTGCGATGTCGTTCGGTCGTTCGCGCGCCAAGCTGCAGGGTGAGGACCAGATCAAGATCACGTTCGCCGACGTCGCAGGCTGCGACGAGGCGAAGGAAGAGGTGTCCGAGCTGGTCGAGTTCCTGCGCGATCCATCCAAGTTCACCAAGCTCGGCGGCAAGATCCCGCGCGGCGTGCTGATGGTCGGTTCGCCCGGTACCGGCAAGACCCTGCTTGCCAAGGCGATCGCGGGCGAGGCGAAGGTTCCGTTCTTCTCTATCTCCGGTTCCGACTTCGTCGAGATGTTCGTCGGCGTCGGTGCCGCGCGCGTGCGCGACATGTTCGAGCAGGCGAAGAAGCAGTCGCCGTGCATCATTTTCATCGACGAAATCGATGCGGTCGGCCGCCATCGCGGCGCCGGCCTCGGCGGCGGCCATGACGAACGCGAGCAGACGCTGAACCAGTTGCTGGTCGAGATGGACGGCTTCGAGGGCAGTGAAGGCGTGATCGTGATCGCCGCGACCAACCGCCCGGACGTGCTCGATCCGGCGCTGCTGCGCCCGGGCCGCTTCGATCGCCAGGTCGTGGTGCCGCTGCCGGACGTGCGTGGCCGAGAGCAGATCCTGAAAGTGCACATGCGCAAGGTGCCGGTCGCGGCCGACGTCGAGCCGATGACGATCGCGCGCGGAACGCCCGGCTTCTCCGGCGCCGACCTCGCCAATCTCGTCAACGAGGCGGCTCTGTTCGCCGCGCGCGAGAACTCGCGCGACGTGCGCATGGACCACTTCGAGCGCGCCAAGGACAAGATCATGATGGGCGCCGAGCGCCGTTCGATGATCATGAGCGAGGACGAGAAGAAACTGACCGCGTACCACGAGGCGGGCCATGCGATCGTCGGTCGCCTCGTGCCTGATCACGATCCGGTCTACAAGGTCACGATCATCCCGCGCGGTCGCGCGCTTGGCGTGACGATGTACCTGCCGGAGAACGACCGCTACAGCTACAACAAGGAAAACATCATCAGCCGGCTGTGCTCGCTGTACGGCGGCCGCGTTGCCGAGGAACTGATCTTCGGCGCCGACAAGGTCACCACCGGCGCTTCCAACGACATCGAGCGCGCGACCAAGATGGCGCGCAACATGGTCACCAAGTGGGGCCTGTCGGACAAGCTGGGCCCGATCGCCTACAGCGAGGACGAGGACGAGGTGTTCCTCGGCCGTTCGGTCACCCAGCACAAGAGCGTATCGGACGAAACCGCGCGCCTGATCGACGAGGAAGTGCGCGAGATCCTCGACCGCGCCTACGCGCGCAGCACGGAACTGCTCACCGAGAATCTCCCCAAGCTGCATACGATGGCCGATGCGCTGCTGCAATACGAGACGATCGATGCGCAGCAGATCGAGGACATCATGAACGGCCGCGAGCCGGGTCCGCCGAAGGACTGGCGCGAGAGGAAGCCGGGCACCGGCAGCGGCGGCGACAAGGGGCGTGGCGAAAGTCCGATCGGCGGCCCGGCCGTGCAGCCGCGGCGAAACGTCAACGACTGATCGCGCAACGGCACCAACGCAGGCGAATGAGGCCGCCCCCTGGGCGGCCTTTTCGTTTTATGGCGAGTCCTTGGACCGATGGTGCGCGCGTGGCGGTGGTATACAGTGCTCCTTTGCGCGTGCATCGCGACGGGCACTGGGGAGAGGCCCGGCAGTCCGCATCGGCGCGCATCGATCCTGCGGATTCCCCTCCGCCCCGAGCTGGAGCTGTTGCATGATCCACCACGTTCGCGTGTCCCTGCTTGCGGCATCGTTGCTCATCGCACTCGCACCTGCCGCCGCGCTTGCCACCCCTGCAGCGAAGCATTGGGTGCGCGTCGAAGCGAGTGCGGCGAGTCTCGAACGGGTCACTGCGCGCCACGTCGACAGCGTCGACTACGGGCGCTTCCAGTGGCTTGCCGCCGACGATGCGACACTTGCACGGCTGCGCGCGGCCGGCATGGCGGTGCACGAGGTCGATGCACCGTTCGTGCTGGACCTCGGCGGCGCGCGCTTCGATCCGCTGTCGCAGTCGCCGCCCGTTCCGTCATGGAATGCGGCGAAGGTCGCTGCCACGGACGGGAAGGACCTGCGTCTGGTGCAGTTCGGTGCGCCTGTGCGGGAGGTCGATCTCGACGCGTTGCGAGCCGCCGGGGTCGAACCGCTGCAGTACATCCATCCGTTCACCTACGTGGTGTGGAGTGACCGTACCCGCCTGCAACAGGCGTCGGCCCGCTCCGCGGTGCGCTGGAGCGGTGACTTCCTGCCCGCGTACCGGGTGCTGCCGCAGTGGCGCGGGTTGTCGGACGATAGTGTCGAAGTCCACATCGGGACTGCGCGTGTCGCCGCTGCCGACGTCGCGGCCGCGCTGCGTGCAAGCGGTGTGCTGATCGACGGGCAGCGTGCAGTCGACCGTGCATTCAGCGTGATCAATGCGCACGTGCCGGGCTCCGCGATCGCGTCGATTGCGACGATCGCCGGCGTCTACAGCATCCAGCCGGTGCCGCGCGATGGCGGCCTGCGCGGCGAGATGAGCGACCAGGTCAGCGCCGGCAACATCGGCGCCGGAAACCTCGCGGTGCCGGGCTATCGCGCGTATCTCACGCAGATTGGCGTGGACGGCACCGGCGTGGTGATCGCGGATGTCGACGGCGGCGTCTACGACACGCATCCCGACCTGATTTCGCGCATGCTGCCGTGCGCCGGCACCACCTGTGGCGGATCCGCGGTCGATGCGCACGGCACGCACACCTCCGGCATCATGGCCGCGGACGGCAGCTCCGGCGTGATGGCGAACGGATTCCTGCGCGGACTCGGCATGGCGCCGGGTGCGAATCTGGTCGAGCAGCTCTACGACCCCACCTTCACCCAGGCCGGCGGCATGCTGCTGCTGATGACCGAATCGCAGCGGAACCATGCGGTCATGTCCGGCAACAGCTGGGGTCCGGCAGGTTCGCCGCTCGGCTACGACGGCGATACGCGCCAGGTCGATGTCGGCGTGCGCGACGCCGACCCGGACGCGCCCGGTGACCAGCCGTTCAACTACGTGCTGTCGATCATGAACGGCAATGGCGGCGTGAGTTCGCAGGGGACGCCCGACGAGGCGAAGAACATCTTCACGATCGGCTCGACCAAGATGCAGAGTTCGGCGACCGTGCAGATCGCCGCGATCGACGACATATCCTCCAACAGCGCGCATGGTCCCGCGCTCGACGGCCGCAGCATCCCGGCGATGGTCGCGCCCGGTTGCAGTGTCGATTCGAGCGCGAGCGCGACCGGTTACCAGCTCATGTGCGGCACCAGCATGGCCTCGCCCCACGTGACGGGCGCATCGGCGTTGTTCGTCGAGTACTACCGCAACCGGTTCGGCCACGATCCGAGTCCGGCCATGGTCAAGGCCGCGTTCACCGCCGTCGCCAAGAACCTGACCGGCAACCACGACGCCGACAACGGTACGCTCACCCATCTGTTCGACAACAAGCAGGGTTGGGGACGCCTGCAACTGCCGCCGGTGCTGGCGCCGACCGAAGCAGTGCAGTACGTCGACCAGACCTCCGTGTTCGACAACACCGGCGAGAGCTGGTCGCACACCTACACGGCGGCCGACCCGGCCAAGCCGATCCGCATCATGCTTGTCTGGACCGATGCGCCCGGCCACGGCCTCGGCGGCTCGACGCCGGCCTGGAACAACGATCTCGACCTGCGCGTGACGGCGAACGGGAATACCTTCTTCGGCAATGTACTCGACAATGCCGGATGGTCGACCACCGGTGGCGCCGCGGACGCGAAGAACAATACCGAGGCGGTGTTCCTGCAGTCGGCACAGCACGCCGGGTCGGTCACGGTCGAAGTGCTCGCGAGCGACATCAATTCGGACGCGCTGCCGCACGGCGGCGACGCGACGGACCAGGATTTCGCGCTGGTCTGCTACAACTGCGCGGGTGCCGTGCCTGCTCAGGCCGACATCGCCGTGGTCGCGCATTCCGGCTCCCGCGGAGCGGTGGCCAACCAGTACGTCACGTTCGACGTCGACGTCACCAATGCGGGTCCCGCCGACACGCGTGTCTCGATCACCCCGTCGATCTCGCAGCTCACGGACGTCGGTGGAAGCGGCCCTGCGGGTTGGACCTGCGGTCCCGTTGCCGGGACGGTCATCTGTGCCAGGACACTGGTGGCTGGCAGCACCGAGCGTGCCGTCTTCTCGGGCATCGTTTCGCCCGATGCGGTCGGCTCGATCGATGCGACGTTTTCTGCAGTAGCGGAGGCGACGGACCCGAACATGGCGAACAATACCGCCAGTGCATCGATCCCGGTTATTGACGTGATCTTCGTCAACGGCTTCGATCCGGTTGCGCCGTGATGTTCGCGCCGCGCCTGGACTGCAACGGCCGCGAGCTGGTGCTCGATCGCGTGCTCGTGTGCGGCATCGTCAACGTCACCGCGGACTCGTTCTCGGACGGTGGCGAATTCCTCGATCCGCAAAGGGCGATCGAACGTGGCATCTCACTGGTGGAGCAGGGCGCTGACCTGCTCGATATCGGTGGAGAATCGACCCGGCCCGGAGCGGACGAGGTCGATGCGGATACCGAGATTGCGCGCGTCGTGCCCGTGATCGAGGCGCTGACGCGGCAAGTGCGGGTGCCGATCTCGGTCGACACCTCGAAGGCCGAGGTGATGCGCGCGGCGATCGGTGCCGGCGCCGGACTGATCAACGACGTGCGTGCATTGCGCCGCGACGGCGCGCTCGATGCGGCGGCGTCTCTCGGCGTGCCGGTCTGCGTCATGCACATGCAGGGCGAACCGCGCACGATGCAGGAGGCGCCGCACTACGACGACGTTGTCGCCGATGTGCATCGCTTTCTCGCCGAGCGCCTGTTCGCCTGCCAGATGGCCGGCATCGACAAGAAGAAGATCCTGATCGACCCGGGCTTCGGATTCGGCAAGACGCTCGAACACAACCTCGCCCTGCTGCGCGGACTCGGCCGCTTCCCCGAACTCGCGCCGGTCATGGTCGGGTTGTCGCGCAAGGGCATGATCGGCACGTTGACCGGGCGCGAACGCGCGCAGGATCGCGCGGCCGGGTCGGCCGCCGCCGCGCTGATCGCGGCCCAACGCGGGGCAGCGATCGTGCGCGTGCACGACATCGCCCCGACGCGCGATGCGCTCGCGATCTGGCAGGCTCTCGTCGCAGGCGAGACGTCGCCGCGCAAGCCGGCGGCCAAGAAGGCCGCGTTATGGGACGAGGACTGAAAAGGTCCGCCGCCGCATGCAGAGTCAGGCCGATCGTGCGGGCACGACCAAGGCACAATCGTGCAGAGCCTGAAAGTCACGCGTTCTCGCACACGCATGGACGCGACCCACAAGGGATGAGACCCACCGGTGCCGGGCTGCGGTTCGCAATGCGCCGATCGTTGGGCCGCAGGTCGTCAATTGGCCTGCAAGTCGTCACCGAAGATCCGGTCGGAGACATAGGCGGAAGTGCCGAACAGCAGGTGGTTGCCGTCGCCGTAAATGACCCCCGCAGCGATGAAGCCGCGGTCGGTCGCCACGATGTCGCGCAACCCGGCGCTGTCCCAGCTCGAGCCATCGGGATGCGTCGGCGTGAATGTCCGGAAATCGGTCAGCGCCAGGTCGGGGATGCGCAGAATCGCCAGCTCTGGCAGGTGGTAAGGCGCGAGCACGGCGGCGCCCGAAACGCTGCGTTCCCCGGCAATCGCAAGCCGACCACCGGCAAGCGTCATCGCGTACGGCGTATCGAAGGTTTGCACCGCTATCGAGCAGGTCGGCGAGGCATCTCCGGCAAACGTCCTGCTCGCAGCCACGAACCAGGGCTGGCCGCCCTGTCCCGCCTGCAACCGCGAAACGACCGTGCTCGGCGCGCAATGCTGCGCAGCAGTCGCAGCCAGGTACAGCCTGTCGGTACTGGCAGCTCCAGTCGTCGTCGCCGCGATGGCGACTGCGCGGTCCTCGGACGTGCTGTTCGGGTTGTTGTATGAAAGGGACTGGAAGCCGCCGAACACGGTATTGCCGAAGCTCGGGTCGCGGTTGCCCGTGGCGCCGTCGATCGCCATGACGAAGATGTCCCAATCGGTGCCGAGATACTGGTGGTCGCCGGCGATGTAGATCGTCGGCGTGGCCGTGTCGGCTCGCAGCGCGACAGCCGCCTTGGCAATCGTGCTGCACGGTGCGCCGTCGTGACAGGCCGGGAACGAATAGTCGATGGCACCGTTGCCGTTGGGGCCGAAGGTTGTATCGACCGCAAGCGCGCCGGAGTAGAAATCCAGGCTGAAGCGCTTGGCCGTGACGATCCGGATGCCCGAGCCCGTCGTGTAGGTGGCGATGGCGATCAGCTTGAAGTGGTAATCCGGATTGGGATCAGTGCCGGCATTGTAGGAATACGGCACGAGCGCGGCGCCGGTTTCATCGAGTCCGGTGACGAACGCGTCGATCGGCGTCTGGGCGAGCAGGCCAAAGTAATTCTCAAACACGACAATCTTCACGTCTCGATTGCCGGGGACGTCCGTGGAATCCACAAGCTGAAACAGGTGGTTGCCGACGAGTTTCATGTCGCGCACGGCGCTGTACGGTGGCGTATTCGAGTTGGGGTAGTCGATGTAGTGGTTGTCGAAGTACAGCCAGTTGTAGGGATTGACCGTGCCGCCCCAAGGCGTGCGCGCGCCGTCGTCGCCGTAAGCGACCATGCCGAGATTGAAGTAACCGTTGGCGGGGTTGTTCGAATACGCCGCCGGCACAAGCCCGGCAACGGCGACGTAGGCGCCAGGTACGACGGGCCCGCTTTGCAGCACGACGATTTTTTGCGCGCTCTGGTCGTTGGTCGTGACAATGGCGGCGAAGCGGTCCTCGAGCGTCGCACCGCCGTAGAACTGCGGATCGACGACAAAGGGATCGGTCGACAGCCCGGCAACGGCTGGCGTGATCGATACCAGCAGCAACATGCTGATGCCCGATACTTTCACGATCGCCTCCTGATGCTCGGTACATGCTGGAGTTCCGGGTATGCTGCGCGCGATTACGGCACGTGGCAAACGTTGCCATGGCTGCTGCTGGAATGCGGCGATCGGCTCTGGTCCCGGCCCACGCGTTTGAGCCGCGATGGTGCGCTGGATGCAGCCGCAGCGCTTGGCGTGCCGGCCTGCACCGGGGCGAACCGCGCTCGATGCAGGACTCGCCGCAATACGACGACTGGTCCGCGAGGCTGCCTGCAGCCGGAGCAGCATCACGCAAGCGGGTGGTGAAATAGGCCTTGCTGCGGGACGAGGACTGCAAAAGAGTCCGCCGCCGCCTGAGGGAGAGGCGGCGGCGGGCCGATCGG
>Ga0209023_10000954_pt1 | contig 40680 bp, 32 predicted proteins | sample LakOneMetagenome_FD_187468 | JGI IMG/M metagenome (GOLD analysis project Ga0209023, IMG submission 187468) | Freshwater and sediment microbial communities from Lake Erie, Canada (SPAdes) (version 2) | ecosystem: Environmental > Aquatic > Freshwater > Lentic | place: Lake Erie, Canada...
CCCCGTTCTGTTGCGCAGAAGCGCAGGGAACCCTGCGCTTCTGCGCAACAGAACGGGGGGTGCGGGGGCGTGTGGGGGTAGGGGTGTGGGGGTAGGCGTGTGGGGGTGTGGTCGCAGAACGACGTCGGGCCGGGGGCAGATGCCCCCGGCCCGACGTGCAGAGGGTGATCTGGATCAGATCTTGCCGACGAGGTCGAGGGACGGGGCGAGGGTCTCTTCGCCCTCTTCCCACTTGGCCGGGCACACCTCGCCCGGGTGGGCGGCGACGTACTGGGCGGCCTTGACCTTGCGGAGGAGCTCGGAGGCGTTGCGGCCGATGCCCTCAGCGGTGACCTCCATGAACTGGATGACGCCGTCGGGGTCGACGAGGAAGGTGCCGCGATCCGCGAGGCCCTGGCCGGGGCGGAGGACCTGGAAGTTCTCCGACAGCTGCCAGGTCGGGTCGCCGATCATCGGGTACTGGATCTTGGAGATGGTGTCGGACGCGTCGTGCCAGGCCTTGTGCGTGAAGTGGGTGTCGGTGGACACGCTGTAGACCTCGACGCCGAGGGCCTTGAACGCTTCGTAGTTGTCGGCCATGTCGCCGAGCTCGGTGGGGCAGACGAAGGTGAAGTCGGCCGGGTAGAAGAACACCACCGACCACTTGCCCTTGAAGTCGGCTTCGGAGACGGCGACGTCGGCCCCGTTGTGGAAGGCGGTGGCGGTGAACGGCAGGATTTCGGTGTTGACGAGGGACATGAGGACCTCTTCGCTCTCTGGTTCGATGGTGTCGGGGGGAGGACGCCGGCGGCGTCCGAAGCCGCCCGTTGTCATAGGCGACTGCATGCAGTGTAGCCGATCTCGATTGACGGCATCAATCGACTCTCCCTATCGGAACGATTGACGGCGTCGATGATCAGGCCCGGTTGGGCAGGAGGAAGACCGGGTGCGATGAGATCTGGACCGGTCTCCTCAGACCCGATTCTGAGGAGACCGCGGACGGAACTGGCGCTCTGGGTGCCGGACCACGGGCTCAGGAGCGGCGGGCCACGACGACGAGTGCCACGTCGTCGTCGGCCGGTCGATCACCCAAGCAGCGCCGCAGCAACTCGTCGGCCACGACCTCGACATCTGGGGAGAGCCCGTTGTCGTTCAGCGTTGCTTCCATGGCGTGACGGAGTCGGTCGAGCGACACGTCGATCGACTCTCGTCGCCGCTCGACGATCCCATCGGTGTAGAGCGCGAGCATCGAACCCGGTGGGAACGCTGCGGTCCCTGGGGCCACCGCTGAGCTGGGCACGCCGAGCAGGGGCAAGCGACCTCCTTCGAGCAGCTCCACCGTGCCATCGGGACCGACGAGCACTGGGGGCAGGTGACCTGCGGACACGTAGCGAACGCTGTCGGTCGCGGCGTCGAACACGGCGGTGCACGACGTCGCGGTCAGCCCCCTGCCGCCTTGGTGTAGCAGGGTCGCCACCTGCGGGTACACCGCTTCCAGTGGAGCGTCGCTGCGCAGGAGGGCGCCGATGATCGCCCGCAGCTCCACCATGTCGGCGACTGCGTTGATGCCGTGACCAGCGATGTCGCCGATGACGACGGCGTAGCGGTGATCGTCGAGCGCGATCCCCTCGAACCAGTCGCCGCCCATGCCGACCTGCTCCGCCGCAGGCAGGTACCGCTCGGCGATCGCCAGGCCGGACACCTCGGGAACCGGGTGCACGACCCGCTCCTGGAGGCTCACCACCAACCTGTGCTCCGCTTCTCGAAGTCGGGTCCGCTGCAACGTCTGGCTGCACAGCTCAGACAGGGTCCGCAGCTTGGCGAGGATGGTCGGGGTCAGCTCTTGCGGCCCGTCCCAGGCGAGAGCGATCACGCCGAGCCCTGCGCCGTCCGTTGCGATCAGCGGCAGGTACACGATCAGCTCGATCCCGGCGTCGAGCAGCGCTGCGGACTGCTCGGCCTCCATGTCGGTTGCGACGGCGTCGGCGTCCAGTGTGACCATCGTTCCGAGTCGCAGGCTCCGTGCCGCAGCGGCGCTCAACGGGGCCACCTCGTCTCGGGTGCCGACGGCGGCGAGCGGTAGCCGTGGAGTGGACCAGTCGAGCCCGTCGACATCGCCGAGCGGGGTGAGCGGTGCCACGTTGCCGTCGTCGCCGACGAGTGCGATGTCGACAGCACCGGCGCTGACCGGAGCGGCCGCGTTGCCGAGCACGGTGCTGCACAACTCGTCGACGGAGCGGACATCAGCGAGCAATCGGGCGAAGTCGGCGAGGCGCTGGTTGCGCAACACGCTGCGGCGGAGCTCGTCGACGAGTCCGGTCCGCTCCAGGGTCTGGCCGACCATGCCCGCCACCGTGTCGAGGGCGTCGAGGACCTCGGAGCGATGGGTGGCGGGCCGATCCCACATCACGCTGATCACGGTGACGACCCGGCCGCTGCGATCCTTGACCGGGACCGCCGCGCCCGACCGGGCGCCGAGCGCGTTCCACACATCGGACATCTCGGGGTACAGGACATACGCCTCTTGAGGGCTGGCCACGAAGACCGGTGCACCGGTGCGGGCGGCGTCGGTTGCCGGAGTGGCGTTGCTCACGGCCGAGATCAGATAGTCCTCGCCGAGCGACTTCAGGCCGGTCTCGACGAGCCCGTCCGAGTAGCGGCGGATGAGTCGGTCGCCGTCGAGCACGCCGATCACCGAGTAGGACGCGCCGAGTGGGGCGAGCACCGACTCGGTGAGGAACCCGGCGATGTCGGCGGTCTCGGAGCGCGACGCCAGACCCTGCGCCAGCTCGGCGAGCGCACGGCTGCGACGAGCGTCGGCCACCTGCGCTTCGGTGAGCTGCGTACGCCGAACCGCCTGCGCCGTGATCTCGGCGATCGTGGTCAACTCGTTGATGATGTCGTTGGAGAAGTCCAACGGCTCGTCCCAGACGAACACGATCGCACCGATCACGCCGTCGTTGGTTCGCAGCGGCACCGCGGCGCGAGCGCCGCTGCCGAGCTCCAGGCTCGCCGAACGAAACGCCCTGCTCGTCGGCGGAAAGCGCTCGGCGTACTCGGCGCCGTCGCTGCAGAACACACTGATGCCCTTCGTGGCTGCATCGGTGATGGCGAGCGGGGTGCTGAGCTCGACGTCGACGTACGTCGACTGCGCCTGGTCGGGCACCGTGTCGCCGTGGTGGATCGTCAACATCCCGAGGTCGGTGTCGCTCACGCCGACGCTCGCAGCGTTCGCCTCGACGATGCCGAGCGCCAGTGTCGTGACCGCATGGGCTGCCTGCGCGACGGTGTGCGCACCAGCGAGCTGCTCGGCGAGCTCCGCCAGCCGGGAGGCGCGGACCGACACCTTGTCGGTCAACGCAGCTCGGGCCAGGCTCTGCTCGCACAGCTCTCGCACGGTCTCCAGAGTCGACAGCGTGCGTTCGTCGAACTCGGGGGGCCGCCACCAGATGATGCCGACGGTCGCGACGACGGAGCCCCCGGGCTCCTCGAGCGGGAGGACCGCGGCGGCTCGGGCTCCGGCATCGAGGAGTTGGTCGGCGACGTCGGTCGGCAGCGCTCGCCGCCAGTCGCCAGCGTCGCGCACGAGCACGGTCTGACCCGCGGCGATCGATTCGGTGAGCGTCGGGATGTCCGCGAGCGCCAGTTCGGTCAGGCGGGACTCCACCGCAGGGTCGACGCCTGGGCCGTGGTGCAACCGCACGACGCCGTCGTCGTCGTCGATGTCGCCGAAGGAGGCGATATCGGCCTCGAACACCGAGGGGAGGTGCTCGCTGATGACCGTGGCGACATCGTCGGCGGTGACCGCAGTGGCGAGCTCCTGTGCCAGGTCTGCTGTGTGGCCGATCATCGCGTTCGTGCGGCGGCGCTCCTGGTCGTAGCGGGCGCTGCGCAGTCCGACGACACCTGCGGCAGCGACGATGACCGCCATGATCCACAGCAGGAACCAGCTGATGTCGTGGTTGACGGTCCTGGCGTCCTGGACGTGCACGACGAGCATCTGCCCGTCGACCGCAGCCTGAGCGAGCACGCCGCCGACCGGTGCCGGATCGCTCGTCGCCAGCACCGAGTCGTGGTCGGAGATGCGGAAGCGCACGTCCGTCGGCACCGTCGCTCCGACACGGTCTGACAGCTGCGTGGGGTTGTCCGCGGACATGACCACGCCGACGAACTGGGGATTCGTGGGATCGTTGCCAAGGGAGCGGTACACGGGTTTGACCACGGCCAGACGAGCGGTCCCGTCGGGGCTCTGGACCTTGGTGATCACCGGGCGAGCGGTGCGTCGAGCCCGATCCGCGGCGTTGGCGACCGCACTCCCGTCGGGTATCGCAGTGCCTGCATCCATGCCGGTTGCGGCGCCGGTCTCGACCGGATCGTCGGCTGAACCGCCGACGGGGGCGGTGGCGGCGAGGCGGACCTCCCAGCCGGAGGTCGCGCCGCTGTCGGTTCCGTTGGAACCGCTGTTCGGGACCAGCCACGCCACCGGTCGGGTCAGGCCCGCCGCCGACAGGTCCGACGCGAACCGGTCGAGTGCCTCTTGCGACACCGAACCGTCTGTTCCGACGAGCGCCGAGGTGCCGCTCATGGCGATGACCAGCTCGTTCGCATCGCCGTCGACCGCTCCGACTGCGACATCGACCAGCGCGTCCTGACGATCCTCGGCATTGTGCTCTGCGATGCGCCAGACGACAGCAGCGGCGAGCGAGCCCGTCACCAGCACGGCGAGCATCACGAACCACGTCGCACGACGAGGAGACGGCGACGGATCAGCGCGCGCTGAACGCGACGGAGGGGGCTCGGGGTCTGAGGCAGCCACGACGAGTCGAACGCTAACGGGCTGGAGTCGACGCCGTGACGCACATCGCCAGGTCGGGTGGCGAGTCCAAGGGTTTGAGGGACTGCCGCCGGCGGGTAGGACGAGTTGGAACGGGGCAACACCGAGTGCCCCGACCGCTCCATCCGAGCGGCGCGGCCCCCGGTCGCCCGGGACTCCTCAGGTTCCGCCGGCGATCGGGACGCTCGTCGCTGGGGCAGCTGGGAGGGGGGCCATGCAACAGCAACGGCGCCAGCGGCAGGATCTTGCACCTGAGGTGCTCAACGACCTCATCGAGGGCTACCAGCGCACGGGTGAGCGTCGGCTCCGCAACCAGGTCGTCGAGGCGCATCTGTTCGTCGCCGATCATCACGTGAGCCGGTTCGCCCGCTCGACCGGGGTGTCACCGGATGACCTGCGTCAGACCGCTGTACTGGCGATGGTGCGCGCCGTCGACCGATTCGACACCTCGTTGGGTGTGTCGTTTCGAACGTTCGCATCACGGACGATCGAAGGGGAGCTCAAGCGCTATCTGCGCGATCGGGTCTGGATGGTTCGGCCACCACGACAGGCTCAGGAGCGCTATCTCCATGTCCGTCGGGCGTCGGAGGAGCTGACCCAGGTGCTCGGCCGAACCCCGACGGTTCGAGAGGTGGCAAATGAGCTCGACACGCCGGTCGTCGACGTGCTTGATGCCATGGAAGCGGGTCAGGCCCGCAATGCCTCCGGGCTCGACGCCTCCGGGCCTGATGGGGAGGACCGCACGTCGCTCACCGGCCGCCTGGGTGCCGTCGACCCGGCATTCTCCGATGCCGACGAGCGTGCTGTGCTGCGCGACGCCGTGTCGCACCTCGCGGACCGTCAGCAGCGGGTGCTGCACCTCCGCTTCGTCGAGGAGCTCACGCAGCCGCAGATCGCGGATGAGGTCGGGCTGTCGCAGTCATATGTGTCACGCATCTTGAGAGGGAGCATCGATCAGATCCGAGCGGAGCTGCTCGCGGGCTGAGGTGCGAGGGCGCTCACCGGCCCGGGTCCGGATCGGCCTGCTCGGCGGTGCGCATCGCGTCGAAGCTGCGCCGCAGCAGCCGGGACACATGCATCTGCGACAGGCCGACGCGCTCGGCGATCTGCTCCTGGCTCATCTGGTCATAGAAGCGGAGCCGGATGATCTCCTGTTCTCGGGGGTCCAGCGTCGCGAGTAGGCGCTCCACCTGGTCCCGATCTTCCACGGCGCCGGTGCCGCCCGGCCGGCCGAGAGCCGCTTCATGGTCGTTCGGGCGGTCCTCCTCTGATCGGTCCAGGCTTCCGGTCCGCCGCGCGGCGCTGGCGCCGATCGCTCCGACGACCGCGTCGACGCTCACGCCCAGGTGATCGGCGAGCTCTCGGACCGTTGGGGACCGCGAGAGCTGTTGCTCGAGCTCCTCGCTCGCTCGACGCACCGCGACGTGGAGGTCCTTGACCGACCGGGGAACTCTCAGCGTCCAGCTCTGATCGCGGAAGTGGCGCTTGAGCTCACCGTCGATGGTCCGACCGGCAAACGTGCTGAATGCCACGCCGCGGCCGGGCTCGAAGCGGTCCAGCGCCTTCACCAGTCCGATCAGCGCCACCTGGCGGAGGTCGTCGTCATCGGAGAAGGACCGTCGGTAGCGGTTGGCGAAGTGGTGGGCGAGACCGATGTGGTCTTCCACCAGCTCGTTGCGAAGTGCCCGGTCACGGGTGCGCGCGAACTCGACGAGCCGCGGGTCGGGCTCGCGCTCTGCGTCATCGGCCGACTGGCGCTCCGGCGGCATCGAGGCCCGCTGCGTCAGTCTGCGCCGAGGCGCTTGTGGACGCGGAACGAGCCGTCGCTGATCAAGTAGCTGTCGACGGTGGCTGCGAGGATCCGCTCGGTGAGTTGGTCGGGAGCGACCGGCGACGACGGGCCGTTGCATCGCCCGCTGACGTGCACCGTCCGTTCGTCGGTCCACATCTGCACCGCGATCGTGGCGCCGTCCGACGCCTCCACGAGGAGCCCGGCCAGCTCGTTGACCGCGACCCGCAGATCTTCGACGTCGTCGATGATCGGGTCGAGGTCAGCAGCCAGGCTGGCCGCAGCGACCCGGACGAGCGACACGAAGCGCAGCTGTGCCGGAATCTCCATGCGGACGGTCTCGGATAGCGGGCCGTCGTGCGTGGAAGGTTCCTGGGTCACTGGGTCCTCCGCGTGCGCTCGTGGGTTCGAGCAGTCCGGTGTCGGACTGCTCAGCGTTCGACGCTAGCGCCGCGTCGCGTGGTCGCGTTCGGTCACCCAGCGAGCGCCGGGATCGTCCGCGGCGCTGGCGGGCCCACGTAGCGCGCCGCGGGTCGGATGATCTTGGGGTCGTCGGCCTGCTCCAGGATGTTCGCTGTCCATCCGATGACCCGGCTCGAGGCGAACGCCGGGGTGAACATCGAGCGAGGAACGCCGCACAGGTCCATGACGATGCCGGCGAAGTACTCGACGTTGGTGCGCAGTTCCCGGCCGGGTCGGTGCGCAGCGAGCAGTCCCACTGCCCGCGCCTCGACCAGGCGTGCGAGCTCGACTCGCGTCGCTGCGTCGGGTGACCGGCGGGCAAGGCGGGCGGCGACGTCGGAGAGCAGCACGGACCGGGGGTCGTCGGTGCGGTAGACGGCGTGGCCGAAGCCCATCAGCCGTTCGCCCGATGCCAGACGGGCTCCGATCGCGTCATCGATCACCGCTGCGCGGTCCTGCGTCGGGTGCTCGGCGATTGCGACGTCCATGGAGTCGAGCAGGTCGAGCGCCCGGCTCGGGGCGCCGCCGTGCAACGGGCCGGACAGTGCGCCGACCGCTGCGACGACGCACGCCGCGACATCAGCGCCGGTCGACGCGACCACTCGTGCGGTGAAGGTGGACGCGTTGAAGCCGTGGTCGATCGTCGTCACGAGGTACGTCTCGAGTGCTCGGGCGAGCTCTGGCTGGGGTTCGGATCCGCTCAACATCCACAGCAGGTTCGCTCCGGTGCCGAGGTCGCCTCGTGGTTCGACCGGGATCTCGCCGAGTGCTGCTCTGTGCAGTGCGGCGACGATGGTGGGCGTGACCGCGGCGAGACGCAACGCGTCCGCTCGGCGGCGCTCGGAGGCGGAGTCGAGCAGCGGTCGCATGCCTTCGACCTGCCCGACGAGTGACAGCGCCGTTCGTAGCCCGTCGAGCGTCGAGCCCGCACGGGCGATGTGGGTGAGCACGTCACGCACGGCGGTGGGCAACGACCGCTGGGCTCGCACTTCGTTGCGGAACGCCCGCTGCTCGGCGTCGTTCGCCGGGAGCTCGCCGTCGATCATGAGCGCCCACACGTCCTCGAGCCCCCGGGAGCGGGCGAGCTCCGTCGCCGGGTAGCCGCGGTAGTGGTACATGCCGACGTCGCCGAGCACGTCGCCGACCTCGGTGTCGGTCACCACGACTCCTGAGAGCCCGCGGGGGACGGTGATGGTCCCGTGGGGGTTCGTGGACCGGGACGGAGCGGGGGGAGCGGTGTCGGTGTGCTGGGTGTCGGTGTGCGGGTGGGAAGCCATGCCCCGATGGTCGGTCAGCAGGGCACGCTGATCAACGTTGATTATCATCAACGCATGACGTCCGATGCGCAGGAACGTGCATCCGGTCGCTCCGGCCCCGCAGCAAGCATCGCTGGCAGGCGACTGGACGCTCACGACGCCGCTGACCGATTGGGCGTCAAGGTCGAGACCCTCTACGCGTACGTGAGTCGTGGCCTGATCTCGAGCGAGCGTGCCGGCGATGGACGCAGCAGCACGTTCGCTGTTCGCGACGTGGAACGCCTTGCGCTGCGTGGTCGACCGCGTCGCAGCTCACGCGGACCCGTCATCGACGTGTCGGTGCAGACCGAGCTGACCGAGATCGACGGTCGCCATCTGCGCTACCGGGGCCACGAGGTCGCGCGTCTGGCGTCGAGCGCTTCGTTCGAGCAGGTCGCGACGCTGCTGTGGGACGGATCGCTACCGGGTACGCCAGTGCGGTGGTCTGCCGGAGCACGCCTTCCGTACTCACCTCCGGTGGCGACGCTGCTCGAGCGTCTGCGCCTGGCCGTCGCCCTCGACGCGTGCGGCATCGCGTCGGCGATCGACATGGGTGCCGACGGCGGCGCGTCGCTCGTGGCCGGGGGCCCGGCCCTGCTCGCCACCATGGTCGATTCGCTGCCCGTGCTCGTCGGAGGAATCGGAGCGATGGAGCGTGGCTCCCGCGGATTGCATGCACCGGAGACGGGCCGTTCCTCCACGCCCATCCCGACGCTCCGCATCGGCGGCTCGGCACCGCTGCGAGGCTCGATCGCCGGGCGGCTGTCGGTGCGACTGGTCGAGCGTCGACCGACGCCGGCACTCGTCGTCGCGCTCAACTCCGCTCTGGTGCTGCTGGCCGACCACGAGATGGCCGCATCGACCCTGGCGGCACGGGTGGCCGCGTCGACTCGTGCCGACGCTCATGCTGTTGTCTCGGCCGGGATGGGCCCGGTCGCTGGAGCGCTGCACGGTCGAGCGTCGAGGTCCGTGCGGTCGCTGTTCGCCGAGGCGGAGCGAACCTCACCCTCGTCCGTTGGTCGGCGATTGGCCTCGCAGCGAGGACTGATCGCCGGCATCGGTCACGGCCTGTACCCGCACGGTGATCCGCGCTTCGTTGCGCTGCTCGATGCGGTGCGCCGCTCGGGCGCGCCGGCTCGGCGCCAACGTCTGGTCGACGAGGTGCTCTCGGAGCTCTCTGTCGCCGGTGTCGGGAGGCCGAACGTCGACATGGCGCTCGGTGCGCTCGGTTACGCCTGGGACATGCCGTCTGATGCGGGCGAAGCGATCTTCACCGTTGCTCGCTCGGCCGGATGGCTGGCACACGGGGCCGAGGAGTGGTCGCACCGGCCGCTGCGGTATCGGTCCCGGGCCCGATATGTCGGGCCTCGGCCGTGAACCCATGACGCCACTGACCTCATGACCCGAACCGACACCGGAGATGGAGCGGGAGTGCGGTCAGTGGGTTGGGGAGTGGGCTTGGGAGCGCGGTCAGTCCTCGCTGATGGTGTGGTGGAGGCGGGCGAGTCGCCGGTCCCAGGCGTCGCCGGTGCGTTGCATCCAGTCAGCAGCCGACGCCAGCGGCGCAGTGTCGGCACGGAAGCGGACCTCTCGGCCGGCCCGATCGCCGTGGACGAGACCGGCGCGGCCGAGGATCGCGAGGTGCTTGGCGATCGCCTGACGCGAGATGTCTCGCCCGTCGGCGAGCTCGGTGGCGGTGACCGGTCCGGCATCGACGACGTCGGCGAAGAGCGCACGCCTGGTCGGATCGGCGAGCGCACCCAGGACTGGACCGGGGTCGTAGGCGGCCATTGGGTGCGTAGCGCTGCCGGCTCGATCAGACCGAGACCGCGACGGTGCTCTGCGCCGCCGCGAGCTCCAGCACCAGCAGGCAGATGCTCCACTTGATCGCGTCGAGCGCGACGGTTGCCGGCCGTGCGGCCGTCGTCGAGCGTGCATCGCTCGACGGGACCTCGGTGACGGTCAAGCGGGTTCGGTCCGCTGCGATCGCCTCGAGCGACAGCACGACGTCGGACATGTCCTCGGGTGAGTCGACCGGTGCCCAGCGCCAGCGCACCCCATCGGGGCGAACCTCCAATTGCTCGACCGAGCGGCGGACGCCGTCGTCGGTGGTGACGATCGCCTGTCGGCCAGCGGCGCTGTCAGGATCGAGGTCCTCGACGTGGTGCTCGTGTGCAATCGGGTCCCATCGCCCGATCCAGATGGAGAGCAGTTCGGGGTCGGTGAGCGCTCTGAGGGTGCTCGCGGTGTCGAGGTCCAGTTCGGTGCTGCGCCGCACTCCGGTATCGGTCATGGACCCACCGTAGCCGCAACGTGCAATGAACTGGTTGCGGGTTGGAGGATGCCCGCTGTACGGTCAGCCGCAACCAAATGGTTGCGTCTGGTGGTCGACTGCGAGTTCAGCCGCCCGGTGCGATCCACGACCCCTTGGAGCCACTCATGCTCGTCCCCACCGTCTTGCTGCCCGGACCCGGCGGCGACCGCGCCTATGACCTCTTCTCCCGCCTGCTGTCGGATCGCATCGTCTTCCTGGGCTCGGCCATCGACGACCAGGTCGCGAACCTGATCATCGGGCAGCTCCTCCACCTCGACGGGGAGCGCCCTGACCAGCCGATCAGCCTCTACATCAACAGCCCTGGCGGCGACATGACGGCGCTGTTCGCCATCCACGACACGATGCAGCACGTGCGATCTCCGGTCGCGACGATCTGCGTGGGCCAGGCCGCATCGGCCGCTGCCGTGCTCCTGGCTGCAGGCGAGCCCGGACGCCGGTTCGCGCTGCCCAACGCCCGAGTGCTGCTGCACCAGCCGCACGGTGGGGCCCAGGGCCAGTCGACCGACATCGAGATCCAGGCACGTGAGATGGTGGAGATGCGCGAGCGGATGGTGGCGATCCTGGCTCGGGCGACCGGTCGGAGCGCTGACGAGCTCCATCGGGATCTAGACCGGGACTTCATCCTGAGGGGGGCTGATGCAGTCGCCTACGGCGTGATCGACGAGGTGCTCGGGGACCGTCGGGACGTCTCGCTGGACACGGTGGCGTAGCGGGCGGGCGGTGGCTGTCGAGGGTGCTGCCGGTGCAACTGTGGAGATGGCGTTGGACGGTGTTGAGCTCCGTACCTCATCAGAGTTAGGGTGACCTAACCAGACTGGGCGACCAGCCCGTACAGATCGCGTGCACCGTCCATGTCGGCGCACGTGGAGGCCACCGTGTTCGCGAACTTCCTGATCGGGCTCCGAGAGGGGCTCGAAGCAACGCTCGTCGTCGGCATCCTCATCGCCTACCTGGTCAAGACCGATCGACGCGACCAGATCCCCAAGGTGTGGGCGGGCGTCGCCATCGCCATCGTGATCTCGTTCGCGTTCGGCGCCGCGCTCACCTTCGGACCGAGGGGCCTCACGTTCAAGGCACAGGAGGCGATCGGCGGCACGCTCTCGATCGTCGCGGTCGGCTTTGTCACGTGGATGATCTTCTGGATGGCCCGTCAGGCCCGCAACATCAAGGGTGAGCTCGAGTCGAAGATCGACCTCGCCATGGGTGGCACCGGGCTGGTCGTGCTCGCGTTGTTGGCCGTCGGCAGAGAAGGACTCGAAACCGCACTGTTCCTCTGGGCCGCCACCCGTGCGACCGGCGAGACCGTCGAACCGCTGATCGGTGCCCTGCTCGGGCTGGTCGCTGCCGTCGTCCTCGGGGTTGGCGTGTACCGGGGCGCGCTGCGCCTCGACCTGGGCAAGTTCTTCACCTGGACCGGTGGGTTCCTGGTGGTCGTTGCGGCTGGCGTGTTGTCGTACGGCATCCATGACCTGCAGGAGGCCGGCATCCTGCCGGGTCTGCACAACGTCGCCTTCGACGTGTCGGGGGCGATCCCGCCGGGCTCCTGGTACGGCACGCTGCTCAAGGGAACGGTCAACTTCAACCCGACGACCACCTGGTTGCAGCTCGCCTGCTGGCTGCTCTACCTGGTGCCCACGATGACGCTGTTCGTGCTCCAGGTTCGCCGACCGTCCTCACCGTCGACGCCTGCCCCAGCATCGACGCAGTCCCAGGCGGCCCAGACGCCGCCGCAGTCCCAGTCCGCACCCAGTCCCACTGCATGACCCTCGCCATGTTGAGCACCTGCCGCACAGACAGAAGGAACCCATCCATGCCCACGCTCGGCCGTCGTCTTCTGGCCCCTTCCCTGGTGGCACTCGTCGCCCTTGCCGGAGCCTGCACCGACAACCAGCAGGAGTCGGGATCCGGATCAAAGGACAAGCCCGCCAGCGCGACCAAGATCGCCGTCACCGACTCGGGAACCGAGTGCAAGCTGTCCAAGACCGAGGCGCCGTCGGGGAACATCGTGTTCACCGTGACGAACTCGGGCTCCGACGTGACCGAGTTCTACCTGCTCGGCGAGGACGGCAAGACGATCATCGGCGAGGTCGAGAACATCGGCCCTGGACTCAGCAGGGACCTGGTGCTGCACGCTGACCCTGGCAGCTACCTCACCGCGTGCATCCCGGGGATGACCGGCGACGGACTTCGGGCAGCGTTCAACGTCACCGACTCCGGAGAGAAGTCGGCCTCATCAGGGGAGCTCCAACAGCTTCAGGCGGCAGCGACGGCGCAGTACAAGTCGTATGTCGACCAGCAGGTCGGCGAGCTCGTCACCCAGACCGAGGCGTTCGCGACGGCGTACAAGGCCGGCAACGACGACGAGGCCCGAAAGCTGTACGCGCCCACACGCGTCTACTGGGAGACGATCGAGCCCGTGGCGGAGAGCTTCGGTGACCTCGACCCTCGCATGGACCTCCGGGAGGCGGACCTGGAAGAGGGCCAGGAGTGGACCGGCTGGCACCAGATGGAGAAGCAGCTCTGGCCGCCGGCAGGCTTCACCGAGCTCGACACGCCCGAGCAGCGGGCCGCGATGGCGGACCGCCTCGTCGCCGACACCAAGGAGCTCGAGCAGAAGGCGAACGCCATCACCTTCAAAGCCGACCAGATGGGCAATGGCGCCAAGGAGCTGCTGGACGAGGTCGCCACTGGCAAGGTCACCGGCGAAGAAGAGAAGTGGAGCCACACCGACCTCTGGGACTTCCAGGCGAACGTCGACGGCGCTCGTCTGGCCTACCAGGCCCTGCGTCCGATCGTGTTGATCAAGGACAAGGCCCTCGCCTCCCAGCTCGACACCGAGTTCGCTGCCATCCAGGCCGAGCTCGACAAGTACAAGACGGCCGACGGCTTCCAGTACTACGACCAGCTCACCCCCGATCATGTCAAGCAGCTGTCGGACTCGGTGAACGCATTGAGCGAACCACTCAGCCACCTGACGTCCGTCGTGGTGCTCTGACGGTCCTGGCGCTCTGCCGTCATCGTGTTCTGTCAGTCGTTGCTCAGAAAGAGGAAGTGAACCCAAGTGGACAGCGCTGACGTTCCCGAGTCGATTCCTGAGCGGTCCGGGGTGTCGCGTCGCTGGCTGATCGGTGCCGGCGCCGTCGGGGCCGTGGCCGCGGGCGTCACCGCAGGGGCCGCGATTGCGGCCGCGTCGGAGACCGAGTCGGCCAGCGGCGAGTCCGGGAGCGCCAGCGCGGCGGACGCCGTTGCGTTCCAGGGCCGCCACCAGGCTGGGATCACCACTGCGGCGCAGGACCGGGTGCACTTCGCCGCGTTCGACGTGGTCACCGACGATCGCGACAAGCTGATCGACCTGCTCAAGACCTGGACTGCGGCAGCAGCACGGATGTCCGAAGGCAAGTCCGCCGGGGTGAGGGGGGAGATGGCCGGCCCGCTCGACGCGCCCCCGGCGGACACCGGTGAGGCATACGGTCTGCCCCCGTCGCAGCTCACGATCACCATCGGGTTCGGCCCCAGCCTGTTCGTCAAGGACGGCGTCGACCGATTCGGGATCTCGAACAAGCGTCCCGCAGCGCTCATCGACCTGCCGCACTTCCCGGCCGACAAGCTCGACCCCGGGCGAACCGGCGGCGACCTGTGCGTCCAAGCGTGCGCCAACGACCCGCAGGTGGCGGTGCACGCGGTGCGCAACCTGGCCCGCATGGGCTTCGGAACCGTGTCGGTCCGCTGGTCGCAACTGGGCTTCGGTCGGACCTCGTCGACGTCGACCGAGCAGGCGACGGCGCGCAACCTGTTCGGCTTCAAGGACGGCACCGCCAACCTGAAGTCGCAGGAGCCCAAGCTCATCGACGAGTTCGTGTGGGTCGGCAAGGGCGACGACGACGCCGCCGCGTGGATGGTCGACGGCTCGTACCTGGTGTCCAGACGCATCAACATGCACATCGAGACGTGGGACCGGACCTCGCTGCGCGAGCAGGAGGCGATCATCGGTCGCGACAAGGGCGAAGGCGCCCCGTTGTCGGGCGGCACCGAGTTCAGCGCCGTGAACCTCGGCGCCAAGGCCCCGGATGGCGAGCTCGAGGTGCCGTTGCACTCCCACGTGCGACTAGCGCACCCCGAGGAGAACGACGGCGTGCAGATGCTGCGCCGGGGGTACAACTTCACCGACGGCACCGACGGGCTGGGCCGTCTGGACGCCGGTTTGTTCTTCATCGCGTTCGTGCGCGATCCCCGCACCCAGTACGTCCCGATGCAGACCAAGCTGGCTCGCGACGATGCGCTCTCGGAGTACCTGCAGCACACGGGTTCGGGCATCTTCGCAGTGCCGCCCGGCGTGTCCGGGCCGAACGCCTGGGTTGGTGAGACGCTCTTCGGCTGATCGCCGCTCGGCTGCGATCAGCGGTCGTTCCCATGTGTGGGTCGCACGCGTCGTCCTACCTCGTGTCCATAGGTTGACTTATGGTCGCTGGGCTACGGTGCGGCTCGCTGCACCCGACCAGGAGCGACCGACGTGAGCGACGTGACCGAAGTGCCTGAGACGACCGACCCGCGGGGCCTGATCTTCATCTCGCCTCAGGCGTTCACCGACATGGAGTCGTGGCACGCCACCGCCGCGGCGCTGCGCCGCGAGGCACCGGTCCTCAAGGTCATCGCGGACGGCTGGCAGCCGTTCTGGGCGCTCAGCCGCCACGAGGAGGTGCTGGAGGTCTCACGGCGCAGCGACATCTTCTTCAACACCGAGAAGTCCGCGCCGGGACCCGACCTGCAGTACGACATGCTCCAGGCGTTCGGCATCGAGTTGCCCCGCACCCTCGTGCACCTCCATGGCGATGTGCACAACAAGCTCCGAGCGGTCACCAGCGACTGGTTCAAGCCCGCCGCGGTCAAGCAGCTCCAACCTGCGATCGACGACATCGCGGACGAGTACGTCGAACACATGGCGTCGCTGGGTGGCCGCTGCGACTTCGCCGCCGACGTCGCCGTGCCGTTCACGCTCCGGGTGATCATGAGCATCTTCGGAGTGCCGCAGAGCGACGAGGCGCTCATGCTGTCGCTGACCCAGGGCCTGTTCGGTGCCGCCGACCCAGAGTTCCTCGGCGACTTCTCCGACCCGCTCGCCGCGATCACCTCGTCGATCAACACCTTCGAGGAGTACTTCGACCGCCTCACGGTGGATCGCCAGGCGAACCCGACGAACGACGTGGCCAGCGTCATCGCCAATGGCCTGGTCGACGGCGCGCCGATGGGGGAGCGAGAGCGGCTCTGGTACTACATCATCGTGGCGACCGCTGGTCACGACACCACGTCGTTCGCCCTGTCCGGCGGACTCGAGCAGCTGCTGCGCCACCCGGACCAGTTGCGTGCCCTCCAGGCGGATCCGTCGCTTGCCGCTGCCGCCACCGAAGAGATGATCCGCTGGACCAGCCCGGTGCGCAGCTTCATGCGCTGGGCGCAGACCGACACGGTGCTCGGCGGCGTCGAGATCGCCGCGGGCGATGCCGTGCTCACGTCGTACCCGTCGGCGAACCGCGATGATGCGGTGTTCCAGGACCCCATGCACTTCGACATCTTCCGTCCCGACGCCGACAAGCTGCTCTCGTTCGGCCTCGGCATGCACTACTGCCTGGGCGCCCAGGTGGCTCGGCGTGAGCTCCGCACCATGTTGAACAAGGTGCTGGCGTGCGTCGACACGATCGAGCTCGACGGTGAGCCGCAGTACTCGGGTGCTCACTTCGTCGGCGGGGTCAAGCACCTGCCGATCCGCTACACGATGCGCTGACGCAGCCCACCCCCGCCCCGGTTCTGTTGCGCAGAACCGCGGAGAACTCCGCGCTTCTGCGCAACAGAACCGGGGCGGGCAGGATGGCGGCCATGAGCAGCGTGCCGTCGACGTCGAGCAACGGGTTCCCCGAAGGGTTCATGTGGGGGTCGTGCTCGTCATCGCTGCAGACCGAGGGAGCGTCGCCGTCGAGCGACTGGTTCGCGTGGGAGCAGGCCGGTCGGATGCCACGCTCCGGTGACGGCAACGGGTTCGGTTCCGACTTCGCCGAGGACTTCGCCCAGCTCGCCTCGCTGGGTCTGGTTCACCATCGACTCTCTCTTGACTGGGCGCGCCTGGAGCCTGGGCCCGGTCGTCACGACATGGATGCAGTTGAGCGCTACCGGGAGGTGCTGAGCGCGGCTGGCGATGCAGGCATCTCGGTCTGGGCGTGTCTGCACGACTTCGTGCTGCCCGGCTGGTTCTCCGAGGACCAGAGGGGATTCTTCGAGCGGTCGGGGCGTTCGCTCGTCTGGCCGCGTCACGTCGACTGGGTGGCCGAGACGTTCGGTGATCTGATCCATGGCTGGGTGCCGATGAACGAACCGGTCACGTGGTCGATGCGCGGTTGGCTCCTCGGCGACATCCCGCCCGGTCGCTCCGACGTCGCGCGGTGCGCCGAAGCGCTCGAGTGCGCGTTGCTCGCGCAGCACGAGGCGTGGCGCGTGCTGCGTTCGGGGGCCCAGCCCACCATGACGAGCCACGCGCTGATGCCCGTCCGGGCGGTGTGGCCCGAGGACGACCCTCGACAGAAGGTGGCCGCGCTCGACTCTGCTCGTCAGATCGACGAGTTGGTGTGGTCGTCGTGGATTCGGGCGATGAGCGAGGGCGTGCTGCAGGTGCCTGGCCGGGCGCTGATCGAGGTGCCCGACATGGCGGAGTCCTTCGACCTGATCGGGTTCAGCTACATCGGAGCGCTCGGCGTCGGAGCAGAGATGGACCTGGGTGCACGCTCGGATGGCAACCACGCCACTGCGCACGCCGACGCGCTCGCGGGTCCGCTCGGGTCTGAGCCGTGGGCTGAGGGGTTGCGGCTGTGCCAGGACCGACTTGCTCATGAGCTCGCAGGCCGGCCGATCGTGATCGCATCCTGCGGGCTCGGCACCGAGACCGACTCCGCCACCGGCACAGGCACAGATGGCGACGAGCGGCGATGTGAGTACCTGACCGACTGCATGCAGATCACCAGCGAGGCGATCACCGACGGCATCGATGTGCGGGGGTTCTTCCATCGCACCGGCATCGACGGCTACGAGCTGGGTGCGGGCTTCGACGTGGCGTCCGGACTCATTCGTCGCGACCGCACTCCCAAAGCGTCGGCCGACGTGGCGCGCCACTGGGCCAGCGGGACCTGACGTGTCAGCATCCTGACGTGTCAGCACCATGGATTCGTGGCTGGCGCAGCGCGGAGGCGATGGGAGTAGCGGCAGACCGGAGCGGGACGCCCCTCAGCGGGTCGACTCAGCGGGTCTGGAGCGAGGTCCACGCCTCGGTGAGCACGGTGCGCAGCACCGACTCGATCAAGTCGAGCTCGACGTCGGTCGACACGAGGGGCGGCGACAGGATCACCATCGGGTCGGAGCGGTCGTCGGCCCGGCACATCAGCCCGAGCTCGAACAGACGATGCGAGATCTGGCCCTTGAGGAGCCACGCGCACTCTTCGTCGGTGAAGGTGTCGAGCGTGTCGGGGTCGCGCACCAGCTCGACGGTGCGCAGGAACCCGTCGCCGCGGACGTCGCCAACGATCGGGAGATCGCGGAGTCCGTCCAGTCGTTCCAAGAACCCGGGGGCGAGCCGGTTCACGTTGCCGAGCACGTCGGTGTGCTCCATGAGGTCGAGGTTGGCGAGCGCCACGGCACAGCTGACCGGGTGACCACCGAAGGTGATGCCGTGCAGGAACGTCGAAGCGGTCTCGATGAACGGCTGAGCGAGTCGATCGCTGATCAGCACGCCGCCGATCGGCGCGTACCCCGACGACACGCCCTTGGCGAAAGTGATCATGTCGGGCTGGTACTCGAAGCGGTCCGAGCCGAACCACTGGCCCAACCGGCCGAACGCGCAGATCACCTCGTCGGAGACGAGCAGCACCCCGTGGTGGTCGCAGATCTCCCGAACCCGTTGGAAGTAGCCGGGCGGCGGAGCAAGGGTGCCGCCCGTGTTCTGCACCGGCTCCAGGTAGACCGCCGCGACGGTGTCGGGACCTTCCATGCGGATGCGAGCGTCGATGTCCTCGGCGCAGAGGCGGCCCCACTCCTCGTCGTACGGGTGGCCCGTGCGGAACGAGTTCGTGTTGCGCACCTTCACGGCGCCGGGAACGAGCGGCTCGAACATCTCCTTGATGCCCGGCAACCCGGTGATCGACAGCGCGCCCATCGTGGTGCCGTGGTAGGCGAGGTTGCGGGAGATGACCTTGGTCCGGCTCGGTTGGCCGACGGCCTTGAAGTACTGCCGGGCCAGCTTCCAGGCCGTGTCGACCGCTTCGCTGCCACCGGTGGTGAAGAAGACCCGATTCAGGTCGCCGGGGGCCATGCCGGTCAGTCGCTCGGCGAGCGCCAGTGCCGGCTCGGTGGCGTAGGACCAGATCGGGAAGTAGCCGAGCGTCGACATCTGCTCCGATGCAGCAGCGGCGAGCTCGCGGCGGCCGTGGCCGACCTGCACGGTGAACAGGCCCGACAGGCCGTCCATGTAGCGGTTGCCGGCCCGGTCCCATACGTAGCAGCCTTCGCCGCGGACCATGACGGGCAGCTCCTCGTCGCCCATCGCGGTGAAGTGGCCCCAGAACGGGGAGTTGGCGGCAGTCGGAGCGGGCAGGCCGGTGGAGTTGTTGGTGGACGAGGAAGACACGGTTATCGGTCCTGGTTCGACGGTGATGTCGACGCTACGCCCGAGTCGGAGTCGTTCCAACGATGGGCGGGCGCCAGCCGGAGGAACGGTCAGACGGGCGTTCGGACGTCGTTCAGACGTCGTTCAGACGTCGGTCAGCACGCAGCGGGTTCCGGTGTAGATTGTCGGGAGGCACTTGTTGCAGTGCACGCACAGACCGACGTGGTCGGGATCGCTCTGCATCCGGTTGATCAGATCGGGCTCTCGCAGGAGCGCTCGCGCCATGGCGACGAACTCGAATCCCTCTCCCAGGGCCTCGTCGATCGTCGATCGCAGGTTGATGCCGCCCAACAAGATGAGCGGCATCGTCAGCTCGTCGCGGAACTGCCGGGCGAACGGCAGGAAGAAGCCCTCTTCATACGGGTACTTGGGGAACAGCTTGGGACCGTAGAACTTGAGGCCCAGACCGACGATCGCCGGCTGGCTTGCCCGGAACTCCTTGAGCGGCACGTCGCCGCGGAAGAAGTACATGCCGTTGAGCAGGGAGCTGCCGCCCGTGAGCTGCATCGCGTCGAGGTGGCCGTCGGCCTCGATCAGCTTGGCCATCGGAATCGACTCGTCGAGCCACAGGCCGTTGTCGACGCCGTCGGCCATGTTGAACTTCGCGGTCACGGCCATGTGGTCGGGCGCCGCCTCGCGCACCGCGGCGAGCACCCGGCGCGGGTAGGCGCTGCGGTTCTCGATGGACCCGCCGTAGCGATCGGTGCGCTTGTTCAGGTTCGGGCTCATGAAGGAGCTGAGCAGGTAGTTGTGGCCGAGGTGCACCTCGACGGCGTCGAAGCCTGACTCGGCGGCAACGTTCGTGGCTCGGGCGAAGTCGTCGACGACGCGGTCGAGTTGGTCGTGCGTGGCCGCCTTCACGCGGGCCATGGCCGGACCGCTGAACCGGGTGGAAGGCGCCATGGTCGCCATGCCGTTCGACCGGGTGTTGGCGACGAGACCGGCGTGACCGAGCTGCGCGGAGATGGCCGCGCCCTCAGCGTGGACGGCGTCGGTGAGCCGGGTGAGGTCATCCACCCGCTCGGGATCCATCACGAGCGTGTTGCGCTGGACCCGACCATCCATCGACACCGCGCAGTACGCAACCGTGGTCATCCCGACGCCGCCGGCGGCGACCCGGCGGTGGAACTCGATGAGCTCGTCGCTGACCGCTCCACGGCGCATCACGCCTTCGAACGTGGCCGCCTTGATGATGCGGTTGCGCAACGTCAACGGTCCGAGAGTGGCGGGGCTGAAAGGATCCACAACTGGCCGATCGGACATGTCGGCAGAGTAGGTCGGAACTGCGCCGTCCGCTCCGTAGCCTTGATCGTGTGCAGATTCTGCCCACCGAACGACGGCTCGACGAAGCCTTGCGACTTCCTCCCGGAGCCCCCGACATCGACTCGCTCCGCTCCGGTGCCCTCCCCCCATCGGAGTGGAGTGCGCAGGTCGCGACCGATCTGTCGCCCGATCTGCTCGTCCTGCTCGATCCGCTGCTCCGAGCGGTGTGGACCAACGGTGCGGTGGAACGGGTGCTCGGAATCCGGCGTGGGGAGCTGCTCGGCACGGAGGTGAGTGACCACGTCCACGCCGACGACATCGTCGTGGCGTTGGGCGCACTCAACGAGGTGCACCGCAACGACGGCTACCACGTCGCCACCCGGGTTCGGGTGCGTCGGGGTGACGGCTCCTACCTGGACACGAGGGTGACGGCGTCGACGATCAGCGATGCGTCCGGCGTGTGGACCGTGCTGGCACTTCGTCCGGTGGAGGACGAGGTGGCGGTCGAGCGTCGACGCGCCCAGCTCAAGGCGCTCGCCCAGAGCGTGTACGTCGACTGCGCTTCGGTGCACTGGTATGAGCTCAGTGAGCGGGTCCCTGCCATGCTCTCCGCCCTCGCCGGAGTCGCCGGAGCGGAGACGGTCGAGTTGGCGGAGGAGCGCGACGGGGTGTTTGCGCGGGTCGCCGGCTGGGCTCGTCGGAGCCAGCGCTGGTGCGGCGGCGGCGAGCTGCACGTCGTTGCCGACCTGGACCGATTGCGGGTAGCGCCGTGTGTGGTGAGCACCAGCGACGTGCACCCGGCCGACGACGGCGAGATCGACTCGGACTGCTTCGGAGGCCCTGGCGGTGACGCCCGGATGATCGTCGAGATGTGGCTCGACCGCGACGGTGTGGTCCGCCTGGTCTTCGACGGCTACGCCGAGACGTGGGACGACGCGAACTCCGACATCGTTGCGCTGATGTGCTCCACGATGCTTGCAACCATGCGGCGCTGCGAACAGGAGTCGGAGCTCAACGTCCGCGCAACCCACGATCCGCTCACGCGGCTGTTGAACCGTGGGGCGCTGCACCAGCGCTTGGCCGAGATGCTCGCCGCCGCACCATCGGGACGCCTGCCCGTGGTGCTGTTCGCCGACTTGAACCACTTCAAGCAGCTCAACGACCGGTTCGGTCACCGGGAGGGCGACATCGTGTTGTGTCGCGCTGCCGACGCCATTGCGGCACAGGTGCGTCCCGACGACGTCGCTGCCCGCATCGGCGGTGACGAGTTCGTCGTCGTGTTCGGCGATGGCGGCGGCGAGGTCGCCGTCGAGGCGCTCGTGCAACGGGTGCGCTCCGCGGTCGACGCTGCCCTGGCGGAGTGGCCCGACGTGACGGTCGCGGTCGGGGCCATCGCAGTGACGCCCGGTGATCACCCCGAGGACGTGCTCGACCGGGCTGATCGGGCGATGTACGCCGACAAGGCTCGCTTGCGCGCCGGTGTCGGAACGGACCGCTCAAGGACCTGAGGCTGGCCCGGTCAGCCGACGTCGGCGTTGGCGTCGGCGATCCCGCTCCTCTCAGCGCGTGTCAGGAGCCGCTCAGTGCACCTTGTGGAGGTCGAGCAGCTCTTGGAGGTCCTCGTCGTCGATCGGCACGCCGTCGAGGAGCCCGCCCGTGTGGCGCCGTTCGACGACGTGCCCGGACGAGTTGGTCACGGGCCAATGGCTCCATGAGAGGTCCCGTCCGTCGGGCAACGGGTAGAAGCGATTCGTGGGGGGCTGCACGAAGACCACGGTACGGGAGGGTCGAGCGGCAGCCCAGAGGTCCATCGGACCAAATCAAGGGGTGCTGCATCGGGTAGAGGAACCCATGCTCGACGGGCCAACGTGTCCATGTGCCAAGACCTGGAGACCCAGTCGAGCCGTCGCCGAGTTCAGGTTCGGGCTCGGCCGTCGATGTAGGGGCCTGCGATCGCCGAGTGATCGTGCGGCCCCAAGATCAAGTGGTGCCCGGGTTCAGGCTGAGCGAAAAGCTGGGGTGACTGCTCGGGAATGAGAACGGGTGGCAACTTGTTGCTCAGTCACTCAACTTTGTTCCCAATCCCCGGCTTGGAGTACCTGAACATGTCTGATTCCACGGTGGTTCCGGATCCGGACACCGAACGCGACCGCACGATCCGTGACAGCGCTGATGGCGGCCGCAGCAACGACTCGATCGATCGTGTCGACGATCCAGGGCACGGAGCCGGTGACGGCGTCGTGCTCGCGGTCCTGCCGTTGAGCACCGGCGTCGTGCTGCCGCAGATGGTGGTCACGATCGCCCTCGAGACCGACGAGGCCAAGGCGGCAGCGGCTGCGGCGATCGGTGACGGCGTCAACGAGCACACCCACGTGCTCCTCGTTCCTCGCATCGACGGTCACTACGCGTCGGTGGGCACCGTTGCCAAGGTCGAAGATGTCGGCGAGCTGCGCGGCGGAGTGAAGGCGCTCGTGGTGCGAGGCCTGCGCCGCGCCGTCATCGGTGCCGGCGTGCCCGGCACCGGCGAGGCACTGTGGGTGCGAGCCGCCGCGGCGGTCGAGACCCACGGTGACACCGATCGTGCCCGAGATCTGGCCAAGGAGTACCGAGCGGTCATCGAGAACATCCTGGAAGCCCGCGGGATGTCCGGGCTGGCAGACGCGTTCAACGGCATGGTGGACGCCGGCTCGATCGCGGACATGGCCGGCTACTCCCCAGATCTGACCGCCGAGCAGAAGAGCGACGTCCTCGAGGCGCTCGACGTCGAGGAGCGCCTCGAGCTGGTCGTCGCGTGGGCCCGTGAGTCGCTCGCGGATCTCACGCTGAAGGACCGGATCCGCAAGGACGTGTCCGACGGCATGGAGAAGACACAGCGCGAGTTCCTGCTGCGCCAGCAGATGGCGGCGATCCGCAAGGAGCTCGGTGAGGACGGCGGCGACGACGAAGCGCTCGATCACATCCGTACGCTGACGGCGGACGACGCCGTGCCCCAGGCGGTGCGTGACGCCGTGGCCAAGGAGCTCGACCGTCTGGAGCGCACATCGGAGCAGTCGCCCGAGCACGGGTGGATCCGCACGTGGCTGGAGACGGTTGCGGAGCTGCCATGGACTGCGCGAGCCGACGATGCCGTCGACGTGGCCCAAGCCCGGGCGGTGCTCGACGCCGATCACAACGGTCTGCTCGACGTGAAGGACCGCATCGTCGAGCACCTGGCGGTGCGAGCCCGGCTCGCGGAGCGTGCCGAGCGAACGTCATCGGCCGCCAACGATCCTGCCGACAGCGACGGCGCTGGCATCCCCGACGCGGGCATCGACGACGCGTCGTCCGACCGTGCAACCAGCGCAGTCGGGCGCTCCGGTGGTGCCGCGGGTCGTGGGACAGGAGCGATCATCACGTTGGTCGGGCCTCCGGGCGTCGGCAAGACCTCGCTCGGTGAATCCGTCGCGCGTGCGATGGGTCGACCGTTCGTGCGCGTCGCCCTGGGTGGCGTGCGCGACGAGTCCGAGATCCGCGGTCACCGTCGCACCTATGTCGGTGCCATGCCGGGTCGCATCGCCCGGGCGATCTCCGATGCAGGGGTGATGAACCCTGTCGTCATGCTCGACGAGGTCGACAAGCTCGGCAACGACTGGCGCGGCGATCCGTCTTCGGCGTTGCTCGAGGTGCTGGACCCGGCACAGAACCACACCTTCCGTGACCACTACCTCGAGGTCGATCTCGACTTGTCCGACGTGGTGTTCATCGCCACGGCGAACGTGATCGACACGATCCCCGGACCGCTCTTCGACCGCATGGAGATCGTGTCGCTCGACGGCTACACCGAGGCCGAGAAGGTCGACATCGCCCGTGATCACTTGCTGGCACGTCAGCGCGAGCGCAACGGCCTCGACGAGGGGGAGGTCGTCGTGGGTGACGACGCCCTGCGTGTGATCGTTTCTGACCACACCCGTGAAGCGGGCGTGCGAGGCCTGGAACGCCAGATCGCCAAGCTCCTTCGCAAGGCGGCGACGTCGCTGTCGGTCGGGACCGCAACGGCGCCGGTCGAGGTACTCGACGCGGACGACGTGCAGGAGTGGCTCGGCCGACCACGGTTCTTCTCCGAGGTCGCCGAACGCACCGCGGTGCCCGGCGTGGTGACCGGTCTGGCCGTGACCGGGGTGGGCGGTGACGTGCTCTTCGTCGAGGCCACCTCGATGAGAGCGGCAGGCGACGCGGGCCTGACCCTGACCGGCCAGCTCGGCGACGTCATGAAGGAGTCCGGCACTCTGGCGCTCTCGTATGTGAGGTCTCGTGCCGACGAGCTCGGCATCGATGCCGGAGCGTTCGACGGGCGGCGCTTCCACCTGCACGTCCCTGCAGGTGCGGTGCCCAAGGACGGTCCGTCAGCCGGCGTGACGATGGTGACGGCGCTGACGTCGCTGCTCACCGGCAGGCCGGTGCGTTCCACGGTCGCGATGACCGGCGAAGTCACGTTGCAGGGCAACGTCCTGCCGATCGGTGGGGTCAAGCAGAAGGTCCTCGCCGCGCACCGTGCGGGCATCACCGATGTGGTGCTGCCCGCACGCAACGGCGGTGATCTGGACGACGTGCCCGAGGTGGTGCGTGACCAGATGACGTTCCATCTGGCGAGTCACGTCGACGAGGTGCTCGCCGTCGCATTGGAGTCCGCCGACTCGGCCTGAGCCGGTCGCCGGCGGACTTGGGGGCTGGCGGTTGCTGAGTGATCGTCAGCCCCCAAGTTCGGTCAGTGTCCGGCGGACTTGGGGGGTGGCGATCGTTGGGTGATCGTCAGCCCCCAAGTTCGGTCAGTGTGACTCAGCCAGCGGGCGCTTCCACGCGTCCGTCGACGTGGCGGGCGAAGCGGCCAGGCTCGCGCCCGTGGACCGGGTCGTCGGTCGGCCACGGCCACCCGCCGAAGCCGGTCGTCCGGTAGTCCTCAAAGGCCTGTTGGATGCCAGCGCGGTCGTTCATGACGAACGGTCCGTACTGCGCGACGGGTTCTCCGATCGGGCGGCCCTGAAGTAGGAGCGCCTCGGTGCCGGCCTTCCCGCCGCCCTCGCCGCCGAGCGACCGAAGCGTCACATCGACGTCGGAGCGGAGGACCGCTCCGGTCTTGGGGAGGACGGGCGTTTGGTCCACTGCCATGCCCGCTCCCTCGAACACGTACAAGACTCGAACGGTGTCGTCGCCGGCCGTCGCCGGGAGCACCCATTCGCCGTCGGCGCCCATCGAGATCACCCAGATCGCCAGGTCGGATTGGGGTTGGCTTGCCCAGGAGTCGGGCGGCGGTGCCGGCGGTCGGTGGCCCTCGAGCGTGCCCGCGACGACGGTGACCGCGGTGTCGGTGCCGACGTCGACAGTCGGGATGTCGTCGGCCCACAGCATCGTGAAGTACGGGTCGGCCATCTTGTTGGCCGCGGGCAGGTTCAGCCAGATCTGGAACAGCTCGAGCGGGTTGGGTTGGGTCCGGTCGAGGAGCGGGAACATCTCGGAGTGCACGACACCGGCACCCGCGGTCAGCCACTGCACGTCGCCACCGCCGAACCGTGCGGCCGCGCCGAGTGAGTCGGAGTGGTCGATCAGGCCTCGCCGCACCAGCGTCACGGTCTCGAACCCGCGATGGGGGTGCTGCGGGAAGCCCGGCACGACCGAGCCGTGGTACATGCTCCAGCCGTCGGTGCCGGAGAAGTCCATGCCGATGTCGCGGGCGTGGAGCGGTGCGTCGGGGCCCATGAACTCGTTGGCGTTCGGGTATGCGTCGAGGTGATGCACGCAGAACAGGAACGGGTCGAGCGTCTGCCACTGCTGCGCGAGTGGGATGGTCTGCAGCACGGCGCTCGGTGCCTCGTCGACCTTGGGTGCAGGAACGGCTGCTGAGTCGGTCATGTGTCCGAGGCTACGGCGGCACCTGCCATCTCGACGGGCACGTCGCAACGCGGCAAGCGCCACGCTCCGTAGTGATGCACGCCCTCTAGCCGAGCGTCCGTCACGTTGCGTGGGCGTCGACCGGGGCATAGGTCATTTGGCCCATGCGGATCCTCATCATCTCGTCGTCCACGCCGACTTGGGAGACATGCGTGTGCAACATCTTCGACAGACCGTCCCCGTCGCGATCCTCGCAGCGGGCTCGCTGCTGGTTCCCACGGTGCTCATGGCGCCGAGTGCAGGTGCGCTTCCCGCGTCGGTGACGCCGAGCGCCCGTATCGGTGTCACGGCCAAGGGTCCGACGTCGTCGTCGGCGAGCGCCAAGAGCTCATCGAAGTCATCCAAGAACTCCAAGTCCTCCAAGTCCTCCAAGAACTCGTCGAAGGTCAGCAACCAGAACAAGAGCGGGTTGTACTCGGGTGCAGCGGCCGGACTTCGGGCCCACATCGTGCGGAGTGGCGACACGGTGGTCGGCATCGCCAAGCAGTACGGGGTGTCGCCCAACTCGGTGCGCGCAGTCAACGGCATCGTCGGCGACGAGCTGTACCTCGGCGCCCGAGTCATCATCGACGGATCTGCGGGCACTGCGACCAGCGGTGCTGCATCCGCATCCGGCGGTTCAACCAACAAATCCGGCAGCTCATCGAAGCTCAAGTTGAAGAGCCCCAAGGGCTCGACCCGTATCGTGTCCAAGTCGACCGCCTACACGATCGAGGACGGTGACACGTTGTCCGGCATCGCGGATGAGCACGGAGTGAGCCTGAAGGCGTTGCTCGGAGCGAACGACCTCAAGGCGTCCAGCCTGATCCTTCCGGGCGACAAGATCTCGGTTCCCGGGTCGACCGCCTCATCTAAGAGCGACGGAGGTGCATCGGCGCCGACGTCGGCGAGCGCAAGCTCGACATCGGGTGCGGCAACGAACGGTCCGGACCTGCGGTGTCCGGTCCCCGGTGCGACGTTCATGAACGACTGGGGCTTCCCCCGCGACGACGGCGGTCGGTTCCACGAGGGCACCGATCTGTTCGCCCGCAAGGGTGCCACGATCGTTGCTCCGGCAGCGGGCACGGTCGTGTTCGGCAAGAACGGACTTGGTGGGAACACGTTCACCATCCAGACCGCGTCGGGCTGGGAGATCTATGGCGCCCACTTGAACTCCACGATCGGTTCGTCCCGCTCGGTCAAGGCGGGCGAAGCGATCGGCACCGTCGGCAACTCGGGCAACGCTGCGGGGGGCGACACGCACCTACACATGGGGCTCAAGCACGTCGGTGGCCGTTCGATGAACCCGTACCCGTCGGTCCGATCTGCCTGCGGCTGATCAGTGAGAACCCGGTTGCTGGCCGGCAGCTCCGGCTTCTGAACACACTTCGACGAGTGGCCGCGTGACCGTGGACGCTCCATCTCCCTCGGCGCCCCGCTCGGTCTTCACCGGTCGGGGCGCCGTCGCGCTCCGCGCCAGGACGCGCCAGGACGCGACGACGCGCCAGGAGGGATCCGCAGCGGGTCAGCGGTGTGGAGCGATGACCCGCTCGCCGAACTCGCCGAGCAGCGACTCGGGGTCCCTGAAGAACGCGAACGCCGGAACGATCACGCGATCGACGCCCTGGCTCGCCAGCTCCTGCACCGCAGCGGCGGGGTCGTCGCCGAACACGCCGGCAGACCCGGTGCTCACGGTGATCGCGGATGGGTCGCGGCCGGCGTCGGCGGCGGTCTGGCGCATGATGTCGATGAGCTCGACGATGTTGCCTTTGGCGGGGAAGAACCCGTCGCCGAGCCGCCCGGCCCGTCGGGCGGCAGCGGCGCTGTGGCCACCGATCGTGATCGGAACCGAGCTGCCCGCCGGTTTGGGGTTGACGCTCACTCCGGAGAACGATGTGAACTCGCCGTCGAAGTCCACGTGGTCCGCGGCCCACACCGCTCGCATGACGTCGACGTACTCATCGGTGCGGGCACCGCGACGCTCGAAGGGGACACCCAGGGCGTCGAACTCCTCGCGGAGCCACCCGACCCCGACGCCCAGCTCGACCCGTCCACCCGACAAGCGGTCGAGCGTGGCGACCTCCTTGGCGAGCACCAGCGGGTTGCGCTGCGGGAGGATCAGGATCCCGGTACCGAGGCGCATGGTGGTGGTGGCCGCCGCAACGAACGACAGCCAGATCAGGGGATCGGGGATGGGTGACGACGCGTCGGCGGCCATCTTTCCGGAGCGGTCATACGGGTACTCAGACTCGTAGCCGTCCGGGTAAATCACGTGCTCGACGGTCCACACCGAGTCGAACCCAGCGGCCTCCGCAGACCGGGCCAACGTCTCGAGTCCGTCCCGCTCGGTGAACTGCAACGTGTTGGCGAAGGCGATCCCGAAGTCCATGACGGCCATCTAAGCCCAGGCGACGAGGGCGGCGCGGCTTGGATCGCATTCGAATCGATCGATGGTGCATCGTCCGACGGGTAATGACGTGGTGCCGATGAACGTCGAGGTCCGATGGCGCTCGGTCAGCTGTCCTTGGACGTGGTGGGCATGCCGCGGGCGGCTCGGTCGGCCACGACCAGGGATCGGGGTGCGCGGACGTGCGACGCCGGGATCGCCGCGTCGCCGGTCAGGAGCGCCGAGAGCGGCGCGGCCTTGTCGGCGCCGGTGACCAGCCACAGCACCTGTTCGCATCGGCCGAGCGCGGGATAGGTGAGGGTCATCCGTCGCCGTCCCTGATAGGCGTTCGAGGTGACGGCGACGGCCGCGTCGGTGACGTGCAGCACGTCGTCGTTCGGAACGAGTGACGCGGTGTGGCCGTCGGAGCCGAGGCCCAGATGGATCAGGTCGAAGCGCTCGGGAAGCGACTCGGCATAGTTGGCGCAGACCGCGGCGATCAGCTGCTCGTCGGTGGTGGCTCCGTCGCCAGCGCCCAACGGTCCGGTGTCCAGCAGAGCGTCGACCGGCATGGGGTGCACGGTGATCGGTAGGCCGCGTACAGCGTCGAAGAGGCCGACGGCGTTGCGGTCCGGGTCGCCCGCCGGAGCGATGCGCTCGTCGACCTGCCAGATCGACACCGACTCCCACGCCACGTCCTCATCCGCGAGGTGGGCGAACATCGCCCAAGGGCTTCGCCCGCCGCTGACCGCCATGGTGAACGAGCCCTTCAGGGCCAGCGCTTCGCGCGCCTGGCGACTCACGAAGTCCGCGGCGGTCTTGGCGACGCCCGCCGCGTCGTCGATCACCCGGAGCTCGTGGTCCACCCGGTCCTCCGTTCACTCAACATGGCCCCAGGGTTCTCTGTGTCGTGGGTTCGGGTGGGGGCGACTGGTTGCACACAGAATCTGGCCCCCAGCGTTCTGTGTGTCGTGGGTTCGGGTGGGGGCGACTGGTTGCACACAGAATCTGGGCATCTACCGCTCGACGTGGCCGCCGAACTCGGCCCGCATGGCGGACAGGACCTTGCCGGTGAACGTGCCGAGGTCCCGGGACTCGAACCGCTGGTAGAGCGACGCGGTGATGACCTCGGCGGGCACGCCCTCCTCGACCGCGGCGAGCACGGTCCAGCGCCCCTCGCCAGAGTCCGACACGGTCCCGGTGTACTCCGAGAGCTCGGGGGAACGAGCGAGTGCCGCCGCGGTCAGGTCGACCAGCCACGAGCTGATGACGGACCCTCGCCGCCACACCTCGGCGACTTCACCCACGTCGATGTCGTACTGGTAGGCCCACGGGTCGCGCAGCGGCGTCGTCTCTGCGTCGGTGACCGCTGCGTGCTCGGCCATACCCACGTTCGCGTGCTTGATGATGCTCAGTCCCTCGGCGATCGCGGCCATCATCCCGTACTCGATCCCGTTGTGGACCATCTTCACGAAGTGGCCGGCACCGCTCGGACCGCAGTGCAGCCAACCGTCCTGCGCTGTTTCAGCCGCTGAACCCGTGGCGTCAGGTGCGGGTGCTGCGGCTCGGCCGGGGGTCGGGTCCACGCTGTCGGCCATCGGTCCGGGGGCGATCGACTCCCAGATCGGTGCCAGTCGTTCGACGGCCTCGTCGTCGCCGCCGATCATCAGGCAGTAGCCGCGCTCCAGACCCCACACGCCGCCGCTCGTGCCGCAGTCGACGTAGTGGACGCCGTGCTCGGACAGCGCTTCGGCGCGGTGGATGTCGTCGCGGTAGTAGGAGTTGCCGCCGTCGATGACGGTGTCGCCTGCGTTGAGCAACGGGACGAGGTCGTCGAGGGTGGAGCCGACGATCCCGGCGGGCACCATGATCCACACCGCTCTGGGCCCATCGAGTTGGTCGACGAGCTCTTGGAGCGAGCGGGCACCGGTCGCACCCTCGGACTCCAGCGCTGCGATCGCATCCTCGCTCACGTCGTAGACGACGCATCGATGCCCGTCACGCATCAGCCGTCGAACGAGGTTGGCTCCCATCCGGCCCAGGCCGACCATGGCGAGCTGCATCGGGGTATCGGTCGCCATTCGGACTCCTTGGGTCAGGGGGCGGTGCGGTGCGACGGGTCTGGCGAAGTGGCGGGGGCGGCAGCGCGCATGGCCCGGTAACGGTCGATGAGCGCGCTCGTCGACGAGTCTGCGTCGACGCCACCGGACTCCTCCTCGGCGGTGAGCGCCGGGAGGATCGCAACGGCGAGCTCCTTGCCGAGCTCGACGCCCCACTGGTCGAAGGCATCGATGTCCCAGACGGCGGCTTGAGTGAACACGCTGTGCTCGTAGAGCGCGACGAGGGTGCCGAGCTGGAACGGCGTCAGCTCTTCGGCGAGCAGCACGGTCGTCGGTCGGTTGCCCTCCATGACCCGGTGCGCAACGACGGCCTCCGCGGTGCCCTGCGCCCGGACCTCTTGTTCGGTTCGGCCGAAGGCCAGCGCCTGTGCCTGAGCGAACACGTTCGAGGTGAGGATGTCGTGGTGCTCGCCGAGTGGGTTGCGACTGCGGGCGAAGGCGATCAGGTCGACCGGCACGAGCCGGGTTCCCTGGTGGAGCAGCTGGTAGAAGCTGTGCTGACCGTTGGTGCCCGGCTCGCCCCAGTAGATGGCGCCCGTGTCGTAGTCCACCGGTGCGCCACCGAGGGTGACGTGCTTGCCGAGCGACTCCATCGTCAGCTGCTGGAGGTACGCCGGAAAGCGCGACAGGTACTGGTCATACGGCATGACCCCGATCGCCTGGACGTCGAAGAACTCGCCGTACCAGAGCACCAACAGCCCCATCAGCACGGGCAGGTTCTGGCGGAACGGCGCGGTGCGGAAGTGGTGGTCCATGGCGGCGAACCCGTCGAGCAGCTCCCGGAACCTCTCCGCTCCGATCGCGATCATGGTCGACAGGCCGATCGCCGAGTCCATGGAGTAGCGGCCGCCGACCCAGTCCCAGAACCCGAACATGTTGGCCGTGTCGATGCCGAACTCGGCGACTCTGGGCGCGTTCGTGGACAGCGCGACGAAGTGCCGGGCGATCTCGGCGTCCGCGCCCAGACCCTGGGTCAGCCAGTCGCGGGCGGTGTGGGCGTTGGTCATCGTCTCGATCGTTGTGAAGGTCTTCGACGCGACGATGAACAGGGTCTCGGCGGGGTCGAGGTCCCGGGTCGCTTCGACGATGTCGGTGGCGTCGACGTTCGACACGAACCGCAGCGTCAGGTCCCGGTCGGAGTAGCTGCGCAGCGCCTGGTACGCCATGACCGGGCCCAGGTCTGACCCGCCGATGCCGATGTTGACGACGTTGCGGATGCGCTTGCCGGTGTGGCCGACCCAGTCGCCGCTCCGGACCCGTTCGGAGAACACGGCCATTGCGTCGAGCACGTCGTTGACCTCGGAGACGACATCGGTGCCATCGACGAAGAGTTGCTGGGTCCGGGGCATGCGCAGCGCGACGTGCAGGACCGAACGGCCTTCGCTGACGTTGATCCGCTCGCCGCGGAACATGGCGTCGATCCGGTCCCGCAGCCCGGACTCCACCGCAAGGTCGACGAGCAGGTCGAGCGTCTCGTCCGTCGCTCGGTGCTTGGAGAGATCCGCGTAGATGCCGCAGACGTCCAGGGTCATCCGTTCGCCACGCCCGGGGTCGGTGGCGAACAGCTGGCGGAGGTGTCGGTCGCCGACCGCAGCCCGATGTGCGGCGAGCGCTTGGTAGGCCGGGCGTTGACGGAGCGGATCGACGGTCACCATTCCTCCGGGGTTCGGTGATCTCACGATGACCCTACCGGCCTATCAGGACCACGTCGGTCAGGCCGTTCGGGTGGCCTGGTGCACCGCATCCATGCGGACAGCGTCGCCCGAGGGGGGGGGTCGTGCTCAGCGGTCCTGGCTCGCCGTCGCGAGCAGTGCCGCGCCGACGATGCCGGCCTCGTTGCGCAGCGTTGCTGCCTGCACAGGGGTGCGGAGCTCGATGTGCGGGAGGAACTCGTCGGCGCGCTTCGAGATGCCGCCGCCGATCAGGATCAGGTCCGGCCAGAGGAGCGACTCGACCATCTCGAAGTACTCCTGGAGGCGCTTGGCATATCGCTTCATCGACAGTCCCTCGGCCTTGCGAACCGAGCTGGCGGCAGAGCGTTCGGCGTCGCTGCCGTCGTTCAGCCGCACGTGTCCGAGCTCGGTGTTCGGGACGAGCACGCCGTTGGAGAACAAGGCGGTGCCGATGCCGGTGCCGAGGGTGACCATCAGCACCACACCGGGGACTCCAGCGCCGGCACCGAAGCGGACTTCGGCGACGCCGGCCGCGTCCGCATCGTTCGTGACGACGGTGGGGTGACCGATCGCCGTGCGGAACTGCTGCACTGCATCGGTGCCGATCCACGACGGGTCGATGTTCGTCGCAGTCATGATCACCCCGGACCGAACGACGGCGGGCATCGTGAGTCCGACCGCCGCACCGGCGGCGAGCGAACCGGGCGGGCACTCGGCCAGCACTTGCGCGACGACCTCGGCGACCGTCGACGCGACGGCCTCAGGCGTGGCCGGTTGGGGGGTCTCCAAGCGGACTCGATCCGCCGCGAGTTGGCCGGTGGTGATGTCGACCGGCGCGGCCTTGATGCCGGACCCGCCGACGTCGACCCCGATCACCCACGATCCGAGGTTCGCCGCTCCGTGATCGGGCTTGTCGCTCGGGAGCGTGGCGGGCGGGAGCGTGGCGGACGGGTGGTTGTCGGACGGGTGGTTGTCGGACCCTGCGTCGCGCTCGTGTGGGATGGCCCCGGTGAACGGGGGCGGTGCGATGACCGCTGGGGCCCGCTCGCTGTCGAACATGGCCCCAGCATGCCAGCGACGGGAACGTTCGGCCGGTCCGTCGACGGGTTCAGCGCAAGAGCGCGCCGAGGTCCAGGTCGGAGAGGTCTGCAGCGTTCAACGCCGCATGGTCGGGGTAGTTGCCGCCAGGGGTGAGGCGGTCCACGACGGCGGGGAGGATGCGGGCGACTCCGGCCGCAACCTGGTCGGGCGTGGTGTTCAGCGCCGTTGCGATCTGCTCGGACCGTGTGCGACCGAGTGCGTCCTTGACCTGATCGGCGGCGATCGGTTCGTTCGGACCGGCACCCATCCAGCTGGTCGTCTGATCGACCGCGCCTGCTTCGTTCAGCCCGCCGAGCAGATCCATGAGCCCGTTGGTGCGGATCACCGCCATGAGCTGATCGAGCAGGTCAGAGCCGTCTCCGAAGACCGTGTCGAGTGCCATGGGAATCACCTCGTGCTTGGGCCGATCCGTTGCAGGACCGGGTGCTTCGTCGTCGGCGACGCTACCGGCCGCTTGTCGGCGCCGCATTGCTTCAGTCTGCGCCGCATTGCGCCGATCACAAGGAGATGCGAACCGCGACGCATGGAGTGTGAACGATGACAGCGCCACTTGGCACCAACCCTCTCGTCGACGGTGAGTTCGACCCGACCGCTGCAACCAGCGTCGATCTCACCGAGCAGGCGAACGACGCCACCGAGGCGCCACGCCAGAAGGTGATGGCCGGGCTGGCGATGCGCCGTGCTCGTGAGCTCGCCGGCATCGATCGTGCGAGTGCGGCCTCCGAGATGGGTGTCGGGCGGTGGGACCTCCGCGCGATCGAGAGCGGCCGCCGTGGCGCGGACGTCGCCGTCGTGGAACGGGCGATCGACATCTACGGGGGTGCTCGCCTCGACCTGCCGCCGCGCGTCGAACTGGTGCATCCGGCCGATCCGTACCTGCTCGTCATCGGTGACGAGCAGGTACGAGTGGATCCGTTCCGCGACGACGACGGGGAGGTCCTCGCCGCGTACGTTGATGCGGTGCGTCGCCAGCGGGGCCTGGAGTCGGCCGCCGTGGTCCGCTTCCGATCCGACGACCTGGTGCAGCTGGCATCGGTGCTGGATCTGTCCTCGGCTGATCTCGCCGAGAGGTTGCGACGCCTGACCGGCTTGGACCGGGATCCCGCGATCCAGGCGGCGCGGAGGTTGATCCTCACCGGTCTGGCGATGGCCATCGCCGGCGCGCCGGCCGCCCCGACCGGTCGCCTTCGGGCCGCTGGCGCTGGGAGCCGACGGCTGTTCGACGTCGGCCGCTCACGGACCGATTCCCCGGAAGCCGCAGCGGTCCCGGAAGCCGTCGCGGCCCTGGGTGGCGCCACCCTCGTCGATTCGACCGATGGCCATGCGCTGCTCGACGAATCCGATGCCGTCGACGACACCGAGCTCGGCGACGGTGCTCCGGCGTCGTTGTTCACGGTTCGTGAGCGTGGTGCTGCGGTGGTTGCTGATTCGTCGTGGCTGGCGCGCGACGGCAGCCGCCCCACGTTCAGCACGGTGCCGACGGTGCACCTCGACGCGATCGCCGACCTGGTCGCACAGGTCGATCCCGATGTCGCAGATGAGGATCTGACGCGGTCCACCTTCGCTGCTCCGTGCGCAGCGCTCCCTCCGGCGAGCGACACAGGTAGCTCCACGTCCAATATGGCGGAGTGAACCAACCGCCGGCGAGTCCGTCTGACCCTGTCCTCAGCCCCGACGATGCCCGCCTGAGCGGTGTCGTGGTGGTCACGGGCGCCGCCAACGGCATCGGCAGGGCGACGGCGCTGACCGCCGCGTCGTTCGGAGCGTTCGTTGTGGTGTGCGACCGCGATGCCGACGGGCTCGCCACGCTCGTCGATGAGCTGACCGGGTCGGGCCTCGATCCACACGGCGTGATCGCCCAGGTGCTCGATGTGCGTGACGACGACGCGGTGGCCGCCTTTGCCGCTGCGGTCGAACGTCGATTCGGCACGGTCAGCGGCCTGGTCAACAACGCCGGTGGTACGTATCGCTCCGCGTTCGCGGACTCGTCACCCAAGGGTGACCGCGCGCTGATCGACACGAACTTCACCAGCGTCCTGGGCGTCACCCGAGCGTTCCTCCCACTGATGGCGCAGGGATCCTCGATCGTGAACGTCACCTCGAGCGAGGCGTTCCAGGCAGCGCCTGGCTTCGGTGTGTACGCCGCCATGAAGGCAGGGGTGGAGAACCTGACCCGGACCCTGGCGTTGGAGCTCGGTGGGCTGGGGATCCGGGTGAACAGCGTGTCGCCCGACGGGATCCCCACCCACGGCGACGCCTCGCTGTCGGCAGAGGTGCGAAGCGAGTCGGAGTTCCTGCCGCCGCCGCTGCCGCCGCTCGGTCGCTTCGCCACCCCGGCTGAGTGCGCATCGGCGATCGTGTTCCTGCTCGGTGGACTCTCGAGCTTCGTGACGGGAGCATCGCTGCACGTCGACGGTGGCCTTCACGCCGCCGGCGGCTGGCATCGCCGGGCTGTGTGATCACCCCCGAGGCCGAACAGCGCGGGCCGGTGAACGGCGTGGAGCCCAAGTAGACTCCGACGACCCGAGACGAACCTTGCAGCGCCGCGCCCCGCCAGCCTGCATCGACCTTGACACGATCTGGATCTGACATGCACGCGAAACTTCCACGACGCGGGCCCCGTCGCTCGAGGAGGCTCCTTGCGGTGCTTCCGGTGTTGGGCGCCCTGCTGTGGAGCAGCGCGTGCGGTGGCGGAAGCGACACGGCATCGGGCGACACGGCCAAGAAGTCCGAATCGACGACCTCGACGACAACGACGGAGGCACCCAAGGCCATGCTCGCTGCGACACCGCCGATGGGCTGGAACAGCTGGAACCAGGTGCGCTGCCCCGACCTCAACGAAGACGTGGTGAAGCGGGCAGCGGATGCGCTCGTTCGCGAGGAGCTCGACAAGGTCGGGTATCGCTACGTCGTCGTCGATGACTGCTGGCAAGCGCCGAACCGCGACGCCGCAGGATCGTTGCAGTCCGACCCGGTGCGGTTCCCGTCCGGCCTCGACTCACTCGCCAAGTACGTGCACGACAAGGGGCTCAAGTTCGGCCTGTACCTGGCACCCGGGAGCCAGACGTGCGCGATGTTCTGGGACGCGTACCCGGCGAGTGGGATCGGCAGCTACGGCCATGAACGTCAGGACGCCGAGATGCTGCAACGCATCGGTGTCGACTACCTGAAGTACGACTGGTGCCGAGCCGACGAGACCGACGGGCTCGTGCGCGTCGACGCCTTCACGAAGATGCACGACGAGCTGGCGCGACTCGACCGCAAGATCGTCTACAGCATCTCCGAGTACGGCGAAACCGCACCGTGGACCTGGGCGCCGCCGATCGCCAACGTGTGGCGCACGACCGGCGACATCGCGCCGGTGTGGCCGTCGGTTGCGGCGATCATCGACAGCCAGGCGGACCTGCACCCCTATGCGGGACCGGGACACTGGAACGACCCGGACATGTTGCAGGTCGGCAACGGCACGTTCACCCCTGACGAGGCCCGAGCCCACATCGGGATGTGGTCGATGCTCGCGGCGCCGCTGATGATCGGTACCGACCTGGACCGGTTGACGCCCGAGGTGCTCGATGCGCTGTCGAACACCGAGGTGATCGCCATCGACCAGGACCCGCTCGGCCAACAGGCTCGCCGTGTCCGTGCCGGCGACGGCGAGGTCTGGGCGCGGGGCCTCAAGGGCGGCGACGTCGCCGTTGCCCTGCTCAACAAGTCCGACGCGCCGCTCGACATCCAGACGACGCTCGCCGAGGTGGGCGCTGCGGCGGGTACCTGGAAGGTGCGTGACGTCTCGGCGCGGGCGGATCGGCCGTCGACCGACTCGGCGATCGGTGCAACGGTGCCGCCGCACGGGTTGACGATCCTGCGGCTGTCGCCCAGCTGATCCGGTCCCGCGGGCGACCGTTCGGCCGGGTCCGCCCGTGGGAGACTCGGGCCAATGCTGCGACTTGCTCTGCGCTCGGCTCGGGCGCATTGGCGTCGCTTCGTGCTCACCGCCACCGCGGTGGTCGTGGGTGTGGCATTCGTCGTTGCGGCGTTCGTGCTCACCGACAGCCTGGCGCAGTCCATCCGCAACCTGTTGGGAGACACCGCTGGTCGCTCCGACTTCGTGGTCAGATCCGCAACTGGTTCCACCGGAGGTCCGGGCGCCATGTTCGGGGGATCCCGGGCGGGGGTTCCCATCGACGTGCTTCCCCGGCTGCAGGCCGTTCCCGGAGTGGAGGCGGCTGACGGGATCGTGTCGGGACCGGGTCAGCTCCTCGACAAGCAAGGGTCTGCCGGCAGCTTCGACTTCATGCTCATCAGCAACTGGCCGACGGAACCGGACCTGTTCGGGGTGCGACTCGGGTCCGGTTCGCCGCCGGTCGGTCCCGACGACGTCGTCGTCGACTCGGAGACGGCGAGGGAACGCGGTCTGAAGATCGGTGACGAGGTGCGCGTCGCTGCCAGGCGCGGGATCGTGAGCGCCCGCGTGTCGGGCATCGCCGAGCAACGAGGCACCGGGCTCATCACCGCTGCATCGATCCTGGCGTTCGCTCCTGATCGAGCGGCGGAGCTCGTCGGGGTGCCTGGCTGGTACAGCGTCGTGAACGTCGCGATGACACCCGGCGCGGACGCCGCTGCGGTGCAGGCCGGCCTGCAGTCCGCCGGCGGCGGGCAGGTGCAGGTGTACAGCTCCGAAGCGCTCGTGAGCGCAGCGCAGGCCGACATCGAGGAGCAGCTGACCACATTCGTCGGACTGCTCCTGGGATTTGCCGCGGTGACCCTGTTCGTCTCCGCGTTCCTGATCTGGAACACCTTCACGATCGTGGTCGCGCAACGCACCCGCGAGCTCGCGCTGCTGCGTGCCGTCGGGGCGTCACGTCGCCAGGTCGCCGCGGCGGTGCTCGGCGAGGGCCTCGTCGTGGGCGTGGTCGCATCAGCGATCGGCATCGGTGTCGGTGTGGCGCTCGGCATCGGGCTGCAGCGGTTGATCGTCGCGCTCGGTGTCGCACTGCCGTTGGACGACGTCGTGTTCCAGCCCCGCACTGCCATCCTGGGGCTGCTGGTCGGCCTGGGCGTGACGCTCGTGTCGGTGATCGGCCCGGCGCGACGAGCGACGTCGGTTCCACCGGTCGCCGCGATCTCGGCCATCGATGCAACCCCGACTCGCCGCTCACTCGGGCGTCCGGTGCTCGGCAGCGTGTTGTTGGTGGCCGGCGTGGCCGTGGGAGCCCGGGCACTGTCGTTGCCGGCAGATCCGGTCGATCCCCGGGTCACGAACGTGGCGCTCGGAGCGCTGCTCGTGTTCCTTGGTGTCGCGGGCGTCGCCCGATTCCTTGCCGGGCCGATCGTGTCGGTGCTGGGCGCGCCCGTGCGACGGATGGGTGTCGCTGGTCGCATCGCTGCTCGGAACTCGGTGCGCAACCCCCGTCGGACGGCCTCGACGGCATCCGCGCTCATGATCGGACTCGCGCTGGTGGCGACCACGCTCGTCGTCGGTGAGTCGGTTCGCACCGCGATCCGCGGCGGGCTCACCCGCTCGGTCAAGGCCGACGTCGTGGTCGACTCGGGTTCCGTTGCACCGTTCGACGGCGCTGGCGTCGCTGCGATTGCAGCGACGCCGGGGGTGGTTGCGGCGGTGCCCTTCTCGATCGCCCGCTCCGACACCGTCGGTGGACCGGCGCGCGTGACGATGACGACCGGCGACGTCGCCCAGATGGTTGCCGCCGTCGACCCCGAGATGGTCGACGGCGTCCTGCCCCTCGCCGACGACGAGATCGCGGTGAACCGCAAGTGGGCATCGGACAAGCACGTCGAGTTGGGGAGCGAGCTGACGTTGCGTGGCGGCGACGCGACCAGGGCCCTGAAGGTCGTCGGCGTGTACCAACGTCGTGAGCTCTATGACGACACGTTCGCCCAGACCGGCGCGGTGCAGGGCCTGCTCGGCGTCGAACCGGCGGCTCGGCTGGTGTTCGTGACGACCGACCCGGAGGCGTCACCGAAGCGGGTAGCCGACGAGGTGGCCAAGGTCGTCGCCGATGTGCCGAACTCCACCGCGCAGGTCGCTTCTGCGTTCATCGACGGCCGCACCGGTTCGGTCGACATCATCATCAGCATCGTGAACGTGCTGCTGCTGTTCGCCGTCCTGGTTGCCGCGCTCGGGATCGCGAACACGCTCGCGCTGTCGGTCGTGGAGCGGACCAGGGAGCTGGGTCTGTTGCGGGCGGTTGGGATGTCACGCCGACGGATGCGGCGGATGGTTCGCCTGGAAGGGGTGCTGATCGGGACGTTCGGTGGGGTGCTCGGCCTGGCGGTCGGGATCGGGTTCGGGACAGCGCTCGTTGCGGCCCTTCCCGCCGAGAGCGCGGAGCTCACCTTCCCCTGGTTGCGGCTCGTCGAACTCGGCCTGGTCGGCTCGGTGCTCGGCGTCGCCGCCTCCGCGCTGCCGGCCCGTCGGGCGGGGCGCATGGACGTCCTCGCCGCCATCGCCGGCGATTGACCCGCGGGATCGCTCTGACCCTCGATTCGATCGGGCGGGGTGACATCGGCGACGAGCGGTGTGCCGCGGGTCGTGGTCGCACGTCGCTACCGTCGTGGCGTGGCAGATGTCGACGGAGCACTGGTCGGGTTCGTCCTTGCGGGCGGTGGGTTCAAAGGAGCCTTCGAGGTGGGCGCTCTGCAGGTGCTCGTCGGGACCCACGCCCTGGTGCCCGACGTCATCACCGCGACATCCGCGGGTGCGGTCCTCGGCACGGTGCTCGCACAGGGGCGGACGTTGGCGGAGTGCGACCGGCTCGTCGAGGTCGCCAAGGGCGACCTCATGGCGATGACCGACACCAGCAGGGTGTTCTCTGAG
>Ga0209023_10000955_pt1 | contig 40595 bp, 28 predicted proteins | sample LakOneMetagenome_FD_187468 | JGI IMG/M metagenome (GOLD analysis project Ga0209023, IMG submission 187468) | Freshwater and sediment microbial communities from Lake Erie, Canada (SPAdes) (version 2) | ecosystem: Environmental > Aquatic > Freshwater > Lentic | place: Lake Erie, Canada...
ATCGCGACCGGATTCGGCACGCTGCCGGCGTCAAGCAGGCCGCGCACGAGCTGGCGCTGCGGTTCGCCGAAATCGGGGTCCTGCAGGGCCTCGTCGAGCGCGCAGACCAGCGCCGCGAGCCAGCCGGAATTCGGCGCGCGCAGGGCAAGCAGCAGTTCGTTCGTTGAAACCTTCATGGACGGGTCCCCGCGGGAGTCGGTGTCTGCCCCGGTTGCTGCAGGTTTGATGCCAGCGCGAGCCGCCGGGTCCGGCGTAGGCTGTGCCCGGCAATCCCGGCCAGCCACGAGTCGACCGCCATGATGTACGACTGGAACACCTACCAGGACCAGCTCAAGCAGCGCATCGGGGAAATCGCCGGTCTCAGTCCCGACACCGTCAGGGGCTATGCGACGTTGAGCGGCGCCGGCGCGAAGACGAACCACCTCGATGCGAAGACGCGCGAGCTCATCGCGCTCGCGGTGGCGGTGACCACGCGCTGCGACGGTTGCATCACGGTGCACACCGACGCCGCGGCCAAGGCAGGCGCGACGCGCGACGAGATCGCCGAGGCCCTTGGGGTCGCGGTCGCGCTCAATGCCGGTGCCGCGCTCGTCTATTCGGCGCGCGTGCTGGATGCGTTCGCGGCGAAGACCGGCGCTGGCTGAAATTCCACGATGCCGTTCGCTCCGGCCGTAGCCCGGTCCCGAGCGGAGTCGAACGGTCCGACAGCGCGGAGTCGCTGGTGATTCGACGTCGCCGAACTTCGCTCCGCTGCGCTCAACACGAACGGTTTGGGCGGGGCACGTTCGGTCGGGACAGGCGCGAATACTTGATACAGGTCCTACAATGAGCGGATGACGAACCGGACATCGGATGTGCTCGTGCTCGGCGGCGGCGTGATCGGCCTCGCCTGCGCGTACTACCTGCTGGAGGCAGGACGCAGCGTCACCGTGCTCGAGCAGGACCGCGTTGGCGGCGCGGCCTCGCACGGCAACTGCGGAACCTTGACGCCGAGCCATGCGGCGCCGCTGGCGATGCCTGGAACGCTCGCCACCGCGTTGCGCTGGCTGCTCAGGCCGGATGCGCCGCTGCGCATCGCGCCGCGCGCCGACCCGGCCTTGCTGCGCTGGTTGCTTGGTTTTGCCGCGCACTGCAACTGGCGCGATGCGTTGCTTGCGACGGCGGCGAAGGCGCCGCTGTTGCAGCGGTCGCGCCTGTTGATCGAGGAGATCGTGCGCAAGGAGGCGCTCGATTGCGAATTCACTGCGAGTGGCACCCTCAATGTGTACCGCGATCCGCGCGCATTCGCCGAGGCTCGCGCCGTGCACGAGCGGCTCGCGCCGTACGCTCCCGCGATCGAAGTGCTCGACGAGGCGGCGACGCTGGCACGCGAGCCGGCGCTCAAGGCCGGCATCGCCGGCGCGCTTTTCCATCCCGGGGACGCGCAGCTGCGACCGGATAGTTACGTCGCCGAGCTGGCGCGCGTGGTGCGCGCGAAAGGCGGCGTGATCGAGGAGCGCACGCGCATCGACAGCATCCGGCGCGAGGGTCGCCGCATCGATGCCGTGCGCACGGCGCAGGGCGATTTCAGCGGGCGCGAGATCGTGTTCGCACTGGGCGCGTGGTCGCCGCAGTTCGCCCGTCCGCTCGGCTTGCGTATTCCGATCCAGCCTGGCAAGGGCTATTCGATCACCTACACGCGGCCGGCGCGTTGCCCGCGCATCGCGCTGACCCTCAAGGAGCCGAGCGTGTGCGTGACGGCATGGCATTCCGGCTACCGGCTCGGCAGCACGATGGAATTCGCCGGCTACGACACGCGCCTCAATCGCGTGCGCCTCGACGCCCTGCGGCGCGGCGCCGCGAAGTTCCTGCACGAACCGGAAGGCCCGGCGGTGGTCGAGGAATGGTATGGCTGGCGCCCGATGACCCCTGACGATCTACCCGTGCTCGGCCGGGTCGAAGGGATCGACAATCTGCTGATGGCGACCGGGCATGGCATGCTCGGCGTCACGATGTCGGCCGGAACCGGCCTGCTGATCAGCGAGCTTGCGTGCGGCAGGACGCCGAGCATCGATTGCGCGCCGTTTGCCGCGGCGCGCTTCAACTGAACCTCGTCATGGATACCCGAAGCATGCGAAACACCGGCCTGCGTCACCGCCCCTGGATCTGCGCGATCGCGATCGCGCTCGCGAGCGTCGCAATCGCCGCGCATGCCGCCGAGCAGCCAGCGCCTGGCGATCCGGTCGAGTTCCAGTGGGGCGTGCAGATCCCCCTGCGCGATGGCGTGAAGCTCGCGGCCAACCTGTACAAGCCGCGCGAGCAGAAGCAGCCGCTGCCGTGCGTGTTCACTCTGACGCCGTACATCGCGCAGAGCTACCACGAGCGCGGCATGTACTTCGCCGCGCACGGCTACGTGTTCCTGACCGTCGACGTGCGCGGCCGCGGCAACTCGGAGGGCGAGTTCACGCCGCTCCTGCAGGAAGCGAAGGATGGCCACGACGTGGTCGAATGGCTCGCGCGGCAGTCGTACTGCGACGGCAAGGTCACGATGTGGGGGGGTTCGTATGCCGGCTACGACCAGTGGGCGAGTGCGAAGGAATTCCCGCCGCATCTCGCGACGATCGTGCCGGTCGCCTCGCCCAAGCCCGGCGTCGACTATCCGATGCAGCACAACATGTTCTATTCCTACGACACGCAGTGGCTGACGCTGGTCAGCGGGCACACGTCGCAGGAAGGCATTTTCGGCGACAGCGCATTCTGGGCGGCGCAGTTCAAGCGCTGGTTCGAGGCACACGCGCCGTTCAAGCAGCTGGACCAGTACATCGGCAATCCGTCGCCGCACTTCCAGACGTGGGTTTCCCATCCGGCGCAGGATGCGTATTGGGACAGCTTCAGCCCGACGCCGGAGCAATACGCGAAACTCGCGTTGCCGATCCTGTCGGTATGCGGCCAGTACGACGGCGACCAGCCGGGCGCGCTCGCGTTCTATGACGACCACATGCGCTACGGCTCGGCCGAGGCGAAGGCGAAGCACTATCTGATCATCGGTCCGTGGGACCACGCCGGCACGCGCACGCCGAAGGCGGAGGTCGGTGGCCTCAAGTTCGGGCCGGCCGCGCTGCTCGACATGAATGCGTTGCACAAGTCGTGGTACGACTGGACGATGAAGGCCGGCAGCAAGCCCGAGTTCCTCAAGGACAGGGTCGCGTTCTACGTGACGGGCGAGGAAGCCTGGCGCTACGCGCCGACGCTCGCCGCGGTCAGCGCGCGCAACGACACCTGGTACCTCGATTCGGTCGCGTCGCGCGCGAACGACGTGTTCGCCGCCGGCGGGCTGCAGCGCGGCAAGGCCGAAGGCAAGCCCGACCACTATGTCCACGATCCGCTCGACACCAGTTCCGCCGCCTGGGAACAGGAGGACGTGCCGAATGCGCTGACCGACCAGCGCGCGGCGATGATGTCGTCCGGCAAGGCGCTGTTCTACCACTCGCCCGCATTCAACGCCGACACCGACATCGCCGGCTTCTTCAAGCTGGCGGCATGGATCGCGCTCGACCAGCCCGATACCGACATCATGGTCGGACTGTACGAGGTCAAGGCCGATGGCAGCAGCGTATTCCTGGCCAGCGATTCGCTGCGCGCGCGCTACCGCGAAAGCCTGCGCGAGGCGAAACTGGCGAAGCCGGGCGCGATCGAGCGTTATGATTTCTCGCGCTTCAGCTTCGTCGCGCGCCGCATCGCCAAGGGCAGTCGTTTGCGCCTGATGATCGCGCCGATGAACTCGATGTACGCCGAGAAGAACTACAACGCCGGCGGCGTGGTCGCGGAGGAATCCGGCAAGGATGCGCGCAAGGTGACGGTCACCCTGTACCACGACGCCGCGCATCCAAGCGCATTGACGATGCCGATTGCCGCGGCGTCGTCCGTGGCTGCGAAGTAGAAGTTCGATACTTCCGGAATCGTCCGCAGAGCTTCGCTCCGCTGCGCTCGATTCGAACGGCTTCGCGAAGTGCGCCCGCCCTGAATGTTTTCGACGGGACGTGTTTCAATCCGGGCGCGGGTATTGCCTTGCAGAGATCCCGAGGTGGTGATGGCGGCGGAGCGGTTCGATCTGGTCGTGCTCGGTGCCGGCTCTGCCGGCATCGCGATGGCGGTGCGTTCGGCGCGCCACGGCGCCAGGGTCGCGGTCGTCGAGCCTGGTCCGCTCGGCGGCACCTGCGTCAACGTCGGCTGCGTGCCGAAGAAGGCGATGTGGCTTGCCGCAGAACTGGCGGAAGCGCAGCAGCTCGCGCGCGAGGTCGGATTCGATTCTGCTCCGGGTGCCTTGCACTGGCCGCGTTTCATCGAACGACGCAGCGGTTACATCGACAACATCCACGCGAGCTATCGCAAGCGCTTCGATGAGCTTGGCATCGAGTTGATCGCCGGGCGTGGCCGCTTCCTCGCGGCGAACCGCATCGCGGCCGGCGAGCGCGAACTCGCCGCCGGCCACGTGCTGGTCGCGACCGGGGCACGCTCGCACCGCGAGGCGATACCCGGTGGCGAACTCGGCATCGACTCGGACGGCTTCTTCGCCTTGCGTGCGTGTCCGCGCCGGGTCGCGATCGTCGGCAGCGGCTACATCGCGGTCGAACTTGCCGGCGTGCTGCGCGCGCTCGGCGCCGAGGTGGTTGTGTTCGCGCGCGGCGACCGCTTGCTGCGCGCGTTCGACCACGATCTCGGCGAGGGACTCGCGCAGGCGATGCAGGCGCGCGGGATCGGGCTCGCATTCGGGCGCGCGACCGCGCAGGTGACGCGCACTGCCAGCGGCCACGCGCTGCGGTTCGCCGACGGCAGCGTGGAGCAGGGCTTCGACGAACTGATCTGGGCGACCGGTCGCGATCCGGTGACCGATGGCCTCGGGCTCGACGTCGCCGGCGTGGCGCTCGACGCAAAGGGCTTCGTCGCGACCGACGAATGGCAGGACACGAACGTGCCGAACGTGCACGCCGTCGGTGACGTGACCGCTCGCCTCGCCCTGACGCCGGTCGCGATCGCGGCGTCGAGGCGCCTCGCCGATCGCGTGTTCGGCGGCAAGGCCGATGCGAAACTCGACTATGCGAACGTGCCGACGGTGGTGTTCTCGCATCCGCCGATCGGCACGGTCGGCCTCTCGGAAGAATCCGCGCGCGCGCAGCATGGCGACGCGGTGAAGGTCTACCGTACCTCGTTTCGCCCGATGCTCACCGCACTCGCGCACGGCGAGGAACGCACGCGCATGAAGCTCGTGTGCGTCGGCGACGATGAACGCATCCTCGGCATCCACCTGCTCGGGATCGCGGCCGACGAGATGCTGCAAGGATTTGCGGTCGCACTGAAGATGGGGGCGCGCAAGGCGGACCTCGACGCGACCGTCGCAATCCACCCGACCTCGGCCGAGGAACTGGTACTGATGTAGGCCGCGCGCGTCGCTGCGACGGATCGCTCAATGCGGACGCGGCGGCTGCACATCGGTGTCGATCGTGGCGTCGGTGAGGATGTCGACCGACAGCACGAACGTGCGCTGCTCGCCGTTGCGCATCGCGCCGACGCCGACGAGCTTGCGGTCGATTTCCTCGCCGCGTTCGTTGCGGATCGACAGCACCATCGAGTACTCCCAGTCATCCGCTTTCGGCGGGTTGAGGGTGCCCTCGACGCGCAGCGCACACACGCTCTGGCGCGGTCGATCGACCGCGCCTGCCGCATTGAAGCGCAGGTGGTGGCGGCACGCGGGACACACGTCCGCATTGGCGAGGATGGTCGCCTTGCAGTGCGGACAGACGCGCGTGACGCGCGCTCGCGTCGGCGCATTCACGCTGCGGCGCCGCTCTCCGCACCGCTGCGGCCTTTCGGCGCGTTCTTCTCGTCCCAGCCGAACTCGGCCTGGCCGCGCATGCGCGATCCGGCGGCGACGGTGAGCGAGCCGGCCTTGAGGTCGCCGATCAGGACGCCGCTCTGCTGCAGCTCGACCTGCGCCGCCGCCTCGATGTTGCCTTCGAGTTCGCCCGCGACGGTGACCTTCTTCGCGCGCACGCCGCCATTGAGCTTGGCGTCCTTTTCGATCGTGAGGTCGCCCTGCACGTTGACGTCGCCCTTGAAGCGGCCGGCGATGCGCACGTGGCCACTGCCTTCGATCTTGCCTTCGATGGTGAGGTCGGACGCGATCAACGATTCCTTCGCTTCACTGCGTTCGCTCGCGCGCACTGCCGAAGTCGGCATCGCGGCATAGTCGACCATCGGTGGTGTCTCGCGCGGTGGCGGTGCTGCCGTTTCGGTGGCGAACGCAGGCGCGTCCTTCTTGGCTGAGGATTGTTGATTGAAGATCGCCATGTCACGCACTCCGCTCCAGGGGAGCCCGAGGATAGCCACGGGCACCGCCTGAACGTGTGACGACACTCACGGTATGTGCGTTAACATTTTGATGAATAACGAATTCCTTATGTCGTGGGGCGCGCGTCCCTGCGCGCACCGTTCCACGTCAAAGGAACCGGCTCCGTGCCGGGCGGCGCACGCCCTCGCTGACCGGGATGATGTCGCCGACGCTGACGGTACCATTCGGTGCCGTCGTGAATTTCGGATCGTATGGATCGTTGCTTTCGCGCAATTGGCGAAACGCGATCGATCCGTCGACTGCGCCGGAACCGGTGATGCCGAACGCATAGTACGAGTCCGCTTGCGGCGCAGCGCCCGCCCCGCCGACGTTGGTGCCCATGTGTCCGCGGCCTCCGACGAGAACCGGGCTGACCGGGGCACCGAGATGCGAGCCGGTCGTCTCCGATCGCGCCTGCTGCCAGCGGTTCTTCGCCCGCCTGAGGGCGACCTCGTCGCCGTAGGTCTTGCGCAAGTCGCGCCAGAGTTCGTTCGCGCGCGCGTATTCGCCGTCGGACATTGCCGCGTAGGCGCGGTCGCGTGCTTCGACGTAGTCCCTGTCGCCGCGTTCGGCGGCGAGCGCGAGCCAGGCGAGGCCGAGTGGGCGGTCGACCGCGATGCCGTCGCCGGTCGTGTACATAACACCGAGGTTGTACTCGGCCGGCTTGTATCCCCACGACGACGAGACCCGGTACATGTTTACCGCGAACGAGTAGTCGTTCTTGCGGTACGCGCGCACGGCGTCGTAGAAGAACTTCTCGCCCGGGCGCGCGCTGTCGTCCGGGCGCCGTCCGAACTGCTGGGCAGTCTGCGACTGCATGGGATCGAAGCCCATCGCCTGTGCGACGCCCGTCGTCAATGCAAGCAGGCAGCCAAGGCACGCCAACATACGTCTTTGCACATGCATCGCACGTCTCCTTCTGCGGTGATGAAAGGATGACGCCGAGGCTAATCCCGAGTTGTCCACTTGTAAACGGGCCGCGCCCCGGCGGCGCGGCCCGTGCCGGTCACTCCGCGGCACCACCGACGGCGGCTTGGCCGAGTTTGAAGAACACGTCCGTATTGTCGAACACGCCGTGGAAGAGACGCGAACCCTGGCCGTATGCGGACAGCGGAACGTCGGTCGCCGTGTGTACCGCCTGGTCGCCTGGCACCTGGCCGACGATGAGTTTGCCGATTTCCTTGTTGCGCACGTTCGGATCGAGTGGTGACTGCGTCGGCGGGAACGGTTGCTGCGTGTCCCTCGTCGGGAACAGGCTTGGCAACCAGGTCTCGTATCGGTCCGCATTCGCGCCGTAGCCGATCAGCAATTTGCCGTCGATGTTCGTCGTTTGCGGATAGCCGTCGTCGGCGAGCGCGTACTTCGGGAACCTTGCCGCGTCGTAGGTGCCGACGATGGACGATCCCGCGTCCGGATGGTCGGCCAGCGCCGTCGCGCTTACCGCGGACGCACCAATCAACGCCGCACCCGAGCATTCGTGGTCGGCCGTCACGATGATCAGGGTGTCCGGATGCTTCACGGCGAATGCCTTCGCGACCGCGATCGCGCGGTCGAACTCGAGCACTTCGAGCGGCCAACGGTCGCTGTCCATCAGGTGCGCCTGCTTGTCGATCGATGCGCCCTCGATCATCGCGACGAAACCGTTCGGATTCTGTGCAAGCACGTCGAGCGCGGCATCGGTCATCTCGTCGAGCATCGGCTGGTCGGGGAAGCCGAACGCATCGACGACGGTGCGGTCGCCGCGACGACCCGCTATCTTGTCGTAGGCGACGTTCATGTTCGAATACGCGAACAGTCCCAGCAGCTGCTTCGGCGGACGACCCGCCTGCATCAGTTCGTCCAGCACCGTCTTGTCCGATGCATAGGCGAAGCCGGCTTGCTGGAACTCGGCGATCAGGTCGCGCTGCGGATCGATCGCGCCGGGGCTTGCGCTCCATCCGCTGACAATGTCGGCCGGCAGCACGTAGTCGTTCGCGCTGCGCCGCTGCGAACCGTTCGCCGCTTGCGGGCTGGTGCTGTTGGATTCGTTCGGCAGGAACCACTTGCGCCCGCCGCCCATCAGCACCGCGAGGCCCGTGAGATGGCGATCGTCCAGGAACTGGTCGACGATACCGGTGCCGTTGCCGCGTGCGGAGGTATGCACCGCGTTGGCGGCGGGCGTTGCGTCGAACACATCGGCGGTCGTGACGATGCCGAGCGACTTTCCCTGCAGCGTGTGCAGGTATTCGGACAGGTACTCGACGCGCGGATTGTCAAATGCATCGAGGGTGTCGTCCGGAAACACGCCTTCCTGGTTGTTGTTCGCCTTGTTGCCGGTGACGTAGTTCTGCATGCCGGGGGCGGAGTCGGTCACGATCGAGTTCAGCGATGCGGTCATCACCATGCCGGTCTCGGGAAACGTGTCCATCGTCAGCAGGCCTTTCGCCTTGCCCTGCGCATACCCTCTGGCGATGATGCGCGCCGCGGTGCGGTGCGCGGCACCCATGCCGTCGCCGAGGAACACGATGATGTTCTTGGCGACCGTGCCGGCATCCTTGTCGATGCCGATGATCTCGAAGTTGCCGGTCGCGCTGATCAGGCGGCCATCATCCTGCTCGGCGACGAACTTCAGTTCGTGCACGCCGGTCGAGCCCTTCGAATAGGCGCGCTGCGAAATCACGGCGGCGTTAGCGGGCAAGCCCGCGATCAGCTTGCAGCCCGGTTTGCCGGTGGTCTTGCCGTTCGGGTCGACGCAAAGGGCGGCGTCGCCTGTTTCCGTCACGACGCTCGTGCGGGCGAGCCCGGCCTGATGGAAGCGGTCGGTGACGCCGAGGCCGTCGACGGAGAACGCGAAATTGACGATCGTGCGGCCTGGATCGGGCTGCACGGTCGCCTGCAGGTCGAACAACTGGCCGGGCAGGAAGCGCGCGACGACGGGCGCAGAATTCCCCGAAGCGAACAATTCACTCGGTGGAGTCAGGCGGGAAATCGTCGCGGCCGCGACGGGCAGCGTCGTGCCGGCTATCGCGATCGCGATGACCGTGGCCAGCGGGCGTCGGAGCATGGTGTGGACGTGCATGCGGAATCTCCTGCAGGGTAGGGCGGTTGACAGGGTCGGCCGACGACGCACGCGTGAGCGCCGGAGCCGGGCGGCGCGGTCAGCGCGATGCCTTGTGCTTGCGCGGCATGCTGGCGACCAGCGCGCGTTCGGATGCTGCGTCAAGCTCAAGGTGGGCAGTGGCGACGCGGCTGCCTGCTTCGCTCTCGCCGACATGCAGGGTGCCGCTCACCTGGACCAGACCTGGCAGCGCGGGTACGCGCGCCTGCCTCGCATGCGGCAGGCGCACCAGCACCGCGCTCGGCGGGATGTCATCGGCCAGTGATTCGTCCTCGTCGCCGGCGAAGACGGGCAAAGGCGAAAGCAGGAATGCGCCGGGAATGGGCGGTTGCTGCTGCACGACGTAGCCGACCATGCGCACGCGCCTGCCATCGAGAAGGCGCAGTCGTTCGGTCGGTTCGAGTCCTTTCGGTCCGATGGGCGTCTTGAACATCTCGGCGAATTTGAGTTCCGCGACGCCCTCGGGTGGCGCCGGCAGGCGACTCGTGACGGCAAGGGCGCGCGGTGTGCGCGCGATCCCCGATGGCGACGCGGAAGGAGCGGCACCTGCCGATGACGCAACCGCCACGCCGAGCGCGATCAGGCTGGCGAGGAAGCGTGAGGAATGCATGCGTTGTCCCCGGAGTGCGGCGTGGCGGCGCCAGTTGCAAAGCGCTTCACGGTAAGCGGCGGGGATGAAGCTTTGTTGAAGCGATGGTGACGCTTGCGAGGCGGATGGCGGGTCCTGTCACCGTGCAGCGCGCACGCGCGGTGCGATTCGACTCCTGCGCAGAAACCGAGGCTGCGGCGAACGGCGCGAGCACCCTACATGCGGAACACGCCGAATCGTCCCTGCTCGACCGGTGCATTGAGGCTTGCCGACAACGCCAACCCGAGCACCCTGCGCGTATCCGCAGGGTCGATGATGCCGTCGTCCCACAGGCGCGCGCTCGCGTAGTAGGGATGGCCCTGGCGTTCGTACTGCTCGCGGATCGGCGCCTTGAACGCGTCTTCTTCGTCCTTCGACCAGTCCTTGCCGGCCGCTTCGAGGCCGTCGCGCTTGACTGTCGCGAGCACGCTTGCCGCCTGCTCGCCGCCCATCACCGAGATGCGCGCGTTCGGCCACATCCACAGGAACCTCGGCTGGTAGCCGCGGCCGCACATCGCGTAGTTGCCGGCGCCGAAGCTGCCGCCGATGACGACGGTGAACTTGGGCACGTGCGAGCACGCGACCGCGGTGACCATCTTCGCGCCGTCCTTGGCGATGCCGGCCTGCTCGTACTTCTTGCCGACCATGAAGCCGGTGATGTTCTGCAGGAACACCAGCGGCACGTTGCGCTGGTTGCACAGCTCGATGAAGTGCGCGCCCTTGAGCGCACTCTCGGCGAACAGGATGCCGTTGTTGGCGACGATGCCGACCGGGTAACCGTGGATGTGCGCGAAGCCGGTGACGAGGGTCTTGCCGTAGCGTGCCTTGAACTCCTGCAGCTCGGAGCCGTCGACGATGCGCGCGATCACCTCGCGGATGTCGAACGGGATGCGTGTGTCGCGCGGCACGCAACCGTAGAGTTCGTCCGCCGCGTACAGCGGTTCGCGCGGTTCGGCCAGCGCAAGCGCGATCGGCTTGCTGCGGTTGAGGCTGGCGACGATGCCGCGCGCGATGTCGAGCGCGTGCGCGTCGTTCTCGGCGAAGTGGTCGGCGACGCCCGAGATCGAGGTATGCACGTCGGCGCCACCGAGCGTTTCGGCGTCGACGACTTCGCCGGTCGCCGCCTTCACCAGGGGCGGGCCGCCGAGGAAGATCGTGCCTTGTTCCTTCACGATGATCGTCTCGTCGCTCATCGCCGGCACGTAGGCGCCACCGGCGGTGCACGAGCCCATCACGACCGCGACCTGCGCGATGCCGAGCGCGCTCATGCGTGCCTGGTTGTAGAAGATGCGGCCGAAATGCTCCTTGTCCGGGAACACCTCGTCCTGCAGCGGCAGGAACGCGCCGCCGGAGTCGACCAGGTAGATGCAGGGCAGGCGGTTCTCGAGCGCGACTTCCTGCGCGCGCAGGTGCTTCTTCACCGTCATCGGGAAGTAGGTGCCGCCCTTGACCGTCGCGTCGTTCGCGATCACCAGCACTTCGACGCCCCGCACGCGGCCGATGCCGGTGATGACGCCGGCGCAGGGCGCGGCGCCGTCGTACATGCCGTGCGCGGCGAGCGGCGACAGTTCGAGGAACGGCGAGCCGGGATCGAGCAGCGCGCGGATGCGCTCGCGCGGCAGCAGCTTGCCGCGCTCGGTGTGCTTCATGCGTGCCTTCTCGCCGCCGCCCTGTGCGACCCGCGCCATCTCCTTGCGCAGGTCGTCGACCGTTTCGCGCAGTTGCGCCGCGTTGGCCTGGAAGTCTGGTGAGCGAAGGTCGATCTGCGAGCGGATCTGCGGCATGGCGTTCACGGCGGGAGCGAATCCCGCGATGAAAGCACAGCGCCGCGATTCAGGCCAGCTTCGCGGCGCAGGTCGAACGGCAGCGCGGGCGGAGTCCGTGTGTTTCGACTCCGCTGCGCTACGCTCGGCACGAACGGCCGGGGAGAAGAGCGCTTACCCGGGCGCGTTCGTTACGGGCAGGTCAGCCCCGCCGGCAAGGTCACGCGGATGATCGGCAGCGATCCGCTGGCGAACCCCGGAACCGTCGATGCCCAATCCAGCGTGCCGTGGTTGCAGTCGCTGAAGCGCAGCGTCAACGTGCCCCAGGTCGTGTTCGTCACCTGTGACGGATCGAAATTCGGTGCGAAGCGGCCGCCGGGTCCATTGATCGTGGAGACCGTGATGGTCGCGTGATCGCCATTGACGATCGGGCCAACGCCACCGATCCACGCCTGCCCGCCCGCCGGCGCGAACGTGTAGACCTCGGCGACGAGGTTGCCGTCGGCGAGCACCTCGAGGCCGAGCCCGAGCTGGCCGGTCACGCCGGCATCGACCCAGGTGCCCGTGAAGCCGCTCGTGATCGGCACGTTGGCGCTGGTCGACCGCACCGTGATCGTGCCGGTCATGCCCATGCTGCCGTGGTTGTCGCAGTGGTAGGAAACGCTGCCGGGGTGGTCGAACACCACCGTCGCATGCCATTCGCTGGCGCTCGGCTCGCCGCTGCCGCCGCCGCCATCGCAGCCCTGCGCGCACCGGAACGATTCATCGTCGGCATGCACGTTGTGGGCGCCGCCGGCGTTCGTGAAGACGACGCTGTCACCCGCGTTGATGGTCAGGTTCGCAGGGGAAAACATCAGCACATCCTGGTCGCCGTAGTATCCGCTGGTAACGCCGCCGACAATGACCGAGTGGGTCGCGGCGGTTGCCGCGCCGGAGGCGAGCAGGGCCATTGCGAAGAGCAGGCGCAGGGAATGGGCAGGCATGGCGTACTCCAGATCCGACGGTTGACGGACATGGGTACCGCGAGGATCGCGCAAGGTTGCCGGCGCCTCGCGCCGAAAACGCAACCGGCCGCGCGAGGCGGCCGGTGCGTCGATCGTCGACCGCAGGAATGCGGCTGCGGGATCATTCCTTCTTGGTGGCGTCCGCGGCGGCGTCCTTCGCCTTCCTGGCGGTGTCGGCGACATCGTGCGCGACTTCCTTGGCGCCTTCCTTGACCTCGTGGCCGGCCGCCATCGCGCCCTGGCCTACTGCCGTCGCACCTTCCTTCACGGCCGTTCCGGCGTTGGAAGCCGCTTCCTTCGTCGCATCGACGGCATTGCCGGCGGCTTCCTTGGCCTTGTCGGCCGCGCTCTGCGTTGCATCGGCGGCCTGGGCGGCAGCCGCCTTGGCGGCATCCGCCGCCTGCTGTGCCGCGGCAGCCGTCGCGTCGGCAGCCTTCTTCGCGGCGGCCTGCGCGTCGGCAGCGGCCTTGGCGGTCGCGGCGGCGGCCTTGTCGGCCGCTTCCTGCGCCTGCTGCTGCGAGTTGTCGCAGGCAGCGAGCGAGGCGACGAGTGCGATACCGAGTGCGAACTTCAGGGTCTTGCTGGTCATTTGGACTGCCTCCCGTAATGTATGGACAACCGCAGGCCGGACTGGGCCGTTGCTGCGGTCGCGAATCCGCGAACCGGAGGTTCGCGACATGTGAAACGGGCCGATTCTAGCGAGTCTGAACGACCTGCGCGCAACTTACGCCAGTTCGATCGCGATCGCGGTCGCCTCGCCGCCACCGATGCACAGCGAGGCGATGCCGCGCTTGCCGCCGCGCGCCTTGAGCGCGTGCAGCAAGGTCACCACCAGGCGCGCGCCGGAGGCACCGATCGGATGGCCGAGTGCGGTCGCGCCGCCGTTGACGTTGAGCTTGTCGTGCGGGATGCCGAGGTCCTTCATCGGCGCCATCGCGACCACCGCGAATGCCTCGTTGACCTCGAACAGGTCGACGTCGCCGACCTTCCAGCCGATCTTCTTCAGCAGCGCATCGATCGCGCCGACCGGCGCGGTGGTGAACCATTCCGGTTCCTGCGAAACCGTCGTGTGGCCGACGATGCGCGCAAGCGGCTTCAGGCCGCGCTTCGCCGCGCCGTCCGCACTCATCAGCACGGCCGCCGCGGCGCCGTCGGAGATGCTCGACGAGCTTGCCGCCGTCACCGTGCCGTCCTTGCGGAACGCGCCCTTGAGCGTCGGGATCTTCGCGACGTCCGACTTGCCCGGCTGCTCGTCGGTCGCGAATTCGACATCGCCCTTGCGCGTGGCCACCTTGACCGGAACGATTTCCGCAGCGAAAGCACCTGACGCGATCGCCGCCTGCGCGCGCTTCACCGATTCGATCGTGTAGGCGTCCTGTGCCTCGCGCGTGAAGCCGTACTTGTCGGCGCAGTTTTCCGCGAATACGCCCATCGACTGGCCATCGTAGGGATTGGTCAGGCCGTCCCACGCCATGTGATCGACCAGTTTCGCGTCGCCGTAGCGCAGGCCGGGGCGCGCCGACACCATGTGCGGCGCATTCGTCATCGATTCCATGCCGCCGGCGACGACGACCTCGGCCGAGCCGGCCTTGATCAAATCGTGGCCGAGCATGATTGCCTTCATGCCGGAACCGCACACCTTGTTGATCGTGGTGCATCCGGCCGACTTGGGCAGGCCCGCCGCGAGCGATGCCTGGCGCGCCGGTGCCTGGCCGAGATTCGCCGGCAGCACGCAGCCCATGATGACTTCGGAAACATCCGCCGGTGCCACACCGGACTGCTCGATCGCGGCCTGGATTGCTGTCGCGCCGAGTGTCGTGGTCGGCACGCCGGTGAACTGGCCGAGCATGGAACCGATCGCAGTGCGCTTGGCGCCGACGATGACGATATCGGACATGGGAAAACCTCCGGAGGATGATGGCGGGCGGCGCGTGCACGCCGGGTGGATCGTCCGATTATGCGCGCGCTGTTGCGCTGCGACAATTGACCCGCATGCAACCCCGCAGGCACGGGCGCGCTTGTCGCGACGCGGACATCGGACTAGCCTCGTCGGCATGCGGGGCAGGGGACGGTGGCAGGCGGTCACGCGAACGGCGCGAGACGTCGCGCTCGCGCTCGTGTGCATGCTCGCGGCAACGCACGGCGCACGCGCGAGCGATGTCCCGGGCATCGAGCAGGTACGCTTTCGCACCTACAGCACGTCCGAAGGCTTGCCGCAGGCGACCGTGCGAGCGATCGCCCAGGATTCACTCGGCTTCCTCTGGCTCGGTACCCAGGATGGCCTCGCGCGTTTCGACGGCTATACCTTCAGGGTCTATCGCCACGACCGCACCGACCCGTGGTCGCTGGGCGACAGCCACGTCACCAGCCTCGTCGCGGACGATGACGGCGGCCTCTGGATTGCCACGCTCGCCGGTGGCCTGAACCACTACGACCCCGACCTCGACCGCTTCAAGGTGTGGCGGTCGGATCCTGCGCGGCCGGACGCGCTCGCGTCGAACAGCGTGACCGCGCTGCTGCTCGAGCGCGACGCGCGCCTGTGGGTCGCGAGCACGGGCGGGCGACTGCAATGGCTCGACCGCAAGGACGGCAGCCTGCACGATTCCGGTCTCGGCGAGCGCGCGCCGCTGCGCATGGTGCGTGCGATGCATCGGCTGGCCGATGGCACGCTGCTGCTCGGCACGCTCGACGGCTTGTGGCGGTTCGACCCGGCCGCGGCGACGATGGTCGAGGTTCGTGCGGATCCTGCGCGCTCGCTCGACGTGTATGCGCTGGCGGTCGGCGCAGAGGGCGAATGGTGGGTCGGCACCGCCGACGAGGGCTTGTACCGTTTCGATCCGCACGGGTCGCCGGTCGCGGGCTATCGGCACGATGCCGAACTCCATCAGGGAGCGAGCCTGCACGATGACGCGGTGCGTTCCTTGTTGTTCGACGACGAAGGCATGCTGTGGATCGCCGGCAATGCACACGGCCTCGCGCGGATGGACGTGGGCAGCGGCAAATTCGTCCGCTACGCGCATGAACCCGCCAAGCAGGACAGCGTCGCCGCGAATCGACTGTGGATCCTCATGCGCGAGCGCCACGGCCTGCTTGTGGTTGGCTCATGGACCAATGGCTTCAGCATCCATGATCCGCGCACCCGCGCATTCATCCAGATCGACAGCATTCCCGGCGATGCACGCACACTGCCCGCGCGTCCGGTGATGAGCGTGCATGCGGACGACGACGGCACGCTCTGGATGGGCATGTCGGAGGGCGGCGGGCTGGTCCACTTCGATCCGGCCAAGGGTGTGCTGCAACGGTTCGTGCACGATCCGAACCGCCCCGACAGCCTCGCCCACGATTTCGTCCGCAACCTGACGCGCTCGCGCGACGGCAGCCTGTGGATTTCAACGGTCGGAGGAGGGCTCGACCGGCTGCGTCCGCATTCGGGCGCGTTCGAACATGCGCGCCATGACCCGGCGGATCCGACCAGCATCGCGACGGACAGCCTGCTCGGCTTCTTCGAGGACAGCACCGGCACGCAATGGATCTCCACGGCCGATCGCGGTGTCGACGAGCGGTGCGCCGGCTGCACCGGCTTCCGACATCACGTGCACGACCCATCCGATCCAGCCAGCCTCAGCGACAATACGGTCAGCATCGTGCTGGAAACACGCGATGGCGACCTGTGGTTCGCGACCCGCGGCGGGCTCGAGCGCTACGACCGCAACAGCGGGCACTTCGAACACTTCCGCGCGCGCGCGGACGATCCGCACTCCATCAGCAGCGATTCGATCAGCACGCTGGGGCAGGACCGCCATGGCGATCTGTGGATCGGCACCCAGGGCGGCGGACTCAACCGGCGCATCGTCGGGTCGGACGGTCGCTCGACCTTCGAAGTGATCGATACGCGTGACGGCCTGGCGGCCGACGCGATTGGTGCGATCGTCGAGGACGAAGCGGGGCAGTTGTGGGTCAGCACCACGGTCGGCATCAGCCGCATCGATGCGCAGCGGCATATCGTGAATTTCGGCGTGCGCGATGGCGCCCAGGCTCTCGGCTACTGGACCAATTCAGCCGCGCGCCTGCCCGACGGTCGCATCGCGTTCGGCGGACTCGGCGGCGCGACCCTGTTCGATCCGCGCAAGGTCGCGCCGCCGCCGTTGCCCGAGCCGATCGTGACGGACCTGCTGTTGCGCAACGTGCCGGCTCGCCTGCGCTGGCAGGCGCCGGAGTCGCCACTCGCGACCAGCCTCTGGCGTGGCCGCAGCGTGGTGCTCGCGCACGACCAGAGCAATGTGACGTTCGAGTTCGGTGCCCAGGCATTCGCCGATCCGGAGGGCGTGCAGTACGCGTATCGCCTGCAGGGGCATGACGTGCAGTGGATCGAGACGCCCGCCAACCGTCGCCTCGCGACCTACACCGACCTGCCGCCGGGGCGCTATGCATTGCAGGTGCGCGCGCGCAATGACGGCGCCGACTGGAGCGATCCGCCCGCCTCGGTCGACGTGCTCGTGCAACCGCCGCCGTGGGCTTCGCCGCGTGCCTATGTGCTGTACGCGCTGTGTGCGATCGCGCTCGCCGCGATCATCACCTGGCAGACGCGTGCGAACCTGCGCCGCAGGCGCGCGGTGCAGGAAGCGATCCGGCTCAGCGAGGAACGCCTCAAGCTCGCGCTGTGGGGCAGTGGCAGCGAGATGTGGGACATCGACCTCGCGACCGGCCGCATGCATCGCGACAACCAGCTGGAGCAACTCGCGGTCACCCACGAAGCCGTGGAGCAGACGCTTTCCGCCTATCGGCCGTTCGTCCATCCGGACGACATCGGCCGCTTCGAGCACGCGCTCGGCGCGCACCTGTCCGGTCGCGCGGCGGTGTTCGAGGCGAGCTACCGTACGCAGGACACGCACCACGACTGGGTCTGGATCCTCACGCGTGGCCGCGTGGTGGAGCGCGACGAAAACGGGCGTGCGCTGCGGCTCAGCGGCACCACCTCGGACATCAATGCGTTGAACCAGGCGCTGGCTGCATTGCGCACGCTCAACGAGCAGCTCGAATCGCGCGTCGAGCAGCGCACGGCGGCGTTGCAGAGCGCGAACGCGGAACTGCGCAGCACGCTCGATCGCCTGACCATCGCGCAGCGCCAGCTGTTCGAGTCGGAGAAACTCGCCTCGCTTGGCGGCCTCGTCGCCGGCATCGCGCACGAGATCAACACGCCGCTCGGCATCGGCGTCACGGCGGCGTCGCACCTGCAGGAAGAGGCGGCGCGCATGTCGCGCCTGATCGAATCCGGTGACCTGCGAACAGAGGATCTCGACGAGTTCCGCTACACCGCACGCGAAAGCTCGGACATGATCCTGCGCAACCTGCAACGAGCCGATCGGCTGGTCAAGAGCTTCAAGCAGGTTGCGGTCGACCAGTCGAGCGAAGCACGCCGCGTGGTCGACCTCGGCGTCTGCCTCAACGAGATCCTGACCACGCTCGGGCCAAGCCTGAAGAAGACGCCGCATCGGGTCGAGATCGACTGTCCGCCCGGACTGATCATCGAGACCGCGCCGGGCGCGCTGTACCAGATCATCACCAACCTCGTGATGAATTCGCTCACCCATGGTTTCGAGGGCGGGCGTGCCGGCGGCATCCGCATCGGCGTCAGCTGGCACGATCGCGTGGTGTCGATCGACTATCGCGACGAAGGTCGCGGCATGGACGACACGGTGCGCTCGCACATCTTCGAGCCGTTCTTCACCACCCGGCGCGGGCAGGGTGGATCCGGACTCGGTATGCACATCGTCTACAGTCTCGTCACCCAGGTGCTCGAAGGCAGCATCGATTGCGAGAGCACACCCGGCATCGGCACGCGCTTCCTGATCCGCTTCGCCGGCGACGTGCTCAAGCAACGCGCGTAGAGTGGGACTCGGCCCGCCGCTCTTGTTCGACGATGCCGGGAAATCCTCGCGCGGCAGGCCGGCCCTGCATCACGCGCGACTCAATCCGGCAGGTTGTCGCGCAGCGCCATCGCCTCGTCCCAACGCTCGAACAGGCGGTCGACCACGGCGGGATCGAACTTGCTGCCGCGCTGCTCGAGCATGAAGGCGCGGATGCGTTCGGGTGTCCACGGGTCCTTGTAGCAACGCTTGCTGCCGAGCGCGTCGAACACGTCGGCGACCATCGTGATGCGACCGCCGATTGGGATCGCTTCGCCAGCAAGACCCTTCGGATAGCCCGACCCGTCCCAGTTCTCGTGGTGCGAGGCCGCGATCTCCGATGCGAGGCGCAGCACCGGCCGCTGCGAGTTGCCGAGCAGGCGCGCGCCGAGCTCGGCATGCGTGCGCATCACCACCATTTCCTCCGGCGTATGCGGCCCCGGCTTGTTGAGGATCGTGTCCGGAATGCCGATCTTGCCGATGTCGTGCAGCGGCGCGGCGTAACGCAGGATCTCCGATATCGCCGGCGGCAAGCCCATCGCCTGGCCGAGCATCTCGGCGAGCAGGCCGACACGATGCACGTGGTTGGCGGTTTCCTGCGAGCGCGTCTCGGCGGCGCCGGCGAGCAGGTAGACCATCTCCAGTTGCGAGGAGAGCAGTTCGTCGTTGAGGTGCAGGTTGTCGAACGCGATCGAGACGTTGGTGCAGAACAACTCGACCAGCTTGTAGTCGAGCGGCGACAGGCTCCAGGTTTCGCCCACGAACAACAGGCTTTCGGTCTGGTGGCTGTCGATGAAATGCAGCACGTAGTGGTCGTGGTCGAACTTGTGGCGCTTGTCGCGGTAGGCGTTGTGCAGCGTCGCGGCGATCGCCGGCGGCAAGGCCTCGTCGGCGTTGTCGTGCTGCAGGCCACGGTAGTCGCCGCTGGTCGCGGCGATGCGGAAGTGCTCCGGCTGCGCGTCGCGGCGACGGTCGACCGTGCAGTACAGCGCGCCGTGTTCGAGGCCGACCAGCTCGACCAGCTGGTCGAGCACGGCATTGGCGAATTCGCGCGAATTGCGCCGCGCGAAGATCTGCGCGGAGCTGCGGATGACGTTCTCGAGGCCGATTCGATGCGCCTCGATCGCGCGCATGTCGCGATACGCGCGCAAGGCGGAGTACATCGTCGTCGCGAGGCGCGACGCGGTCAGCTCGGTCTTTTCCTTGTAGTCGTTGATGTCGTAGGCGGCAATCACTTCCTGCTCGGGCGCCTGTCCGGCCTGGCCGGTGCGCAGCACGATGCGCACGAACGGGTTGCCGAGTTCCTCGCGGATGCTGCGCACGAGGGCGAGGCCGGCCTGCTCCGACTCCATCACGACGTCGAGCAGAAGCACTGCGATGTCCGGGTGTTCGACCAGCAGCGCGCGTGCTTCGGCGGCGCTGTAGGCGCTCAGGAACTCCAGCCGGCGATCGGCAAAGCGAAAGCTGCCGAGCACGAGGCGAGTTACGTCATGCACCTCCGGCTCGTCGTCGGCGACAAGCACTTTCCAGGTCGGCGTGGTGTCGCGGACCTCGATCGAGCCGAACTGCGGGTTGTTGTCCGCTTTGCCCACACCACCCCCTGATGGGACAGTGCCAGCCTACTCCTGTGGGCGGAGTGTTGGAACACCCATTTTTCGCTGGAGGCCGGGCCGGCTCAGGACTTGCCGTGGAACAGCTCGCGCCCGATCAGCATGCGGCGAATCTCGTTGGTGCCGGCGCCGATTTCGTAAAGTTTTGCGTCACGCAGGATGCGTCCGGCCGGATACTCGTTGATGTAGCCGTTGCCGCCAAGCGCCTGGATCGCCTCCAGTGCGACCTGCACGGCGCTTTGCGAGGCGTGCAGCAGGCAGGACGCCGGGTCGATGCGCGACTTGATGCCGGCGTCGTAGTTCTGTGCGACGAGGTAGGCGTACGCGCGCGACGATTGCAACGCGGTGTACATGTCGGCGATCTTGCCCTGCATCAGTCCGAACGTTCCGATCGGCGCGTTGAACTGCTTGCGCTCGCGCACATAGGGCAGGGCAGCGTCGATGGCTGCCTGCATCAGGCCGATCGGCCCGCCCGAGAGCACGAGGCGCTCGGTGTCGAGGCCGCTCATCAGCACGCGCACGCCTTCGTTGACTTCGCCGACGCGGTTCGCGTGCGGGATCTCGCAGTGGTCGAACACCAGCTCGCAGGTGTTGCTGCCGCGCATGCCGAGCTTGTCGAGCTTCTGCGCGGTCGAGAACCCCTTCATGCCCTTCTCGACGATGAACGCGGTCATGCAGCGCGAGCCGGCCGGACGGTGCGCGGTGCGCATGTAGACCAGCAGCACGTCGGCATCCGGGCCATTGGTGATCCACATCTTCGAGCCGTTCGCGACCCACACGTCGCCCTTTTGCTCGGCGCGACAGGTCATCGAGCCGACCACGTCGGAACCCGCGCCAGGCTCGCTCATCGCGAGTGCGCCGACGTACTCGCCGCTGCACAGCTTCGGCAGGTACTTCTGCTTCTGCGCCTCGCTCGCGTTGTGGAAGATGTTGTTGACGCACAGGTTCGAATGCGCGCCGTAGGAGAGGCCGACCGAACCGGACGCGCGCGAGATTTCCTCCATCGCGACCAGGTGCGCGAGATAGCCGAGTTCCGAACCGCCGTATGCGGACGAGACCGTGATGCCGAGCAGTCCCATCTCGCCGAACTTGCGCCACAGGTCGGCCGGGAACGCGTTGTCGCGATCGATCAGGTCTGCGCGCGGCGCGATCTCCTTGTCGGCGAACGCGCGCACGGTCTCGCGCAACAGGTCGAGTTCTTCACCGAGGGGGAAGGGGCGCATGGGAAGGCGATTCCTGTCCAGGAAAGCCTGAATGTTAGCGGATCGCGGGCACGCTGCGGTCGAACCGGTCCCGCATCGGGTAGGGCGGTACGCGCGGAGCGCGTGCCGCCGATCGAGGCGAAGCGGAGTCGCGACAGTCGTCGGGACTCGCGCTCCGCGCTCGACCCGCCTTTACTGCCCGCGCATGCGTCCGAGGAAGCGCGGACCGTTGTTGCCCATCGTCGGCAGCTTGATCTTGCCGATCGCGTTGATGCGCTCTTCCGCCATGCGGTCGGCGGCCTTGTAGGTCGCGATGCCGTCGCGCTCCGCGATCTGGAAGATGCGCGAGAGGTTGTAGTAGATCGTGCGCATCATGCGCATCGCGCGTTCGCGGTTGTAGCCGTCGATCTCGAGCGACACGTTCATCACGCCGCCGGCGTTGACCGCGTAGTCCGGCGCATACAGCACGCCGCGCTTCTTCAGCTCGTCGCCGATCGCGTCGGTGGCGAGCTGGTTGTTCGCCGCGCCGCAGACGATCTTCGCCTTGATGCGGTCGATGGTCTGCTCGTTGAGCGTGCCGCCGAGCGCACACGGGCTGTACACGTCCGCGTCGACGTCGTAGATCTCGTCGAGGCCGACCGCGGTGCAGCCGTACTCGTCGACCGCCTTCTGCACCAGTTCCTTGTTGATGTCGGTGACGAACACCTTCGCGCCCTGCTCGCGCAGCAGCTTGATGAACTCCATGCCGACGTGGCCGGCGCCCTGCACGGCGTAGCTGTACCTGCCGACTTCCTCGTTGCCGTGCTTGTGGTTCAGCGCGGCCATCAGGCCCTGCAGCGTGCCGTAGGCGGTGAATGGCGACGGATCGCCCGAGCCGCCATGCACCTGGTGCACGCCGGTCACGAACTCGGTCTCGCGGAACACCCATTCCATGTCGTTGACGTCGATGCCGACGTCCTCGGCCGTGATGTAGCGGCCGTTGAGCGAGTTGACGAAGCGGCCGAACGCGCGGAACAGCGCCTCGGACTTGTCCTTGCTCGGATCGCCGATGATGACCGCCTTGCCGCCGCCGAGGTTGAGGCCCGCGACCGCGTTCTTGTAGGTCATGCCGCGCGACAGGCGCAGCACGTCGTTGAGCGCTTCCGCCTCGTTCTTGTACGGCCACATGCGCAGGCCGCCGAGGGCGGGGCCGAGCACGCTGTTGTGGATCGCGATGATGGCCTTCAGGCCGGCGTCCTTGTTGTGGCAGTAGACGATCTGCTCATGGCCGGTCTGCGAGACGGTTTCAAAAATCATGGCTGCTCCTGGCGACGCGGAAAGACCCGCCCGGGCCGGCTGCGCGATCGCGTTGCCGGCCATGAAACGGGTTGCAAGTAATTGATCGGAATTTGTTTTTGCGGATTGCCGGAGCATGGCCGGCAAAATGCGGCGCGTAGTGTAGTCCCGCCCGTCCGGCGGCGACAGTGGCAGCCGCTCCGCACCGGCCGCGCTTGAAAAATACGAACGATCGTTCTATTATGCGCGCCATGTCGAATCAGGCCACCATCAGCAAGGGCGCCGCCACGCGCGATCTGATCATCGATCACGCGTATGCGATCGCCTGTCGCGCGGGCCTCGAAGGCGTCTCGATCGGCGACCTCGCGCACGCGGTCGGCATGTCCAAGAGCGGCGTGTTCGCGCACTTCGGTTCGCGCGAGGACCTGCAGCTCGCCGTACTCGAATACGCGGGCCGGCGTTTCGGCGAAGCGGTGCTGATGCCGGCCGTGCGCAAGCCGCGTGGCCTTGCGCGCCTGCGCGCGATCGTCGACGGCTGGTTCGACTGGGTGCGCGAAAACCAGCATGGCTGCCTCATCATGGGCGCGGTCAGCGAATACGATTCGCGCCCCGGTGCGCTGCACGATGCGGTCGTCGCACTGATCCAGCGCTGGCGCACCGACACCGCGCGTGCCGCGCAGATGGCGATCGATGCGGGCGAACTGCACGCCGACGCCGATCCGCAACAATTGTCGTTTGAAATCTTCGGCATCGCGCTCGCGTTGCACCAGGACACGCGGCTGTTCGATCCGAAACAAGCGCGCTCGCGAGCCGAGCACGCCGTCCAGCGGCTGCTCGCCGCGCATTCACGCTGAACTTCGAGGTGTGCCATGACCACGCTGGTTGCGACCAAAAATAGCACGATCGTTCGTAATATGCGGTTCGCACTGCTGCGCGCAGGCTTCAGCTTCGGCAGCTGGCTGCGACCGCATGCGACCTTGCGCCGCGCCTACGCCTTGTTCTGCACGCCGCTTTCGATCACGCGCCGTCGCGCGCTCGCGACCGATACCGGCGGCGCGCAACTCGGCGCGCTCGCGGTCGCGGGCGAACAGGTCAGCACCTACACCTGGGGCGATCCCTCGACGCAGCCGTACGTGCTGCTTTCGCACGGATGGTCGAGCCACGCGACGCGCTTCCTGCCGTGGATCGCACCGTTGCGCGCAGCGGGCTATGCCATCGTCGGGGTCGATCAGGTCGGCCATGGCCGCAGCAGCGGACGTCGTTCGACCTTGCCCGACTTTGCCGAAGTGCTCGCGGCGGTCGCTGCACGCCATGGTGCGTGCGCGGCGGTGATCGGTCATTCACTTGGCGGTGCGGCCTCGATGCTCGCGCTCGCCGATGGCTTGCAGGCCGCGCGTGCGATCCTGATCGCGCCTGCCGCCGATCCGATCGATGCCGCGTCGCGCTTCGCCCGCTTCGTCGGTCTCGACGAGCGGCTCGGCGCACACCTGTTCGACGAGTACGAGGCGCAGCATCCATTGCGCGTCGCAAGCCTTCAGGCGCACCTCAAAGCGCCCGCGATCGCGCGCCCCGCGCTGATCGTGCATGACCTCGGCGACCGCGAAGTGCCGTGGGCGGAAGGCGAGCGATATGCGCGCCACTGGCCCGACGCGCGCCTGCTGACGACGACCGGACTCGGCCACCATCGCATCGTCGACGACACCGGCGTCATCGACGCGGGCCTGCGCTTCCTGCGTGGCGAGACGGTCGGTGATCGCGTCGTGTCGTCGCCGAATCTGCCGTATGGGTTTGCGTAGGGGCGTCGGCAGCGAGGACTGAAAACGCATCGCGGCTTCTCGCGCTGCCTGCAGGAGCCCAGCCCGGGGGCGACGGCTCCTGCGTGCCTGTCTGCCACCCCGCGGCCGCCATCCGGCCGGCGAACGGCGCGGCCGGGGGCGGGGCGCTACAATTCCCGTCCCCGAAAATTCGCGGACCGACCATGAGTGCTACCGCCCCCGCCGTCGCCACCGAAAGCGTGATCGAACAGGCCCCGTTGCGCTTCGTCACCGCGGCCAGCCTGTTCGATGGCCACGATGCCGCGATCAACATCATGCGCCGCCTGATCCAGGCGCAGGGTGCCGAAGTGGTGCATCTCGGCCACAACCGTTCGGTCGAGGACGTCGTGCGCGCCGCGCTGCAGGAGGACGCCGACGCGATCGCGCTGTCGTCCTACCAGGGTGGCCACGTCGAGTACTTCAAGTACATGGTCGACATGCTCAGGGAACGCGGCGCCGGCCACGTCCGCGTATTCGGCGGTGGCGGCGGCACCATCACGCCGGAAGAGATCCGCGAGCTGCAGGCGTACGGCGTCGAGCGCATCTACCATCCGAACGACGGCATGCACATGGGCCTCGTCGCGATGATCGAGGACGTCATCAAGCGCACTCGTGCCGCGCAGCAACAGCGCGCCGACATCGACGCCTCGCACACCGTGCCGCCGGCCAAGGTCGACATCGCGGACGAGATCGCGGTCGGCCACGCGCTCACCGCGATCGAGGAAGGTCGCCACGACGAGCACCAGCTCGAACGCCTGCGCAAGGAGTGGCAGCTGGCCGCCGGCAAGACCCCTGTGATCGGCATCACCGGCACCGGCGGCGCCGGCAAGTCGTCGGTCGTCGACGAACTGCTGCTGCGTTTCCTGCACGCGTTCCCGACCATGCGCATCGCCGTGCTCGCGGTCGACCCGACCCGCCGCCGCTCCGGCGGTGCACTGCTCGGCGACCGCATCCGGATGAACTCGCTGCGCAACCATCGCGTGTTCATGCGTTCGATGGCGACACGCCGCCAGCACGCCGCCACCAGCGCCATGCTCAAGGATTGCGTCGCGTTCCTGAAGGGGCAGGGCTACGACCTCGTCATCGTCGAGACCGCCGGCATCGGCCAGAGCGATTCGGAGATCGTCGACCTGGTCGACTTCCCGATGTACGTGATGACCAGCGATTACGGCGCCGCGAGCCAGCTCGAGAAGATCGACATGCTCGACTTCGCCGAGCTCGTCGTGCTCAACAAGTTCGACAAGCGCGGCGCAGAGGATGCGTTGCGCGACGTGCGCAAGCAGTGGAAGCGCAACCGCGTCGCGTTCCAGACCAAGGACGAGGACATCCCGGTCTACGCGACCATCGCGAGCCAGTTCAACGATCCGGGCGTGACCTGGATGTTCACGAACCTGTGCCGCCTGCTGCGCACCAAGCTCCACCTCGGCAGCGGAGCGGCTGGCACTGCCCCTGTGGGAGCGGCGGAAGCCGCGATGCTCTCCCCGCAGGAACCGAAAGGCATCGCGGCTCCCGCTGCTCCCACAAATAGCACTGCGCTCGACTGGACGCCGCACTTCGACACGTCGCTGAAGGAACCGCGCGCGACCGTGCTGATCCCCAGTGCGCGCGTGCGCTACCTCGCCGAGATCGCCGAGCAGGGTCGCGGCATCAACGGCGCCATCGACAAGCAGGCCGAGATCGCCGACCGCGCGCAGTCGTACTGGCAATCCCTGCGCGATCTCGAGGACCCGAACCTGCCCAAGGCGCTCGGCCTGTACGCGAACGAGGATCTGCTCGTTCCCTCCGGCTCGTCGGCGGCCGAGTTTCCCGCCTGCGGCGACCGCCGCATGACGCCCGACCGCCGCAAGCAGAAGTTCAATTGGGAACTGCGCCGCGAGCAGGCGGAACGCAGCTCCTCCGGGTCATCCGTGGCGACCGTCGACCGCTCGCTCGTCACCCTGCGCCAGCGCTACAACGACGCGATCCATTCGCTGTCGTCCGATGCGCTCAGGTTGCTGCGTGAATGGCCGCAGCGCCTCAAGTCGATCGTCGACGAGGTCACCGAATACGAAGTGCGCGGCAAGATGATCCGCGTCGAGAACTATCGCGAATCGCTCTCGCACCAGAAGATCCCGAAGATCGCGGCGCCGACCTACAAGAGCTGGGGCGAGCTGCTCGTGTTCCTGCAGAAGGAAAACCTGCCCGGCTACTACCCGTACACCGGCGGCGTCTATCCGTACCGTCGCACCGGCGAGGATCCGATCCGCATGTTCGCCGGCGAAGGAACGCCGGAACGCACCAACCGCCGCTTCCATTACCTGAGCCAGGGCCTGCCCGCCGCGCGCCTGTCGACCGCGTTCGACAGCGTCACGCTGTACGGCGAAGACCCGGCGCCACGCCCGGACATCTACGGCAAGATCGGCAATTCCGGCGTCAACGTGCCGACGCTCGACGACATGAAGAAGCTGTATTCCGGCTTCGACCTGTGCGCGCCGACCACGTCGGTGTCGATGACGATCAACGGCCCCGCGCCGATCATCCTCGCGATGTTCATGAACACCGCGGTCGACCAGCAGATCGAGAAATATCTCAAGGAAGACCCGGCGCGCTGGGCCGAGGCGCAGAAGAAGATCGAGAAGCTGTTCGAAGGCCGCGAGCGTCCGCGCTATCACGGCGACCTGCCGGCGACGAACAACGGCCTCGGCCTCGGACTGCTCGGCATCAGCGGCGACCAGGTCGTCGACGCGCAGACCTATGCCGCGATCAAGGCGCACACGCTGATGACCGTGCGCGGCACCGTGCAGGCGGACATCCTGAAAGAGGATCAGGCGCAGAACACCTGCATCTTCAGCACCGAATTCGCGTTGCGCATGATGGGTGACATCCAGCAGTACTTCGTCGAGCAGAAGGTGCGCAACTTCTATTCGGTTTCGATCTCCGGCTACCACATCGCAGAGGCCGGCGCGAATCCGATCAGCCAGCTCGCCTTCACGCTCAGCAACGGCTTCACGATCGTCGAGTACTACCTCGCGCGCGGCATGAAGATCGATGACTTCGCGCCGAACCTGTCGTTCTTCTTCTCCAACGGCATGGACCCGGAGTACACCGTCATCGGCCGCGTCGCGCGGCGCATCTGGGCGCGCGCGATGCGCGAGCGCTACGGCGCCAACGAGCGCAGCCAGATGATGAAGTACCACATCCAGACCAGCGGGCGTTCGCTGCACGCGCAGGAGATCCAGTTCAACGACATCCGCACCACGCTGCAGGCGTTGTACGCGCTGTTCGACAACTGCAACTCGCTGCACACCAATGCCTACGACGAGGCGATCACCACGCCGACCGAAGAGAGCGTGCGCCGCGCGGTCGCGATCCAGATGATCATCAACAAGGAACTTGGCCTCAACTTCTGCGAGAACCCGTGGCAGGGCAGCTTCATCGTCGACAAGCTCACCGACATCGTCGAGGAAGCCGTCTACAAGGAGTTCGAGGCGATCAGCGAGCGCGGCGGCGTGCTCGGCGCGATGGACACGATGTACCAGCGCGGCAAGATCCAGGAAGAAAGCCTCTACTACGAACACAAGAAGCACGACGGCAGCCTGCCGCTCGTCGGCGTCAACACGTTCCTGCCGAAGGAACATGCCGGCGACATCGTCACCGAAATCGAACTGATCCGCAGCACCGAGGAAGAGAAGGGCCAGCAGATCGCCAACGTGCGCGCCTACCAGCAGAACCGCAACGCGCTCGCGCCGTCGGGCGAAACCTCGCACGAGCACCTGCCCGAGGCCGATGAAGAGCCGCCGATGGTTCGCGATGGCCACGGCCTGCGCTACCTGCAGGACACCGCGCGCGACCGCCGGAACGTGTTCGCGGCACTGATCGAGGCCGTGAAGACGCACAGCCTCGGCCAGATCAGCCACGCGCTCTACGACGTCGGCGGTGAATACCGCCGCAACATGTAGGCCGGCGAGCGGACCTTGCATTTCGCGGGGTGGGCCCCGGCCCACCGCTCCGTCGGTCGCGCGAAGGTGGTTCGCGGAGGGGGGCTTGAGCCCAGCCTACGACACTTGCATCGCGCGATTCGTGTCCGCGAGACTCGGCCGGTCTTCCAACGGAGTCGTGCAATGGACCGTTCGCTCACCCTCGGCAGCCTCGCCCTCGCCCTGACCCTTGCTCTTGCTGCGCCGCATGCGAATGCCGAAGCGCCGGCGGCGCCCGCTGCATCGGCGGCCGCCGCCGACACGCCGTCGAAGACTCCGCACAACGCGACCTTCATCCTTCCCGCCGGCTGGTCGCAGCGTGCCGAAGGCGCGGCGATGATCCTCACGCCGCCGGAAGCCGACGGTTCGCGCATCGCGATCATGGATTCGTCGGCGAAGACTGCCGACCAAGCGGTGGAAGAGGGGTGGAAACTCCTCAAGCTCTCGCCGAAGTTCCTCGTCGCCAATGACGGGGCGCCGAGGGACGGTTGGGAGCAGCGCCGCTTCTACGACTACGACGTGCCCGCCAACGCGAAGCGCGCGGTGTTCGCGGCCGTGTACCGCCGCGGTGCGAAGTACACCGTGCTCGTCGCCGACGTCGACCAGGCGATCGCCGAGAAGCGCGCCTCGCAATTCGGCAAGATCCAGCAGCGCCTGCAGCCGGCAGACTACAAGCGCGAGACGTTCAAGGGCCGCACCGCGCACACGTTCGACGACAGGCGCCTCAAGCAGGTCGCCGATTTCGTCGAGCACATGCGCACTGAATACGACGTGCCCGGCGTCGCGATCGGCATCGTGCAGGACGGCAAGACCGTCATGGCCAGGGGCTTCGGCGTGCGCGCGCTTGGCAAGCCCGACGCGGTCGACGCGGACACGCGCTTCATGATCGCGTCCAACACCAAGGCGCTCACCACGCTGATGCTCGCCAAGCTCGTCGACGCCGGCAAGCTCGACTGGAACGCGCACGTCACCGACGTCTATCCCGCGTTCAAGCTCGGCAACGCCGACACGACGAAGCAGGTGCTCGTGAAGCACCTCATCTGCGCCTGCACCGGACTGCCGCGGCAAGACTACGAATGGCTGTTCGAGGGCGAGAAGCAGACCCCCGAGACCGTCATGTCCACGCTCGCCACGATGCAGCCGACCAGCGGTTTCGGCGAGTTGTTCCAGTACTCCAACCCGCTCGCGGCCGCGGCCGGTTTCATCGGCGGACAGATCGCCAACCCGGGCAGCGAACTCGGCAACGGCTACGACAAGGCGATGCAGGCGCTCGTGTTCGATCCGCTCGCCATGACGAACACCACGTTCGACTACGCCGTCGCGCAGACCGGCAACTACGCCGCGCCGCACGGCTACGACATCGACCATCACGTGCAGGTGATGGGCATGGGCCTCAACGACACGATCCGTTCCTCGCGTCCGGCAGGCGCCGCGTGGAGCACGGTCGACGACCTGCTCAAGTACGTGCAGATGGAGATCCGCAAGGGGCTGCTGCCCGACGGCAAGCGCTACATCGGCGAAGCCGCGCTGCTGCAGCGACGGCAGCCGCAGATCGCGCTCGGCGTCGATCGCGACTACGCGATGGCGCTGATGGTAGACAAGAGCGACGGCGTCACCGTCGTCGACCACGGTGGTGACATGGACGGTTTCCACTCCAACATGATGTGGTGGCCGGAGCAGAAGGTGGGTGCGGTCATCCTCACCAACGCCGACGAAGGCTACATGTTGCGCGGACCGTTCAAGCGCCGCCTCATGGAGATCATGTTCGACGGCGAGCCGCAGGCGCTCGCAACCGCGGATGCGAACGCCAAGGCCAGCAAGGCTTCATGGGACGCGCAGCGCAAGCTGCTGCAGTATCCGGCCGACGCAAGCGCGCTCGCCGGACTCGCACCGCGCTACCACAGCGACGCCCTCGGCGACATCGTCGTCACGACGAAGGACGGCAAGGCCTGGTTCGACGTCGGTGCGTTCAAGTCCGAAGTCACCACCTCGCCGCAGACCGATGGCAGCGTCGCGTTCGTGATGATCGATCCCGTCGCGGCCGGCTTCCTGCTCGTCCGCGCCGACGTCGACGGCAAGCGCCGCCTCATCGCGCGCGACGGCCAGCACGAATACGTCTTCGACGAAGTGAAGATGGGCGGCGCGTAGGGCGCCAGGGCCCACCGCTTTTCTGTCACGCGACGAGGTGTTCGCGGATGGCGCGCAGCGTCGGCCGCGGACCGTCGCGTGCAGTCAATCCGGAGTTGCGGGTTCGATGCTCAAGTCGAGCACGGCGCGGACCTGCGTGATCAGCTCCTTGATCGCGAACGGCTTTCGGAGCAGGCCGACGCCGGACTGGAGTCGACCGTCCTGCACCGCCTCGCGGGCGTAACCGGTCATGAAGAGGATGCGCAGGTCGTTGCGCAGCTCGCGCGCCTGTTCCGCGAGCTGCCGTCCATTGAGTCCGCCCGGCAGTCCGACGTCGGTGAGCAGCAACTGGACGTGGGCATTCTTGTGCAGGAGGGTGAGGGCCGTCATGCCTTCACTGGCCTCGATCACCTTGAATCCGGATTCGCGCAGCGCCTCGGCGGCGAATGCGCGGACATTGTCCTGGTCCTCGACCAGCAGGATGGTCTCGGTGCCTTCCAGGTTCGTCGGCGCTTCCGGTATCGATACCTCGGCCGCCGTCGTCGACCGGGGCAGGTAGAGCGCCACCGTGGTGCCATGGTCGGGCACGCTGGTCAGCATCGCAGTGCCATCGGACTGGCGTGCGAAGCCGTACACCTGGCTCAGGCCCAGCCCGGTGCCCTTGCCCTGCGGCTTTGTCGTGTAGAAGGGCTCGAAGGCGTGTTCGAGCACGTCGGCGGACATGCCCGAGCCGGTGTCCTTCACCGACACGATCACGTAGTCGCCGGGAGCAATGTCGTCGAATCGAAGGCGATCGGTGCTGCCGAGGGTCGCGTTGTGCGTCGTGATGGTCAAGGCGCCGCCATCCGGCATCGCGTCGCGCGCATTCACGGCGAGATTGACCAGTGCGCTTTCGAGCTGGTGGCCATCGACCTGGGCGCGCCATGCATTGGGAGTCAGTTGCAACTGGATCGCGATGTTCTCCCCGAGCAGGTGACCGAGCATGTCGGTCGTGTTGGCGACGAGCTCGTTGACATCGATGGACTTCGGCTGCAGGGCCTGGCGGCGGGAGAACGCGAGGAGCTGCTGCGTCAGCGCGGCCGCCCTCTGTGCGCCTTGCGTTGCGTGTTCGACGGCCCGCTGGAAACGCACCGTTCCGCTTTGCTCACGTGCAATGACATCGAGGTTGCCGAGGACGACCGTCAGCAGGTTGTTGAAATCGTGCGCGACACCGCCGGTCAATTGGCCGATGGCTTCCATCTTCTGCGCGTGGCGAAGCTGCGCTTCCATCGCGCGGCGTTCCGTCATGTCGCGCGTGATCTTTGCGAAACCGACCACTTCGCCCGATGGATCCTTGATGGCATCGATGACGACGTTGGCGAAGAAGCGCGTTCCGTTCTTGCGCATGCGCCATGCCTCTGCCTCGAAGCGGCCTTCCTTCAACGCCGTCTCGAGTGCATGCCGGGGAATTCCTGCTGCCTGGTCTTCGGGCGTATAGAACACGCTGAAGTGGCGGCCGACGATCTCGGCGCGCGTATAGCCCTTGATGCGCCCGGCGCCTTCATTCCACGTAACCACCCGGCCTTCGCGATCGAGCAGGAAGATCGCGTAGTCCGCGATGGCGGACACCCATTGGTCGAACTGCAGTTCGCGGGTCCATGTGGTTGCTTTGGTCATAGGTTCTCGGGGACGCGGGGCATGCAGGGCAACGGGCCGGGATCGACGGCGATCCGTTTCGCACGCTGCATGCGAAGGGAGCGACATCGAACTTTATCCCAAGCACGACGCCATTGTGCGATCGATGCGACGTCGCCCCGCGCTTCTTGACGCCACCGTCGTCCCGGAGCTCCACAGCCTCCGCAACACCGGGTCCACAGAAGAGGAGCACGGTCCGCCGCTTGCGCGCCATCTGGGCGACCGTCCGTTACTTCGACGCCTCCCTGCGTCCCGCAACTCGACAACCTCCGCAACATCGAGATACGTAGGGTGGGCGCTGGCCCACCGTTTTCGCCTGCTCGCACGAATGCATGCAGTGCGGTGACGGGTTCGCGAATGACGCAACGATCGCAAGACAGGCGGAACCATGTCCTCTGGAAGCACGACGAAGGCCTTTGGCTGGCGCATCTTCGGTCTCGGTGCGATCGCGCTCGGCATCGTCTGCCTGATCCTGGGTGACTTCCATTCGGGCCAACCGGTGCCGAAGGACTTTCCCGCCCGCGGCGTGCTCGCCCATGTCGTCGCGGGGTTCATGCTCGTCACGGGTGTAGCGATCGAATCGCGGCGCATGCGTGCGTGGGGCGCCGCTGCGCTCACGGCCTATTTCGCATTCGTGGTCGTGCTCCTCATGAACGGTCGCCTGTGGCTGGCCCACTACGCCGAGTTCCTGCCCTACGAAAGCCTCGCGATACAGCTTGCGATCACCGCGGGCGGACTCATCGTCTACGCCAACAGCGCGAGGATCGATGCGGCGCTCGCCGCACGCCTCACGCGAATTGCCCGACTCGCATTCGGCGCCTGCCTGCTGGTGTTCGGCACCGCGCATTTCGTCTACGTGGACTTGACCGCTCCGCTGGTCCCCAAGTGGCTGCCGCCGACGCAGGAGTTCTGGGCCTATGCGACCGGCACCGCGCACATCGCCGCGGGCATCGCGATCCTGACCGGCGTGCAGGCGCGACTCGCGGCGATCCTGCTCACGATCATGTTCGTTTCGTTCACGGTATTCGTGCACGCGCCGATGCTGGTGGCGACGCCTTCCAATCATTGGGTGTGGAACGAAAACGCGGTGAACATCGCGTTGATCGGGGCGGCGTGGGTGGTGGCGGATTCGCTGGCGGATGGTTCTTCTTTCTCTCGTTTGCGGGAGAGCGCATAGGCTGGCGCCGCATCCCTTTCGCTTTCCCCTCTCCCGCTTGCGGGAGAGGAGGTAGGGTGAGGGCGCCTTTGCCCTGTCTTTTGTTGTTCGCAGACCCGGTTCCTTGGTGATGACCTACCCACATCCCTGTGTTTTCCGCTCGCTTCCTGCGAGCGGGTAACTTTCTCTTGCGTGCCCAAGAGAAAGTCAGCAAAGAGAAGGGCACCCCAGCGGCCCGGTCAGCGGGCTCCTGCCCGCTGACTGCGCGATCGGGTTACGGGGTTCGTTGACGGTCCATCCATGGACCGCAACGAACGCGCGCGCATCGTCTCCACCCGCTCGCCGTGCCGCAAGGGGACCCCGATGGAAGAGCGGCGCGCTCCTGCGCGCAGAAGCAAAAGCCAAAGCATCGCGGCTGAAGCCGCTCCCACAAAGGCGGAGGAGAGGACCGTGTAGGAGCGGCTTCAGCTGCGATGCTCTCGAGCATCGTTGTCGTGTGCCTATCGCGGCTGACGCCGCTCCTGCAACGCGGCTCTGGCTCTGCGCGCAGGAGCGCGCTGCTTGTTGCTCTTCGGGTCCCCTTCAGCGCCGGTGGACGGCGGACGACAAGGCCCGCAGGGGCGCGCGCAGGACGCGCGCGCGTTCGCCGCGATGCAGGATGCATCGTCGGCGAACCCCGGCCGACGTTCACGCACCTTCCGCGCAGGAAGCGCGGAAGGCGGTGCTGTGGAGGTGTCCTTCTCTTTGGTTTCTTTCTCCTGGACAAGCAAGAGAAAGAAACCGGCCCGCAGGGATGCGGGACGAACACGCAGGGATGCGGGTCGGTTATCGCGAAAGAAAGCGAGACTCCCGAACAACGAAAGGACACCACAAAAGCGCCCTCACCCTACCCTCTCCCGCAAGCGGGAGAGGGGAAGCCAAACGCAAGAGCACGTTCGCGAAAGAACCAACTTGAACCCCCGCGCCAGCGCTAGAACTCGTACGCCCCCACATCGATCCCCGCGCCGTGCGGTCGCGGCCTGTTCGCGTCGAAATCATTCGTGACGAGTGATGCGGCAGTCGCATCGCCCGCATCCACCGCCGGACTCGTCGCGGTCGCGATGTGGAAATCGGTGCCGGGTGCGGCCAGCTGAGGGTCCGCGTTCAGCGGGTTCGTGTCGAAGCCGAAACCCGTGTTGCCTGCTCCGAACCACAGGTTGCGGCGGATCACGCCGATCGGGTCGTCGAAGCCGACCGAACCGCCGGCATACGCGGTGCCGGTGCGCGCCCAGAAGATGTTGTTGCGCACGTCGAGCGCGTCGGCCGGGAAGCCCCAGTCGTTCATGAGCACGCCGTAGATTTCCGAATCGAGCGTGTTGTTGTTGTAGAACGTATTGTTGTACACGCGGCAGCCGTGCAGCGTGTTGGTGTTGAAACGCAGGCCGGCGACCTTGGCGTCGGTGACGAGGTTGTCGAAGATCGCGATGTCGTCCTGCGAGCCGTCGGCGATGTTGATGCCGAACTGCGTCACGCGCTGGATGCGGTTGTGGTGGATGCGCACGTGGTTGATTGAATCCGAGCCGTTGCCGCCGTTCGCGAACAGCTGGATGCCCTTGCCGCTGTGGATGTCGTGGATGTCGTTGTAGCCGATGTCGTACGAACCGTCGCCGTCGATGTAGATGCCGTGCGCCTCGTTCTCGCTGCCCTGGATGTCGTGGATGTGGTTGCCGAGCCAGACACTGCCGTCACCGTTGCCGGTGATGCCGCCCATGCGCGACGGGCTGGCGCCGCCGGTTACGCCGGTGAACGCGGTGAGTTCGTTGTTGACGATGCGCCAGTGGTCGCCGTGGATCTGCTGGCTGATCGGGCCGTCGTAGCCGCCGCCTTCGACCTTGAGCCCGGCGATGACGATCCACTTGCCCGCGAGCGGATAGTTCTCGCCGTTGAGCCCCGATAGCGCGCCGCCCGCATGCGTCGCCGCGTCGGCGTCGATGAACGCGGTCTCGCCCGGATACGACATCAGCGTGATCGGCCCGGTGCCCGCACCGGTCGGCGGCGTGCCGGAACTGCGGTCCGGCACCCCGTTCGCGCGGATCATGAAGCGCATGAAGTAGTCCTCGAAGCCGACACCCGTGTAGGTGCCGCCGCGCAGCACGAGGAAATCGCCCGCGCGCACCTGGCCCCACGCGCCGCCGCTGAAGTCGCCGCCGGTCTGCACGCTGCGGTACGGCTTGGCGATGTTGCCGACCTGCGCGGTCGCATCCACGCCATTGGCCGCGTCGACGAAGATCATGCGCCCCGGATTGATCGTGAACACGTGGTCGGCGTTCGACGGAGCGCCATCGACGAACACCCGCACCGGCAACTGCGCACCCGCGACCGCATCGCTGCCGAGCGCGCCCAGCTGCACCGTGATCTGCTGTATGTCCGCGCGCCCGCGCGAAGGCCCAAACGTGCGGTAGTCGGCGACTTCGCCGGTGCCGACGAACACCCTGACGTTCGTGCCCGGCACGCCGCTGCCGAAGTTCCTGCCGAACACCGACAAGTAACACCCCTTGCCATTCTCGCCGCCACTGGTCGGGCCCGACACGATGTCGGTGTAAAGCACGACCGGCGCGAGCCGATCGAAGCCGTCACTGAAGACGCGATCCGCGACCGCGGCGAAGGAGGGCGACGGCAGCACGAGCGCAGCCGCGAGCAGAAGGGCGTTGCGGATCATTCCGGGGACTCGCTCGCGTGACGGGAAGTGGATTCGCGAAGTATCGCATCCGCCTCGCGCGCAATTTGCGAAGAGCGTCCGTGTCCCGCGTGGCCGCAGCGGTTGCGCGACACCACGGGCACATTCCGGATGCTTTCCCCTCTCCCGCTTGCGGGAGAGGGCAGGGTGAGGGGAACCCTGCGAACGCGCTTACCGCGCCCGCCTAACCATCCAGCGCAAACGACCCCGTCTTCACCTCGCCCTCGCGCACGAAGCGATTCACCGACACGCCCGTCGCCGTCTGTCGCGACGACGCGAGGCGGAACGCCGCCGGCCGCACGCCGTCGTCGTAGAGGCGCTTGCCTTTGCCGAGCAGGATCGGATACTGCAACAACACCAGCTCGTCGACGACATCCGCCGCGAGCAACTGCCGCACGAGTTCGCTGCTGCCCTGCGTGAGCAGGTTCGGTCCGTTGCCGCGCTTCAGTTCGCGCAGCGCGCCGACCACGTCCTTGCCGAGCGCATGGCTGTTCTCCCACGCGAGCGATTCCGGGTGATGCGTCGCGACGTGCTTCGCCGCGCGATTGAACCCGTCTGCGAACGCACGATGCGGCGCATCCGCCGGAACCTTCGGCCAGTACCCCGCGAAGATCTCGTAGGTCTTGCGGCCCAGCACCAGTTCGAACGGCTCGTTGAACACCCCGCCCATCGGCTCGCTCGATTCGTCCGCATACGGCACCACCCAGCCACCGAGCGAGAAACCGCCGCTCGTGTCCTCACCCGGTCCACCCGGTGCCTGGATGATGCCGTCGAGACTGATGAACGCGGGAACGATGAGCCTGCGCATGGGAAACTCCTTCAGGGAAAGTGTGGCTTCATTTGCTTCGACGAATGGCGATGCCACGAATCGACATCGTCGAGGGTGCGATGGCCGTCGAATCGTCTTTCGTAGGGCGGGTCGAGCGCGGAGCGCGAGTCCCGCCGCACACCGCGACCGCCGGCCCGGCGGCACGCTCTGCGCACGTACCGCCCTGCGAAAGTCTGCGGGAGCGGCGGAAGCCGCGATGCCCGCCCTACCGCTCGCAACACCTTCCCTGAACCGATGTCCCCGCAAGAGCGGCACTCCGACGCCTGACTCCCCGCGCGCGCTTGATCCAGATCAACGTGGCGAATCGGCGCTTTCGTTACACTGAACCCAGTTGCCCGACCTTCTCTTTCGTCGGTTGACTGCACCGTCCGGGCATAGCCTGCGGCGCGCTTGCCCAAAACGGCGCCGATGAACGGTTCAAACCCAGGGATTGGACCTGTGGGGAGATCGTCATGTTGCGTCATCTGTTGCACATCGCACTGCTGCTGATTGCTCCCGCACTCGCAGCCCAGCCGGCGTTCGTCGAGGTCACTCCCTCCACCACCCCCTGGTTCGTCAATCCGGACAGCGAGGACTTCTGGGTCAACGCGGTCGCTCCCGCGGATGTCGATGGCGACGGCCACGTCGATCTCGCCGTGCTCGGCTTCTACGTCGTTTACAACGTGAGCGTCGAGGACACGTTGCTGCTGTTCCACAATGATGGCGTAGGCGCCGACGGAAAGTGGATCTTCACGCCCACGGAGGTGCCGCTCAACGGCATCGTCGCCGGTGCGTCCGACCTGGCCTGGGGCGATTTCGACGGCGACGGCGACCACGATCTCGCCGTGGGTTCGGAGGGCGCAACCGCCCTGTATCGCAATGACGCCGGCACGCTGGTCCCGGTCAACGCGTCGTTGCCCGGCTACTCCGAGGACTCGGGCTACGAGGACACCTACGACCTGCGTTCACTGACCTGGGCGGACTTCGACAACGACGGTGACCTCGACCTGCTGGTTCCTTCGGTCTACGACCCATCCACGTTCTCGTTCCGCACCGCGTTGATGCGCAACGACGGCAGCGATGGCCTCGGCGGCTGGCTGTTCACCGACGTCGCCGCGGCACTCGATCCGACCACGCACGCCCAGACATCCTGGGCCGATGCGGATGGCGACGGCGACCTCGACCTGTTCGTCGCCAATGTCGACCCGTTCACCGAAACCGGTTTCATCAAGCTGTTCAACAACAACGCGGGCCAGTTCACTTCCAGCGATCCGCTCGGCATCCGCGTCGAACACGGGCTCGCCGACTTCGCCGACGCGGACGCGGATGGCGATCTCGACATCCTCGTCGCCGGCAACATCCTCGATGTGGACCAGACCTACAAGACCGTGCTGCGCATCTATCGCAACGAGGGCACGGCGTATGCGACGGATACGCTGATCGACGCCCCGAACGCGGACTGGCTCGACCTCAATGCGGCCACCTGGGCCGACTACGATTCAGATGGCGACGTGGACCTGCTGGTGACCGGCACCTTCGTCGGCTCCGGCGAAATCGTCGGTAAATCGGAAATCTTCGGCAACGAGAACGGCGTCTTCGCGCCGCTCGGCGTGCAGTTGCCCGCGCCGATCGGCTCGATTGGCCGCGGCGGTGCATTCACCTGGTTCGACATCGATGGCGATGGCGATCTCGACTACCTGGTCGCCGGCGCATTCTTCGTTCCTGGCGGCAATGGTCTCGTCGAGGCGCAACTGCACGTGTTCCGCAATACGACGACCGCGACGAACGCGCCTCCCGCGGCCCCCGATGGCCTGCGCGTGGATCCCGCCGGCAGCGGCGTCGCGCTGGGGTGGGACGCCGCGAACGATGACCACACACCGAGTGCGCAGCTCACCTACGATCTCGAATTGTGGCGCGATGGCGTGCCGGTCGCATTGCCGGAGCGCCTGCCCGAACCGGGCAGCGTCAGTACATCGACGCATTGGACGTACAGCAACCTGCCGAATGGCCAGTACACCTGGCGCGTGCGCGCCGTCGATACCGCTTATGCCGGCGGCGCAGGATCAACCGGATCGTTCACCGTGCCGCTGACCGGCGACGCCGTGTTCGTCGATGGCTTCGAGATCGGCGGGCTTGCGATCTGACAGGCGCGACCGCTGCGGCCGCTCGCCGCGGCGCGCGCCGCCACCGTCGCGTTCCATTGCGCACCCCGACGATGCGCTATCGTGTCGGCACGTCTCCAACTCCGGCATTGGACATGCGCATCGGCCTGCTAGCGGACCTGCACGCGAATCGCGAGGCGACCGAAGCGTGCGTCGACGCGTTGCGGGACGCGGGTTGCGCGCGCCTTGTGTTCCTCGGCGATCTCGTCGGCTACGGTGCCGACCCCGCGTGGGTCGTCGATTTCGTGCGCGGCGAGGTCGGGTCCGGAGCGGTCGCCGTGCTCGGCAACCATGATGCGGGGGCGGTCGGCGGCGTCGGCGGCGGCACCATGCACGCGCAGACCGAGGCGGCGATCGCATGGACGAGTCGCCAGCTCGATGACGACCAGCGCGCATTCCTCGCCGCGTTGCCGCTGCGCGTGCGCGAGGACGACCGCCTGTACGTGCATGCGAACGCGTGGGCGCCCGAAGGCTGGGCCTATGTCGGCACGGCGCTCGCCGCGGCGCGCAGCCTCGCTGCGACCGACGCGCGCCTGACCTTCTGCGGGCACGTGCACGAACCGGCCCTGTATCACGCGCAGCAAGCGTCCGCACACCACTTCGCGCCGACGCCGGGCGTGCCGATCCCGGTGTCCGGGACGCGTCGCTGGCTCGCGATCCCCGGCTCGTGCGGCCAGCCGCGCGACCACAATCCCGCCGCCGCGTGCGCATGGTTCGACGTCGACACCGCGTCGCTCGCGTTCCTGCGCGTTCCCTACGATCACGAACGGGCGGCGGCGAAGATCCGTGCCGCCGGCCTGCCGGCCGCGTTCGCCGATCGCCTGCTCGCAGGAACCTGATCGATGCCACTGCAACTGCATCCTGGACTCGTGATCGGCGATTTCACTTTGGTCGAGCCGTTGCGCGCGGGCGGCATGGCGACGCTGTGGCGCGTCTCGCATCCGCAGCAGGCATTTCCGCTGCTCGCCAAGCTGCCGCATGTCGGCTACGGTGAAGACGTGAGCCGCGTCGTGAGCTTCGAGGTCGAGCGCATGCTCATGCCTTCGCTCTCCGGGCCGTACGTGCCGCGTTTCGTCGCGAGCGGCGAAGCCGGCGACCAGCCGTGGATCGTCATGGAGTTCGTGAGCGGCGAGACGCTGCTGCCGCTGCTCGATGCGGCGCCGGTGCCGCCCGAGCGCGTGGCTGCACTGGGTGCACTCGCGGCCCTCGCACTCGACGACCTGCACCGCCAGCACGTCGTCCACCTCGACATCAAGCCGGGCAACCTCATGCTCCACGTCGACGCGCAAGGGCGCGAGCGCATCGTGTTGCTCGACTTCGGCCTCGCGCA
>Ga0209023_10000956_pt1 | contig 40591 bp, 40 predicted proteins | sample LakOneMetagenome_FD_187468 | JGI IMG/M metagenome (GOLD analysis project Ga0209023, IMG submission 187468) | Freshwater and sediment microbial communities from Lake Erie, Canada (SPAdes) (version 2) | ecosystem: Environmental > Aquatic > Freshwater > Lentic | place: Lake Erie, Canada...
GCCGTGGACCCGAAGGTCCACGGCCACGAAGGCTTGGGTGCAGCTGAGGTCAGCAGCCGCCGGTGCCCGCGCCGCCCGCAACAGCGTTGCAGGTGTCGCCGAACACGTTGTTGATGACGCCGCCGAAGGCGAAGACGACGGCCACGATGAGGGCCGCGATGCCGGCGACGAGCAGGCCGTACTCGACGGCGGAGGCGCCGCGCTCGTCCATTTTGGCGACGCGGGCGGTGAGCATGATGCGCAGGTAGTCGAGCATTTGGTTTCTCCTCTGAAGGTTCGGTCCAGGTTCGTTCGAGATCACGTGGGGTGTGCCTCGATGACTCAATCCTGAGCGTTCCTGGAGCGATGTGTGGGTGGAATTCGGTCGGACCTGAGTAGTCCTTTGTGACTAGGTCGGGATGACCCTCGTCGCTGGTGACGCCGTCAGCAGCCCGCCGTACTGGCATGGGTGGCGACGTCCGTGCAGGTGTCGCTGAGAACGCTGTTGATGACGCCGCCGAAGGCGAAGACGACGGCGACGATGGTGCCGGCGATCGCGGTGACGAGCAGGCCGTACTCGACGGCGGACGCACCACGCTCGTCCATCGAGGCGACGCGGCGAGTGACGAGGTGGCGGATCCGGTCCAGCATGGCGACTCTCCTTGGCGAGAACACTGGGAACTGCTCTGGGTTCCCATGCTCCTCGCGCCCGGGGGCCAGGGGGCCACGAGATCGGTCCGACCTCGATGACACGTTGTGACTACCCGGCGCCTTCGAGCGGCCAGCGCGACCCAGGAATGCCGCCGACCCGGCAGAGAATCTGCCGGGTCGACGGGGTTCGGTGGGTCTTGGGTGGGTTCTTGGGTGGGTGGTGTGAGTTGGTGGGTGCGGCGGCGGGGTCAGTGCCCGACGCGCTGGGTGACGCTCGAGAGCAGGCCGATCCGCATCGCGGTCACCAGGGCTTGGGCGCGGTTGGTGGCGCCGAGCTTCTGGTAGATCCGGCCGATGTGGGACTTGACCGTGGACTCGCTCATGTAGAGCTCGCTGCCGATCGCGCCGCTGCCCAGACCGTCGGCGAGCAGGAGGAGCACTTCGTGCTCGCGCTCGGACAGACGTGTGGACTCTGCCGTCCCGCGGCGCATCATGGCCTGGGCCAGGCCGCTGCACACGAACGTGCGCGGCGAGGCAGCCGCGTGGACGGTGGCCCGGACGACCTCGCCGGCGGGCGCGTCCTTGCCGACGAACCCGGAGGCACCCGCCTCCATCGCGGCGAAGATCTGGTCGTCGCCGGCGTGCATGGTCAGCACCACGAGGCCGAGCTCGGGGTGCTCCCTGCGGAGGCGGCGAACGATGTCGAGCCCGGTGCCGTCGGGCAGCTGCAGGTCGGTGACCACGGCGTCCGGTCGGGACTCCTCGAAGACGGTGAGCGCCTCGGCGACGGAGCCGGCCTCGCCGACGACATCGACCTGGGGCTCCAGGGCGAAGGAGTTGGCCAGACCTTTGCGGATGAGCTCGTGGTCGTCGACGAGCAGGACGCGAACCGGTGAGTCGGACATCAGGCGACGGTCTCCTTGGTGCGGGGGAAAGCCGGGGACGCCGCTGCGACGTCACCGGTGATGTGGACGGACACGCGCGTACCCCCCGACGGTCGGTTGCCGATGTGGAGCTCGGCACCGATGAGTCGCGCGCGTTCATGCATGATCTCGAGCCCGTGCGAGTCCACGCGCTTCTGCCCGAGTCCGCGCCCGTCGTCCTCGACGAGGATCTCGGCCTCGGGCGGGTTGACCCGACAGGTCACTTCGATGAGCGACGCCTCCGCGTGGCGGACGGCGTTGTTGAGCGACTCCTGCGCGATGCGGAGGAGCTCCGCCTCGACCTCGGGACGCAGGCGCGTGGTGCTCTCGTCGACGGTCACCTTGATGGCGACGCCCGAGATCGCGCTCAGGTGACGGGCGAGGGAGCCGATCGCTGCGCCGAGGCTCTCGTTGCCCTCCATCTGGGAGCGCAGGGTCAGCACGTGGCGCCGGACCTCGGCGACCACGGAGGTGATCTGGTCGCGCAGCATCTGGAGCTGCTGGGCCTGCTGGGGTGAGGTCGCGCCGGCGATGAGGCTGTCGACGAAGTAGCCCATCGAGGCGATGTCCTGGGCGACCCCGTCGTGCATCTCGCGGGCGAGTCGGCGACGCTCGTCGGCGGTCGCCTCGTCACGGAAGCGGGCGAACAACAGCGCCGTGTCGAGGCGTACGGCGATCGACGCGAGGTCGGGCGCGTAGCCGTCGAGCAGGGCCCGCAGGCCGATCTGGTCGGGGAGCAGGTCGGGGGAGAGCGTGCCGGCGACGACCGCGACGATCCCGTCCTCGGCGTGGAGCGGGAGTGCGAAGGCCCGGCCGGTGAGCTGGAGCTGCCCGGACCGGGCTGCCTGGGCAGCGAGCCGGTCGTCGAGCTCGTGGTCCTCGGCCTCGCCGTGGTCGTCACGCAACAGCGGGGTGAGCTCCTGGCCGCGCTGGACGTGGAGGGTGACCGAACGGCTCGGGATCCGGTCCCGGACGGCGGTGATCATGGAGGCCCCGAGCGCCTGTGAGTCCAGGCCGGCGCTGAGCCCGCCGGAGAGGTCGACCAGCTCGGCGAGCAGACGGCGGGCCGCGCGGTAGGCGGCCTCGGAGTCCGGCTCCTGGCGTGAGGAGCGGACGAACCCTGCGACCAGACCGAGACCGAGGCCCATCACCGCCCAGGTGAAGACGGCCATGCCGGTGCTGGCGGACATTCCGCCATAGACGCTGATGGAGATGCCGACGACGCTGACCATCTCGGCGGCCACGGCCTCGGTGGCGCCGTCGTTGCCGTGGCGGAGCCCTGCAAGGAACGGCGGGACGACGAGGGCGACCAGCAGCCCGGGGGAGACCGAGATCCCCAGCGCACACACCAGCCCGACCAGGCCGGCCTCCACGAGGGTGGGCCAGATGCGTGGCTCGGCGACGCGCAGGTCATAGATCCCCGCAACCGCCCAGACGACCGCGATGGCGCCGAGGAAGGGCAGGCTCGCGGTGTCCCAGGCCCACAGGACCGGAACGGCCAGCGCGAGCAGCACGAAGATGCGGGCGGCCGTCGCCAGCCGCCGCATCCTGATGCTGTGTGCCGTGTTCACCGACGCGCCACGCTCATTGCCGGAAGTTGTGCAGCATGCTGATCGCCGCTGGCCCCATGACCGCGATGAACAGGCAGGGGAGGATGCAGAAGATCAGAGGGATGGTGATCTTGACGGGCACCTGCTGCGCCTTCTCCTCGGCCCGCTGGCGACGCTTGATCCGCATCTCGGTCGACTGGACACGCAGGACCGCGCCGATCGGGATGCCGAATGCGTCGGCCTGGGCGAGCGCGCTGACGAAGCTCTTGAGCTCGGGCAGGTTGGTGCGCTCGGAGAGCGACCGCAGCGCCTCGTTGCGGCCCTTGCCGATCTGCATCTCGCTCAGCACCCGGGCGAACTCCTCCGCGAGCGGCCCGGTCGTGTTGCGGGAGACCTGCTGGAGGGCGGCGTCGAAGCCGAGGCCGGACTCGACCGAGATCGTCAGGAGGTCGATCGCGTCCGCGAGGCCCTTCTGGATCTGGTTCTGCCGGTCATAGGAGCGCTGGTAGAGGAACATGTTCGGCGCGAAGTAGCCGAGCGCCACGCCGACGGCGACGATGACGAGCTTGGTGGTGCTGCTGGGGTTGATCAGGACCGCGAAGAGCAGTGAGACCACGAACCCGCTGACGCCGCCGAGCACCTTGGAGGAGACGATGCGGTCGACGGTCCAGCCGGGAGGGTTGCCCGCGAGCTCCAGCTTGCGGTGGATGCGCTCGCCGGTGTCCGCGCCGCTCAGGCGCCGGCCGATCCCGAGGAACCGCTTGAGGAGCGGGTCGAGGACGCGCTCGCTGAAGGGCTGGTCGAGGTCCTTGGACAGCTCGCTGGGGGCGTTGGTCATCGCCTCGAGCACTGCGATGGACCGGTTGATGCCGGTCGCCTCGACCTCGGGGCGCACGGCCATGGACACGAGCAGGATCGCGGTGGCGACCAGGCCGAAGCCGAGCACGAAGAGCATCAACATGTCAGACCTCCACCTTGATGACGCGGCTCATCCAGAAGAGCCCGACGCTGAGCAGGATGCCGGCGCCGGTGAGCATGACCCACCCCATCGGTTCGTTGAACATCGGCATGACATAGGGCCGGTTGATCATGAGCAGGTAGATCAGGAAGCCCGGGGGCAGGCCGCCGATGACGTACGCCGACAGCTTGCCCTCCGCGGCCAGGGCGCTCACCTGGCGGCGCATGTACTCGCGCTCGCGGATCGTGCCGGCCACGGTGTTGAGCAGCTCGGCCAGGTTGCCACCGACCTGTCGCTGGATCTTGATGGCCATGACCACCCACGCGAAGTCCTTGCTCTCGAAGCGCTCCGTGATGCCTTCGAGGGCGTCTTCCAGCGAGACGCCGAGGCGTGCCTCGACGAGCACCCGCTTGAACTCGCTCGCGATCGGCTCCCGGCCCTCGCGCACGATGGTGTCGACCGACTGGGCTAGCGAGAGACCGGCCTGGAGGGAGCCCGCCATCAGCTGGAGGGTGTCGGGCAGGGACTGGTTGAAGGCCTTGAGGCGGCGGCCGCGCTTGAACCCGAGGTAGAACCACGGGAGCACGAGGCCGAACGCGGCGAAGATCGCGCTGAGGATGAAGCTCTTGGTGAGCAGGACGCCCACGAGGCCGGCGGTGACGACGATCGCGGCGTGGAGGAGCAGCCACTCCGCGGACTTGAGGTCGCTGCCCGCGGCCTCGAGCCGACCGGCGATGCGGGCCTCGAGGCTCTTGTTGCGGCGGAGCATGAGGGCTGCGGCGTTCTTCGCGCTCTCGAGCGCGGCCTCGCGCTCCTCCACGACGACCGCGCCTGAGTGCATCCCCGCCGAGACGGCCTGGGTGTACTTGGTCACCCGCTCCTCGGGAGCCAGGTCGACCTTCTGCTTGGCCGGCACCAGGTTGACGAACATGAAGACCAGCCCGACCGTGATGGCCGCGAGGCCGGCCCACATCGCCCAGTTGCCCAGGGTCAGGAAGCTGGTGCCCGACTCGAGGGTGCTCGTCGGGTCCGCAGGCCCTGGGGCGCCGTCGAGGGCCAGGGGCGCGAACGCGGACGCCGTGAGGCTGCCGGTCGCGGTCGACAGGGTCACCTCGACGTTGCCCTCGGTGTCCTTGATGCCGGAGGGCATCGTGGCGGTGACCAGCACCTGGCGGCTCAAGGCGTCGGCCTCGCTGGTGAATGCCTCGGCGAGCGCCGCCGGGTCGGACTGGATCACCGTGCCGTTGCCGGAGTCGGCGAGCGTCTGCAGCGACGCGAGCGCCTTGCCCTTCTGGTCCAGCGCGACGACGTCCACGAGCAGCTCACCGTCGGTGACGGCCTTGGTGACCGACTCGAGCGCGGTGTCGGTGGTGTCGGCGCCGTCGGAGAGGACCAGGATCGAGCGCTGGCCGTCCTTGCCTGCCATCTGAGCGGCGGCGATGACGCCGTCATAGAGGTGGGTCTGCTTGCTCAGGGTCAGGCCGGCGATCACGTTGCGGGCGGCGTCGCGGTCCAGGGTCGGAGGCAGCACCTGCTGAACGTCGCCGGCGAAGGTGGTGATGCCGACGTAGACGTCCGCGGGCACGGTGTCGAGGAAGGTGTTCGCGGCGCCGACGGCTGCGTCGAACCGGTCGCCCTTCATCGAGTTGCTGGTGTCGATCGCGAGCACCGTGGTGCGCTTGATCTTCGTGTCGTCACTGGCGAGCTGGGCCGTGGCCTCGGCGTCCTTGCCGGCGATGGAGACCGCCACGCTGCCGAGGTCGACCTCGGAGCCCTCGGGCACCGACACGAGGATCTGCAGGCCCTTGTCGGTGGCGCTCACGTGGGTGATCGCGGCGTCGCCGTCCGCGGCCTGGGCCGGGGAGAGGCCCAACAGGACCGCCAGGGTCGTCGTGAGGACGACCAGCAGGGGGCGCAGGATGCGGGTCACATCGTCCTCGCAAACATCATCGGGTCGACCGTGACATTGGCCTGGGCCATCTTCTCGAGGAACTTGGGCCGCAGTCCGGTCGCCTTGAGCGTGCCCCGGGCACGCCCCTCGGAGTCGAAGCCGGCCGTGTGGTCGTAGAGGAAGATGTCCTGCAGGGTGATGACGTCGCCCTCCATCCGCTCCACCTCGGTGATGTGCGTGATGTGGCGGGAACCGTCCTTGAACCGGGTCTGGTGCACGATCAGGTCGACCGCCGCGGCGATCTGCTCGCGGATAGCGCGGATCGGCAGGTCCATGCCGGCCATCAGCACCATCGTCTCGATGCGGGCGAGCGTGTCACGGGGGCCGTTGGAGTGGACGGTACAGATCGAGCCGTCGTGGCCGGTGTTCATCGCCTGGAGCATGTCGAGCGCGGAGGCGTCGCGAACCTCGCCGACGATGATGCGGTCGGGACGCATACGCAGGCTGTTCTTGACCAGGTCGCGGATCGTGACAGCGCCCTTGCCCTCGATGTTGGCGGGCCGGGACTCCAGCCGGACCACGTGGTCCTGGTGCAGCTGGAGCTCGGCAGCGTCCTCGATGGTGACGATGCGCTCGTCCACGGGGATGAACGACGACAGCACGTTGAGGGTCGTGGTCTTGCCGGCGCCGGTGCTTCCGGACACGATGATGTTCAGGCGGCCCCGCACGGCGGCGTCGAGGAACTCCGCCGACTGCGGGTTCAGCGACCCGTACCTCACGAGGTCGTGGACGGTCAGCGGGTCGGCGGCGAACTTCCGGATCGTCAGCGACGAGCCGTCGAGGGCCAGCGGCGGGATCACCGCGTTGACACGGCTGCCGTCGGGGAGCCGGGCGTCGACCATGGGGCTGGACTCGTCGACGCGACGACCGACGCGGGACACGATCTTGTCGATGATCCGGCGCAGGTGGGCCTCGTCGGCGAACTGCGCCTCGGCGGCGACCAGGCGGCCCTTGCGCTCCAGGAAGATGCTCTGCGGGCCGTTGACCATGACCTCGCTGACGTCCTGGTCGAGGAGGAACGGCTGGATGGGCCCGTAACCCAGGATGTCGTCGCTGATCTCCTGGGTGATCCGGGTGCGGTCGCTGGCGCTGAGCGGCCGGTCCTGGTGACTGAGCACGTCGAGCAGAGCGGCCCGGACGCGGGACTCCAGCTCGGTCTGCTCCATGTTGGCGTCGTAGAGCTGGGGCCCGAGCTCCTTGAGTAGCTGGCCGTGGACGCTGGACTTCAGCTCCTCGATGCGGTCGTGCTGGCTGGCGGCCAGGGCACGTCGCGAGAGCTTGCTCTCGGTGGCCTTGGCAGACGGCGTCGGTGCGGCCGGAGCCTTGACGGCAGCGGCGTGGCTCGGCGGGGTCGGGCCGACGGACGCGGCATGGGAGGGAGCAGCGTGGGCCGCTGGCGCGGACGCGGGTGCGGTCGCCGGGTCATCGGGGGCGCTGGTCTGCGAGGCCGCAGCGGCGGCCAGGCGGTCACGTAGTGAGCTCATCGGCGTTTCCTGCGTCGTCCTTTGGTGTCGTCAGTGGACTCCTCGTCCGGCTGGTCCTGCTCGAAGCCGGAGAGGGTGCCCGCCAGGGCGCGCACGGCGCGGCTGGACGGGTGATCGGGGGAGGAGAGGACGATCGGGCGACCCGCGTTGGTGGCCGCGGCGATGTCGATGGACGTGGCCATCTGTGCGGAGATGGTCATGCCGAGGATGGCCTCGACCTTCTCGGCGCCGATGCCGACGGCGTCGTCGGCGCGGTTGAGCAGCAGGTGCCGGTGGTCGGGGGCGACCCCGAGCATGTCGAGGGTCTCGATGGCGACCTTGACGTTCTTGAGGGTCGGTACGTCGAGCGTCGCCACCATGACGAGCTCATCGGTCTCGTCGAGGGCGGTGAGGGTCTGCTCGTCGAAGGCCGGTGCGGTGTCGATGACGACGAAGTCGAACTTCTCCTTGAGCGTGCGGACCATCCGCGTGACCAACGTCGGGGTGACCCGGTCGTGGGCATCAGGGAGGCTCGGGGCGGCCAGCACCATGAGTCCCGACTCGTGCCGGGTGAGCAGGCCGTCGAGGGCGCCGTAGTCGAGGGTGTCCTCGCCACCGATCGCGTGCTCGATCGAGTGCGAGGGGAACAGCTGCATCGTGATCGCCACGTCGCCGAAGGCGAGGTCCATGTCGATCAGGCAGACCTGCCGGGCACCGCGGTCGGAGAGTGCGAGGGCGAGGTTGACGGCCATGGTCGTCTTGCCCACGCCACCCTTGGGGGAGAAGACCGCGATCACCTTGCCGGTGTGCTGCGCCCCGCCGGGGCCGCGGAGTGCGGCCATGAGCTGGAAGGCACGGTCGGCAGCTGCGCCGATCGCCTCGAAGTCGTTGCTGGCCACCACGTCGCGCGCACCGGCGTGCATGGCGTGCTTGAGCACCTCGGTGTCGACGACGCTACGCACCAGCACGACGCTGATCGCCGGGATCGTGATGCGCAGCCGGTCGCTGATGGCGAGGGCGTCCTCGAACGGGACGGTCGGCCCGAGAACGACCAGGTACTCGTCGTTGCGGTGCTCGAGCCAGGGAAGGAGTCGGTCCAGCGACTCCATGCCGTGGGCTCCAGCCGGCAACGCGGTCAGCAGCGCACTGATGGTGCCGCTGTCCGGATCAACGACGACTGGCATGAGGTTTCTCCCCGTAGGTCTGTGTGGTGATCAGTTGTAGAGGTTGTCCCAGCCGGTGCCCTTGCCGTAGCTCAGGTCGGTTTCCTCCGAGATGAGCGCGAAGGCGACCTCCCCGTGGTCCACGACCTCGTCCTCGGCGAAGAGGATCTTTTCCGCGTCCTCCTGCGAGACCGCGAGGGTGAGCACGGTCTGCGGGGTCTCGGACGTCGTCTGGGCGCCATCCGCGCCGACGGTGGTCTTCTTGGTCGTCGTCGAGGTCGAGCCGACTCCGAGGACGAGCACCTTCTTGAGCAGCAGCTGGACCCGGTCCTGGCCGGCAGCGCCGCCGCCGCCGGTACCACCGTCGGTCACGGCAGGCAGGTGGTAGAGGGCGACGAAGGAGCCCGGGGACACGAAGCCGGCGACCCGGTCGGGGTCGGTGAGCTCGACGGAGATGGCCTGCATGCCCTTGGGAATGGCGAGGGCTGAGGTCTCCACGTTGGTCCCGAACTTGTCGGGCAGGACCTGCTCGCCGATGTAGATGGTGGTGATGGCGACCGAGCCCTTGAGGGACTCGATGCTGTCGAGCGCACCGGGGACGACGTCCTTGACCGGCACGGACTCGAGCTTGAGCTTGCCGGAGCCGGCGGCCGCGTCGATCGTCTCGCCGGGCTCGATCTGCGCCACGACCTTGAGCACCTTGACCGTGTCGTACTGGGCCTGCGCCCGTGAGTCGGCGCTGCGCACATAGAGGAACACGAGCAGCGCGCCCACGAGGGCGACCACGGTGGCGAGGAGCAACAGGACTGAGCGTCGGTTCATGGTGCGTCAGCACCCTTTCGGTGACGAGCGGATCCGAGTCCGTTCCCTGGATGGGCGTGTGGTGCGAGTGACCTGTGAGGCTTCGTCCCCACGGGGCGTGACCGGTCTCTCGGCGGTGACTCTAATGTCTAGTCAGAGCCGTGTCCGGAAAACCGGAGAAGATGTAAAGGAGGTCGAGGAGACCTCGAATTCCCAGGATTTATGGGCGGTTTGCGGATACCGTGAAGGCCCGCGCGACCGGCGTTCTCAAGACAGGTAGATCGCGGCGATGTCGTCCTTGCACTCGCGCATGACGACGTTGCGACGGAGCTTGAGGCTGGGTGTCAGCTGACCCGTCTCCTCGGTCCAGTCAGCCGGCAGGATCGTGAACTTGCGGATCGACTCGGCCTTCGACACGGCGCGGTTCGCATCGTCGACGGCAGCGCCGACCTCGGCCAGGAGGTCCGGGTCGTCGAGCAGGTCGTCGAGGTTGCCGGACTTGCCCCGGGCCTGGACCCAGAACGCGAAAGTCTCGGGGTCGATCGTGACGAGGGCGGCGATGAAGGGACGCCCGTCGCCCACGACCATGCACTGCGAGATCAACGGGTGGGCCCGGAGCCGGTCCTCGAGAACGGCCGGGGCGACGTTCTTGCCACCGGCGGTCACGATGATCTCCTTCTTGCGCCCGGTGATACGGACGAAGCCCTCGTCGTCGACCTCGCCGACGTCGCCGGTGTGCAGCCAGCGATCGTCGTCGAGCGCCTCGGAGGTCGCCATGTCGTTGCGCCAGTAGCCCGCGAAGACCTGGTCACCCTGGAAGAGCAGCTCCCCGTCGTCGGCCACGCGCACACTGGTGCCGGGCAAGGGCCGGCCGACCGTGCCGATCCGCACCGCCCCGGGAGCGTTGACGGTCAGGGCGGCCGTCGTCTCGGTGAGGCCGTACCCCTCGAGGACGACCAGCCCGACGCCGCGGTAGAAGTGACCCAGCCGTTCTCCGAGCGGCGCCCCTCCCGACAGGGCGAAGCGGCACCGCCCGCCCAGGGCAGCCATCAAGCGGCCATAGACCAGCCGCGAGAACACGGCGTGCTTGGCCCGGACCGCCCAGGAGGGCCGGCCCTTCTCGAGCGCCTGGGAGTAGGCGATGGCCACATCGGTGGCCCGGTCGAAGATCGCGCCACGACCATCGGCAGCGGCATTCTGGGAGGCGCCGGTGTAGATCTTCTCGAACACCCGGGGGACCGCGAGGATGAACGTCGGGCGGAACGACTGCAGGTCCGGCAGCAGGTTGGCGATGTCGGAGGAGTGGCCCAGCTGGGCGCGGGCCAGGACGCAGCCCACCTGGATCACGCGGGCGAACACGTGGGCGAGCGGCAGGAAGAGCAGCGTCCGAGACCCCTCTCCGAACATCTCGTGCAGGTCCTCGACCGCTCCACCGGCCTCTGCCAGGAAGTTGGCGTGGGTGAGCATGCAGCCCTTGGGGCGACCGGTCGTGCCGGAGGTGTAGATGAGGGTGGCGAGGTCCTCGGCTCCCCGGAGCGTGCGTCGCTGCTCCACGACGTTGTCGGCGAGATCGGCGCCGAGCGCGGTGAGCACGTCCACGGCGTTGTCGGCGAGCGACCAGACATGCTCCAGATCGGTCAGGGCGGGGCGCGCCTCGCGGACCCGGGCCAGGTGGTCGGCTCCCTCGGCGACCACCCCGCGAGCACCGGAGTCGCTGAGGATCCAGGCGACCTGCTCCGCGGAGGAGGTCTCATAGATCGGCACGCTGACGGCGCCCGCGAACCAGATGGCGAAGTCGACCAGCGTCCACTCGAAGCGGGTCCGCGAGACCAGGGCTACCCGATCACCGGGCTCGATGCCGGACGCGATCAGACCCTTGGCGACCCCGACGACCTGGTCCAGGAACTCCCGGGCGGTGACGTCGGTCCAGCCGGCGTCGCTCCGCACTGCGAACACCGGCCGGTCGGGCTCCTCCACCGCGTTGCGCACGACCATGTCGGTGAGGTTGTCCTCCGGGGCGACCACGATCGTCGCCGGCGTGCTGAACTCCCGCACCTGCGCTCCTCATCTCCCGGACCCGGCTGTCGTCGCTGCGGGGCCGCTCGTCTGCACGTTACCGCCGCCGGTTCGGGGTGCCACGTCGGGTACGCTCCCCGAGTGCCCTCGGGGGGACCGATCACGGGCCCGCCCCCGCCAAGACCCAGGAGCCAGCCACCGATGGCCGAGCAGACGACATCGTCGATCGTCATCGGCGCCGACCCCGTGACGATCATGGACGTGATCGCCGACTTCGCCGCCTATCCCTCGTGGGCCAAAGGCGTCCGCAGCGCCGACGTCGTGGCCGAGTTCGAGGACGGTCGGGCCGAACGGGTGCACTTCAACCTCGACGTCCCACCGATCCGCGACGAGTACACGCTGCAGTACCTGTGGGAGGGTGCCGACAGCGTCACCTGGTGGCTGGTCGAGGGCAAGGTGCTGACCCACATGGACGGCACCTACCAGCTGCGCGGGCTGGGCGACGGGACCACCGAGGTCACCTACCGGCTCGCGCTCGACGTCGCCATCCCGCTGATCGGGATGATCAAGCGCAAGGGCGAGAAGCTCATCATCGACGCCGCTCTCAAGGGCCTGAAGACCCGGGCCGAGAGCCGATGAGCCGCCGCCCGTCACCGGCGGGGCCGATCGCGGGCGGCTGACGTGCGGGTGCTCCTCTTCACCGGCAAGGGCGGCGTGGGCAAGTCGACCATCGCGGCCGGCACCGGCGCGCTCGCGGCCGAGGCCGGCCGACGCACCCTGGTGCTGTCCACCGACGCGGCACACTCGCTCGCGGATGCCTTCGACGCCGAGGTGGGGGGCGAGCCGACCCCCGTGGCCGATCGGCTCTGGGTGCAGCAGGTCGATGCCCAGAAGAGGTTCGAGCAGTCCTGGGCGGCCATCCAGCGCTACCTGCTCTCCGTGCTGGACGTCGCCGGGGTCGACCCCGTCGCCGCCGAGGAGCTCACCGTGATCCCGGGCGCCGAAGAGGTGCTCGCCCTGCTCGAGCTGCGCCATCAGGCGCGGGCAGGGGACTACGACGTGATCATCGTCGACTGTGCGCCGACCGCCGAGACGCTCCGCCTCCTGGCCCTGCCCGAGGCGCTCGGGTGGTACATGAGCCGGGTCTTCCCGATGCAGCGGCGGGTGGTGAAGGCGCTCAACCCCGTGCTCAGCCGGGCAGCCGGCGTCCCCATGCCCGAAGACACCGTCTTCGGGGCCCTCGAGCGGCTCCACGGCGAGCTCGACGAGGTCAGGTCGCTGCTGACCGGACCGGAATCCTCGGTGCGGCTGGTCCTGACGCCGGAGAACGTCGTGCTGGCCGAGGCCCGACGTTCCTACACCACGCTGTCCCTGTTCGGATATCGCGTGGACGGGGTGGTCGCCAACCGCGTCTTCCCGCAGGCCGAGGCCGACGAGTGGCGTCGCGGCTGGGTCCGGGCCCAGGACGAGGTGCTCGGCCGCGTCCGGGAGTCCTTCCACGGCGTCCCGGTGTGGGAGTCCGGCTATCTCGCGACCGAGCCCGTCGGGCCCGCGGCCCTCCTCGCCCTCGCCCGAGCGGCCTACGACGGCGCGGACCCGGTCGCCTCGCCCGCCGGCGCCGACCCCTTGACGGTGACCCGCGACGGACGTGGATCGCTCCTGACCCTGGCCCTTCCCCACGTCACCAGCGACGAGGTCGATCTCGCCCGCAACGGTGATGAGCTGGTCATGACCGTGGGGGCCTATCGTCGTCTTCTGACCCTGCCGAGCGGGCTGGCGAGGCACCGCATCGTCGGAGCCCGGGTCGACCAAGGGGAGCTGCAGGTGAGGTTCGAGGAGGGAGCGACGCCGTGAGGGACGCGCACGACGCCGACGGCGGCCAAGAGGTCGGGTCGCTGGGCGAGGAGACCGCCAAGCTGCTGGGAGCCTTCGCCACGTGGGCACGCGACTCCGGGTCCGAGGTCGGCGGAGGCCTCGGCGCGGCAGCCGCCCAGGCGGCCGCAGGCTGGAGCAGCCTTGAGGAGCACATCGCCACGGGTGCGCCCGAATGCCAGTACTGCCCGATCTGTCGCACCGTGCACGCAGTCCGCGAGACGTCGCCGGAGGTGCGCGCCCACCTGACGAGCGCGGCGATGTCGCTGCTCCAGGCCGCGGCGGCGCTGCTCGCCACGGCGGCTCCGGAGGAAGGGACCGGCCGGCGTGGCTCCGGGGTCGAGCACATCGACCTCGGTGACGACTGGGACGAGGCCGGTTCCGACGCGGACAGCCCCGAGGAGGGAGACTCATGAGCCTGACCATCGGCATCGACGTGGGCGGCACCAAGATCGCCGGCGGGGTCGTCGACGAGCAGGGCCTGATCATCGCCGAGCACCGGGTCGAGTCGCCGGCCAACGACGTGGACGCGATCGGAGCCGCCATCACGGACCTCGTGTCGACCCTCCGCGCGGAGCACGACGTGACCGCGGTGGGGGTCGGTGCGGCCGGCTACGTCGACAGCGCCCGCTCCGTGGTGATGTTCGCGCCCAACCTCGCGATCGAGGACCTGGATCTCCGAGCCGAGCTCGAGGGCCGCCTCGGCCTCCCGGTCGTCGTCGAGAACGACGCCAACGCGGCGGCCTGGGGAGAGTTCGCGTTCGGGGCGGGGGCGGACGTCGATGATCTCCTGCTCATCACCGTCGGGACCGGCGTCGGCAGCGGCATCGTGCTGGACGGCCGGCTGCACCGTGGTGCGTTCGGCATCGCCGGTGAGGTGGGGCACATGCGGGTCGTGCCGGGTGGTCGACCCTGTGGATGTGGCAACCGCGGCTGCTACGAGCAGTACGCCAGCGGCACCGCCCTCGTGCGCAACGTGCGCAAGGAGGTCGATGCCGGGTCGCTGCTGGCCCGCGACCTCGTCGCTCGCGCCGGCGGTGAGCCGACCGCGATCACCGGTCCGCTGATCACCGCCGCCGCACGCGAGGGCGACCAGTTCGCGATCGAGCACCTCGCCACCCTGGGCCGGTGGCTCGGCGAGGGCATCGCGACCCTTGCCTCCATCCTCGACCCCGCCGTGGCGGTCATCGGCGGAGGCGTCAGCGAGGCGGGTGAGCTGTTGCTCGAACCGACCCGCCAGGCCTTCGCCAAGGAGCTGAGCGGACGAGGCCACCGACCGGCCCTCGAGATCCGCGCGGCCCGGCTCGGCAACCAGGCCGGCGTCATCGGAGCCGCGGACCTCGCCCGGCGATGACCGAGCCCGCCGAGATCGTCGAGGGTCCCGAGGACGACACCGAGCGCCCGGTGCGCCGGTCGCTGTCCCGGTCTCGCGGGGTCTTCGTCGGCGTCGACGTCGGCGGAACCAAGGTGCTGGCCGGGGTCGTCAGCTCGCGCGGCCGGGTGGTGCGCACGGCCCGCCGGTCGACGCCGGGGCGTCGGGTGAGCCCCGAGATGGTGGAGGACGCCGTCGTGGCCGCCGTCCGCGAGGCGGCCGGTGATGCGCCGCTGCGCGGGGTTGGGGTCGCCGCAGCCGGGTTCGTCGACGGCGATGGCGAGCGGGTGATGTTCGCGCCGCACCTGCCCTGGCAGGGGGAGGACGTGCGGGCCCGGTTCGCCCGGCGGCTCCGCGTGCCCGTGGTCCTCGACAACGACGCCAACTGCGCCGCCGTGGCCGAATGGGCGTACGGCGCGGCGCGCAGCACCGAGTCGGCGGTGATGGTGACCCTCGGGACCGGCATCGGCGGAGCGATCATGCTCAACGGCCGGGTGCTCCGCGGGGTCAACGGCATGGCCGGCGAGTTCGGCCACATGCAGGTGGTCCCGGACGGCCGGCCCTGCCACTGCGGCGGCATCGGCTGCTGGGAGGAGTACTGCAGCGGCAGCGCGCTGGTCCGCTACGCCCGCGAGTCCTTCGGCAAGCTGCCGACCATGCTGGAGGACCTCTGCGGTGGCTTTCCCGAGCGGCTGACCGGCCCGATGGTCACCGAGGCGGCCGGAGCCGGCGATCTCGTCGCGCGCCAGGCATTCGGGCAGGTCGGTGACTGGCTCGGTGTCGGGGTGGCCAACCTCGTCGCGGCCTACGACCCCGCGGCCGTGGTGATCGGGGGCGGCGTCGTCGACGCCGGGGAGCGGCTGCTCGCGCCGGCTCGGGTGGCGCTGACGCGCTCGCTCGTGGGGGCCGAGCACCGGGTGGTCCCCGAGCTGCGCGCGGCCCAGCTCGGGCCGGCGGCGGGGCTCGTCGGTGCCGCCGTACTGGTCCGCCGCCTCACGATCCGGCGGGAGCGACCGTCGCCGACGCTCAGACCTGAGCGCCGTCGTCCCAGGGGTCGCGGGGCTCGTTGGGCATGGCGCTGACCAGGTAGGCGAACCCGCCGAGGAACCACAGCACCAACAGCGCGCCGAAGAACCCAGGCAGCGGCAGCGAGAAGATCACGACCACCATCAGGGCGAGTGGAGCGACCAGCACCCCGGCCCACGCGAGCAGCACCGGCGGGTCGGCCTTGGGCAGGGGCGGAGGGACGGGAGGGACGAACCGCTCGTCCTCGACCTGGCGTGCTGCCCGGGCGCCCTCCGCCGCGCTGAGCGCGGCCGCGCGCTTCTCCTCGAGCTCCGCGGTCTCCTCCGGGGAGAGCTCGGCGCGGTCGCCGTAGTTCTCCACGATGGACTGCCACAGCGCCTCCTCCGAGGAGGCGCCGTCGCCGCGGGGCTCGGGGTCGGTCACGGGGCAGCCGTCACCTTGGCGATGAAGTCGGCCGACTCCTCGAAGATGGCCGGAGCGTCGTTGTCGATGGTGGCGACGTGGTAGCTGTTCTCGAGGCGACGCATGGTCACCTCCGACGACACCCCGCCAGTGATCAGCGGCTCGGAGGACTCGTCGACGACATGGTCGACGGTCGAACGGAAGTAGAGCAGCGGCGCCGTCACGTTGCCCAGGTCCGCGACGAGCGGCTTCCAGGCGGCCATCATCGACGCGGCGGCCTTGAGCGGCGTCTTGGGGTAGGCGTGCTCGTCGGTGTCGGGCTTCTTGATGTCGTTGGCGATCGCCGGGAACGCCGGGACGACGTGCTTGAGCACCGGCAGGGCCAGGACGTCCTTGCGCAGGGTGTGGACCGCAGGGTTGACCACGACGACGCCGGCCAGCCCGTCGGGATGGTCGGCCGCCAGGCGGAGCACCAGCGCCCCACCCATCGACAGCCCGCAGGCGACCACCACGTCGTTCTCGGCGGCGAGCTTGGCGTAGGTGCGCGAGATCTCGGCGTACCAGTCCGACCACCCGGTGCGGTTCATCTCCTGCCACGTCGTGCCGTGGCCGGGCAGGCGCGGGACCTCGACGGCATAGCCGCGCTCCGCGAGGAACTCGCCCCATGGCCGCATCGAGAACGGTGAGCCGGTGAATCCGTGGCTGACCAGGACGCCGATGCGGCGCCCCCCGGTCAGGTCGGGGCGTGCGGCGGTGGACAGTGGTGCGGCGTGAGGGTCGACGGCCATGGGGGCATTGTGCCGCAGCGTCCTGGGGGACCACCAACGACGACCGCCGGGCGAGGTGTGCTGGGACCGACACCGTTCACGGTCTAGGGTTCCTGTCAGGGACTGACCGGGCTGGCCGGTCCGGCACTGAGGAAGGGCTGCGGTGCTCTACTGGTTCTTGAAGTGGGTCGCGCTCGGACCATGGCTCAAGCTGGTCTTCCGCCCACGCACCGAGGGCGCGGAGAACGTCCCCGACGAGGGGCCCGTGATCCTCGCCAGCAACCACCTGTCCTACGCCGACTGGCTGTTCATGCCGCTCACGGTGCCGCGCCGCGTCACGTTCGTGGCCAAGGCCGAGTACTTCAACACGCCGGGCATCAAGGGCTGGTTCCAGCGCAAGTTCTTCTCGGGCACCGGCCAGGTGCCCATCGACCGGTCCGGCGCCACCGCCGCCGAGGGCGCCCTGTCGGCGGCCAAGCGCATCCTCGCCGACGGTGAGATCTTCGGCATCTACCCCGAGGGCACCCGGTCCCACGACGGCCGGCTCTATCGCGGCAAGACCGGGGTGGCTCGCCTCGCCCTCGAGACGGGCGTGCCGGTCATCCCCGTCGCCGTGATCGGCACCGACGTGGTCGCCCCACCGGGGAAGCGGTTCGGCACCTTCACCCGACCACGGGTGCGTTTCGGTGCGCCGCTGGACTTCTCCCGCTATGAGGGCATGGAGGGCGACCGCTACATCCTGCGCTCGATCACCGACGAGATCATGTACGAGATCATGCGGCTCTCCGGACAGGAGTACGTCGACATGTACGCCTCCAAGGCCAAGGACCTCGCCGCCAAGGCGCGCGAGGAGGCCAGACGGGCCGAGCGAGAGGCAGCCGCGGCAGCGGCTGCCGAGGAGAAGAAGGCCTCCTGAGCGCCGGGATCCCTGCCGAGAACGGCGAACGGGTGTGGACGTCCGCGGCGGCCGTGGCCGTCGAGGACCAGCTGCTCCGCGCCCTCGCGATCCTGCGCGTCGTCGTCCTGCTCAACGCCATCGGGCTCAACCTCTATCGGGCCGACAACTTCGCTCACCCCGCCGCCGGGGTGGCGGTCGTCGTCGTCCTCACCGGGTGGACCGCGTTCGCCGTGTGGGCCTACCAGTCCGCCGCACGGCGTACGGCGTGGCTGCTGGTCGCCGACCTGACCATCGCGGTGGCCGCGATCCTGACCTCCCCGCTGGTCAAGGGCGAGCACCTGCGGGCCACGGTGCCCGGCTTCTGGGTGATGGGAGCCCTGCTGGCCTGGGCGGTGCACTGGCGGTGGCGCGGGGGTCTGTTCGCCGCCGCGTGCCTCACCGCTGCCGACCTGGCGATCCGCCACGAGGTCACCCAGACCAACTACAGCAACATCTTCTTGCTGATGATCGGCGGGCCGATCGTCGGCTACGTGTCCGAGCTGCTCCAGCGGATGGCCGTCGAGCGGGACCGCGCCGAGCGCCGTGCCGCCGCCGCCGCCGAGCGCGCCAGGCTTGCCCGCGCCGTCCACGACGGGGTCCTCCAGGTCCTGGCGCTGGTGCAACGTCGTGGCACCGAGCTCGGCGGTGAGTTCGCGGAGCTGGGACGGGTCGCCGGCGAGCAGGAGCATGCGCTGAGATCGCTGATCCGGCAGCAGGACTCGCTGACGGTCCCCGGCGCCGCGGCCGCTGGCCCCGTGGCCGACCTGGGAGCGGCCCTGCAACGCCTCGAGTCCGAGCCCGCTCCGACGGTGGCCGTGGCCGGCCCCGCGCAGCCGGTGCTGCTGCCGGCCGATCGCATCACCGAGGTGGTGGCCGTCGTCCGGGCCTGCCTGGACAACGTCACCCGACACGTGGACGCACACGCTCCGGCCTGGGTCCTGCTCGAGGAGATCGGGGACCGGGTCGTGGTGACGGTCCGTGACGAGGGCCCCGGCATCCCCGAAGGTCGGCTGGCCGAGGCCGAGGCCGAGGGCAGGCTGGGGGTCGCCCAGTCGATCCGTGGCCGGGTGCGTGAGCTCGGCGGCACCGCCGCGCTGTCCACGGGGAGCTTCGGTACGGAGTGGGAGATCACCGTGCCACGCGACCCGGGACGGTCCGACGGGCCCAGCGGCGCCGCCCGGTAGGGTCAGCCGACATGGAGGACGCCAAGATCCGGGTCATGGTCGTCGACGACCACCCGATGTGGCGTGACGCCGTCGAGCGCGACCTCCAGGAGGCCGGGTTCGACGTCGTCGCCGTCGCGGCGACCGGCAGCGAGGCGGTCGCCCGGTTCCCTGCGGCGCGCCCGCAGGTCGTCGTCCTCGACCTCCAGATCCCCGCCCCCAACGGCGTCGAGGTCACCGCGACCGTGCTCAGCCAGGACCCGTCCGCCCGCGTGCTGATCCTGTCCGCATCGGGGGAGCAGGCCGACGTGCTCGACGCGGTCAAGGCGGGGGCCACCGGCTACCTCGTCAAGTCGGCGTCGCGCGAGGACCTCATCCGCGCCGTCCACCGGGTCGCTCACGGCGACACCGTCTTCACGGCCGGGCTCGCCGGGTTGGTGCTCGGGGAGTACCGCCGGCTCTCCGAGGGGCCGGCCACCTCCGAGGTCGACGCGCCGCAGCTCACCGAGCGCGAGACCGAGGTCCTCAAGATGGTGGCCAAAGGCATGAGCTACAAACAGATCGCCGAACGGCTCGTGCTGTCCCACCGGACGGTCCAGAACCACGTCCAGAACACCCTGCGCAAGCTCCAGATGCACAACCGGGTCGAGCTCACCCGCTATGCCATCGAGCAGGGGCTCGACGCCGACGACGAGGGCTGACGGGGTGCGCGCTGCCCAGTCCGCCTATCTGCGGCGGCTCGGCTTCGGCACTGCCCCGGAACCGACACTCGAGACACTCGTCGCGTTGCACCGCGCGCACCTGGCCCGGATCCCCTACGAGAACCTCGGCATCATGCTCGGCCGACCCCCCTCGGTCGACGTCGAGGAGACGATCGACCGCATCGCGGAGACCGGCCGCGCCGGCTACTGCTTCCACCACAACGGCGCCTTCGCGGCCCTCCTGACCGAGCTCGGGTTCCGGATGAGCCGCCGGCACGGTCACGTGTGGACCGACGAGGAGCACCGCTGGGGGACGTCGCTCAACCACCTGGTGCTGGTCGCTCACGACCTCCCGACCACCGCCAACCCCGACGGCCACTGGTGGGTCGATGTCGGGCTCGGGGACGGCTTCGTCGAGCCGCTGCCGCTGGTGGCCGGCCGACACGACCAGGACGGCTTCCTCTTCGAGCTCGACGCCGTCTCGGCTGCGGGCTGGTCCTTCCGCCACGACCCGCTCGGCTCGTTCTCCGGGGCCGAGATCTCCGACCGGCCGATCGACATCGGCGCCGCCCACGCCCTGCTGTCGACGGGCCCCGACTCCCACTTCACACGCTTCCTCATCGTCCAGCGCCAGGACCCGCGCGGCACCCACACGCTGCGCGGCTGTGTGCTCAGTCGGGTCGAGCCGGGTCGGTCGCACGCGGTCGCCGAGCTGACGTCGTACGACGCCTGGCGGGCGGCCCTGGCCGAGCCGATCGGCCTGCCGCTCGACGACCTCCCCTCGGCCGAGCTGGTCGACCTCTTCGAGCGCTCGTTGGATGCCCATCGTGCGTGGGTCCGGGCGGGCCGCCGGTGACCGGCGCCGTCCGGTTCCGCCGGGCGTCCCCCAGCGACGCGGTCGCCCTGCGCGACCTGGAGCGGGACGCCAGCCTGGCGGCGCTCGCACACGTCTTCCCGCCCGAGCGCCACCCCTACCCGGCCGACGACGTGCTCGCCCGGTGGCACCTGGTGCTGGTCGACCCCGACGTCGTGGTCGAGGTGGTCGACGGCGAGTCTGGGCTCCGGTGCCTGGTCGCCCACGATGCTCACGGCACCCTCCGTCACCTGGCCGTGGCACCCGAGGTGTGGGGACAGGGACTCGGCCGACTCGCCATCGACCGTGCGGTCACCGCGCTCCGGGCCCGCGGAGGGGGCACGCCGCGGCTGTGGTGCCTGGCCGAGAACCACCGGGCCCGCCGGCTCTATGAGCATCTCGGCTGGCGGCCCAGCGGTGCCGAGCAGCCGGCGCCCTGGCCGCCGTACCCGACCGAGATGGAGTACTTCCTGCCGTAGCCCGGGTCTGCCAACAAGTCGCGCGCGGGCTCCAGGATTAGGGTCGCCCCATGACCACGGACGCAGTCCTCGCCGAGGCCGACGAGCTCTACGCACTGTCGCTCGCAGAGTTCACCCCGGCGCGCGACGCGCGGGCCAAGGAGCTCAAGAAGGCCGACCCGGAGCTCTCGGCCCAGGTCAAGGCCCTTCGCAAGCCGTCGGTGGCCGCCTGGGTGGTCAACCTGCTCGCCCGGCGCGAGACCGACCAGGTCGACCAGGTCCTCACCGTGGGGGCCGCGCTGAGGGAGGCGGCCGCCAACCTCGACGGCGCCGAGCTGCGCGAGCTGACCCGCCAGCGCCGCCAGGTGACCTCGGCGGTGACGTCGCGCGCCAAGGGGCTTGCGGCCGAGGAGGGCCACCGCGTGACCGAGGCGGTCGCCGAGCAGGTCGAGCAGACCCTCACGGCGGCGATGCTCGACGAGCAGGCGGCCCGGGCGGTCCGGAGCGGACTCCTGGTGGCCACCATGCGCGCCACCGGCGTAGACGCGGTCGACGTCGCAGCGGCGCTCGCGGTCCCCGAGGCAGGCGGCTTCAGCGCGACCCCCCGGGCGGCGCCCGTCCCGGAGCCGCCCCATCTGCACGCCGTCCCCGATCCCGAGCCCGATGAACGCGCCCGTGAGGAGGCGGCCCAGGCCCTCGCGGCCGCCGAGGCGGCGCTGACCGATGCCACCGCGCGCCGCGACCATGCCCAGGCCCAGGTCGACTCCCTGCGGGCCCAGTCCCTCCAGCTCCAGTCGGAACTCGACGAGCTGCGTCGCCGCCTGGCCGACCTCGAGTCCCGCGCCGAGACCAACGACGACGCCCTCACCGAAGCACTGGACGACCTGGAGTCCGCCGAGGAATCCACCACCGAGTCCCAGCGCGCCCGCGATCACGCCCAGACCACCCTGGACGCCCTCACCTGATCTCTCCACAACCTCGAGTTAGTACGGAAGGTTCCGACCGCCCTGTCCACAGCCTGGAGTTAGTACGGATGATTGTGGGCCGCGTTGTCCCCAGGTGGGAGTTAGTACGGAAGGTTCTGACGGCGTCAGCCGTCAGAACCTTCCGTACTAACCCGAATTCTCCACAGGGGAGGGGGGAGGGGGAGGGGGAGGGTCAGTCGCGGGCCCAGCCGCGGGAGCGGCGTACGGCGTCGGTCCAGCGGGCGTAGGCGGCGTCGGCGGAGGCGCGGTCCCGGGTGGGCTCGAAGCGCCGGTCGAGGATCCAGGTGCGGCGCAGGTCGTCGGGAGAGTCCCACACGCCCACGCCCAGACCGGCGAGGAACGCGGCTCCCAAGGCGGTCGTTTCGATCATCCGCGGTCGTTCCACCGCGATGCCGAGCTGATCGGCCTGGATCTGGCACAACAGGTCGTTGGCCGACGCCCCGCCGTCCACGCGCAGGGTGTCGCCCATCGGCATGGTCTCGAGGACGTCGCGCACCTCGAAGGCGATCGCCTCGAGGGTGGCGCGCACGAGATGGGCGCGGGTCGTGCCGCGGGTGATGCCGACGATCGTGCCGCGGGCGTGCGGGTCCCAGTGCGGTGCCCCCAGGCCGGTGAGCGCCGGCACGAAGACCACGTCACCCGAGTCGGGCACCTCGGCGGCGATCCGAGCGGTGTCCTCGGCGGAGTCGATGATCTGAAGACCGTCGCGCAGCCACTGGACGGCCGCGCCCGTGACGAAGATGGCTCCCTCCTGGGCATAGGTCATCTCGCCGCTCGGCGATCGCCAGGCGGCGGTGCTCAACAGCCCTGCATTGGAGCGCGGCACCTCGGCGCCGGTGTTGGTCAAGATGAACGACCCGGTGCCGTAGGTGCACTTGGAGTCACCGGCATCCAGACAGGTCTGGCCGAACAGGGCCGACTGCTGGTCACCCGCGATGCCGGCCACGGGTAGCGAGAGACCGCAGAACGACGTGGGGTCCGTGCGGGCGATGTCGCCCCAGCTGGGCGCGATGTCCGGGAGGGCGTCGCGCGGGACCCCGAACAGGCCGCACATCTCCGGCGACCAGTCGCCCGCAGCCAGGTCGAAGAGCAGCGTGCGGGACGCGTTGGAGACGTCGGTGACGTGCCAGGTGCCGCGGGACATGCGCGCGATGAGGTAGGAGTCGATGGTGCCGACGGCGTAGCGGCCCGACTGGACGAGTGCCCAGGTGTGGGGTTCGTTGTCGGCCAGCCAGGTCAGCTTGGTGCCCGAGAAGTAGGGATCGAGACGCAGGCCGGTCACCTCGGAGACGCGCGGCTCGTGGCCGGCGGCCTGCAGGCGCTCGCAGATCTCGGCGGTACGGCGGTCCTGCCAGACGATCGCCCTGCGGGGAGAGGTCAGCGTCTCCCGATCCCAGAGGGCGATCGTCTCCCGCTGGTTGGTGATGCCGACGGCGCGGAGCTGCGCGGCGTCGTAGCGCTCCAGGACCTGGGTGGTGGCTGCGAGCGTCGCTTGCCAGATCTCCTCCGGCTCGTGCTCGACCCATCCGGGCCGGGGGAAGTGCTGGGGAAACTCCTGGTAGCCCTTGGCGGCGATCTCGCCGGACTCCGTGACGACGACGGCGGTCACGCCGGTGGTCCCGGCATCGATGGCGAGGACGCTCACCGGTCGACCTCCTCGTCGTCGGCGGCATCGCCGGGCGCTGCGTCGGCGGCTCGCAGGATGTCGAGCACCTTCTGGTCCACCCAGGAGCCGTCGGCAGCGACCCGCATCTCGTAGTTCTCCGTGCCGACCCAGGCGGCGAAGTCGCGGTGGCCGAGCCCGTGGGCTCGCTGCTCGAGCTCGTCGGCGAGGGCCGCCGTCACGGCGACCCGCTCGTCCTCGGTCGGGGCGGTGAGATAGAAGTCGCTGAGATCGAGCAGGCGGGCCAGCTCGACCACCGGCTCGGGATGGTCGTCGACCCGGAGGTCGACGGCGATGTCGTCGAGACCGCCGTAGCCGGCGCCCTCCCGCACGACCAGGAGGGCAGCCGCCTGTCGGCCACGGCTGTCCCCGCCCGCCGCGTCGCCCGCGACCAGTGCGTCGAGGAGCCGCCGCGCGAGCGGGGTGCCGGGCTCGGCCTGCCGCCACGAGTCCTCCATGGCGGCGACGACGGCCTCACCGGCCAGGATGTTGCCCTGGATGGCATAGCCGTCGCCGACCCGGCTCCCGGCCCAGTCCATGCAGGACGTCCCCGTGTGGGAGGCGGCGTTGCCGTCGACGTCGACGATGCCGACCTGACGGTGGTCGCGGCCCTCGTCCTCCTCGAGCAGGCGTTGGAGGGCCACGTCGGCGGTCGCCCCGTCGTCGAGGTGCGCCAGGGCCATGCCCTTGTAGGCGACGTTGGCGTCGGCCTGGGTGGCGATCGCGCCGACCCCGGCGACAGCGGCGGGAACGGCGGAGCCCACCGCGAGGAACTTGGAGGCGACGGCCACGCCCCACGACTCGCCGTCGTCGGACCGGGCCACGATCGAGAAGGTCATGCTCCGGAGCGTAATGCGCGAGCGCCCTCATCCGGTGGCGAGCCACACTGGACTGATGGGAGCGACCGGGCCGACCCGTCCGCTGGCGCGCCGCACCGCCGTCGCGGTGCTGGGCGCCGCGGCGCTCGGGGCGTGCACCCGTACGTCGACGGGGCCGGCTCGGCCGTCGGTGGCGGCCAGCGCGTCGGGAGGGACCGCTCCCGTGCCGCCACCCTCGTCGACTGCCCCGGCGCCGCCCGAGGCCCTGCCCGACGTACGCCGGTGGCGGCCGAGCCCGGCCGACGTGTCGCCCGCGTGCAAGGTCGCCGCCGTCAGAGAGCTCGAGCGTCGCGGCAACGGGCCGGGGACGGCGTTGGAGGTGGTCGCGGCCCAGTACGGCGGGATCCTCACGGATTCGGCGAGCGTCCTCGTGGTCTGCCGCACCTGGCGGCGACGCGCGGGGGAGGTCGTGCCGGGAGGGAGGACCTTCGACGTGCGGCTCACGAGGGGGCGCCGTGGCTGGAGGGTGACCGGCGTGCGGCCGTCGCGCCCGGGGCCTCGGGCCGACCGCCTGACGACTGCCGCGCGCCGAGTGCTGGAGGAACAGCGCATCCGGCTGCCACCCGCCGCGAGGGCCGACGTGCAGTCGGGTCGGGTGCACGACTCGGTGCTGACCACGATGCTGGCGCTGTCGCGGCGCTACCGGATCGGGGTCTCGGTCGTGCGGTCGGGGCATCCGACCTTGGTCTTCGGCACGGACCGGCGGAGCGATCATCCGCAGGGCATGGCCTTCGACACCTGGAGCATCGATGGTCACCCGGTCATCGATCCGGGCACTCCCGAGCGACTCGTCGTCGGCTACCTACGCGCGCTCGCCGACCTGGGCTCGGACAACGTCGGAGGCCCCTATCTGGTCGGTGCGGCGCCCCAGTTCTTCTCCGATGCCACCCACCGCGACCACGTGCACGCCGGGTTCGCGAGCTGACCGGTGCTGCCGCCTGCGGTTGTCGGTGGGCACGTCTAGCCTTCCGCGCATGGACACACGCGAGGTGCTCGCCTCCTACTGGGCGGCGATGCAGGACAACGACTGGGATCGCGCGGCCGCCCACCTGGCGGAGGACGCCCACACCGACTGGCCGTGCTCCGGTGAGCGGGTCGTCGGTCGTGCCGACTACGCCGCCATCCAGGCGACCTATCCCACGACCACCCATCACTACACCTTCGACATCCATCGGGTCGTCGTGGAGGGCGACACCGGTGTCAGCGAGGTGACGGTGACCGACGGTCAGCAGACTGCGCGGGTCGTCGCGTTCTCGACAGTCGCCGACGGGCTGATCACCCACCAGGTCGAATACTGGCCGACCTCCTATGAGCCGCCCACCGACCGCGCCCACCTCGTGGAGCGGATCGAGCCCATCCCGTGACACCGCGCCAACCGTCAAGCCTCGATCGGTGGATCGAGGTCAAGACCGAAACCCGCTTGCGTTCAAGCGCACTTGAGGTCGGAGGATAGGCGGGTGCTGCATCGCCTCGGTTTCCCCTCGATCGGGCGCCATCGCCGCTTCGTGACCGCCATCGCGGTCGACGCCGTCGGCTCGGGCGTCTTCATGCCGCTGGCCATGCTCTACTTCCTCGCCGTCACGCCGTTGACCCTGGTCCAGGTCGGCGCCGCCATCTCGATCGCGTCCGCGGTCGCGCTGCCCGCCGGGCCGGTCATCGGGTCGCTCGTCGACCGCTACGGCGCCAAACGGCTGCTCCTCGCCGGCAACGCGCTCCAGGCGGTCGGCTATGCCGCCTATCTCTTCACGCAGTCCTTCACCGGAGTCCTGCTGTGGACGATCGTGGTCACGGTCGGGCGCACGGCCTTCTGGGGCTCCTACGGCAACATCGTGGCCGCCATCGCCCAACCGGGCGAGCGGGAGAAGTGGTTCGGCTTCCTGGGGGCGCTGCGCAACGTCGGCTTCGCGATCGGTGGGCTGGCGGCCGGGCTGGCGCTGACCATCGGCACCCGCATCGCCTTCGACAGCGTGGTCGCGGTCAACGCCATCTCCTACGTCGCCGCACTGCTGCTGCTCCTGGCCGTCCCCGAGACGCGTCCCGGACACGCGCCGGCGCTGCCCGGCACCTGGGGCACGGTGCTGGCCGACGCTCACTACCGCCTGCTGGTGCTCAACCAGCTCGGCTACTCGCTGTCGATGATGGTGCTCAACTTCGCCATCCCCGTCTATGCCGTCACGATGCTGGGGCTGCCCGGGTGGCTCACCGGAGCCGTCTTCACCCTCAACACGGTGATGGTCGGCTTCGGGCAGGGACTCGTGGTCAAGGGCATGACGGGTCGGGTGCGCTGGCGGATCCTCGTCGTGGCCCAGATCTCCTTCGGGCTCTCGTTCGTGGTCTTGTGGGGTGCGGGCGGGACGACGCCGTGGATGGCGACCACCCTCGTCCTGCTCGGGGGGATCGTCTACACCGGCGGAGAGCTGCTCGGAGGGCCGGTGCTGGGGGCGCTCTCGGCCGACGCGGCGCCGCCGGAGCTGCGCGGCCGCTACCTCGCCCTCATCCAGCTCGCGTGGAACATCGCCGGCATGGTGGCCCCGGTCGCCTTCGCCTGGTTGCTCGACCGCGGCACCGCCGACCTGTGGGTGGTCCTCCTCGTCACGACGGGGCTCTCGCTCGTCGCCGCCGTACGCCTCGGCGCGCGGTTGCCGCACGCCGCCCTTCCGGTCACCAACCGGGCGACCGCGGGGGCGTGAGCCCTCGGGGAGCCGCGGGCCTCACGATCGGACGGTGTGAGCGAGAACGCGCATCCCACCATGCGTCACCCTGGCTCGACCCCCCCGCTCCTCGCTAGGCTCACGGAGGCTTTAGAACGATCTAAGCGACCCAAGTCAGGAGTGCATCATCATGCGAGTCGGAGTCCTCACCGGTGGCGGCGACTGCCCCGGACTGAACGCGGTCATCCGCGCCGTGGTCCGCAAGGGGATCGGGACGCACGGCTTCGAGTTCGTGGGCTACCGCGACGGCTGGAAGGGCCCGCTCGAGGGTCTGACCATGGACCTGGGCATCGAGCAGGTGCACGGCATCCTCCCGCGCGGCGGCACCATCCTCGGGTCCTCGCGCACCAACCCGTTCAAGGTCGACGGTGGCGTCGAGCGGATCCAGGAGAACCTCGAGAAGGACGGCGTCGACGCGCTGATCGCCATCGGCGGTGAGGACACGCTCGGTGTCGCCACCAAGCTCGACAGCCTGGGCGTCAAGGTCGTCGGCGTGCCCAAGACGATCGACAACGACCTCAACGGCACCGACTTCACCTTCGGCTTCGACACCGCTGTCCAGGTCGCCACCGAGGCGATCGACCGGCTGCACACCACGGCCGAGTCGCACCACCGGGTCATGGTCTGCGAGGTCATGGGACGCCACGCCGGCTGGATCGCGCTCCACGCGGGTATGGCCAGCGGCGCCAACATCGTGCTGATCCCAGAGCACCCCTTCGACATCGAGCAGATCTCCGAGCACGTCAAGACCCGCTACGCCAGCGGCTACGCCGTGATCCTGGTCGTCTCCGAGGGCGCCGTGCCCACGGCGGGCGGCGTGATGACCGTCCAGTCCAACGTGGTCGACGCCTTCGGTCACGTGCAGCTGGGTGGCATCGCCGAGCGCCTCGCCGAGGAGCTCGAGTACCGCACCGGCCACGAGACCCGCCACGTCGTGCTCGGTCACGTCCAGCGCGGCGGCACGCCGACGGCGTACGACCGGTGGCTGGCCACCCGCTTCGGGCTCTATGCCATCGACGCCGTCCAGCAGGGCCGGTTCGGCACGATGGTTGCCCTGCGCGGCACCAAGATCATCACCGTCCCCCTCATCGAGGGCACCGGCGAGCTCAAGACGGTTCCGCCGGAGGCCTACGCCGAGGCGGAGGTCTTCTTCGGCTGACACCCACTCGCCGAGTCGTCCCCGGAGGTGACGACTCGGCGTTAGGGGGCCGCCGAGATCGGGTACCTCCCCGCGTCCGCGACGAGGGGAGGGGCCATGACGGCTCGCACGGAGGACGGCGTTCAAGCGGAGCCTGAGCTGCGCCGGGTGATGGGCCCGTGGCTGCTGCTCCTGTTCATCGTCGGTGACATCCTCGGGGCCGGGGTCTATGCGGTCACCGGCCAGATGGCCAGCACCGTCGGGGGCATCGTCTGGCTGCCGTTCCTGGCCGCGTTCGTCGTCGCCACCTTGACGGCACTGTCCTACCTGGAGCTGGTCACGAAGTACCCGCAGGCCGCCGGGGCCGCGCTGTATGCCCACCGCGCCTTCGGCATCCACTTCGTGACCTTCATCGTCGCCTTCGCCGTCGTGTGCTCGGGAATCACCAGCGCGTCCACCTCGTCCAACGTGCTGGCCCAGAACCTCGTGGCCGGCCTCGACAACATCGGCCTGGACACCGGGCTCGGCACGACCGGCACCACGTTCATCGCGATGGCGTTCATGGTGGTGCTGGCCCTGGTGAACCTCCGCGGCGTCGGGGAGAGCGTGAAGTTCAACGTGGTGCTCACCCTGGTGGAGATGGTGGCGCTGGCCATAGTCATCGGCATCGGGCTCTGGGTGCTGGCGCGCGGGGACGGTGACCTGAGCCGGATCACCGCCTTCTCCTCCTCGGAGGAGAAGGGGCTCTTCCTCGCCGTCACCGCGGCCACCTCCGTCGCGTTCTTCGCGATGGTCGGCTTCGAGGACTCCGTCAACATGGTCGAGGAGACCCAGGAGCCGCGGCGGATCTTCCCGCGGGCCATGCTCACCGGCCTCGGGATCGCGGTCGTCATCTACATGCTGGTCGCCGTCGCCGTGGTCGCCGTGCTCACCCCGACGCAGCTCGAGACGATCAACCAGGAGGAGGGACGGGCCCTGCTCACGGTCGTGTCCCAGGGAGCGCCGGACTTCCCGATCGACACCGTGTTCCCGTTCCTCACGGTCTTCGCCGTGGCCAACACGGCGCTCATCAACATGCTGATGGCGAGCCGGCTCCTCTATGGGCTGGCCCGCCAGGACGTGCTGCCCCGGTCGCTGGGCCGCGTGTCCGCTCGTAGCCAGGCTCCCTACGTCGGCATCGCCTTCTCCACGGCGCTGGCGCTGGGACTGATCGCCTTCGTCGCCTTCCGTGCCGAGAGTCCGCTCGTGCTGCAGCTGTCGGGCACGACCTCGCTGCTGCTCCTCCTCGTCTTCGCCCTGGTCAACATCGCCTGCGTGGTGCTGCGCCGTGACCGGTCGCGCGAGGGGTTCTTCCGATCGCCCGGGTTCACCCCCATGGTGGCGGCGGCGCTGTGTCTCTTCCTGGCGGGCCCCTGGGTCGACCGGGACCCGCTCCAATGGGGGATCGCCGGCGGCATGCTCGGGATCGGCCTCGTGCTGTGGGTGTTCACCTGGCTCACCAACCGCGGCGTGCGTGCCAAGAAGACCGGATTCCGGGACGTGGATCAGCTGTCCGGCTGACGCGCTCCAGATGACGGACCGGGCGTCGTACCCGCGTAACCTGTTCCGGTGACCATCCCCGATCTGTCGGCCCTGCATGCGCTCGGGCCGGCGCAGCAGCCGACCTATCTCGACCAGGTCGAGCTCGACCGCGTGGTCGGCCGACTGCGCAGCATGCCGCCGCTGGTGTTCGCCGGCGAGTGCGATGACCTCAAGGGCAAGATCGCTGCGGTCGCCCGCCGCGAGGCGTTCCTCCTGCAGGGCGGCGACTGTGCCGAGACGCTCGCCGACGTGACCGCCGACAACGTCCGCAACAAGCTCCGCGTGCTGCTCCAGATGGCGGTCGTGCTGACCTACGCCGCATCGGTGCCTGTGGTCAAGGTCGGGCGGATCGCCGGGCAGTACTTCAAGCCTCGCTCGTCTGATCTCGAGACCCGCGGCGGCATCACCCTGCCGGCCTATCGCGGCGACGCCGTCAACGGCTTCGACTTCGACCCCGAGACGCGGCGCCACGACCCGCAGCGGCTCCTCGACGTCTACAACGCCTCCGCCGCCACCCTCAATCTCGTCCGCGCGTTCGTGACGGGCGGCTATGCCGACCTTCGCCAGGTCCACACCTGGAACACCGACTTCGTCCGCGAGTCGCCCATCGGCCAGCGCTACGAGTCCGTGGCCAACGAGATCGAGCGCGCCCTCGTCTTCATGCGGGCGATCGGTGCGGACCCCGACGAGTTCCACCGGGTCGACTTCCACTCCTCCCACGAGGCGCTCGTGCTGGAGTACGAGCACGCGATGACGCGCATCGACTCCCGCACGCAGCAGCCCTACGACGTCTCTGCGCACTTCGTCTGGATCGGTGAGCGCACGCGCCAGCTCGACAGCGCGCACATCGAGCTGCTGCGCCACATCCGCAACCCGATCGGCGTCAAGCTCGGTCCGAGCACGACCCCGGACGACGCCCTCGCACTCGCCGGTCGGCTCAACCCCGACAACGAGCCCGGCCGACTCACGTTCATCACCCGGTTCGGGGCCGGCAAGATCCGCGATCTGCTGCCCGAGCTGGTCGAGAAGGTCACCGCGGCCGGCGTCGAGGTCGCGTGGGTCTGCGACCCGATGCACGGCAACACCTTCGAGGCGTCGTCGGGCTACAAGACCCGCGCCTTCGACGATGTGATCGGCGAGGTCCAGGGCTTCTTCGACGTCCACCGGGCGCTCGGCACCTGGCCCGGCGGTCTCCATGTGGAGCTGACCGGCGACGACGTCACCGAGTGCGTCGGCGGCGGCGAGGAGCTGGCCGAGATGGACCTGGCCAACCGCTACGAGACCGTCTGCGACCCGCGGCTCAACCGGGTCCAGTCGCTCGAGCTGGCCTTCCTGGTGGCCGAGATGCTGCGCTCGGCCGAGCGTCCCGCATGATCGACCTCCGCTCGGACACCCTGACCACGCCGACCGAGGCGATGCGCGCGGCGATGGCACGCGCGGTGGTGGGGGACGACGTGTTCGGTGAGGACCCGACCGTCCTCGAGCTCCAGGAGCGGGTGGCCGGACTGTTCGGTCACGAGGCCGCCCTGTTCACCCCGACCGGGTCGATGGCCAACCTGCTGGCGGTCCGCGCCCTCGTCGGGCTCGGACAGGAGGTGCTCTGCGAGTCCTCGGCCCACATCGCCCGGGCCGAGCTGGGCGCCCACGGCGCCTTCACCGGCCTGACGATGCGGACCTGGACCGACCCCCGGGGTCACGTCGACCTCGACGCCGTACGCCGTATGTTCGCACCCGACATGGGGCCGTTCTTCGTGCGGACCGCGGCGGTGTCGGTCGAGAACACCCACAACTTCGCCGGCGGCACGGTGACCCCGCTCGACAAGCTCCACGCGCTGCGCGACTTCGCCGACGAGCAGGGGATCGGCATCCACCTGGACGGCGCCCGGATCTGGAACGCCCACGTGGCGACCGGGGTCCCGCTCGCGGCCTACGGCGCCGTCGCCGACACGATGGCCGTCTGCCTCTCCAAGGGGCTGGGCGCCCCCGTCGGGTCACTCGTCCTCGGGCCTGCGTCGGTGATCGCCGAGGCCCGCGTCTGGCGCAAGCGTCTGGGCGGCGGCATGCGCCAGGTCGGGATCCTGGCCGCAGCCGGCCTGCACGCCCTCGATCACCACGTGGAGCGGCTCGCCGAGGACCACGAACACGCCCGGCTGCTGGCCGAGGCCGCAGGTGTCGACCCGGCGACCGTCGAGTCCAACATCGTGGTCGTGCAGCGCGCCGACGCCCCCGGCTTCGTCGCCGCAGCGGCCGAGCAGGGCGTCCGGGTCTCCACCGTCGGCCCGACCACGGTCCGCCTGGTCACCCACCTGGACGTCTCGCGGGCCGACGCGCACGCCGCCGCGCAGGTCCTCGCCACCCTGCCCACCGCCTGACCCGCTCCGGCGGGCCGTGAGCGCCACGGCGGCGGGTGGTCAGGACGGCCTGCCTCGCAGGAGGACGTCGCTGATCGCGGTGTAGTCACGGCCGAGCCGGCCGGGCTTGGGCGGTGAGACGCGGACGAGGTGGAGGGTGACCGTCTGGGCGGTCACGTCCGGGACATCGATGGTCTGCAGGCCGGGGCGCTGGTCAAGTCGCTGGGTGAGGCTGGTTCCGTCGTCGAAGCGCCACTCCACGGAGAGGATGCGCCGGTTGCGGGGGTACCAGCGCACGGGGCTTCCCGCCGCGTCGCGGTCGACCTTGGCATAGCCGTTGATCAGGCCGACCTCCGTGATCCTCCCCGGCTGGGCCAGCCGGATCACCAGCTCGTCGCCCTCGCCGCTTCCGGGCATGCGCCAGGCGGTCTGAGGGTCGTCGTCGAACAGGTTGTCGGCGGAGTAGTCGATGGGGTTGCCCTGGACGTCGCGTCCCGGCGGCGCGACGGCGGGCACCTCGGCGCGCACCCCCGCCAACAGGTCTCCGTCGGAGCCGGTGGGTCCACCGTCTGGGGACGAACCGTCGGAGTCCGGGCCGGCGCCCGCGCCCGGCCCGGTCGAGGCGGCGTCGTCCGCCGTGGGCCGCTCACCCGATCCGGGCTGGAGCCAGAGCCACAGCCCGACGAGTACGGCGAGCAGCAGCACGGCCGCCCCGACCACGAGCATGGGGAGCCGGTGTCCCCGGTCGGGCCGAGGGACCGTCGCCTCGAGCGGATCGGCAGGGGGCGGCGGACCGACGGGTACTGGGGGCCGCGGCGGCGGCCCGGCATGGCGTTGAGCAGCGGGTCGGGGCACCTGGTCGGCGTACAACGGGAATCGCGCGTTGGACGGCGGGGCACCCGCGGGCGGCGGGGGCGGGGGAGGAGCCGGACGTTGGGTGGGCAGCGGCTGACCGGTGTGCCGTCCCGGCGCGGGCACGACGGGACGCTCGGCCGTGTCGGTGTCGACGCTGCCGAGTGGGAAGCCGCACTGCGCGCAGTAGCTTCCGCCACCGGCCTCGCGGCCACATCGGACGCAGTTCGTGATGGCCCCCTCCGTGACGTTCGGACTCCCGTCGAGCCTAGTGCGCCGGCTGCTGAGAACCAGGAGTCTCGGCGGGCCACTGACTGGCGTCGACGCGCCCCATGACCAGGGGAAGCTGCCGGACCGCCTGGGCCAGCGCCCGCAGGTCCGAGTCGACCAGCGCCTGCGCACCGTCGACCAGCGCGGTCTCCGGGTGCGGGTGGACGTCGACGATGACGCCGTCCGCGCCCACCGCGATCGCTGCCCGCGACAGGGGGAGGACGAGGTCCTTGCGACCGGCCGCGTGCGACGGGTCGACGATGATCGGCAGGTGGCTCGTCGCCTGCACGACCGGGATCGCGGAGATGTCGAGGGTGTTGCGGGTCGACGGGTCGAAGGACCGGATGCCGCGCTCGCAGAGGACGACGTCGAGGTTGCCGCGCTGGGCGATGTACTCGGCCGCCATCAGCCACTCCTCGATGGTGGCCGTCATGCCGCGTTTGAGGAGGACCGGCTTGCCGGCGTCGCCGACGGCCTGGAGCAGACCGAAGTTGGCCATGTTGCGGGTCCCGACCTGGAGCATGTCCGCGTGCTCGGCCACCACGGCGACGTCTCGCGCGTCGACCACCTCGGTGACGATGGGGAGCCCGGTCTGCCGCCGCGCCTCGTCCAGGATCTCGAGCCCGGCGACGCCGAGTCCCTGGAAGGCGTACGGCGACGTGCGGGGCTTGTAGGCCCCACCCCGCAGGAGGGTCGCGCCGGCAGCCTGCGCCATCCGTGCGGCCTCGAGGGTCTGGTCGAGCGTCTCGACGGCACAGGGGCCGGCGATGAAGGTGAAGGTGTCGGGGCCGATCGGCACCGGCTTGTCCCGGCCCACCCACACCGTCGAACGGTCCGGGTGGTGTTGCCGGCTGACCAGCTTGTGGGGGTCGGAGATGCGGTGCACGTCGGCAACACCGGGCAGCGTCCGCAGGTTGAGCCCGTGGAAGGAGTCGATGTCTCCGACCAGTCCGATGATGGTGCGCGAGACGCCGGTCGAGACGAAGGCCTCGCCGCCGACCTCCTCGACGCGGGCGACGACGCGGGCCACGTCCTCCTCGGTGGCCTCGGGGGCCATCACGACGACCATGGGTTCCTTCTTTCGGTGGGGCCACGCCGCGGGCCGGACATGCAGAACGCCCCGCGATGTGGCCGGGGCGTTGGGTGGGTGGGGGCGAGTGTCAGCGACCGCCCTGCCCGGGTGCTCCCGGCAGGTGGCCAAAGAAATAGATGCGCCTCACGGGAGGGACGCTAACCCACGGGTGGGCCGACCGCCCACGGCGTTCCACGATCCGGTCCCGGCCGGCCGCCCCGGCCGGCGCGGAGCCCGACGTCTCACACGCTGAGATGGGTCACTTCGGCCTCGACCCGCCGACGCGGGAGCGTCTCGACCAGGACCATCGCCGCGAGCACCAGCAGGCCGCCGGCGAGCATGCGGACCGTGGCGTTCTCGCCTCCGAACAGCACCGCGAAGAACGCCGCGAACACCGGCTCCATCGCCATGATGATCGCCGTCCGTACGGCGGGGAGGTGAGCCTGGGCCCAGGTCTGACCCAGCATCGCCAGGGCGCCGGCGACGATGGACATGTAGAGCAGGCGGGCCCAGTCGGCGGCCGACCCGGGCAGCTGGATCCCGTCCGGCACGGCCACGACCCAGGCGATGACGGCGATCACGAGAAGCTGCACGATCGACATGCCGATGGCCATGTCCGGCTTGGACCAGACGCCGAGCCCGACGATGTGGCCGGCATAGAGGACCGTCGAGACCAGCACCAGCGCCTCGCCGTAGCCCACGGACAGACCGTCGAGGGTCAGCACCGCGAGCCCGGTCATCGCGAGCGCCACGGCGAACCACGTCCAGACGCCCACGCGATGGCGCAGGAGGAGGGCGCCGAGCACGGGGGTCAAGACGACGTACATCCCGGTGATGAAGCCGGCCACGCTGGCGGGGGTGAGGATGAGCCCGGCGGTCTGCAGGACCTGCGCGACGCCGTACATCGCCCCGAGGAGTACGGCGTGCTTCGCCGATGACCCCGACAGGGAGCGGAGCGACCGTGGCGCCAGCAAAGCGAGGAAGAGGCCGGCGATCGTGAACCGGACCGCGAGGTAGTCCAGCAGGGGCAGCCGCTCGAGCAGGTCCTTGGTCATGAAGAAGGTGGACCCCCAGGCGGCCGTGATGCCGACCAGGGCGAGGGTGGCGAGCAGGTGGGTTCGGCGGGTGTCGGTCATCGGGCCGCCGCCCTGGCCTGGTCGCGCAGGCGTCTGAGCACGGGGATGTCGCTGTTGTCGAAGCCGCGCGACCCCGGGGTCTCGAGGATGAACGGCACCCCGTCGGTGGCCGGATGAGTGAACAGCTCGACGAAGGCACCCGAACCGAGGTGTCCCTCGCCGATGCGCTCGTGGCGGTCCTTGGCCGACCCGCGGACGTCCTTGGAGTCGTTGGCGTGCACCAGTCGCAAGCGCCCGGGCCCCGCGACCTCGACCAGCTCGTCGAGCATGGCCGTGGCCCCACCCGGCTCGTCGAGTGCCGCGCCGGCGGCGAAGACGTGGCAGGTGTCCAGGCAGATGCCCACCTTGGGGTGGTGGTCCAGCGCGTCGAGGTAGGCGGCCAGGTCGGGTACCCCGGCGCACAGCGAGCGACCCTGCCCGGCGGTGGGCTCGAGCAGCAGCAGGGGGGCGTCGCCGGGGTTCGCGTCCAGCACCGGCAGCAGGCCTTCGCGGACCTGTCGGAGTGCCTGAGCGAACCGGCGGTCGCTGTCGGTGGGATCGACGTAGGAACCCGTGTGGACGACGAGCCCCTCGGCGCCGATCGCGGCCGAGCGGGTCAGGTGGTGCGCGACGCTGGCCACGGAGCGGCGGTAGGTGTCCTCGGTGGGAGAGCCCAGGTTGACCAGGTAGGGCGCGTGGACGACGACGCGCAGGCCGCGCTCGGACGTCGCCTCGCGGAAGGCCCGGTCCTGAGCCGGGTCTCCTTGGGAGTGCGCCCATCCTCGCGGGTTGCCGGCGAAGATCTGGAACGCCTCGCACCCGAGCTCCTCGGCCGAGGCGAGCGCACCCTTGACCAGCCCGGGGCCGACGAGGACGTGTGTCCCGATCGGGTTGCGGCGTGCCGGGTCCGTGGGGCCGGCCACCATCAGATGATGAACAACGTGATGGTGCTGCCCTTGGGGACCGAGGATCCAGCGGGCGGGTCGGTGTTCTTGACGAATCCGAGGCCGAGGTAGTCCGGGGCCTGCTCGACCTTGACCACGAAGCCCAGCCCCTCGAGCGTCGCCTTGGCCGCGTCGACCCCGGCGGCGATCACGCCGTCGCGCGGGATCTGGACCATCTCGGGGCCCTTGGACACGATCAGCGTCACCTTGTCGCCCTTGAAGAGGGGCCCGGACGTGGGGTCCTGGGTGATGATGTAGCCGGCAGGGACGGTGTCGGAGTACTCCTCGTTGCTCGCGTCGACGACCAGCCCCTTGGCCTCGAGCGCCTTGGTCGCCGCCGCGACGCTCTTTCCGGTCCAGTCGGTGAACCGGATGGGCTGTCGGCCCTTGGAGACCACGAGGTTGACGACGCTGTCGCGCTTGAGCTTGACCCCCGCCTTGGGGTCGGAGGAGATGACCCGGCCCTTCTCGACGGTCTCGCTGTAGACGCGTTTGCTCTCACCGAAGGCCAGGTTGCGGGCCGCGATCCGGTCCTGGGCCTTGTCCTCGGTCAGGCCGACCACGTCGGGGACCTTGTAGCGCTCCTTGCCGAGGGAGACGGTGATGGTGACCGTGCCGCTGCGCAGGATCTTGGTACCGGGCGGCGGATCGGTCTCGATGACCGCTCCCTTGGCGACGTCCTCGGAGTACTGGGGGTCGGCGACCTCGACGTCGAGACCGGCGTCGGCGAGCTTGGTCTCGGCCTGGTCCTGGGTGAGGCCCAGGACGCCCGGGGTCGTGGTGTAGCGGCCGATGCCGTACCACCACGCACCGGTGGCGGCACCGGCGATCAGCAGGACGGAGAGGAGCACGAGCAGCGGTCCCCGCATCGACCGGCGCTGGCGCGCGGGCTTGGGGGGCTGGGGCGGTCGGCCCGATCCGTCCACCGGGAAGCCGGGCTCATCGGGCCCTCGGAGGCCGGGGATCGCGGTGGTCGCCTCAGCGTAGGGCGAGTCGGCCCAGCCGGACGGCCCGTCCTCGCTGCCCGGCTGCCGGAACATGGTGGAGCCGGCACCTGGGCCGGGGCCGACCATCGGGTCCGCGGTCATCGCTCCTGCGTGGGTAGCGCCGGCCAGGTCGACGGCACCCGCGACCGCCGCCCCGGCCGCGGCGCCCGGCGCGAACGCCGCGGCGAGGTCCTCGTCGGCGATGTCGTCGATGTCGAAGCCGCGGTCGGACTCCTGGTCGTAGGGCTGGTCCTGGTCGAAGGGCTGGTCCTGGGCCGGTACGTCGTCGGCCTGGGCCTGCCGCGGCTGGGTGTCGCCGACGTCGTCGACCACCGGTGCGCCGGTGACCATGCCGAACCCGACGGCGGACGCCGCGGCGACCGCGGCGGGCCGCAGCGGCTCGGCGACGGTGTCCTCGACGTCGTCGTCCGCTCCGAGCTCGGCAGGCTCGGGGATGGTGGCGGGCATCAGGTCGGCCACCAGTTCGGGGTCGTCGACGACGCCTTCGGCCAGCGCCTGGCCCACCCGGCGTACCTGATGGAGCAGGACGGTCGCGTCGGCCGGCCGCATGCTGCGGTCACGGCTGGTGGCGCGGGCGACCAGCGCGTCGACATAGGCCGGGATGCGGGGGATCAGCGCCGACGGGGCCGGCACATCGGCGTGCACGTGCTTGTAGGCGACCTGGATCGGGCTCTCACCGTCATGGGGCTTCTTGCCGGTCAGCATCTCGTAGAGCATCACGCCTGCGGCATAGACGTCGGCGCGAGCGTCGGCGCGCCCGTCGACCACGAGCTCGGGGGCGAGATAGGAGACGGTGCCGATCAGCACGCCGCCCGTCGCGGTGTGCTGGGTGTCGGCGGACACGGCCTTGGCGAGGCCGAAGTCGGCGACCTTGATGCGGCCGTCGTCGGCGATGAGGACGTTCTCGGGCTTGATGTCGCGGTGGATCAGGCCGGCCCGGTGGGCGGCGGCGAGTGCGGCCACCACGGGCTCGAAGAACGCCATCGACCGCGCCGGTGACAGGGGGGCGTCGTTGCGGATGACGTCGCGCAGGGTGTGGCCGGTGATGAGCTCCATGGCCAGGAAGACCACGCCGTTGTCGTCGCCCTGGTCATAGACCGCGACGACGTTGGGGTGGGAGATCCGGGCCGCTGCCTTGGCCTCACGCACGAACCGGGCGGCGAACTCGTGGTCGTCGCCGAGCCCCGCGTGCATGATCTTGACCGCGACCGTGCGGTCGAGCCGGAGGTCGGAGGCCTGGTAGACGCTGGCCATTCCGCCCCGCGCGATGCGGGTTCCGATGCGGTAGCGACCGTCGAGGATGCGGCCCACCAAGGGGTCGCTGAGGTCGCCGCCGAACGGCCCAGGGGCCCCGTGGGGCGGCTGGGCCTCGTCGTCTCGCTGCACTGTGGTCGACCTCCGAGCTACCGGACGGGGAAGGTCCGGGATCCCTCATGGTACGAAATGCGCGGCGATCCGACCCGTCCGCGCCTCGGCGTGGCGTGAGCGGACCCGCACGGCGGCCGGATTCGGGACTGCCCGCCGAGGGATGTCACAGTTGGCTCATGAGCGCTGACGTCCCCGATCTCGCGAGCCTCGTCGACGTGTGGCTGGACTGGCCCGAGACCGCTCGACTCCTCGGAGTCACCCCGGCGAAGGTCCGCACGATGGTGCGCGACCACGAGCTCGCCGAGGCGATCCCGGTGCCCGGGAAGGGCCCCCGCATCCCCGCCGACTTCCTCCAGGACGGTCTCGTCGTCAAGGGCCTGGCCGGGCTGCTCACGGTCCTGCACGACAACGGGTACGACGACACCGAGGCGATCGCGTGGATCTTCACCGACGCCGAGCTGCCCGGCCGCCCGATCGACGCACTGCGTGAGAACCGCGGCGCCGAGGTCAAGCGCCGCGCCCAGGCCCTCGCCTGACACCTGCCCGGCCGGGTGGCCGCGCAGCCTGGACGGCGGGCGTGGCGGAGGACACCAGGGGGTGACTCCCGCGCCGTGGCGAGGTGTTCTAGGGTCGGTCCATGAGCAAGTCGAGGGCGACCATCCTGTTCCTGGGGATGGTCGCCCTGACTGCGATCTGGTGGGGACCACGGGTGTGGTCCGGGGAGTCGGTGGCACCGGCCTCCTCGTCGGTGGCGTCCACGAGCGTGGACCCCAGCTCCGGCCTGCCATGGATCGGCGTCGACCGGCTGCCGCCCGAGGCGGCCGACGTGCTGGCGCTGATCGACAGTGGTGGCCCCTTCCCCTATGACCAGGACGGGGCGGTCTTCCGCAACCTCGAACGGATCCTGCCCGACGAGGACTACGGCTACTACCACGAGTACACCGTCGACACCCCCGGCTCTCCCGACCGCGGTGCGCGCCGCATCGTGACCGGGTCGGACGGACAGGCGTACTGGACCGATGATCACTACCAGTCGTTCGAGAGGATTGACCGATGAGTGGACTGGCAGCCCTCCTTGCCGGGAAGAAAGACGCCGGCATCTACACCTGGCACAGCGGGTTCGGGCCGGCCGACGTGAAGCACACCGTCGAGCACGCCAACTGGACCTTCGCCCATGTGGACGGGTGGCACGGCGACACCAAGCGTGAGTTCATGGAGGACATCGCCGCGGCGCTCGGGTTCCCAGACCACTTCGGCAAGAACTTCGACGCGCTCGCCGACTCCCTCCGCGACGTCGAGTGCGGCGACTGCCAGGGCACCCTGCTCCTGTGGGACGGGTGGGGCCCGTTCGCCCGCCACGAGGAGGACGCCTTCGAGAAGGTCATCAAGGTCCTCGAGGAGCGGGTCACCGCCCACAAGGGCGGCCCGTTCGCCGTGCTCCTGCGCGGTGACGGCCCCGACGTCCCCGGCGTCCACAGCCTGGACTGAAGCCGCGACGACCCGGCAGATTCTCTGCCGGGTCGGCGGTGGTCAGAGAGTGCGGTGGGTCGCTGCGGCCGCGAGAGTGCGCAGCTGCCCGCGGGCGCCGTCGTCGATCGCCGCGCGGTCGAGCGCGGCCAGCGCGAGCGTCGACAGCTCGGTGATGGCGT
>Ga0209023_10000957_pt1 | contig 40585 bp, 43 predicted proteins | sample LakOneMetagenome_FD_187468 | JGI IMG/M metagenome (GOLD analysis project Ga0209023, IMG submission 187468) | Freshwater and sediment microbial communities from Lake Erie, Canada (SPAdes) (version 2) | ecosystem: Environmental > Aquatic > Freshwater > Lentic | place: Lake Erie, Canada...
CATATAATGCGGCCTCTTTTCCCTGATAGCTCAGTTGGTAGAGCGACGGACTGTTAATCCGCAGGTCCCTGGTTCGAGTCCAGGTCGGGGAGCCAGAATTGCAGCAAACAGAAAGCCCAGCCCGTTCGGTTGGGCTTTTTGCATTGCGCGGCCGCCCTGCGGCGCGGCGCAGCGCGCCAATCGGCATATGGTGCGCCTGCGCACGGTTGCCGCCCGCTTGACATCGATTTGCGTAGTGCTCAGGTAAAATGCATGATCATTGTGCTACTGAAATAGTAATGATCGACAACGAATCCCCCTCCTGCTCGGTACTGCTGATCGATGATGAACCTTATGCCCAGGATTTCATCGACGCATGCCTTGGCAACAGCCCCGGCGTCGCCATCCGCTACGACCCGCGCCCGGAACTGACCGTGGCGCTGGCACGCGAGGTGGGCGCGACGGTGGTGCTGGTCGATCTGCGCATGCCGTGCATGGATGGATTCGACGTCATCGGCCTGCTGCGTTCCAACCGCGACACCGAGCATCTGCCGGTGGTACTGCTCTCGTCCGAGGAAGATGCCGACATCAAGGCGCGCGCATTCGCTGCCGGCGCCAACGATTATCTGGTCAAGTGGCCGGACGGACGCGAACTGGCGGCGCGCCTGCGCTATCACAGCGACGCCTACGTGGCGCGGTGCCAGCGCGACGCCGCCTTCATTTCGCTGCGGCGCAGTCAGGAAGAGCTGGCAGCGAGTCAGTCAGCCCTGCACCAGGCCCAGAAGATGGAAGCGATCGGCCAGCTGACGGGCGGCGTGGCCCACGACTTCAACAATGTCCTGCAAATCATCGGCGGCAATCTGCAGCTGATCAAGCTGCTCGGGGGCGTGAGCGAAAACGCCCGCACCCGTATCGACATCGCGCTGGCCGGGGTGGAGCGGGGCGCCAAGCTGTCGAACCACCTGCTGGCGTTTGCGCGCCGCCAGCCGCTGCAGGAAGTGGTGGTCAATCCGGCCAACGTCCTGCGCGACATGGATGAAATGATGCGCCGCGTACTGGGCCCGCGCGCCATCATCGAGTCCGACATCGCGCCGGATCTGTGGAGCACGCGGGTCGACCCCAGCCAGCTCAATAACGTGATACTCAACCTGGCCATCAATGCGCGCGACGCCATGCCCGATGGCGGCACGCTGACCATCCGCGCCGCCAATGTGCCCAAGGGCTCGTCCATGCTGAGCGACCTGGCCTGCACCGACTACGTGATGGTGGAGGTGGCCGATACCGGCTGCGGCATGCCGTCCGCGGTGCGCGAGCGCGCCTTCGAACCGTTCTTTACCACCAAGCCGACCGGGCAGGGCACCGGGCTGGGCCTGTCGATGGCGTATGGCTTCGTCAAGCAGTCGGGCGGCGAGATTGCGCTTACCAGCGAGCCGGACAAGGGCACCAGCGTCAAGATCTTCCTGCAGCGCAGCACCCATGAGCCCGTAGGTCTCGACGAGAGTACGCCGGCACCGCTGTTCGGCGGCCTGGAAACCATTCTTGTCGTCGAAGACGAGGACGATGTGCGCAGCAGTACCGTAGCGCTGCTGTCAGCGCTGGGCTACCAGGTGTTCGAAGCGGAGGACGCCGCGCGCGCGGTCGAGCTGATCGACAGCGGCGCCCACATCGACCTGGTGTTTTCGGACGTGATGATGCCGGGCGCGGTCAGCAGCCTGGAATTGAGCCGCATCGTGCGCACCAAGCTGCCGGCGGCGCAGATCCTGTTTACTTCGGGGTATGCCGAAGGCGTGCTGGCCCATGACGGGCGCCTCGATGCCGGTGTCAACCTGCTGCAGAAACCCTACAGCGCCGATGTACTCAGTTCGCGCATCCGCCACCTGCTGCGCCGCCGCAAGCCGGCCGTCGCCACCTCGCACTGATCATTTTTGCCGCACCAGCCGGTACGAGCCCGGCGGCGGTTCATTGAGCACCGCCCAAAAGATGCCAAGGTCGGCGATGGCGCGCACGAATTCTTCAAAGTCCACCGGCTTGACCACGTACGCGTTCACGCCCAGCTCGTAGCTGCGCAATAAATCCTGCTCTTCTTTCGATGAGGTCAGCATCACCACCGGCACGCTCTTGAGCGAGGCCGTGTTGCGGATCACCTTGAGCACTTCCAGCCCGTCCACCTTGGGCAGCTTCAGGTCCAGCAGGACCACTGTCGGGTTGCCGGCCTGGCGGCCCGCGTGTTCGCCCTCGCAACGCAGGTAGTCGAGCGCTTCGGCGCCGTCGCGCGCGATGATCACCTCGTTGGCCAGCTGACTCTTTTCGAGGGCGATCAGGGTCAGTTCGAGGTCGAGGGGATTGTCTTCCACGAGAAGAATGGGCTTTAACATGGCGGGCCTTGGAGTGTGGCGGTTGATCCGTTTGGGTCCTTGGGAATGCTGAACGAGAATGTGGCGCCCTGGCCGGGAACCGATTCGGCCCACACCCGCCCGCCATGCCGCTCGATGATGCGGCGCACGTTGGCCAGACCGATGCCGGTTCCCTGGAATTCTTCCATGCGGTGCAGGCGCTGGAATACGCCGAACAGCTTGTGCACGTAGTCCATGTTGAAACCGGCGCCGTTGTCAGCCACGGACACGATCCATTCGGCCTCGTCCTCGGTGGCACTGATGCGGATTTCGGCATGCTCCTTCTGGCCGGTGAACTTGACCGCATTCGACAGCAGGTTGTACAGGGCCAGTTGCACAAAATTGGGGTCGGCCCGCAGTACCGGCAGCGCGCCGATGTGCCAGGCGATCTCGCGCCCGCGCATGTCGAGCGCAAGCTTTTCGCGGCACGTGCGTACCATGTCGTCGAGCGCAAAGCTGGCCGGGCGCAGGGCGGCGCGGCCCATCTGCGAAAAACTCAGCAGGTCGTCCACCAGCTTGCCGGCCAGCCGAGCCGAATCCTTGATGTTGCGCAGGAAGCGCTGGCGCTTTTCCAGGCTGTCGTTGCCGGCCGCTTCCAGCAGCAGGTCCGAGAAGCCGACAATATGGCGCAGCGGCGCACGCAGGTCGTGCGAGACCGAATACGAGAACGCTTCGAGCTCCTTGTTGGCACGCCCCAGTTCCTCGGCCAGTTCGGCCATCTGTTCGGCGCGTTCGAGTGCGATGCCGATCAGCGCGGCGCGGAACTCGACCGCCAGCTCGATTTCGCCGCTGTGCCAGGGGGCGCTGATGCCATGGATGGTTTCGCGCCACACGCCGAACGATTGGCGCGGCGTGAGCATCGCCGCGGCCCCCGCGCCATCCTTCTGGTGCGGATTGCCGGCCCAGTCGATGGTGTGCACCACTTCGGGACGGAACCACAGCAGGTAGTGCTTGTGAATGCGCGAGATCGGCATGGCCAGCAGGCCGCTGGCGTTGGCCGTGAGGGCGGCGCCACCCGGATAGACGGACGAAAGCTGATCGGTGTGGAACACGTCGCCATGGGCGTTGACATCGAGCCAGCCAACCAGCGCGTGGATGGCGTCGTCGGACGGCGTGTCGCCATAGCTGAGCAGGCGGTCGTCGAACAGCAGGGCGGCGCCACCGGCGCGGCCGAACTGCAGCAGCTGCGGGAACACGCTGTCCATATTGTCGATGAAGTCAGCGCCCTGGGTCAGCCCCGCCAGCATCGACACCATGATGCGCCGCACGTCCAGGCGGAAGGTCAGCTCGTCGGCGTCTTCGCGCGCGCCGATGCACATGGCCAGGATCTGGCCCAACTGCTCGCAGGCGCTGCGGCTGTCGAAGGGAACCCGGCAAGGGGTCGCGTGGTGGCACGAGATCAGGCCCCACAACTGGCCCTTGACCATCAGCGACACCGACATCGAGGCCAGCGTGCCCATGTTACGCATGTACTGCAGGTGAATCGGCGAGACGCTGCGCAGGGCCGCAAACGACAGGTCGTTGGCGCGCCCGGTGACGGGGTTGATCGGCGGGACCAGCCGCGCCGGCGTGTAGTTGGCGTCGCCGATCAGGCGGATGCGGTTGAGCGTGTACAGTTCGCGCGCCTGGCGCGGAATGTCCGAGGCGGGAAATCGCTGGCCCAGGTAGGACGGGTAATCGGCGTCGCGCGATTCGGCCAGCACATGGCCGTGGCCATCCTGATCGAACTGGTACACCATGACCCGCCCGAATCCGGTCACGGCGCGGATATCGTCGCAGGCGATGCGGCTCATGTCGGCAACGCTGGCGGCGTCGTCCAGCTTGATCAGGAATTCCCCCACCTGCCGGTACAGCTGGCGCAGGTCGAACGGGGCGCTGCCGGACGCTTCGAATTCGAGCACCAGCAAGCCGTCGTATTCGTGTGCCAAGGCGTCGAACTGCCCGCCATGCGCCAGCGCGACCGTGCACAGGAGCAGCGGACGCTGGCCCAGATGGACCGCGTGCAGGCAGGCGCCCAGCGTGGCGGCGGCGTCTGCGCCAAGGACCGCCGACAGCGGCTGGCCGAGTGCGGCCGCGGCGTCGATGCCGGTCAGGACCGCCAGGTTGTCGCTGGCCTGCAGTACCGTCAGGGTGGGGGAGAGCGAGAGCAGAAAGCCGTGCGGCTGGATGCTGCCAGGCGTGCGAATTGGTTCTTTATCGCAACTTGACAGGTCCAGGTCGGCGGTCTCGCGGTGGGGCTCGGTCATCGGTCGGCAGTGCTTGGGCAGTAGCGGCACAATTATCAGGAAGCGAGATTCTACTGCACAGTTGTCAATCCCCGCCGCACTGTAGAGACGCCGGGGGCCGTGCTACACTTTGCGTTCCCTGTCCACGTTTTCGCCACGATGCCGCTGCCGCGATCGCACTTTGCGCATGCCCTGATCTCCATAGCGGCGCTGGCGCTGCTGTGCTCTGGCACGCAGGCCGATCCGGCGCCGTCGCACGCGCGGCGCCACGTGCTGGTGCTGTATTCGCTCGGTTCCGACGCCGCCTCGGCCTGGCAACGCGGGATCGGCACCGGCATCGACCAGGAAGTCGGCGCCGGCCAGGGCGTGCCTGCCACCGAAGTGTTCGACGAGCGGCTCGACGCGGTGCGCGTCGGCGAGCGCGAGGCGCTGTCGGCCATGGCGCCTTACCTACAGACCAAGTATGCGCGCGTGGCCTTCGATGCCGTCATCGCCGAAAACTATCAGGCCAACCGTTTCCTCAGCGAGCATCCCGATCTGTTTCCTGGCGCGCCGCGCTTTTACGTCAACCACGGCCGGCGCGGCTGGCAGCCAGCCGATGGCGTCGGCATGGAAATCGATTTCGACTTCATGCGCGCCATCGAGGCAATCCCGCTGGCGCTGCCCTGGGTCAAGCGCATCGTGGTGGTGGGCGACCCGTCGCCGCGCGGGCAGGAGTGGCTCGACGCCGTGCGGGCCATCGCGCCGCAGTATGCCGGGCGCATCGCGTTCGAGTTCTGGGACCGCCAGACCTTTGCCCAGCTCAACCAGCGCGCCGCCGCGCTCGGACCGGACAGCGCCATCTACATGTTCCCCACCTACACCGACAGCAGCGGTGCGAGCGGCATGCCGGCCGTGGTGGCGCGCGAGCTGGCCGCGGCCAGCCCGGTGCCCGTGTTTACCTATGTCGATTCGCTGATCGTGCCGGGCATCGCGGGCGGCTACGTGATCAGCGGCGAACAGGTGGGGCGCGCCATCGGACGCCTGGTCAATGGCAAACCGGCCAGCCTGGCGCGTGTTCAGGCCTATGTGTTCGACCGCCAGGTGGCGCGCCGCTTCGGCCTGCAGCCGATTCCCGGCACCCGCTGGGTCAACCAGGACCTCAGCGTGTGGCAGCTGTACCGCTGGCAGATCGTGGCCGGCGTCAGCCTGATCGGACTGGAGGCGCTGCTCATTTCCGCGCTGGTGCTGGCCTTGCGCGGACGGCGCCGCGCCGTGGCGGCGCTCGGCCGCGAGCGCGCCAGCCTGGAGCAGGCCGTGGCCCAGCGCACCGTCGAACTGCAGGCCGCCAACAACGCGCTCGAACAGCAGGTGACCACCGATGCCCTGACCGGTATCGGCAACCGGCGCCGCATGACGGCGCAGATTCTGGCCGAGCTGGAGCGGGCGCGCCGCTTCGGCCATCCGCTGTCGCTGCTGATGATCGACATTGACCATTTCAAGCAGGTCAACGACACCTTCGGTCACGACGCGGGCGACCGCGCCATCGTCGCCGTGGCCCTTGCATTGTCGGTGGACCTGCGCGCCTGCGACTCGGTGGCCCGCTTCGGCGGCGAAGAATTCGTGGTCCTGATGCCCGAGACCGGGCAGGACATGGCCTGCGACGTGGCCGAGCGCCTGCGCCAGTCGATTGCCAGCCTGTGCCTGGAGGGCGACGATGGCAGCCCGATCGCGCTCACGGTGAGCATCGGCGCGGCCATGGCGCGCGACGCCGGTCCGGCCGAAACCCCTTCCGCGCTGCTCTCGCGCGCCGACCGCGCCCTGTACCGCGCCAAGGCGGCCGGGCGCAACCGTGTCCAACGCTTCGAGGAAAACGCATGACTGTATTACGCCTGGTGCTGGGCGACCAGCTCAACCCCCTGCACAGCTGGTTTGCCAGCGTGCGCGACGATGTCGTCTACACGCTCATGGAGGTGCGCCAGGAAACCGACTACGTGCACCACCACGCGCAAAAGATCATCGCGATCTTTGCCGGCATGCGCGCGCTGGCGCAGTCGCTGGCCCGGGCCGGCCACCGGGTGCACTACCTGGCCATCGATGACGCCGACAATACCCAGTCGATCACCGCCAACCTGGACTGGCTGCGCGCGCGCTACGGCGTCAGCGCGTTCGAATACCAGGCGCCCGACGAATACCGGCTCGACCAGCAGCTGGCCGCCTACTGCGCAAACCTGGACTGCCCCAGTGCGATGGTCGACAGCGAACATTTCCTCACCGCGCGCGACGAGGCGCAGCGGATTTTTGCGGGCCGGCGCCAGTGGCTGATGGAATACTTCTATCGCCAGATGCGGCTGGTGCACAAGGTGCTGGTGGAGCAGGACGGCAAGCCCGCCGGCGGCCAGTGGAACTACGACCACGACAACCGCAAGCCCTGGCGCGGCACCCCGCCCGAGCCGCTCGACGTGCGCGCCCAGCACGATCACAGCGGCCTGTGGGACACCATCGCCGGCGCCGGCGTTGCCAGCTTTGGCCGGCCCGACGCCGCGCGCATCGTGTGGCCGCTGGACCGCGCCGAAGCGCTGCAGCACCTCGATGGCTTCATCCAGCATGGCTTGCCCCATTTCGGCGACTACCAGGATGCCATGAGCACCAAGGCCTCGCGCCTGTTCCATTCGATGCTCTCGTTTGCGCTCAATACCAAGATGCTGCACCCGCGCGAAGTGATTGCCGAGGCCGAAGACGCCTGGCGCAGCGGCCACGCGCCCCTGCATGCGGTGGAAGGCTTCATCCGCCAGATCCTCGGCTGGCGCGAATACGTGCGCGGCGTCTACTGGGCCAACATGCCCGGCTATGGCGAGCACAATGTGTTTGGCCATAAGGCCGACCTGCCATCCTGGTTCTGGGATGGCAAGACGAAAATGAACTGCCTGCGCCACGCGATCGGCCAGTCGCTCGACGACGCCCACGCCCACCACATCCAGCGCCTGATGGTGATCGGGAACTTCGCCCTGCTGGCCGGGCTCGACCCGGGCCAGGTGCACCAGTGGTACCTGGGCGTGTACGTCGACGCCTTCGAATGGGTCGAAATGCCCAACACGATCGGCATGAGCCAGTTCGCCGATGGCGGCCTGCTCGCCACCAAGCCGTACGTCTCGAGCGCCGCCTATATCGACCGCATGAGCGACTACTGCAAGGGCTGCCACTACGACAAGAAGGCGCGTCTGGGCGAGCGGGCCTGCCCTTACAATGCGCTGTACTGGGACTTTTTCGAGCGCCACGCCGAGCGCCTGTCGGGCAACCAGCGCCTCGGCATGGTCTACCGCAATCTGGAAAAGATGGATGACCAGGCGCGCAGCGCATTCCAGGAGCGCGCGGCGAGCCTGCGCGCCCATCTCGACGAACTCTGACACGGACCTGCCATGGCACTGCATATCGAAACACCGCTCATCGCATCGGGCGCACTGGGTGCCCACGATCGCGCCGTCTGGCTCAAGATGGAAGCGCTGCAGCCGCCCGGCTCCTTCAAGATCCGCGGCATCGGCCACGCCTGCGAACACTACGTGCAGGGCGGTGCGCGCCGCTTCATTTCTTCGTCCGGCGGCAATGCCGGCATCGCCGCCGCCTACGCGGGGCGGCGCCTTGGCGTGCCGGTCCTGGTCGTGGTGCCCGAGACCACCACCGCACGCGCACGCGAACTGATTCGGCGCGAGCAGGCCGAGGTGGTCGTGCACGGCGCCAGCTTCCAGGAAGCCAACGCCCATGCCCTGTCGTTGCTGGGGCCGAGCGACGCCTTCATCCACCCCTTCGACGATCCGCTGGCCTGGGAAGGCCACGCCAGCATGATCGATGAAGTGCGGCGCGCCGGTGTGACACCGGACGCGGTGGTGCTGTCGGTGGGCGGCGGGGGACTGCTGTGCGGCGTGTTGGCCGGCCTGCACCGCAATGGCTGGGACCAGGTCCCCGTGATCGCGGTGGAGACGGCCGGCGCCGATTCGCTGGCGCAGGCGATGGCGGCGGGCGAACGCGTCACGCTGCCCGCCATTACCAGCATCGCCACCTCGCTCGGTGCGCGCCAGGTGGCGCAGCAGGCGTTCGACTGGACACGCCGCCATCCGGTGCGCAGCGCCGTGGTGAGCGATGCGGCGGCCGTGGCGGCCTGCCTGCGCTTCATGGACGACCATCGGCTGGTGGTGGAGCCGGCCTGCGGCGCGGCGCTGGCCGCCGTGTATGACGACGCCCCCCAGCTGGCGGGCGCGCGCAATGTGCTCGTCATCGTGTGCGGCGGAGTGACCGCCACCGTGGCCCAGCTGCAGCAATGGGGCGAGGGCGCTACAGGCCGAAGATGATGGCGGCGATGGTGTCGTAGATGGGATAGACGCGCGGGCCCGACTTGGGCCAGCCGATCATGTCGAAGTGGTCGAACGTGCGGTAGTTTTGTAGAAAATTCCAGCTTCCCTTGACAGCCGTGCCGTCGTAGTCGCGTACCGGCTGCCCGGCCGGAGAGCGCATGCTCACGGTGTTGACCACCCCGTCGTTGACGAACCAGCGCGCGTCCACCAGGACCCGCTCCGGTTTGCTCTGGGTGTAGGAGCCGAGGCCGCGCTGGCCCAGCCAAGGGACGATCCATTCGCCCGCATAGGGCTTGGTCAGGGGCGCCATGTCGCGCCGCGCATACTGGTATTTGCTGAGCTGGAAAAACGCGATGCTGCGGTCCGTCTCGTTGCAGCAGAAGGCGCCCTGTTCGGTTGCCGAGTTGGCCGCCGAAAAATAGTAGACGTTGGGCGAGGTCTTGACCCAGGCATTGAATTCGCGCGCGCCGTCGGGCCCCATTTCCCACTGGGCCGAATCGAAATTCTCCTGGTTCCAGAACGGGCTGGCCATGGCGCGTTCCAGGTAGCTGGCGTCCGATTCGTTGGGATGGCGCACGATGCCGAACTGCTGCAGCTGCAAATCCAGCCCGCCGCCCGGTCCGGCCGGATTGGCAATGGCGCCAATGCCGGCCGCCATGCGCGCGATGAATGGTCCGAAGTCGGTCATGGCGTCGCGCAGGCTGGTGCCGTCGTGCGGCGCCGACAGCGTGGTGGCGCTGACCACCCAGCCGATCTTGCCACCTTTGTAGAGCTCGCCGCCGCCTTCGTCGCCGTGGGGCGAGCCCTGCTCGAGTAGCTGGATCAGTTCGCGGATGGTCTGCCCTCCCTGGCTGTGACCGAGCAGGTGGATGGGGTGGCCGGCATCCCAGGCCGGATACAGGGCGATGGGGTAATTGTCCGGATTGTGGGCGGGATCGGCGGCCCAGCACTTGCCGGGCGGACGGCGCTCGGCGGCATGATCGGCCCGGTCCGTGTGCACGCTGCCATAGTCGACGCAGCCGCCCTTGATCTGGTAATACAGTTCGGCCGAACGGTCCCAGCTGGAGCTGATCGACCCGACCGAGGCGACCAGGATCTGGTGGCTGCCCTGGTGCCGGCGCATGTGTTCGGCAATGTCGTCGAAGCCACCCCAGTACTTGAAGCCGGTGAGCTTGTACTGCTCCGGCCCGAAGCCGAGAAAGCCGTGGACCAGTACCACGGGATAATTGTTCGCCGCAATGGCGGGCTGGATCAGCGCCAGCAGCAGGGCGGCGGCGGTCGTGATGCGAAATGGCATGGCATGCTCCCCTTGGTGAGGTCGCCACCATTGTAGGGAACATCGCCTGCGTGACTTTCAACCGCGCTCAACATCGGCGCGGGTGTTGCGGGAAGCACAAAATGACGCGCGCAGGCCGACGCCTTACGGCATGCCTTGCGGGCTGCCAGCCTGACCATTGCCACCGACAGCGCTGGCGGCGGTGGTGACCGGCGCCGCGCCTTGCCACACCACGTAGTCGTCGACCGAATACAGCTTGCATGGTTCCTTGCTTTTTTGCTCGCAGGTGGCGATGGCGCGCTGGTCGGGTTCCTCGCCATCTTCGGCCCAGCACCAGGCGCCGCTGGCAGAGACCGCGAACGCGCGCGGTGTCATGCGCGCAAGATATTCGCGATAGGCGGCGCGGCCGCTGTCGGCCAGGTAAGGCACGGCGGCGATATCGTCCACACGGGCAAAGTTCGTTTTGGGCAGGGCCGGCGCGGGAGCGACCGCATACACAGGCTCGGTCGGCATGCCGATTTCGCGCAGGAAGGGCTCGGCCTCTTTCCACCAAATCTTTTCGCCATCGCGGCTGGCCACCATGCCGTGCGCATCGCGCTTGAACGCACCGAATTCGTGCAGACGCGCCTGCCCGCCTTCACGGACGAAGGCCGCGTGCATGCGCCCCACCAGGTCGGGGCCGAACAGCGAATCGTTGGCGCCGTACAGCCACAGGCTGGGTAACTTATTGTGTGCGCCGTAACTGGCGAAGGCCTGCACCAGCTCGGCGCGCCAGTCGCAATGCTCGCCATCGTCGCGCAGGCCGCCGGCGAAATTGATCAGGCCGCGCACGCCAGGCAGCTCGCGCGTGCCCAGTGCAATCGTGGCCAGGCCGCCATACGATTGCCCTGCGACGACGATGCGCTCGGCATCGATCCACTTCTGCGCGCGCGCGAACGCGATGGCCGATTCAATATCGTTGGCCTGGGCCTGGCCGTTGGCCGTCATGTTGCAGCCGAAGTTGGCAAAGGTGCCGGTCGAGCCGGCAAAACCCTGGCGCATCGGCACCATCACGGCGTAGCCGCGCCGAACGAACGCCGTGGCCAGAAAAATGAAGCGGTCGCGCTGCTGCACGCGCGGTTCGCCCGCTTCCTTGCCATGGTTAATGATCAACAGGGGAAACGGTCCCGGACCGTTGGGCCGGAACACGGTAGTCTGCAGGCTGGCACGGCCATCGCTGCCGGCCGGCACCATGATCACTTGCTCGTTCAAGCGGAAGTTGATCGGCAGTTCTTGTTCGACTGCCAACGATGGCGTCAGGCTCAAGCACACCAGTGCCAGCGTGGCGGCGGTGTGCGCGAGGGCGCGAGGGCGCAATGAAAACAGGGTGACGATGATGACGCTCCCGGGGGTGTGGATTGCCGGTAGGAATGGTTCGATTCTATGCATGAGGATTTTCAGGAGCAATACCCGATTGATAATTTCAGGCGCAGAATGCGAAAAAAGATCGCCACGCAGGCACAGCTGTTATCAGGCTGTTCATGGAAGGGCGTCGCTTGTTGCTGCTTTGTTGGTAACATGCGTCACAACACCATGACAAGCGATCAATCCCCCATTCCGCTCGCGCCCGTCCGCGCGCGTTGCGAGCGCTGCCTGCGCCCGCGCTCAGCCTGCATTTGCGCCTGGATCGACCCGGTGGCCGGCGCGGCCAGCCTGTTGATACTGCAGCATCCGATGGAAGTGGCGCACGCCAAGGGCAGCGCGCGCCTGTTGCACCTGAGCGTGGCAGGCAGCGTCATGGTGACCGGCGAGGTGTTCGAACCGCGTGCCCTGCACGCGCTCCTGCATGGGGATGGACGGGTGCCGCTGCTGTTGTATCCGGCGTTGGCTGGCGAGCGGGCACTGGGCGTGCCGGCGCCGCCCGCATTGCCGCCGCTGGACGATCCTGCGCAGTTGCGCCTCGTGGTACTCGACGGAACATGGCGCAAAAGCCGCAAAATGCTGTTTCAAAATCCCTTGCTGCACGCCTTGCCGCGTTTCCCGTTGACCCAGGCGCCGGCCACGCATTATGCGATCCGCAAGGCACATGCGCCCGATCAGCTCTCCACCCTGGAAGCGAGCTGCCTGGCGCTGGCCCGGCTGGAACAGGCGCCGCAGCGCTACGCGCGGCTGCTGGAACGCTTCGACGACTTTGTCGCCTGCTATCAGGCCACCGGGGGCCGGCTCGCACGATAGCGCGTGCTTGAATTGCGGCGCCGGGGCGCGTAGAATACTGTGTATCCATACAGTATCACAGGTGCGCCGTGTCCGACCCCAATGACCAGTCAGAAGAGCACGTCATGCTCCCGCCGCGCCCCCTGTCCGCCACGCGGGGGCGGGGCGCCGTCAGCAATCTGCAGGGCCGTTACGAGCGCCAAAGCCGCGAGCTGGTGGACGACGGCTGGGCGCGCGAGGAGGACGACGCCGCGCCGTTCAAGACCCAGGTCACGGACGAATACGCCAAGTCCATCCTGACGCGCAACAATTCGCCCGACATTCCGTTCAGCGTCTCGCTCAACCCCTACCGCGGTTGCGAGCATGGCTGCGTGTATTGTTTTGCGCGGCCAACGCACAGTTATCTCGGCCTGTCGCCGGGGCTCGATTTCGAGAGCCGCCTGTTTGCCAAGGTCAACGCGCCCGATCTGCTGCGCCAGGAACTGGCCAAGCCATCGTACCTGCCGCAACCCATCGCCATCGGCGTCAACACGGACGCCTACCAGCCCTGCGAGCGCGCGCTGCGCATCACCCGGCGCGTGCTCGAAGTGCTGCACGATTGCGCCCATCCGGTCGCGCTCATCACCAAGTCGTCGCTGATCGAGCGCGATATCGACCTCATCGGTCCCATGGCGGCCAAGGGCCAGGCCATTGCCGCCATCACGCTGACCACGCTCGACCCGGCCATCTCGCGCACGCTCGAGCCGCGCGCGGCAGCGCCCGCGCGGCGCCTGCGCACCATCCGTACCCTGGTCGACGCCGGCATTCCCGTGCGCGTGAGCGTGGCGCCCATCATCCCGTTCGTCACGGAGCCCGATCTGGAACGGGTGCTGGAGGCCGCGCGCGAAGCCGGTGCCGTCAGCGCCCACTATGTGGTGCTGCGCTTGCCGTGGGAAGTGAGCCCCCTGTTCCAGCAGTGGCTGGAAGCGCATTTCCCCGAGCGGGCCCAGCGCGTCATGAACCGCGTGCGCGACATGCGGGGCGGCAAGGATTACGACAGCGATTTCAGTCAGCGCATGCGCGGGGAGGGCGTCTGGGCCGACCTCATTGCCCAGCGCTTCTCCAAGACCGTGCAGCGTCTGGGCATGAACCTGACCAGCGGCCGTTTTGCCGAGCTCGACTGCAGCCAGTTCAAGCGCCCCATCGTGGTCCCGCCCGTGGCGGGCAAGCAGTGCGGCAATGCCACCGGACAGCTCGATCTGTTTTCCTGACGGCCGCCGCGCTACAACGCGCGCAAGTGTTTTTCGATGGCGAACACGTGCTCATCGTGCTGGCCCAGTTCGCGCAAGGCGTGCGCCAGATCGAACAGGTAATCGCGGTTCTGCCCGCTGGGGCCGCTGGCGCGCGCAATGTGCAGGGCGATATCGAGTTCGGTTGCCGCGCCCAGAAACGCCGCATTGTCTTCGGTGGCGATGTACACCAGGCCGAGCACGCTGTCGCCATCATCGAAGCCGATCTCCGTGGCCAGGCGCAGGTAGCCATTCTTTTCGCGGTGGTCCAGGTGGGCAAATACTTCCGGCGTGATCAGGTAGGCCATGCCGTAGCACTCGGCCCCCGGATCCTGCACCAGGGTCGCCACCCGGCCCGGTGCCGTTTCGGTGCCGCGGTGGTCGTGCGAGCCTTGCCAGAAGCGCCGCGACCAGTTGCGGATGCTGGCGGCGCGCCGCGCCAGGTAGGGAAAATCGGCCTTGAAGATCAGCGAGCCGTAGCCGAACAGCCAGACCTGGTGGTGGCCGTCGAATTGATCCATCTGCTGATTGATCGCGATGGTGTTGTGTGACATGGTGGTCTCTGCGGGTGGCGAAGCCCGATTATAAGGCCGCCGGCATGTTCCAGTCGTGCGCCTCCACGGTCTTGAACAGGTAGGCGATAAAGCTCTCGGCCGCCGGCGACAGCGAGCGGTTCTGGCGCCGGTACACAAAGAAGCGCCGTGTGAGCGCCGGCTCGTGCAGCTGGCGCATGTGCAGCCCGTGCAGGCGCACCAGCGGCTCGGCGTAGGGCAGGCACACCGTCACGCCCAGCCCGGCGCTTACCATGGCCAGCGCCGTCGTCATGAACGTCACTTCATTGGCCGGGTTGAGCGACACGTCGCGCAGGGCGCTGTGCATGTCGCTGAGGAGCCGCTCGGTAAATTGTCCCTGCAAGGCAATGAAGGGATGGTCCGACAGGTCCGACCAGGTCACGCGCGTGCGCTCTTCCAGCGCATGCCCTTGCGGGAAGACCAGCACGAACGGCATCTCGAACAGCACCGATGCGTCGATCTGCGCGCTGGGGTCGCGCTCCGGGCCGATGGCGACATCGACTTCGCCGCTGAACACGCGCGCCGTCACATTCTCGACCGCGCAGTCGACCAGGCGCACCTGGATGTCGGGATGGGCTGCGCGGTAGCCGGCGATCACCTCCGGCAGCAAGGTGCATGACATCAGCTGCGGCGCGGCGATGCGCACCACGCCCTTTTTCAGCTGCGACTGGCTGGCGATATCGAGCAGGGCGCCATCGAGATCGTCGAGCATTTTCGAGAACAGCGGGACCAGCTCGCGGCCCACTTCGGTCAGCGCGATCTTGCGCGTGCTGCGGTCCACCACGCGGATCCCCAGCGTCTGTTCCAGCTCCTTGATCAGGCCGGACAGGGCGGACTGGGTCACGTGCAAATAGTCGGCGGCCAGCGTAAAACTGCCGGTACGGGCCACGGCGACGAGCGCGCGCATCTGGCGTAAAGTGGGATTCATTGGATAATCCGATAATTCGCTTGAAAAATATTGTTTGTATGATAGTTCGTTTTGTCTTCTAATGGCCATATCAGAATGGGAGAGCAGCATGACAATTCAACGCATCCACCACGTGGCTTACCGCTGCAAGGACGCCAAAGAGACGGTCGAGTGGTACGTCAAGCACCTGGGCATGGATTTCGTCCTCGCCATCGCCGAGGACGAAGTGCCGTCCACCGGCGCCTACGACCCGTACATGCATGTGTTCCTCGACGCCGGCAACGGCAACGTGCTGGCCTTCTTCGAGCTGCCGCTGCAGCCCGGCATGGGCCGCGACGAAAACACGCCGGCCTGGGTCCAGCACCTGGCGCTGGAAGTCGATTCGATGGAAGAGCTGCTGGCCGCCAAGGAGCGCCTGGTCGCCGCCGGGATCGACGTGCTGGGGCCGACCAACCACACCATCTTCAAGTCGATCTACTTCTTCGACCCAAACGGTCACCGCCTCGAACTGGCCTGCAACACCGCCACCGATGAGATGAAGAAGAAGCTCGACGACGTCAAATGGGACATGCTCAACGAGTGGTCCCGGACCCGCAAGGCGCCCAAGCACGCGGCCTGGATGCACGCCAAGACGAAAGACTGACCATGAAACTTGCAACACTCAAAACCGACAGCCGCGACGGCGCCCTGGTCGTCGTCAGCCGCGACCTGACCCGCTACCAGAAAGTCCCCAAGATCGCCGCCACGCTGCAGTTCGCGCTCGACAACTGGGACATGGTGGCCGAACGCCTGCAGGCGGTGTACCTGGCCCTGAACGACAACGCCACCTGGGACGCACAGCCGTTCGACCAGACGCTGTGCCATTCGCCGCTGCCGCGCGCCTACCAGTGGGCCGACGGCTCGGCCTACATCAACCACGTCGAACTGGTGCGCAAGGCGCGCAATGTCGACGTGCCGGCCTCGTTCTACACCGATCCCCTGATGTACCAGGGCGGCTCGGATTCCTTCATCGGTCCGCGCGACCCGATCTGGGCGCTGTCCGAAGACTGGGGCATCGACCTCGAGGCCGAAGTGGCAGTCATCACCGGCGACGTCGCCATGGGTGCGAGCGTGGCCGATTGCGCCAGTGCGATCCGGCTTGTCATGCTGGTCAACGATGTCTCGCTGCGCAACCTGATTCCGGCCGAGCTGCTCAAGGGCTTCGGCTTCTTCCAGTCCAAGGCGGCCAGTGCGTTTTCGCCCGTGTGCGTGACGCCCGATGAACTGGGCGATGCCTGGGCCGACAGCAAGCTCAATCTGCCGCTCAAGGTGGAGATCAACCAGCGCCCGTTCGGCTGCCCGAATGCGGGCGTGGACATGACGTTCAACTTTGCCCAGCTGGTCGCCCACGCGGCGCGCACGCGCGAGCTGGCGGCCGGCACCATCATCGGTTCCGGGACGGTCTCGAACAAGCAGGGCGACCTGCATGGCTCGAGCATCGAGCACGGCGGCGTGGGCTACTGCTGCCTGGCCGAAGTGCGCATGTACGAAACCATCGAGCAGGGCGCGCCCACCACGCCGTTCCTGCGCTTTGGCGACACGGTCAGGATCGAGATGTTCGACGCGGCCGGAGCGAGCATCTTCGGGGCCATCGACCAGTCGGTCGCGCGCTACGAGGGCCGCCGTCCATGAAGCTGTACGACTACTTCCGCAGTTCGGCGGCCTACCGCGTGCGCATCGGCCTCCAGCTCAAGGGGCTCGACTACACGTCGATCCCGGTGCACCTGGTGCGCGATGGCGGCGAGCAGCTCCAGCCGGCCTACCGCGCGGTCAATCCGCTCGGGCTGGTGCCGGCGCTGCAGAATGGCGGCGCGACGATCACCCAATCGCTGGCCATCCTCGAGTATCTCGACGAAGTCCATCCGGCCGTGCCGCTGATGCCGCGCGATGCGCTGGGCCGGGCCCGCGTGCGTTCGCTGGCGCTGACCATCGGCTGCGACATCCACCCCATCAACAACCTGCGCGTGCTGCGCTACCTGGTCAAGGACGCCGGCCTGAGCGAAGAGGCCAAGAACGCGTGGTATGTGCACTGGGTGCAGGAAGGCTTCGCCGCGCTGGAACAGCAGCTGGCCGGCTCCGCCGCGCTGGGCTGCTTCTGCCATGGCGACACCCCGACCATGGCCGACTGCTTCCTCGTGCCGCAGGTCTTTAATGCCGCACGCTTCCAGATCGACATGGCGCCGTATCCGGCGATCGCGCGCATCGACGCAGCGCTGCGCGCGCTGCCGGCCTTTGCCGCGGCTCATCCGTCGGCCCAGCCGGACGCCGAATAAGGGAACCATGCCTGGTGCCGTGCGGTCTTAGAGCCATACGGTCAATCAGGAGGGGCCCGTGGGCAAACGCATCTTGTTGATCCAGGGCCACCCGGATCCCTGTCAGGAGCATCTCTGCCACGTACTGGCCGATGCGTATGCCGATGGCGCCGCGGCGGCCGGCCACGATCTGCGCACCACCACGGTGGCCCAACTGGACTTTCCCCTGTTGCGCAGCCAGGACGAGTGGGAGCACGGCGCGCTGCCGTCCACGCTGCGCGCGGCGCAGGACGACATCGTCTGGTCCCAGCACGTCGTGATCTTTTTTCCGCTGTGGCTGGGCGACATGCCGGCGCTGTTCAAGGGCTTTCTGGAGCAGGTCGCCCGGCCCGGCTTTGCGTTCGCCGCCGATCGTCCCCTCGCCAAAAAACTGCTCGCGGGCCGCTCCGCACGGCTCGTTGTCACCATGGGCATGCCGGCCATGCTGTACCGGCTTTACTTCCGCGCCCACAGCATCAAGTCGCTCAAGCGCAATGTGCTGTCGTTTGTCGGCATCAAGCCCGTGCGCCAGACGCTGATCGGAATGGTGGGCCGGGCCCAGCCAGCGCGCGTGTCGCACTGGGCGCTGAAAATGCAAGGCATGGGGCGCGACGGCCGCTAGCGGCTCTTACGGCGCAGCCGCGCGCCAGGCCCGCGGCGACATGCCCACGCGCTGCGCGAACACGCGCGACAGGGCGGACGCATTGGCGTATCCCAGCGCATCGGCCACCAGCTGGACCGCATCTCCGCGGCGCAGGCGTGACTTGGCCAGCGATATGCGCCAGTCGGTCAGATAGTCGGCCGGCGTGGTGCCGACCACCTGCTTGAAGCGCGCGGCAAAGGCACTGCGCGACATGCCAGCTTGCTGCGCCATGGCGTCCAGTGTCCATGCCTGTCCGGGGCGTTCGTGCAGGCCGGTAAGGGCGCGCGCCAGGGCAGGGTCGGCCAGGCCCGCCATCATCCCGGCCGAGATGCCGCATTCCTCCGGATGGTCGAGGATCCAGCGCAGCAGCTGCACCAGCACGACTTCGAACAGGCGGTCGGCCAGCAGGCGCTGTCCGCAACGGGCGCGCTCGGCCTCGGCAAACAGCAGCGTCAGGGCCCCTTCCAGGCCCTCGACCCGCGCCAGCGGAACGACGATCAGCGGCGGCAGCGCGCGCACCACCGGGTGGGCCGGCCCGTCGTCGAAGCTGACGGCTGCGCACACGAAGTCACCACCGCTGACCGGGGCATTGTGAAACGTGTGGGTGAGCGGCTGCGGATAGAACAGCAGCGTCGGTTCGCAGATGGCGATCTTGCGCAGCACGCCATCGCGCGCATGGTGGGTCACGACCATTTCACCGCGCCGCAGCAAATGCAGAAAGCCGCGTCCCGGCACGGCATCGAACGTGTCCATGCCGCACAGCGGCCCGGCATGGAAAAGGTGGGTGCGGGCGCGGAACTGGGCCAGCAGGGCGGAAAGCCGGTCGGGTGACGGGTCGGTGGTCATTGTACGAAAAGGTATATTTAATCGACTAAATGATACCTATCATACTGGATGGCGAGGGAAAATTCTTCTGTCGGCGCAATCGGCGCCGCTAACTGACCCAGAAAGGCTTACCATGACCCGCGTTCAACTCATCGACCCTGCCAACACTACCGCCAACCGCGCCGCGCTGCTGACCCAGATTCACGGTGCCTTCGGCGCCACCCCCAACATGTTCAAGGCAGTGGCCAATTCACCGGCCGCGCTGCAAGCCATGTGGGGCGCATTCGGCGCCCTGGGCAAGGGCACCATCGGCGCGCGCCTCGGCGAGCAGATTGCCGTCGCCGTGGCGGAACAGAACAAGTGCGACTACTGCCTGGCTGCCCATACCGCCCTCGGCAAGGGGGCCGGCTTGACGGCGCCGCAACTGGCAGCCGCCCAGGCAGGACAATCCGACGACCCGAAGGTCGCCAGCGCGCTGGCGTTTGCGCTCAAGCTGGTCAGTCAGCGCGGGCAAGTGGGCGATGGCGATGTCGCGGCACTGCGCAGCGCCGGTTTTGACGACGAGCAGATCGTCGAAATCCTCGCCCACGTGGCGCTCAATATCTTTACCAACTACGTCAACGTCGCCTTCGACGTGGCGCTGGACTTCGCACCCGTGCCCCTGCTCAAGGCGGCCTGAGCTTCGGCAAGATGACAGCACGCGCGGCCCGATGCGGCACGCGTGCCTGTCGCTTCGCGGATCGCGTCGGCCTGAAAGGAAGCGCAACATGCTGTCACGCGCTTGCATTGGTCTGTGTCTGCGTGCCGGAAGCGAAGGGCGCCCAAAAGGTAGTCCAATTGCGGCCGAGCACCTTGCGCTGGATGTTCAGCCAAAAATAAGCGCCAACGCAAACAGGGGATCGTCAACGACGATCCCCTGCATTCAAGCTCCAGCGCTTAGTGCGACTGTGCGCGATCCGGTTCCGATGGGGCTGAAATTTCTTCCAGCGCCTGCTCGATGCCTTTCGATTGCTTGGTAGCCATGTCGCCCAGCGACACGATGCCGACCAGGCTGTGCGAGGTCTGATCGACCACCGGCACGCGGCGAATCTGGACGTTGCCCATCTGGCCCAGCACTTCGTCGACCGACTGGCTCGAATAGCAGGTGCGCACATCGGTGCTCATGATGTCGCCCACGCGCGTCGTTTCCGGCGCCTGGCCGGCCGCGGTGGAGCGCACGGTGATGTCGCGGTCGGTGATCATGCCGACCAGCTTGTCGCCATCGCACACGGGGATGGAACCGACATTAAATTCATCCATCATTTGCGCGGCACGGCGCACGGTGTCGGTGGGCGCGATGCTTTGCACGTCGCGGGTCATTACGTCTTGAATCGTTTGCATCAGAACCTCCAGTGTTGATTTGACTACGAATTTTGTCAATCATGCACGTATTTGCAAAAGCATGACGCCAGCTTGAACGCAAGTGCTACGCTACAATCGCCGCTTTGCCCGAGCGCCTTTCGCATGCCTTCTTCCCCCATTCCCGCCGTGATTGCCGACGCTCTGGCGCTGGCGCATCCGTCCTGGCATCCCATCCTGCGCGCGGGCCTCGATGCCGTTGCGCGCGCCAACCCCGCCTATTTGCCGGCGCTGGCGCTGGCGCCCTACCTGCCCACGGACCAGCGCCTGTTTGCCGCATTTTCGCTGCCGCGCGACCAGGTCCGCTACGTGCTGGTGGGCGAGGGACCGTACCCGCGCGCCGACAGCGCCACCGGCGTGTGCTTCATGGATGGGGCGGTCGGCAGCCTGTGGTGCGAGACCGGTCTGTCCAAGCCCGTCAACAAGGCCACCTCGCTGCGCAATTTCATGAAGATGCTGCTGGTGGCCGATGGCGCGCTCAGTGCCGCTGACACCGGCGGCGCGGCGCTGGCGCCCGTCGCCGCGGCGGCGCTGGCGGGCGGAAGCATCCAGACCCTGGCCCAGTTGCAGGACAATCTGATCGGCCATGGGTTTTTGCTGCTCAACGCGTCGCTGGTGTTCCGCACGACGGTGGCGCCGGTCGTCGATGCGCGGGCCTGGCTGCCGTTTCTGCAAACCGTGCTCGACGCGCTGCGCAATAGCGGGTCAGTGCCAACGTTGGTGCTTTGGGGAAAGATTGCGGAGCAACTCAGGAAGCTGCCGGGAGTGGAGGCGTTCCCCCAGCTGGTATCGGAACATCCCTACAACCTGAGCTTCATTCAGCATGCAGGAATGCAAGAATTCTTCAAGCCAATGAGATTGCTTAGTGTCAAGAACTGACCCGGTCAAAACGGGCCCCGCCAAGACAAAGCCCCACGATTTTGTTATACTTGACTAAATCGTTCAACTAATCAGCCTTTACACGGGGCGGAGCAGCTTGAGCAAGGGCAATATTTTAACAGATTCGGGGTACGAATGCGTCTGACCACCAAAGGCCGTTTTGCTGTCACAGCCATGATCGATCTTGCCTTACGCCAAGGCAAGGGACCGGTCACGCTGGCCGGCATCAGCCAGCGTCAGGCCATTTCGCTGTCGTATCTGGAGCAATTGTTCGGCAAGCTGCGCCGGCACGAGATCGTCGAATCGATCCGCGGTCCGGGCGGCGGCTACAGCCTGGCGCGCCGGGCCGACAAGGTCACCGTGGCCGACATCATCATTGCGGTGGACGAGCCGCTCGACGCCACCCAGTGCGGCGGCAAGGAAAACTGCCATGGGTCGGACGCGGCCACGGGCGCGCGCTGCATGACTCACGAACTGTGGGCCACGCTGAACGAAAAAATGGTCGATTACCTGGATTCGGTCTCGCTCCAGGATCTGGTCGACCAGCAGCACCAGAAGAATTCGGAACAAGTCGTCGTCCTGCACCGCAATCCGGCTGCAGCGGCACAAAATTGAAGCATATTGGAGTCAATTGATGAACGCCCCACTGGACAAAACCCTCGAGCAGACTTTCGTGACTGCGCCGCACTTCCCGATCTACATGGACTATTCGGCCACCACGCCGATCGATCCGCGCGTGGCCGACAAGATGATTCCCTATCTGCGCGAGCAGTTCGGCAATCCCGCCTCGCGCAGCCACATGTACGGCTGGACGGCGGAAGCGGCGGTCGAGGAAGCGCGCGCCCACGTGGCCGCCCTGGTGGGCGCCGATCCGCGCGAGATCATCTGGACCTCGGGCGCGACCGAATCGAACAACCTGGCCATCAAGGGCGCCGCGCAGTTCTACAAGTCCAAGGGCAAGCACATCATCACCGTCAAGACCGAGCACAAGGCCGTGCTCGACACCGTGCGCGAACTCGAACGCGTCGGCTTCGAAGCGACCTACCTCGAGCCGCAGGACAATGGCCTGATCACCGTCGCCCAGCTCGAAGCGGCGATCCGTCCCGACACCATCCTGGTCTCCGTCATGCTGGTCAATAACGAGATCGGCGTGATCCAGCCGATCGAAGAGCTGGCCGCGCTGACCCGCGCCAAGGGCATCATCTTCCATTGCGACGCGGCCCAGGCAACCGGCAAGGTCAAGATCGACCTGGAAAACTCCAAGGTCGACCTGATGACCTTCACGGCCCACAAGACTTACGGCCCGAAAGGCATCGGCGCCCTGTACGTGCGCCGCAAGCCGCGCGTGCGCCTCGAAGCGCAAATGCACGGCGGCGGCCATGAACGCGGCCTGCGTTCGGGCACGCTGGCCACCCACCAGATCGTCGGCATGGGCGAAGCGTTCCGCATCGCCAAGGTCGAGATGGAGTCCGAGATCGCCCGCATCACGGCGCTGCGCGACCGCCTCGCCAAGGGGCTGCAGGAGATCGAAGAGGTCTACATCAACGGCGACATGGAACACCGCGTGCCGCACAACCTGAACGTCTCGTTCAATTATGTGGAAGGCGAATCGCTGATCATGGCGATCAAGGATATCGCCGTCTCGTCCGGTTCGGCCTGCACCTCGGCCAGCCTGGAGCCGTCCTACGTGCTGCGCGCCCTGGGCCGCAGCGACGAACTGGCGCACAGCTCGATCCGTTTTACCATCGGCCGTTTCTCGACCGAAGCCGACATCGATTTCGCAGTAGAGCTGCTCAAATCGAAGGTCCACAAGCTGCGCGAACTGTCGCCGCTGTGGGATATGTTCAAGGAAGGGATCGACATCAACTCGATCCAATGGGCAGCCCACTAACCGTATTGAATACTCAGGAGTTTTAAAATGGCATACTCGGACAAAGTGTTGGACCACTACGAAAATCCACGCAACGTCGGCGCCTTCGACAAGGGCGACGAGACGATCGGCACCGGCATGGTGGGCGCGCCCGCCTGCGGCGACGTCATGAAACTGCAAATCAAGGTCGGCGCCGATGGCCTGATCGAAGACGCCAAGTTCAAGACCTACGGCTGCGGCTCGGCGATTGCCTCGTCGTCGCTGGTGACCGAATGGGTCAAGGGCAAGACGCTGGACCAGGCGCTGTCGATCAAGAACACCCAGATCGCCGAAGAACTGGCGCTGCCACCGGTCAAGATCCACTGCTCGATCCTGGCCGAAGACGCAATCAAGGCGGCGGTACTGGACTACAAGACCAAGCATCCCGCAGCGGCTTAATTGCTGGAGACATTATGGCAATCACACTGACCGAAAAAGCAGCCAAGCACATCAACCGCTACATCGAACGTCGCGGCAAGGGTGTAGGGCTGCGTTTTGGCGTGCGCACGACCGGTTGTTCGGGCCTGGCTTACAAGCTGGAATACGTCGATGAAGCGCAGGCCGAAGACAATGTCTTCGAGTCGCACGGCGTCAAGGTATTCGTCGACCCGAAAAGCCTGCCGTACATCGATGGCACCGAGCTCGATTTCACGCGCGAAGGCTTGAACGAGGGCTTCCGCTTCCATAATCCGCAGGTCAAGGATGAATGCGGCTGCGGCGAGAGCTTCCGTATCTAGGCGATGCAGAATCACTTCGACCTGTTCGCGCTGCCCGCCAAGTTCGCCGTCGATATGGGCGCGCTCGACGCGGCCTACCGCGATGTGCAGGGGCAGGTCCACCCTGACCGCTTCGTCAATGCCAGCGACGCTGAAAAACGCGTGGCGATGCAATGGGCGACCCGTGCCAACGAGGCGTACCAGACGCTCAAGAACCCGCAAAAGCGCGCGCAGTATCTGTGCGAACTGCATGGCGTGGACTTGAAGACGGAATCGAATACGGCCATGCCGGCGGCGTTCCTGATGCAGCAGATGGAGTGGCGCGAAGCGCTCGGCGACGCCAGGGCGGCCAAGGATCTGGAGGCGCTCGAAGCGCTGGACACCGAAGTGGGGCAGGACCGCAAGACGCGCATGGCGCAGATTGGCGCACAGCTCGACGCGGGCGATTACGAGCACGCCGCGCAAGGCGTGCGCGCCCTGATGTTCCTGGAAAAATTTGGCGAAGAGCTGCATTACGCGCTCGACGCGCTTGACCACTAGCAGTTATACGTCGTCCTCGCGAAGGCGAAAACAGAAATATACAATGGCACTTCTTCAAATCTCAGAACCGGGCATGTCCACCGCCCCCCACCAGCACCGGCTGGCGGTCGGCATCGACCTCGGTACCACCAATTCGCTCGTGGCCACGGTCCGCAGCGGCATCCCCGAGGTGCTGAGCGATGAAGACGGCCGCCCCTTGCTGCCATCGGTGGTGCGCTACCTGCCCAACGGCCATGCCAACATCGGTCACAAGGCGCAGGCGCATCAGACCACCGACCCCAGAAACACCATCGTCTCGGTCAAGCGCTTCATGGGCCGCGGCCTGAAAGACATCGCCTATGCCGAAAACCTGCCGTACGCGTTCCAGGACTCGCCCGGCATGGTGCAGATCAAAACGGTCGCCGGCGTGAAGAGCCCGGTCGAGATCTCCGCGCAGATTCTGGCCACGCTGCGCCAGCGCGCCGAAGATTCGCTGGGCGACGAACTGGTGGGCGCCGTCATTACCGTGCCCGCGTATTTCGACGACGCCCAGCGCCAGGCCACCAAGGATGCGGCCCAATTGGCCGGCCTGAACGTGCTGCGCCTGCTGTCGGAGCCGACGGCTGCCGCCATCGCCTACGGTCTCGATCACGGTTCCGAGGGCATCTACGCGGTCTATGATCTGGGCGGCGGTACCTTCGACATCTCGATTCTCAAACTGTCCAAGGGCGTGTTCGAAGTGCTGTCCACGGGCGGCGATTCCGCGCTCGGCGGCGACGACTTCGACCATCGCCTGTTCTGCTGGATCTGCGAACAGGCCAAGCTGGCCCCGCTCTCCGACGAAGACACGGCCACGCTGATGGTCAAGGCACGCCAGGCCAAGGAACTGCTCTCGACCAATGGCGACACCACGGTTGACGCCATTCTCAATTCCGGCGAGATCGTGCACGTCAAGGTCACCGCCGAGATTTTCGCCGAGATCACCAAGCATCTGGTCGCCAAGACCATGAACGCGATCAAGAAGGCGCTGCGCGACGCGGCGGTAACTGTTGACGACGTGGATGGTGTGGTCATGGTCGGCGGCGCCACCCGCATGCCGCACGTGCGGCGCGGCGTGACCGAGTTCTTCAAGACCATCCCGCACGCCAACATCGATCCGGACAAGGTCGTCGCGCTCGGCGCGGCCATCCAGGCCAATCTGCTGGCCGGCAACCGCGCCGCCGGCGACGACTGGCTGCTGCTGGACGTGACGCCGCTCTCGCTCGGGATCGAAACCATGGGCGGGCTGGTCGAAAAGATCATCCCCCGCAATTCGACCATTCCCTGCGCCCGTGCACAGGAATTCACCACCTTCAAGGATGGCCAGACCGCGCTGGCGGTGCACGTGCTGCAGGGCGAGCGCGAACTGGTGTCCGATTGCCGCTCGCTGGCCCGCTTCGAACTGCGCGGCATTCCACCGATGGTGGCGGGCGCCGCGCGTATCCGCATCACCTATCAGGTCGACGCGGACGGGCTGCTGTCGGTCTCGGCGCGCGAAACCCGCTCGGGCGTGGAAGCGTCGATCACCGTCAAGCCATCGTACGGTCTGGCCGACGATGAAGTAGCGCGCATGCTGCAGGACTCGTACACCTCCGCCAAGGGCGACATGGTGCAGCGCGCCCTGCGCGAAGAGCAGGTCGAGGCCGACCGCATTCTGCTGGCCACGCAGGCCGCGCTCGAGACCGACGGCGCCTTGCTGTCGGCCGACGAGCGTGCTGCCATCGACCACGAGATGACCAAGGTGGCCGACGCCAAGTCGTCCGACGACGCCTCCTTCATCCACGATGCGGTGGCCCGACTGGCCGCCGTCACCGAAGAATTCGCCTCGCGCCGCATGGATCAAAGCGTGCGCAGTGCACTCGCGGGCAAAACGCTCGACGAAGTCTGATCTTAGTTAAAGGGACACCCCGTGCCACAAATCGTATTCCTCCCGCATCCCGTGTTCTGCCCTGAGGGCGCCGTCATCGAGGCGCCGAGCGGCAAGTCCGTGTGCGACGTCATGCTCGAGAACGACATCGAAATCGAGCACGCCTGCGACCGCGTCTGCGCCTGCACAACCTGCCACGTGCTGGTGCGCGAAGGTTACGCCTCGCTCAACGAGCCGGAAGAAAAAGAGGAAGACCTGCTCGACCGCGCCTGGGGCCTCGAGCCCGTGTCGCGGCTGTCCTGCCAGGCCATCGTCGGTACCGAAGACCTGGTCGTCGAAATCCCGAAATACACGATCAACCACGCAGCCGAAAAGAACCATTGATCATGAGATGGAGCGACGTTTCCCTCATCGCCGAGGCGCTGTACGACAAGTTCCCGGAGATCGATCCGATCACGGTGCGCTTTACGGACCTGCATAACTGGATCGTCGACCTCGACGGATTCGACGACGACCATACGCGCGGCGGCGAAAAGGTGCTTGAAGCGATACAGCAGGCGTGGATCGATGAAGCGCGCTGACACCACCAAGCCGGCCGAAGCGCTGGCCCCCGAGATCCGCCCCGGCCAGTCGATCGCGCTGCTGCAGGAACTGCACATCCTCACGCGCGACGGCAAGCTCAATCAGGACAGTCGCCGCAAGCTCAAGCAGGTGTATCACCTGGTGCAGTTCATCGAGCCATTGATCCGCGAGATCCAGCAGGACCACCCGGCCATTTCCCTCGTCGACCATGGCGCCGGCAAGTCCTACCTGGGCTTCATCCTGTACGACCTGTTCTTCAAGACGCTCGACGATGGTTCGCGCATCTACGGCATCGAAACGCGCGAAGAACTGGTGCAAAAGTCCGCCGCGCTGGCGCACAAGCTGGGCTTTCCGGGCATGTCGTTCCTGAACCTGTCGGTGGCCGATTCGACCAAATCCGACCAGCTGCCCGCGCAGATCGACATCGTCACCGCGCTCCATGCGTGCAACACCGCCACGGACGACGCGATCGACTTCGCGCTCAAGAAGCGCGCCAGGTTCATGGTGCTGGTGCCGTGCTGCCAGGCCGAAGTGGCGTCCGTCCTGAAAAAGAACAAGGGCAAGGACCTCGGCAAGAGCGCACTGACCGAAATCTGGCGCCATCCGCTGCACACGCGCGAGTTCGGCAGCCAGGTCACCAACGTGCTGCGCTGCCTGCAGCTGGAAGCGCACGGTTACCAGGTCAACGTGACGGAGCTGGTCGGCTGGGAACACTCGATGAAAAACGAGCTGATCATCGCCAGCTACAAGAACCTGCCGCGCAAGCGCCCGACCGAGCGCCTGCAGGAAGTACTGGCCACGCTCGGCCTGGAGGAAATGGGCGAGCGTTTCTACACCCAACAACTGGAAAAAGCCGAAGCGACGACATGAGCCAACATAGCGACCACTGGATCGACCTGCGCAGCGACACTGTGACCCAGCCCGGCGCCGAGATGCGCGCCGTGATGGCGGCCGCACCGGTGGGCGACGATGTCTACGGCGACGACCCGACTGTCAACCGCCTGCAGGATATCGCCGCCGAGATGTTTGGCTACGAGGCGGGCCTGTTCGCGCCATCGGGCACCCAGAGCAATCTGATCGCGCTGCTGGTCCACTGCGCGCGCGGCGACGAGTATCTGGTCGGGCAGGAAGCGCACACCTACAAATATGAAGGCGGCGGCGCCGCGGTGCTGGGCAGCATCCAGCCGCAGCCCATCGCCAATCAGCCTGACGGCAGCATCGCGCTGGCCGACATTGCAGCCTACATCAAGCCGGACGACATGCATTTCGCCCGCACCCGCATCCTGGCGCTGGAAAACACCATTGGCGGGCGCGTGCTGGGCGCCGACTACATGCAGGCGGCCACCACGCTGGCCCATGCGCGCGGCCTGGCGACCCACCTCGACGGCGCGCGCATCTGCAATGCCGCCGTCAAGCAGGGCATCAGCCTGCGCGACGCCACGACCGGTTTCGATACTGTCTCCGTCTGCCTGTCCAAGGGACTCGGGGCGCCGGTTGGCTCGGTCCTGCTCGGCCCCAGGGCCTTCATCGAGCAGGGCAAGCGCTGGCGCAAGATGCTGGGCGGCGGGCTGCGCCAGGCCGGCATCCTCGCCGCGGCCGGCATCTACGCCCTCGAGCACCACGTCGAGCGCCTCGCTGACGATCACGCCAACGCGGCCAACCTGTCGCGCGGGCTGGCGCAGATCGACCAGCTGAAGGTGGCTACGCCGCAAACGAACATTTTCTATGTCGAGGTGCCGCCTGCGGCAGTTGACGCCTTGCGCGCCGCGCTGCTCAAGGAGCATATCCGCATCACGGTCGGCCAGCACACGCGCCTTGTCACGCACTTGAACGTCTCCGCCCGGGATGTCGAGCGCGTGATCGCCGTATTCACCGCATTTTTTAAAGACTGGCGCCCCGCCTGATGACCGATACTTCGATTCGCCTCGCCAAGCGCGTGGCTGAAATGATTCCCTGCTCGCGCAACGAAGCCGAACAGTATATTTCCGGCGGCTGGATCAGCGTCGACGGCGTGGTGGTGGAAGAGCCGGGCGCGCGCGTGCTCGACGAACAGGATGTCGTCATCCACGAAGATGCCACGCTGGCCGAGGTTTTGCCAGTGACGATACTGCTGCATAAGCCGGCAGGTGTGAACGCTGGTATCGGTACCGACGGCGCCGATGCGACCACGCTGCTGTCGGCCGAAACGCTTCAGCCGGCCGACCATGGCAAGCAGCGTTTCTTGCTCCGTCACCTGTCCAAGCTGACCTTGTGCTCTCCGCTCGAAACGCAAGCCAGCGGGCTGGTGGTGTACACACAGGATTTCCGCGTCGCGCGCAAGCTCGTCGACGAGGGCAATCGCGTCGAGCAGGAATTCATCGTGGAAGTCAGTGGCGCTATCCGCGAGGGGGGCCTGGCGCTGCTCAATCACGGTCTGCCCTTCAACGGCAAGCCAATCGCGCCCATGAAGGTCAGCTGGCAAAATGAAACGCGTCTGCGCTTCGCCCTCAAAGGCGTCAAGCCGGGACAGCTCGTGCACATGTGCCGCATGGTCAACCTGACCGTGGTGAGCATGAAGCGCATCCGCATCGGGCGCCTGCCGATGTCCAGCCTGCCGGCGGGGCAGTGGCGCTATCTGCACGAGTACGAGCGCTTCTGACGACCCGGGCGCGCTGTGCGCCCCGTGTCAGCGCCTTCTCTTCGCGTTGGTGCTGAACGTCCTTGCATAGAACCCGGGCTCCTTCCTGGCGACCCAGGCGATGAAGTTCCGGATCTCCTCGCTCGTGCGCAGTGCTTCCCACGTGTGATACGACGCGAACAGCTCCCGTTCGGTGAACGTCGAGTGAATTTTCCGATGGCAGATCTTGTGCACCGGGTACTGCGCCGTGCCTTTGAATTTTTTCGGGACGAGGTGATGCCGGTCGACGTTGATCGACCCCAGTTCACGCCCGCACAAAGGACAGCAAGTCTCGTCCACGCCACACTCCGTTACCAATGCTTACTTCATCGAATGCAGGCCGCCATTAGAATGCGGCCTGCGTGACCCTCAATAGATAAAGGCATCCTCATGAAATTCCAAGCTATTTGCGTGCTTGCCCTCGCCGCCGCTGGCGCCCCCGCATTCGCCGCGGACGATCTGGACAATCTCGGTTCGCTCACCCAGTCCGAGTTCTCCGGCCTGTCCAAGGACTTCCTGGCGGCGTCCAGCTACAAGGCCGTCGCGCCTGCCGAGCCGCTGGGCGTGACCGGGTTCGACATCGGTGTCGAGCTCAGTTCGACCAAGATGGATCATGGCGCCGTGTGGGAAAAGGCGGGCGCCGACAGTGCCAATCTGTACATGCCGAAGGTGCACATCCATAAGGGACTGCCTTTCAATATCGACATCGGCGCCAGCCTGACCGCCGTTCCCGGTTCCGACATCAAGGTCGGTGGCGCCGAGATCAAGTATGCCCTCATCGAAGGCGGCACCGCCACACCCGCCGTGTCGGTGCGCGGCGCAGTGACCCGCCTGTTTGGCGTGAACCAGCTCGATGCCGATACCCGCAGCCTGGAATTGACCGTCTCGAAAGGCTTCCTCAACATGACGCCCTATGGCGGCGTGGGCAAGGTCTGGGGCACGCTGACCCCGCACGCTGGCAGTCTGACCAAGGAATCGCCCAGCGCGACCAAGCTATTCGCAGGCCTGAATTTCAGCCTGGGCTTCGGCAATCTGGCCGCGGAAGTCGACCAGACCGGCGACAGCAAATCGGTCAGCGTCAAGCTGGGTTTCCGGCTCTGATCGCAACCTGGCAACACTGTCGGATCGCTCACAGTGTTGCCAAAACTGTGGCGTACAGCAGGATATTGCTTGATCCTGTGCAACTCCAGCGTTAAGCTTGCTGCATACTCACCCTGAGGATGTCGAATGAGCACTGAATGCCAAGGCTGCCCGGCCTGCGAACCATTGCGGGCGCAACTGGCCGATAAAGACCGCCAGATCGCAGCACTATCGGAAAAGATGCGCCATGATGTCCTCACCGGAGTGCATACTCGCCGCAGCCTGACCGAGCTGGTCGACGACGAGCTGCTGCGCTCCTCGCGTACCGGCCAGCCGTTCTGCTTCGCGGTCATTGGCATCGACGGGATGGAGGAAATCATCGCCCAGTTTGGCCACGCCACCGGCGACACCGTCCGGCAAGCGATGGCGCGCGAATCCTGCCTCCTGTTGCGCACGCTGGACCGTTTCGGCCGTATCGGCGACGACACATTTGGCATCATTCTCCCCGTGACCTGGCTGCACCAGGGCGTGCTGGCGATAAACCGCCTCAATGCCTTCGTGGCTGGCTTCGACTGGAATACCGTCACGCCCGGCCGTGCCGTCACATTCTCCACTGGCCTGACCACCAACGCGCCGGCAGAAAAAGCCGACAGCATGATCGAGCGCGGATTGAAAGCCCTGGCCGAAGCCAAGGCGGCCGGCCCGAACAATCTGCAGACGCTGGAACAGGAACTGCCGGCCAGCCTGTTCGCCGCCATGGACGACTGATTCGCCGCGCACGTCGTCATTTGCTGGCGGCGTGCGCCACCGTCACCGCCCACCACGGGCCCTTTGTCTGCCCCATCTGCACGGCCCAATACCAAGCCGATACATCGCTCCACTGCGCGCCGGTGCTGTCGACGATCCGTTCCCTCACTTCCAGCGCGGTGCTTCCCCTGCGGGCAGTAAAGCCCGACCAGCGCTGCTCTCCCAGGACTTGAATCGGCAGCGGCACCAGCGCATAGCCATTGGCCTTGAAGCAGTCACCGGCCGGATGGAGCTTGCGGGTTCCCGCGGACACCCAGCGCAGGATGATCTCGCGCTTACCATCGCTAAAGCGGCCCACCCGACCGGGAAAGCTGTGCTGGAAGCGCTCTTCGAGCGGCGACAGCGGCAGCGGCGTGATCGCTCTCCCTTCGAATGAAGCTGGCCAGCCGGGAAACCGGTCGTGTCCGGGCGCGCCGCGTGAGGGAGCGGCAAAGGGCGCCAGTGCGGCGAGGCAGCACAGCGCTGCGAACAGCATGGTCATGCGCGTCATGTACGCTCTCCCGCCAACGCGCGCACACCGGCCCATATCGCCAGCGCGGCCGCGGTAAAGCACACTACGCCAGCTGCCTGGTGGCCCCACTCGGGCAGCGGCACCAGGCCCGATTCACTGTAGAACAGTGCGGCGGCGCGTATCGCATTGGCGGCCACCACGACCAGGCAGCTCATCGCCAGCGCTGCAGCCGTGCGCAACGCGCCGAGTCGGTAGCTCAGTGCGAGCGCGCAAGCGAGGTATAGCCCTGCCCATAGCATCTTGACGCCGCTGCAGGGCGCATCGATGGAAATGAGCTGCTCGCCCCAGGCAAGCATGGCCCCATCGCGCACGACGCCGATGCCGCCCATGCGCAGCAGCGACACGGCCAGCGTGCCTGCCAGCGCGCGCATGGGATAACCGAGATAGAACTGCAGGCTGGCCGCCAGCGGCAGCGCCAGCATGCACAAGGCCAGCAGTGCCGCATCGAGGCGCTGTCCCAGCCGCCATGCACTGCCCAGTGCCGCGAGTGCGGCCGCGGCCAGCAGCGCGCCTGCGGCTGGCGGCATGCCGCATGCCGTTGCGACTGCGTACACAGTCAGCAGAATCATCGGCAACGCCAACGGCCAGGCTGGCGTCGCGCTGGGTGGCGTGCGCCACACCGCAATCAGTGCGGTGGCTGCGGCAAGCAGACTGGCGCTGTCGTTCGACTTGTCCATGCTGGCGCTGACGAACCATGCTGCAACGGGCCACGCGGCCACGCAAATGGCCAGTGCCAGCAAGGGAAGGGCGGGCGCCCTCATGCGCGCCGCTGGCGCAGGCGGCGCGCCGCGAGGATCAGCAAAGCGACCATCAGCATAGCCCAGGTTTCCGGTTCCGGAATGGTGGGGACGCTGCCTGGTTCCACGCCTTGCAGCCCGGCCGCGGTATTTGCCGCTTCCGATTCGAGCACCACAGCGCCCGAAACGGGCGTCACCAGCTGGTAATTGGTCGCCATGGCGATGGCCTCGCCCTGCCGTTCCGGTATGGAAGCCAGTATCCCGATCTGTTGCGCTGCCCACAGGCGTGCAAGGTGGCCGGACGTCAGTGCCTCATTGGACATGGCGCGCACAGGTTCGCGTTCGCGCTGCACGCTCAGGCGTTTGGCATCCGGCCTTAAACTGCCTAGAAAGGAAGCCAAGCCATCCGGCGTATAGGCGCTGGTACGCACCGTCCACGGCACGCTGGCGCCATCGATGCGGCTGGCCAGTACGTTCGGTCCGGGCGCGGCCTGCATATCGTAAAACGTGCCATGCCATGGGCGACGCGCGATGGCCTGCACCAGCACGTCCGCATCGCCGCTTTCTTCTGGCTGCGGACCGTGGATCCAGACAATGGCGCCATTGTCGTCGCCGCTGGTCCACTCCCATGCCCGCGCCAGGGCCGCACCGTTGTCGCGCCCACCTTCGAAACTGCGCTTGTCCAGGAATGCCAGGGTGGCGGCGAGATCGGCATGCCGGTGCTCGAACACCGTGGGCAAACCGTCGCCGGCGAACACCAGTTGCACTGCCGCGGATGCCGGCAGCTGCTCGAGTGCCGCGCGCAGTTGCGGGATCAGTTGGCGCATGGACGACGATCCGTCTATCACAAGCGCGATCCGTGCCGGCGCGGGAGACGTTTGCTCACTGATAGTTTGAACGATGATATCGTCCGTTTCGCCTTTGTCGTCGCGGCTCCACGCCACCAGATTCGGCTGCGGACGCTGCGCATCAATGGAAGGCAGGACTGCGCCTGGCACCAGGTTGGCGACTTCGCCGCGCACGGCAAACAAGGCTGGCTTGACCCGTTCGGCGCGCAGTGAACCTGCAGCGCTCAAGGGCGCTGCAGACTCGATCCACACCGCGTGATGCAGCCCGCTGTCGATCTCGAAATTGCGTTCGGCGATCACCGGCAGCAGCATGCTGGCGCGCTGCAGGGTGGGTAATTGCAGCGGCGTTGTCATGCCGATGCGGATCTTCATTGTGCCTTTGGGTTGAATCGGGAACATTTGAATGAGCACGCGTCCATTGCCGGCGGTGGTGACCAGCAGCGGGTCGCGCCTGGCACGCACCACGGTCTGGTAGGCGGCGCGCACCTGGCCCCGGCCGCCGAACACCGCCTCGTGTTCCTCGCCATTGATCCACAAGGTCGCGCGCGAGACCACGGCGCCTGTTGGAAGCAGCAGTTCGGCGCGACCTTCCTGCTGCTGGTCCGAGTCGTTTCGCAGGGTCATGGTCCACTCGAGGTAACCGAGTGCCGAGAGGGCGTCGACCGACCCGTCGATGCGCGAACTGGCCAGGTGCACGCCGCCGGCCTGCTGGCCCACTTTTTCGCCGCCGAGATCGAAATCGAACAAAGCATCGCGATCGAAGATGCCGCGCGAGGGAGGGACTGGCCGGCTGCTGTAGCTCTCGCCCGTGACCTGGAAAAAGACGCTGCGCGCTTCTTGCATGGTGATGTGCGAGCGCAGGGCGAGCAGGGCGCCCACGATGCCGCCCGGGATGCGTGTGCGTGGATGGCAGAAGTGCAGAAGGACTTCGTCGCTGCCTGCCAAGCGCAGCCAGCGCACGCCCTGCATGCGGGTCTGCGGCGTGGCCGACGTGGCCATCTGCAGGCCGACCCGCGTCAGCACGGCGGGCGCATCCAGCGCGACCATGACCGCGCCTGCGACCAGCAGGCTGGCCCAGAACGGCGTGGCCGCCCGTCCGCTTGCACGCACCAGCCAGCGCCTTGCCATCACGGCAGCGATCAATGAAAACACGGGGGAGAGCAGCAGCAGGCCGAGGCCGAACAGGAGAATGGCAAACGGCGCCACCGGCAGCGTTGGCAGAAACAGGATCGTGTAGATGGCGGACACACCGGTGGCGAAGGCATGCAGCAGCAGCGTTGCGCGGCCAGGTAGGACGCCCTTGCGCAGCGCGCGTAGCAGCAGGAGGTTGGCAATCGGGACCGATGCGATCAGCAGGCAATGCAACGGGGTCGGCATGGGATCGAGGTACAGGCCGCGCAGCACCCGCGTCCACAGTTCGAATCCCAGGGCCGCGATGGGCAGCAGAATGCCGCCAAAGACGATGAAAATGCTATTGCCCGGTTTTACGGGCAGATGGTCGCTCATGCTGATTCCAGTTCAAGTTCCGAAGGAACCGATGCTAAAGAATCATGATGAAGCGATGATGCGTTCTGTGTGCGTTGAGCGGATTAACGGGGCAGTTTTGGCGATTGTTTGGGCAGGGGCGGCTTGCGCGCCCTAGGAGACACTGGCAGATCGATTCAAGTGTCTTCACTCGAAGTCGGTTTAGTACGATGTCTCGAAATTAATCTCGTTAGCCCGTAGCCTGCCTTTCGGGTGTTTTTGTAGTTGTACTTCTACTCGTTTTTCGATCAGTTCTTTCCATCCATTGCCAAACCGCTTAGCTATTGCTGCGTCCATAACAGCGTTATAACCCTTAACAAAAGCGTCCTGCTGAGAAGCATTTGGCAAAACGTCGTTGCAAAGGTCAGCCATAACAATGATGTTAGCGGCGCTATATAAATTTTTTCGAATTTCATAGCGTCGGACTTCTCGCTGATCCGACGAGGGGAAGGTGCAAATCGGCACATAAAATTTTGATACGCCTGCTTCAAGGTCTGCTTCAGCTCTTGTTTGCCCTCGCAACCGGTGTTCTGGAAAGTTGTATCCATCTTTGATCCAGACAACATTTTGAGATCTTGCGATGTTGGGGGCAAAAGAAGCGACAATGATTGTCGCAAAAGAAGCTACGACCAACCATATGCGAGTGCCTGCCCCGCTGCCAAAGTGAAACCACGCCTTCATCGTCGTCCTTTTTAGGGTTTTTACAGTGAACATGAAACGCGTGCTGCTGGCCGGGGGCGGACATCATACATGGGTCCGCTTTCGCCCCGGAGCGGACAGTCGTACGGACCAGATACCAGCTCGATCCAAGCTGCGGCTTAGCTACATGGGAGGTCCACAGCTAGCTACGGAGGGCAGAGCAACCAGACAGGTGGCTTCCACTTTCACACACCTTCTCAACCTCAATCTTCAGTTGTATCTTTGATCGTTCAACAATTCGGGTAATCGCATCGAGAAACTCAAGTGAATCGCCCGTAATTTTCTCTAAAACAGCAGCGCGTTGTTTCAGTTCAATAACCCACGACGCGTGTTCAGGTGTCGCGGCTATGGCGCTAAACCGTTCGTTGGCGTGTTTCATATCGTTGGTCAAAGTTGCCGCAACAGCGGCGTGATAGTTATTCCATATATTAGAAAAATCTTTGGTTTTCAAGTGAGCCGCGATGAGTTCTAACGAAGAGAATTTCGAGCGAAGGATTAATACTTCATCCCTGGCCTGCGTGGCCAGCCCCAGTGCTACCTCTGCACACTGTTCCGCATTGTCGAGAGACTGAAACTGCTCTACCCGATAGCCATCATCAAAAGATAGATTGCCCTTCTCATACCAGAGCCAACAGGCCCCAACGTTCAAGTAGCTACCTTTACTCCACGAGCTCGGCTGGAACTCGACAACGCCGACCCACAGCGGTTGACGGTCAAGCCAAATTCTTGACGTGCCTTTTTGCACGCAGCCTATAGGCCCCAGAAGAGATTTGGCGGCGTTCTTTATCAGTCGATTATGATCGGTATTTGGCATAACGGTTTACAAGTAGGCCGTATTCAAGCCACTCCATGAAGTGGGAAAGTTACAAAGGTTGCGATAGCGCTCGGACGCGAATTTAAGATGGCCAGCCTACCGTCTTATAGGTGGTTCCTTGAGTGACCGCTCTTGGCCGATCTTAGTCTATCGCAAAGGATCATCAAGATCAGGAGATTCTGAAATAAAAGGTTCTAAGCCCACTAGCTGAAGTTCCCACGGTGCTTGAGGCTCTTCACGGAGATCGTGGTCGTAACGCTCCCGCCATCCGGATTGCGATATTGGTGCAAGCTCGGCAAGCAATTCGGCATGGACTTCGCGAAGAGAAAGTCCCAATGTGGCCGGCGACACAGGCAGCGACCAATATTCGATGGACTGGACACCATTGCGGGCCCAGATGCGAAACTCCGGCTCATTGAAGTCCAGTTCGACATCAGCGACGTCGCGTTGCGTGGACAACCCCAGTTCGGCAAAGGGAAGTCCAGACAGCTTTCGATGAACATTTCGAAGAAGAGCATCGACTCGCGAACGATCCCTGACGAAACCTAGCTCAACTGTGGCTGTCGGCCATTCATTCGTGCCCGATATGTCGACAGAACGTTTCCAAAGACACCGCCGGATCATTGGGGCAAGGAAGCTGTCGTCGCGATTCATGGAATCGTCGGAAAATACATGCAATGACTCGTGAATATTGTTACCAGGCCATTTGACTCTCAAGCTGAAATCCGCCTCCAGCCAACCGTAATCATCGACTGAACTTGGAGGAAAAATTGCAGTCGGTCCCTCGAGCAATGCTCGTCCTACTCGCAGGCAGCGTCTTCTATTGAAATTCTTCCGTGAGGCGGGATTTGTCATCGATTAGTTACCAAATTTACCGAGCAACTGACAGACCAGCTTTCTCATCAAAATGCAGCGGTGTTTTGACTGAGTTAGAAAACAGGGATCCTCCCCCCATCTGCCCTCCGCCCATCCGGACGCATAAATTCTCTTTATCTGCGCGGGCCAAGTAGCTCTTGGCATCCAGTGCACCGTACCGGTGAACATTGCGAATAATTTGTTCGGCTCTAATCGGTATATGAACCATGTATCGATGGACTTTCTGTCCAGTGCTATTGATAGCGCTGGTCGCGGAGGTAGCTCTGGAGTCAATGAATACGCCGCCATTCCACAGCTCATAACCATGCTCCGTTTGAGAGCAAGGCATTAATGAAAAATAGAGATGGTGCGTATGTTCGGAGGACAGCTTAGCAATGTCATCCTCGGACTCAATGTATAAAACGTAGTAGGGGCCCCGATTGTCATCTTTTTCGGGCATGTTCGGATACTTATGAACTTGCCCACTCTCAGCTATCTGGCTCGCAGTCGAGATTCCGGAAATCGAAATTGTGACATGACTGGTACAACCGCATATGGACATGAGAGGTATGACAATCGCCGCCCAGTGCAATACTCGGAAAATTTTCATATTTACCTGAAGTGGAGATACGTCCATGCCGATACTTCTGCTGGCGCCGAATCACAGACCTGCCCGCAACCAAGTGGCCTTGCCAACGTTTGCACATACTGTGACTGGTAGCTTTTGGCCGATTGTGCACTGTCGACGCGGTGTTGAAAGCCGCTTTAGGCATATCTGCTCCAGTGATTTGGTTGCCCAATTCGTTGAGCGTGCTTAGGGTTCTGTTCGACAAAGGCAGGCGCCTCTTGTTTTGTTCTTGGAAGCGGCGGATCGGAGTGATAGCCGCTACCAGAATAGCGAAAGCCAGCTTCCCATAGGCACTTTGCAGCAAGCCATGCAGAGTTATCGGCCTTGGACGGAGTGGCAAAGTTGCGGCCCATGAATGCCATTTTGTGACCGCAGTTCGGACAGTTGTGAGCGAGCTCTGAATCCGCCAGATGTGCGCTTCCGGTTGCGGATGCGCTAGTCGCCGACCGCTTGAAAGACATTTGGCAGTCGAAGCATGCAAAGTTCTGGAGGAACTGCGTCATTAAATGCCTGGTTATAGATCGTAAAACGAATGGTTACCGGAGGTCATATCTCATGAAGCTCCTTTGACGAGCGAATTCTCCGCAGCTCTCCGCCACCAATGGCGGCTTCTGGCCGATCTTTGCCCGATTGTACTCGACGGCAATACGGCCCGGTCGCCGCCCGGCCGCCCCCCCCAGCGGATGCAAGCTCAACGTAGACGCTCTTGCCATGGCTAATCTTCAAGTCTTACCTGAATGTCGTTTGAGCAGTGATATCGACCGTTTGGGTCAGCCGCTCTCAACTTATACACCACGTCCCAAGTAGTATCCCAGTCTGCCTCTTCTGTTAGGGCCAGCCCTGGGTATGTTTCTGCCCCTTGCTTGAAAGCCCGCCAGATTGGGAGCTCAGTGGCCGCTGGAGAATCAAAGAAAGCATCAATAAACGTGAAGAACCATTCGGAGTCCATTCCGAGTGACATATCGGTCGAACCTGGAAGTGAAACCAAGCCCCATGGCATACGCGGACCGAATCCGTACTCGCAGTATCCTATGCCGGTAGTTGATTTCTCATGATTCAAGATAGACCAACATGGGTGTTCCTCTCCATCTTCGCCGTAGTTCCAAGGACGTGAAATCTCTATCGGTTCAACCAATAGACGACGAATATGTGTCACAACTCGCTCATCACGAATATTTTTGAGCTCAGCGTCGACTAAAGCGTGCAATTGTGATGGCGTGACTGACATGTTTAAACCCAGTTCGATATACCTAGAACAAAAAGTGCGAATGACTGCAAATGGCCGATGGCTGAAAGCCGACTAAACATCGTGCAGGTCAAAGTCTAGCGAGAGCATCCTGAGATTTTTTACAGTTTCAGTACATGGCGCATTAAGCACGTATTGAAGAAACCCGTCAGTATCCTGCTCCCACAACCACTCATTCCCGTCGACCAGGGCCACTTGACTTGCGTCGTAGCGGCAATGCATGTGCATTTGCTGCATGTGATCGTACTCGCCATCTTTGTCGTCCATGGAGAACTGGCGAGTGAGGCTCAGGGAAACGCAGGCGTCCCATGGATACGGACCGCCCCATTCAAACAAGAGCTTGTCTCCGCCAGATTCTTTCGGACACCCGTCTATCGAGGTCGACACGTAGAATTTTACGAATTCGATCAGGGCATCTGTTAGCGCAGTGCCGCTTGGTATCCGCGCTTCAATCTCTTCGAACGCTTCACGTGGCGTCATCCATTCCTCTAAAAGTAAGCAGTAGCTCGTCGCCTGTCGACAGTCCGGTTTTGGCCGATCTCCGCCGGTTATACTCGATGGAGCCACGCTGCACCCGGCTCGGCCGATGCCGCCAGTTACCATAGTTGCGCAACATGGAATTTAAAGCCCTGATGTCTCGATTTTTTCTAGAAACCAGCACCCGTCCCGGCGCAAGAAACTGTATAAATCGCTGTACACGTCAGTCTCGCAAGAACTTTGTGTGATCTGGGCATGATTGCGACCGACCTTAGGCTTTCCTTCGCACAAGCGACCCTCGGTATCGCTAAGTTCGCGAGCCGCTGCCTCACCGCGAATCAGACGCATTCTATTCGAGTGGATTTGGGCGGCGCTGTATCTCGTTATGTTTGTCTTGCTATTGTCTCTGCTCGCGATTACCAATGGCAGTACCAGGCGCGACTCCCGAAAATTCTGCTGGTTTTTGAATTTGTAGAAGAAAGCGGCAAAGGTCAGGTCGGGTTTGGGGCAGGCTAAAGCAGGTGCCGCTACCGCCTTCGAAGCTGCCAGCATGGCCAGGAGAATCGCAAGTTGGGCTTGCATCAAAGCTCGACGGCTTGGGAACCGGGTTTCGAGTACATCTGAATTTCTTATAAGATTCATGACGGAGTCACTGCTTCAGGGATTTTAATGGGCACTCGGTCCATGCCCTAAATACGGCCCAGATTAAGCTCCGAATGTCTGCAATTGGCTGCGGATTCAACCGGTGATCGCAACACTCTAACCCAAGAGCGTCTACAAGGGGAGTGTTGAAGATGAAGCAGCGACCTCGGATCTATTACACAGAGAGTCAGAAAGCGCTGATGTGGGAACGCT